>ENA-ORNF01002983-ORNF01002983.1-human-gut-metagenome-genome-assembly--contig:-NODE-2983-length-11743-cov-7.825548_pt1 | contig 11743 bp, 3 predicted proteins | sample MGYA00242110_ERZ509012 | MGnify/ENA primary metagenome ERZ509012 (study PRJEB26280, sample SAMEA2338714) | human gut metagenome | biome: human gut; feature: human-associated habitat; material: faeces... | reverse complement strand
CTTTCAGCGACAGGGACATATCCCGCAGATGATGGTTTGACATGACCGTGTAATCACGGGTCTTTTCAATACGGAAAACTGCCATCTTCGATACCTCCTTCCTGTGAAGATAAAAGTGTTGATTTCGATGAAAAAAGCCTCCGTTTTGCCTCTCGGATGTGTTCCAGAGGAAAACATCCACGCCCGCCTGCTTGCAGCAGTCTGAGAGGGAAAAGCAGAGGCTTTCGCACCCTAAGTGATACAGTTTTGAGACAGGGACAGGTGCGGGTATGAAAAAACGCCATGGGACGGTTGCCTATGGCGTGAAAACAGGAAAAGGGCGCTGATATTTGCATATCAACGCCCTTTGAGCCTGTCAGTATTTGATTGTTTCGACTTCGCACCGTGTTTGCACCATGAAAAACATTGATTTTACTGACTTCTTCAATGTTTTCTTATCTGGTGCTACCATTCCCGGCGCCCTTTATCTTTATCTGTAATATGTGTTGCCGCCTATGAACTCCCGCAGTATGGATGTTGGCGGTATCTCGTCCTCTATGTCCGCGTCCAGTATGTAATTCAGGAATTTCACTATATCCCGGGCCATGGCATAGTACTTGCTCTCAGGCGGCACCTCCTCAAGAAGGGGATAGACGTACTTCTTAAGCACGGACACCTCATAGAGCAGGGTAGTGTTGAACAGCGCGTCCGCATTCTCCTGATATGGGAATATCCACTTTTCCTCGCCGCGGCGCACGCTCGCCCACATGCCGAGGGTGTGCTCCATAGAGGCGTTGCGGGTCATATAATCCCGCACCAGGCGGCGCAGTATGCGTATATCCGTAGTGCGTATCCTGTTGTGATCGTCCAGGTTAAGTGTAGTCAGGGCGCTTACGTATACCCTGAATATCTTGCTTTCGTCCACCTCGGGGCTTAGCAGCATGGGATTCAGTCCGTGTATGCCCTCGATTATCACCGGCTCATCGTCGTGGAGCTGCAATATCCTTCCCTCCGGGGCACGCTTGCCGTTGGTAAAGTCAAACCTCGGCACCTCTACCTTCTCGCCCCTGATGAGCGCCGCAAGGTCGCTGCCGAAGCGTTGTATATCCAGAGTATTGATGTTTTCGAGGTCAATCTCGCCGTTTTCGTCCCGCTCTATCTTGTCCCGGTCGATGTAGTAATCGTCCAGCGACAGCATGACCGGATGACAGCCCTGCAAACGCAGTTGCGTGGATATCCTATGGGCAGAGGTAGTCTTTCCTGAGGAGGAAGGGCCCGCCACAAGCACCGCTTTTGCGCCCTTTTGCACTATCTTATCCGCTATATCCGCATAGCCCCTGTCGTGCAGCGCCTCGTTTATGCGCACCAGCTCCCGTATGGTGCCGTTCTGTATGTGGGTATTCAGGTCGTTCACCGTGGCGCATTCCATGAGCTTTCCCCACTCGTCGCTCTGGTGGAACACCGCATGAAGCTTTGGCAGGTCTACGTAGTCCGAGGGCACGTCCGGAGCGTCGTTGCGTGGCATGAGCAGCACCACTGCTCCGTCATGGACGTACTTTACCCGGAATACATCGGCATATGACGTATCCGGCGCCATCTCACCGTAGAAGTAATCCATATAGCCGTCTATCTGGTAAACGTCAAAGTAGCTGAACCTGCGCCACTTGAGCAGCTTCGCCTTGTCTGCCTGTCCGTCCTGCCAGATGCGGTGGATGTTGTCCACACAGCGATTGACCTTGCTGTTCGGGTCGTCCGGCAGGTCGGGGTTGATAACGCGCTGGTCAAGCCCCAGCTTGCGCCCGTCCGAGGTGATCTTGAGCATATTGTCCGTGCCGGGGTCAACAAGCTGGGCGTGTACCCTTGCGGCGCGCTCGGACAGCTCCTGCACCATCTGCTTCTGTATCTCCGTGGGCTGCGCCACCTCGTTGTGATAGATGGGCGTGGGCGTAGGGAGGTTGAGTTGGTCGGAGGTCTTGATATCCGCCGCCTCCTTGAACAGGGTCATGAGCTCCGGCAGATTAAAGAACTTGGCAAAGCGCGTCCTCGCCCGGTAGCCCGTACCCTCGGGAGCCAGCTCGATGGCAGTCTGCGTTTCCCCGAAGGTGGAAGCCCAGCAGTCGAAGTGGGCAAGCCCCTTTCCGCGAATGGCGTCGTGCTGGAGATAGCGCATCATGGTGTAAAGCTCGGTCATGGAATTTGAGACGGGCGTGCCCGTGGCGAATACCACGCCGCGGCTGTCGGTAATCTCGTCGATATACCTGCACTTGAGCAGCATATCCGAGGATTTCTGGGCGTCGGTGGCGGACAGCCCCGCCACGTTTCGCATTTTTGTGTAGAGGAACAGGTTCTTATAGTTGTGCGCCTCGTCCACATACAGCCGGTCTACGCCCAGCTGCTCGAAGGTCACAACATCGTCCTTTCGGGAACTGTCCTGGAGCTTTTTGAGCTTGGCTTCAAGGCCGCGCTTGGTGCGCTCCAGAGACTTAATGGTGAACCGCTCCGCCCGCTGGCTTTTCAGCTCCCGCAGTCCTTCCTCCACCTCAAAGATCTGCTCCGCCAAAAGCCGCTGCTGACGCTCCATGGAGACGGGTATCTTCTCAAACTGCGAGTGGCCGATGATAACGGCGTCGTATTCGCCGGTGGCGATGCGGGCGCAGAACTTCTTGCGGTTCTTCGGCTCAAAGTCCTTTTTCGTAGCCACGAGGATGTTGGCGGAGGGGTACAGCCGCAGGAACTCGCCAGACCACTGCTCGGTCAGGTGGTTGGGAACGACAAACAGGGACTTGTGGCACAGCCCCAGCCGCTTGGATTCCATGGCAGCGGCTACCATCTCGAAGGTCTTGCCCGCGCCCACCTCGTGGGCAAGGAGGGTGTTGCCGCCGTAGAGCACATGGGCAACCGCATTGAGCTGGTGCTCCCGCAGCCGGATCTCCGGGTTCATGCCCGCAAAGGTGATGTGACTGCCGTTGTATTCGCGGGGTCTGGTGGAATTGAACAGCTCGTTGTACCTTGCGACCAGAGTGTGCCGCCTGTCGGGGTCGCGCCATATCCAGTCCCGGAAAGCGTCCCGGATGGCCTGCTGCTTCTGCTGGGCGAGGGTGGTTTCCTTGGAGTTGAGTACGCGCCGCTCCCTGCCGTCCGCATCGTGCTTGGTATCGTAGATGCGCACGTCGCGCAGATTCAGGGTATCTTCAAGAATCTTATAGGCGTTTGCGCGCTCCGTGCCGTAGGTCATATATGCGGCAATATTGCTGTAACTGACCGCGTTCTTGTTCCTGATGTTCCACTCGGCGGTGAAGGCGGAATAGGTCACGTCGATCATGCGCTGCTGGTAGAAGGGGGTCTCGAAGGTCTCCCACATGAACTCCCGGATATACGAGGGGTCGATCCACGTTGCGCCCAGCCGCACCTCGATTTCACTTGCGTCCAGATCCCTGGGCTGCGCCTGTCGCAGCGCTTCCACGTTGGGCAGATAGCCGGGGCTGTCCTGCGCCGCCTGCTCCGCCTCCCGCAGCTTCTGCCGGACGTTGCCGGAGAGATATTCATCTGCTGTCTGCCACTCCCCGCGCACAGGGTCGAGGAAGATAACGCCGTTCAGCTCGTTGATCAGTTCGTCTTGGCTTCTGCCGGTGAGCTGCGCCATATACTCCATATCCACGCAGGCTTTTTCGGAGATGGACAGCGCCAGCGCCTCCGAAGCGGTATCCACGCTGGTCACGGCCTCGTGCGCCCGTATGGTTCGCCGGGTGAACATATCCGCCTTGCGCTTGAGGTTTTTGTCCTCGTCCAGCTCCTCCAGAGAGCAGAGCAGATAGTAGGAGCTGTCCTCGGCAAAGGCCAGCGCGTTGGCGCGGGAGTTAATAAGCCCATGCTTTGCGGTGAAGCCGTCGTAGAGGGTATTCAGCTCCGCCTGCGTCTGCCGGATGGTTTCATCCGAAATAAAGCCGTCCATCTGCTCAGATATGAGCTTCTGCACGCAGTCCCGCAGCTCCACCATGCCCTTGGCCCGCTCCTTTGCGGTGGCGTTGAAGTCGGGCTTGGTCATGATGCTGTTCTGACGGTAGTACAGCTCCCCGTCCACCACGGTGTAGGAGAAGTTCCGCACATTCGGGTCTGCCGGGATGGTCTCCACGATGGTCTCATCCTCGCCCAAATCGGGCAGCTCCGCTTCCGCGTAGGTTCCCCGGATATTCCGAATTGCGCCGCTGAGCTGCTCCGCAAGGTCTGCGCCCTCGATGGGTGCAACGGTAAAGTCCTGCCTGCCGTACTGCGTGCTTTCCGAGGTCTGTCTGCCTAAAATCATCTCCGGGTGGTCGATGAAATACCGATTGATGGCAAAGCCGTCCGCGTTCGCTCCCGTGTGTAGCCAATCGGGTTCGATCTCAATGGGTCTGTCCCGCTTTTGGAGAAAGATAATATCCGAAACGACATCCGTACCGGCGTTGGCTTTGAAGGCGTTGTTGGGCAGGCGGATCGCGCCGAGGAAGTCCGCGCGTTGTGCAATATACTTCCTTGCGGCGCTGTCCTTGGCGTCCATGGTATAGCGGGAGGTGACGAAGGCCACCACGCCGCCCGGACGCACCTGATCCAGCGCTTTTGCGAAAAAGTAGTTGTGAATGGAAAAACCGAACTTGTCAAAAGCCCGGTCGCTGACCTGATACTGTCCAAACGGTACGTTGCCCACGGCGAGGTCGAAGAAGTCCTTTCGGTCGGTGGTTTCAAAGCCGGCCACGGTAATATCCGCCTTGGGGTAGAGCTGCTTTGCGATTCTGCCGGTAATACTGTCCAGTTCCACGCCGTAGAGCCTGCTGCTTTTCATGCTCTCCGGCAGCATACCGAAGAAGTTGCCCACGCCCATGCTGGGCTCCAGAATATTGCCGGTCTGGAAGCCCATGTTCTCCACCGCGTCGTAAATGGCGCGGATAACGGTGGGGCTGGTGTAATGGGCGTTCAGCGTGGACGCTCTGGCGGCGGCGTATTCCTCCGGGGATAGCGCGGCGTACAGCTCCGCAAATTCGGCTTTCCAGTTATCCTTGCTTTCATCAAAAGCGTCCGCAAGCCCGCCCCAGCCCACATAGCGGGAGAGAATTTCCTGCTGCTCCGGGCTGGCCTGCAAGCCCTCAAACTCCAGCTCTTTTAACAGATTGATCGCGTCCATGTTCGCCCGGAACTTTGCTTTTGCGCCGCCGACGCCCAGCTCATCGTCGGTGATGCGGAAGTTTTCTGCGTTCCGGCGAAGATTGTCCTTGTACTCCTCGTACATGGCTTTTTCGGCGGCTTCACGGTTGGGGAAGGTCTGCCACTCGCCGCCTACCTGCACGGAAATGGGATTGGCATCCACGACCTCCTCAAAAGATGGAGGCTCCGGCTCGTCAAAGCGCAGGGTGCGAATCTCCACATCATAGGGGAGGTTGTTTTTGTCACCGGGATATACCGCCACGGTTTCCTCGGTGTAGGCGGGTTTTGGTTCTTTTTCGGGGACAGACGTATTCTCTGCGGGAGCCTGTTCCGGCTGCGGATACCGCTCCATGAGCCGCGCGAAGCTCTCCCTGCTCTCCGCACGGGAGATGGGATAGAAAAGCGTCGGGTCGCTGAGGGTAATATCAAAGACGCCGACGCTCTCGATGATATAGGGCTTGCCGTTTTCCAGATACACCGTATCGCCTACGGAATACGGGAACGGTTCTCGTTGCGGGACAGGAGCCGTTTCTTCCGGTTCATGCCAGCGGTATTGCTCCACATCCTCATCCGAAACATGAATGAGGTCGCTGAAATCGAGGTTTTCCAGCTCGTTGGTAATAAGCTCCTGCAAAGAGCCGTACTGCCGGGTTTCCAGATGCTCATCATCCAGATAGCGCTCCAGCCGGTAATTCACAAGGTCGATGTTCACCTGAATGGGGATCTCGTCATCGGTGACAGTGGTGTAGGCGACGCCGATCTTCGCCGGGTCGCTGAAATCCGCCTCCGAGCCGTATTCGCTCCGGCAGAAGTCGGAGATCAGTCCCTTTGCACGCTCCGTGAGCGCCTGCTTCGCCTGTCCTTGCAGCTCCAGCCGGTACGCCTCCGCCTGCCATTCGCTTGTAAATTCCTCGGTTACGCCGTCTGCGTCCACATAGTAGCCGTGGGTCTCGTCGTCCCACACGGCGTACAGGGTACGGAAGCCACGGTCAAGGCTCACCACATGGAAACGGTCTGCGGGGTCGAAGGCAGGTTCTTCCTGCTGTGCCTTTCTTTCCTGCGCCGCGATCCGCTCCACATCCGCCATGACCTGCCGGACGAAGGGGCTGTTGCGATTAGCCTCCGCATCCACAATCTGCCCATTTACAATACCTCGTTCAGCAAGCGCTTCCCGGATGGCGATGGGGTCAATATTGTCAAAGTTGTCCTGTTCCTGCTCGGTGTAGAAGCCATCGGATTGAATGAGCTGCGCAATGCGCCGCTGCACCTTCGCCCATGACAGCGTGACCGGCTCGGAATTGCCCACGGAGAGTTGCAGCGGTTTAGAGGTATCCTTCAAGCCGTACTCCCGTGCCAGCCATGCGGCGGTGTCCCGGTCGCGGGCGTGAGCCTTCATATAGCGGACAACTGCGTGCTTGCTTTCAATCCTGCCGTTCCACTGCTGCAAGGCCGCGTCAATGTCCGCCTGCGTGACCTTGTAGGGCGAGGGCGTAACCGTCGTTGCCAGCGTGGGGTAAAGCTCGTCCAAAAGCTCCTGATGGAGCCGGTTGTGGAACGCGGGCATATCGAAATAGAGCCGTGTGAGCTGCAAATCGCCGGATTCTGTGACGATGCGCCGGATTGCCGCCGCGCCCTCCAGATAGACGTTTTGACGGTCGGAGTTGCGGCAGGCGTTGAGAAATGCTTCATCCTTGGAAAGCGCGTTGCCCACGCTCAGGCGGTATCTCTCGAACAGCTCCTGCACCGTGGGCTGAGCCTGCTCTGCGGCGGGGTCGCGGAACACCCTTGTGCCATCTGCACCGAACTCCGCTTCCTGCGCGTCGATGGCGGCCTCTGCTTCATGGTCAACGGAGCGCAGGGTATAGACGCGACGCTCGGTGCCGGTTTCCTGTGCTGCGGCAATGGTCACATCATACTTATCGCGCAGTTTCTCTACATACATCTCTAAATTGTGCGACGGTACGCCGCACATCTCCACACGCCCGGCGCCGGGGATGTTGCGGGTAGTGAGATTCATATTCAGCAGCTCCGCCGCCTGTTTTGCGTCCTCGCCGTACATCTCAAAGAAATCCCCCACCTGAAACAGCACGAGGTCGTCCGGGTGGGCTTCCTTTACGGCATTGTAGTCATTCCATGCTGCGCTTCGCGCTGCGGTCTGCCGCTGAAGCTGCTCAAAGCGCGCCTTTTCCTCCGGCGTCAGGAAACGGTCTTTGCGGATCAGCTCAGAGATACGCTTGGCGACGTTCGCCCAGTTCAGCTGGATTTCCGGGCAGTCCTGTTTTTTCAGGCTGACGCCCTTGCCGCTGTGATCCTCGCCGCTGTGGGACGCGCCGGATACCGCGTGGGAGCTGCCTCCAATGCCGTATTCCTTTCTCAGGAAGTCCGCCTGCTCTTTGGGGCTGTGTTTCTCTTTGAAATAGGCGTAGATGCGCCCCTTGCTCCCTTCAATATTGCTGCCGCGGGTCAGGGTCGCGGCGATCTCGTCCTCCGTAATGAACCGCTGCACGGCGGGGATTTCTGCCATTTCGGTGCGGTACTCCCTGCGGGGCAGGGACAGCTCCCGCAAACCCTGCTCGTTTTTGTCCGGCTTGTGGTAGTGAAAGCGCAGCAGGCTCCTGTCCTCCCGGCAGTCGGATCGGAGCTGTGCTAAATCGTCCATGAGGACTTCGCGGAACGCAGGGTCTCTCAGCCGCTCGGCAAGCCGCGCCGTTTCCTCCGGGAAACCGCCGCCCCGCATATCCGACAGGCAGGAGAGATAGCCCTGCGCCCGCGCCTTTTCACTTAAATCCTGCCGTAGATACCAGATAGACTGCGCCAGCTCCGTGCGCTCGTGCCCCGGCGCTTCCGCAAGCTCTACGTTGGTTGCGTATTCGCCCTGAGTGAGAAGCTGCCCGATGCGCTCCGCCGCCTCCTGCCAGCTTACGACCTTTGCGGAGGTCAGGTATCTTGCCGCGTCCCCATTGGCGATGTGGATGCCGTCCTCTGCGTACCAGGCGGAATATCTGCCGTTTTCGGTGACGACGCCGTTGCCGCCGTGGAAGCTGCTTTGAAGAAACGCCGCGATTTCTTCCACGCCTTTGCCCTTGGAGAACTCCGTGGCGATCTTCATGCGGGCATAGTCGGCGTTGCCCTCCATGCGCAGAATATGGTCGATATCCGCCTGCGGGATGGACATGGAAAAAGCGGAGAGCGTGTAGCTCTCCGCTTCTGCGATATATGCGATTTGCTCTTCCTCCGTGGGGAACAGGCTCAGTTGGTATGCCTGCGGTATCGGAGGCTGCGCCGGTTCCGCTTCCGGCGCGTCATTGGTCAGTTGTACACCAGCTCGCTGAGAATGATCTCCTCGGCCTGCGCTTTCAGGCTGTTCATCAGCCCCACCCATTTCATCTGGTCGCGGGCTTTCAGCTCCTCCGTCACGCCCGCCGACTTCATCAGCTCCGGCATCATCTGCTCCAATCTCCGGTTCGCCGTCTCGTCGATCTCCCGCAGGTGCGGGAACAGCTTCTCCGACAGCACCAGACGGCTGTACAGCCCCGGTCTGTGCTCCTGAAGGTAGCTCCTGCGCAGTCTCCCGTACTTGCCCAGGGGTCTCGCGTCCTCCGGCGTTTCGCTCAGCGTCAGGTCGGGAATCAGGTAGTCCCCGTTCTTGGTGTAGGTCAGCTCTGTCATGGCTATGGCTCCTTTCCGCGAGTTTCTCGCGCTCGTAATTCTTGATGGTGACTTCGATCTGCCGCAGCACCTCTCCGTTGATCCTGCTCACCGCCGTGCCCAGCTCGGCGGCGGCTTCCGGGGTGTTGAAATCGAAGATGCTCAGGAAATCCTCATGCTCGAAGCGGTCGTCCGCTTCAAGCCCGCAGCGGGACATGAGCGAGTAGGCGATGCTGACGGCGGCGGCGCTTTGGAAGGCCGCTCCTACGTTAAATTCATCATACCCGTAAAGAAAGGAATCGTCAACGATGGCGAGGATATCCCGCTTATAGTCCCGCCAGTATTCCTCCGCAAGCTGAGACGCGATGCGCTCAAGCTGATCGGGAAGACCTACTTTTCCGTCCACACCGTAGCGGCTTTCCAGCATGGCGCTTACCGCGTCCGCGTGTTCCTCCCGGTATTCCCACAGGTAGCGGCTCTTTGGAAATTCTCTGCCGCCCGTGTCCGACACGTCGAACACATACCGAAGCCTCGGCCTTTCGCCGCTGCTGTCGATGAGGGCGATGCCCTTGGAGCCCCTGCGGACATACCGGCCCATTTTTTCGTTCCAGAAGTCGTACTCCGCGCAGGCGGTGGCGTCCGGACGCTGGGCGTGGATCATGACCTGCTCGGCGTAGGGGTATTTGTACAGCCTTGCGGCGGTGGTGAGAAAGCCCGTCCAGCCCCGGTAGCTGCCGGTGATCTGCCGCTGCGCTTCGTCCGCCATCTGCATATACGTTTGTAGCTTGCTCGGCATATTGCTCCTCCTTCATGGCAAAAATTTAGAGCGCCCGGAACGGACGCTCTATGTATAAGCAGTATATATGAAAACGCCCCGAATCCTGTGCAGGAAACGGGACGCTTGCTCTTATATGTTGGTTTTCTGTTTCCCAAAATCAGATTATTTTCATTTTTGGGAAGTAGACGGCTGTTCTGCCAGCCAGTCTGCAATATCCACGATTTGAATTCCCTCATATTGGTATGCCTCATCCCGGATTCTGGCAAGCACCATCTTCGGATAAGCGTCCTTGATCTGGAGCAGAGGGCTTACCTCGCGTTCAAAGGTTTTTGCGTCACTGATGTTGTCTGAAACCTGAATATAGAGCTTTTCGTTGCGCTTGATGGCAACAAAATCTATCTCCTTCTTGTATAAGACCCCGACATAGACCTCATATCCGCGCCGAAGCAGTTCAATGGCAACGATATTTTCAAGTACGCGGCCATAATCCAGATTCTTGGTTCCCAGCTTCGCATACCGGAAGGTGTGGTCGCTCAGATACAACTTATCACTGGAGGCCAGATACTTTTTCCCCTGAATGTCATACCTGCGAACGCGATAGAAAGCAAAGGCATTGCACAGATACTGCATATAGTTTCCGACGGTCTTGTGGTTGATTTTATCCTTGTTGCCCGTGAGAGCGTCTGCAATATTTCTCGCAGACGTGAGATTTGAGATATTGTCCATGAGAAAATCGACAATGCGGTTCATCAGGATCGGGTTGCGGATTTTATATTTCTGCCGTATGTCCCTGACGATCAATGTATCGAATACATCCGCGATATAGTCGTACTTGGCTTCCGGGTCCTGATAAAGATACGAGCCGGCCATACCGCCTTCTCGCAGATAACGGGAAAAAGCGGCATATCTGTCCGTAAGGGTATAATACTCGCAGAATTCACTGAAAGAAAACGGGAACACCTTCACTTCAAAAGTTCGACCCGTGAAGAGTGTGGCAAGGTCGGAACTTAGAAGGAAAGCATTTGAGCCTGTAATATAGATGTCGAATCTTTCCTGCGCATGGAGGTTGTTGATAGCAAACTCAAACCCAGGACACATCTGCACCTCGTCGATCAGAACAAAGTTCTGCTTGCCATCGATATAGGAGCTTTCAATATAATTGTTCAGGACATGGTAGTCCTTGAACTGCTCATACTTTGTCAGGTTAAAATTGATATGCACGATATTTGCGTCCGCGATATTTGCTTCTACATACCCTTTGAACGCTTCCAGCAGCTTTGACTTTCCGCTGCGCCTGACACCTGTGACAACCTTGATATCCGGCGTTCCGATGACACCAATCAGTTTTCGTAGATACACACCTCGGTCTATCAGTTTCATATTCATCACCTCTGCTCTTATTATACCCGTTCTATTTCCCAAAATCAATATTTTTTCGATTTTGGGAAATAGAATCGTGGAAGCACAGCGGGAGCGACCCGAAAGCCGCTCCCGCCGCATCCGCCTTATTCGTCCGTGTCGAAGTCAGGCACCAGCTCCAGCGCTGCGAAGTCCTCATCGGTGATTTCGCTGAGCTTTTGCAGGGAGCTGTCGGTCAGCTCCCGCAGCTCGGCTTCGTCCTCGTCCAGGTATCCGCGCATTTCGGTGAGGGCGGCAATCAGCCCGCTGCGGCTGTCGCTCTGGTAGATGCACATGAGGTTCATTTCATCGTTGGTAAAAATCATCATAGCAGCTCTCTTTCCGCGCGCTTTGAACGCGCTGTCTTTTTCGGCTCGTTGACGGGAGGACAGAGCTTTGCCAGCACGGAGGGCTTCTTCTCCTGCCGTGCCGCCTGCGCCTGTTCCCGGCGCGCCGCCTGCGCCAGCTCCATGAGGGAGATGGGCTTGCCGGACTTCGCCTGTTCCTCCAGCTCCGCCACGGTCTGCTTCGGCCCGTTGTTGATAACGCCGTCGATCATGCCGTAATCGTCCTCCATGGCCATCTCCGCGTTTTTGAGATAGTTTTCCGGCTTGAGGAAGTCGGGCAGCGCCTTGAAGCCCCGGGAATCAACGTAATGACAGGATACCACGCCGTTCTGCTTCAGCGCCACGATGTCGCTGACGGACAGGCTGTGACCGAAAAAATCCTCCGGGCGGCGAATGTTGGAGGTCTCATACAGCT
>ENA-ORNF01002981-ORNF01002981.1-human-gut-metagenome-genome-assembly--contig:-NODE-2981-length-11758-cov-12.218918_pt1 | contig 11758 bp, 17 predicted proteins | sample MGYA00242110_ERZ509012 | MGnify/ENA primary metagenome ERZ509012 (study PRJEB26280, sample SAMEA2338714) | human gut metagenome | biome: human gut; feature: human-associated habitat; material: faeces... | reverse complement strand
GGTGGCACTCATTTTTTGCAAACCGGTTATTTGTTACTTAACAGGAATGCTCCTTTAAATCGGTTCCCATTCTCCGGTCAGATAATCCATCCGATAAACTAATCCTGATGGGGACACCGCATAATAATATTCTGCCACAAACTGATCCGGATGCTCTGTTCCAAGCGCAAAGAGTACACAGGCTTCACCCCGGATTGTTTCCATGCCGTCCACATCCCGGATTGCCATACCGAGGCTCAGCCTATCCTGTACTTCAGATTGTGCAAGCAGTACATCCATTTCATTGCCGGAATAATCATAATTTTCCCCGGCAGCTGCTACAGGATGCAAATAAAACTTTTCCACTGACCCTCTCGTGAATGGAAAAAAAGCTTCTCCTTCCATTTCGTGAATAGTCAGGCAGTCTCCTTCCAGCTCCAGCCAGATCATACCGTTTCGGGTTCCATCCGGCGTGTTCAGCCAGAATTCCAGGGACTCCCCAGGTGGATCCCCATATGCATAACAGCCATCCCAGAAAAAACGGATATCCTCCATCTCTCCATCCAAAAGTCCTCCATAATACCACATATCTAAAGGATATCCATCCTCACCGGTCATGAAAGTAACGCTGTAAAAATAGGGTTCACCAGCATCTGTTTGGGCAGAATCGCAATACCAGCTTCCCTCCATTCCATAGAGATATCCCTCCTCCGGCATATAGCAACCCGATAAAAGCTGCATCACTCCGTCTGTCGGCTCGATTTCTCCGGCATAAGTAAGATAATAGGGATGCCAGGAAACTTCCCGGCTTCCTTTTCTGGCTGTGACCCGTACATTGGAATAAAGATCACTGAGATTGCACCGTAAGATCAGAGGAAGACCATCGCTGCTTTCCCATAGCAGATCTTCTGTGCTGCTCTCAGTAAAGTCATCATTCCAGCTGCAGGACTCTATGGACATCTTCCATCCCTCCTCCGCCGGAACGATCACATACCACTCATCTCCTGTATATTCTATGATATGGTCTTCCGGGATCCCTTCCAAATACGGATAGGTCTCAGCTCTTTGATATTCTTTTTCCGGAAAGCTGTAATCTGGCGTATAACCCAGAAATGAGGCTCCAAATACCGCCCCATAATCTCGCAGCCATTCCTGTTCTTCCACTAATGATGCTTTCCCCGACTCGGTAAGCCAGGAAGTCGTAGCTTTTTTTGGGGACTCTCCCGAGCCCGGGGATTCCGTATGGTTGCTTGTGGTTGGTTCTTCTTCCGGTTCCACATAGTCTGGATTGGTCATTCCCAGCCCACCGTCTCTGATATCCAGGAGATTGCAGCCGGTAAGAAATGTACAGAACAATAGCAGCATTGTCAGAAACACACCTTCCTTTTTTCCGGTCTTTCTTTTCTTTCCCATTTGCTATCCCTCCTCATATCATAATTAGAATTTAACCACCATAGTCTGAATAATCTTCTATCAGGCGTACCGTATGAGAGGCTTCTGTTCCATACATCTGGAGTCATATGGTTACGCAGAATACTTCCTGTTTCATCCAGGTATCTGTCCGTCCCATCTATTTCTGTTTTCCAGCAGGAAGCATCTTTTTTCCTGTAGTAATCCCCTTGCATAAATGGAATATATGCTGTACCGGAATCTACAGAAAGGACATCTCCCGAAAGTGTATAAACTGCCGTTATCTCCCGGGCGGCAGATTCCGGAATTTCTGCAATTTCTTCGTCAACAGATTCCATGGTTTTCTCGTCTGCCACTTCCAGCTTTTTACCACAGGCTGTCACAGCTGCCGTTGATAATACCAGCACAGCACCCATCAGAATTTTGATGCATATGCTACCTCCTTTTCCACCGCCGTCATACCCGCAAGTTATTTGAAGTCAGTATATCATTTTTTACAGAAAAAATATATGCGAATCATTGGAATACCTGACAATTTCAGTAACTTTCCAACGATTCGAATACAATATGTTGATGCTCTTTATTTCTATATACCATATATAGTAAATTGGAATCCTGTGAACAAAATTCTTCTCTTATCCATTTTTTAGTTCCTCCAGTCGGCCACATCGCCGGAAAAGGTCAACATAAACCATCAGTTCCTCTCTATTGGACACCTCCAGTTTTCGGTTGATACTTGTATTATGCTTCTAAAGCCTCTTTATACAATAACTTAGAGCAAACCGTATTTCCCTTATATACATCCAAAAATGCCTGTATCATTCCAGCTTTGGTATCTTCCGGCATGAAATTTTGCTGCCTGTCCTTGAGCATTTTCTGAATGTCCGATGGCAGTTTCAATTCCCATTGTCCCCTACGATAGATTTCCATTGCCTCTGCCCATACCTGTTTGATATAGGCTCTTGATTCAGCCTCATCCGCCAGAATATGTACCTCAGCTTCTTCCGTCTTGACAAGAACCGGTAAAAATCGTCTGTTTCCTGATCTGTCCAAAGGCAGAAAATCCATTGTATTGGAAGTACCACCAAACACGCATTGCCGTAGCCTGTCTGACGCAAACTTATCATACCTGATACGATAATTTTCCTTCTGTCTGCTCAGAAAGGACTTTATTTCTTCAATGCTTTTTGCATTTGCAGTTGCAATCATTTCTGACATCTCAATAATCCAATATCCCTGTAATTTTTCAAATACGCTGTCATCATCCAACTTGCGGAGATCATCTGAGAACCAATCATCCTTAGTTGCTAGAAAGCGGAAAAAGGTACTTTTTCCCGCACCTTGTCCACCTACCAGGCAAAGCATAACATCAAATTTACATCCCGGATGAAATGCCCGGTGAATAGACCCCAGCAAAAATAATTTGAATATTTCATAATTGAACTCATCAATGTCGGCTCCCAGAAAATGATGCAGACAATATAGAATACGTTCCTTTCCATCCCACACAAGTTCCTTGAGATATTCCCTGACCGGATGAAATGAATTTTCATGTGCCGCCAATGTAACGGCATCCTCAATTTTCTTCTCACAGGTAAGCCCATAGTTACTTTCCATATATAAACGGATATATGCCAGATAATAACCCAATACGATGTGTCACAACACATCTATGGGCCAAGGCTGTCGCCCTGGACGGACTAGGGTGCTTCGCACCTTTTTTCATGCAAAAATAATTATTGAATCATCCATATAAACTGGAATTTTACAGTCTTATCTTGTAATAACCATATTGCGCCTTCCCCATAATTCGTCCTTAAAGCGAAACGCATTTTCTGTTAATGCTCGTTCTCTAAATCCCACTTTTTCATAACATTTCTTTGCGCCAGGATTTTCAGGAAAAACATTCAATTGCACAGCATCTGCTTTCGCTATTTCAAAGGCATATTTAACAGCCTGTTTTATCATTTCACATCCATATCCTTTATTCCTTATAGCATTGTCAACCACTACAAATTTGAGCATACCTTCATTTGTATTCAAATTCACAGAAAAGCAGAAAAAACCAACCAACGTTCCATCATCCGTAGTTGCAACAAAGGGACTATCTCCAAATCGTTCTTCCGCTTCTTGCAATAAATCATCAAAACCTTTTTTCTCCAGTGGATAAGGTATTAAATTTGCACACCATAGAGCGTGTGAACGTTCCTCTGTTATCCATTGAGATATAGTATTAAAATCTTTATTTTGATATGGCCTTATTCTCATTGTTCTTCACCTCATAAAATATCGATTTATCTATTTGCATAATCAATCAAAATCTTCTTACAACTACTGCAACGATAAGCTTCACAATGAGGGATTCCTTCTGAACCTTTACTCAATTCCAGATCGTCCGATTTTTTAATGCGAAAAACTTTTGTCAGATTATCAACTACAAAAGTAATGTCTCGTGAGCTCATTAGGTATCCTCTTATCATTTCTTCACCACAATATGGACATTTCATGCAGATTTACCTCCTATAAATTCCGATTGAGATTTCACCTGCCACAAACTATTGAAAACACTACGTTTGTGACAGGTGAGTTCTCCCTTATATGTTCCCTTGTGTTACATCATCCCACCAGTGTTTGCGGACTCTGGTAAGGAAAAATCATATAACACAGTATAACACAAAATGAAACTGACATTAAATAAGCTTAAGACCGAAATTCATCAAATATGAATTTCGGTCTTTTTACTCAGTTTATGTATAAATACTTCTTAAAGTTTTCCGTTCTGATTCTGCCATGTTGACTTATCAGCGATAGTCTCCATTACATCCCAGTGCTCTGCGATTTTTCCATTCTCAACTCTGAAAAGATCGTAGTAGCTTGTGAGCTTATTAGGATTTCCATTTACTTCCGGTTCCAAAGCTTCAGCAATTGTTCGCGGATCGGTGCATAATGTTCCCCAATAAGTCCGAAATCCATCTCCTTATAAGTCCACACAGCACAGCCGATACCAAACTGCCGGAATACGGTATCCACATCCATGAACCAGCGCAGGGTATCTTCTACAGGAGCCTGATCAATAACACCGAATTCTCCACAGTACAAAGTCACGCCGGCATTTTTTGCCGCAGTAACTGCTTCCATCACCATTTCCGTGATAAATTCGGTTCCCATAGTCTGTGACTGTGCCTTGCAGACTACTTCTCCCTGATATCCGATGGGCAGCGACTTTGTACGATAATAGTCCATTGCTTCCGGATAATAGATATCTTCGGTCTGGCTGATGGTCGGTACCCAGTGTGCTTTCTGATGGGTAAACAGCAACGGCTCATAGAAATGGAACGTGAACAATATATTTTTATCCTTGGGCTTCTCTAACAGTTTCAATGTCTTCACACTATTCCATTGAATTCCGCCGTATATAATAATGGTATCTCCGGCTATTCGGCGAATAGCGTCCACCGTTTCCGCAATGAGCAGATTCCACGCTTCCGCATTTTCCTGCTCTACCACTTCATTCAGCAGTTCAAACGCAACATGAGTCTCGTTCGCATAATGCTCTGCAATCTTGATCCACAGATTTACAAAACGCTTCTGCACCATTTTATTTGTAAACAGAATATTTTTCCCCTTATCTCCGGCATTATTAAAATCATAGCCATACGCTTTATGCAGGTCCAGTACAATATTCAATCCCTGCCGTTTACACCATTCCACCACTCTGGTCACATAGGCAAAGCCCTCTTCTTTGGTTCTGCCATATTCATCTTCCAGTACTTCATAATCAATTGCCAGACGTACATGGTCAAATCCCATGGAAGCAATCTTACGAATGTCTTCCTCCTGAATAAATGCATCGTAATGTTCTGTGCTATGCACACACTGAGATAAATAACCACCTAAATTAATACCTCTCTCTAATTTCATGCTCTTGTCCTCCTGATCCTTTGCAACGGAAAATTTATAATCCTGCAGTTCTTCTTTTCTCTATCATATAATTTGAAACAAAATTCATATATCGTTTCTATATTATTTTTATCGTTTTTATGCTATATTATTTATAGCATCAGGGTGCCACTATCTTCACTCCACAAGAGAAAGAATCGCATAGCGGTTTTGAAAACACTGTAATAATTTCAGAAAGGTGTCCATATGAACATTCCTCAGGAACTTCTCTATCAACAATATGTTCGCAGAGAATTAGAGACTTATCGCGCCCCTTATGATCCGGAAGCGGAATTCTATAGCTATGTCAGGCAGGGAAATACTGAAAAAATAAAAGAATTATGCCATGAATCTTTTCAGGAAAAGAAAGGCCTGGGTGTCCTCTCGGATTCTCCTCTGCAAAATCTGAAATACCACTTTACCATCACTGCTGCTATGCTGGCAAGATACTGCATCGAAGGAGGTATGGAAGTCACAGAGGCTTATGATCTCAGCGACTACTACATTCATAAGGCGGATCTAATGAAATCAAAAAAAGAAATTTCCGCCCTGCACCCGCAGATGTGTCTGGATTACACTACTCGCATGGAAAAATTGCATAGAAATCATGCCTGCTCCCGTCCGGTTGCCCAGTGTCTGGAATATATCTATGATCATTTACATAATCGTATCACTGTCCCGACGCTCGCCGCTCATGCCGGCATATCTCCCGGTTATTTAAGTCACCTGTTCGCAAAAGAGATGGGAATTTCTGTCAGTTCCTATATACAGAGCAAAAAAATAGAGACCGCTCAGAATATGCTTTGCCATTCCGATTATGCGATCTCTGTAATTTCTACTACCCTGGCGTTTCCCAGTCAAAGTTATTTCACATCTGTTTTCCGGGAAAAGACCGGGAAAACACCAACGCAGTATCGTGCAGAACACTTCCGCACTTCCGGCATCAAATAAAAATCCGGAAATGTTCTTATCTCTGCCGGGCCATGGCAGGTGGAGATTTACAGGATAAAACGCCATGATTATATATCACTCGTTCGATACCCTGGCTTCGTGCAATTTCACAGACATGAAACATTTCCATCAAAGATGCTCCTGTAAATAGAATTTGTCCTGTTGAATCCCGATTTTCTTAATTCTACAAACTGGAAGTTGTATAAGTTCTTTACATAGAGAAAATAACACTTTTCCTGTCTATCCATTACAAATACTGATTGGTGATTTTTTAGCAAAATTTGTTTCCATTGTCCATGTTACAGCCTCACAATTTTTCATTATCAATACTGTAAGTAGATCATCAATTCCTTTCTCCTTCCATGCTTGTAAAAACTTTCTTGTAGGATGTCCGAAAATTTCTTGGCGTAAAACTTCATCTGTAGACACCTCAATTTCTCCTGTCACCCGGATTTGTACACCATTTGCATTAAAGCACATTTCAGCTTTGGGATTAAGCTGAAGTTGTTTAAAAACATCTTTTGTTGAAGCTGTATGAAACACAATCCCATTTTTATCGGCTCTAAATAACATCATACCTCTTACCCTTGGTTGATCACCATCCATTGTTGCTAAATAAAATCCTAAATTTTCATTAATTAGTTCATATATCTTTTGTTCTTCCATAGTACAATCCCCCTAACATATTCCTTCATTTATCATTTCATCAAGTATTTCAGCCACACTTCGTACCATTGCAGGACAAAATGTTGTAAACAAATTTTCCTTCTTGATAATCTTCATATCTTCTTCCTTGGTCAAATCATATCCCAATAATTCACGGCATACGACGCTACCATTTTTCTTGATAAAACGATTCATAAATTCTTCAGATATACCATATGCTTTTCTTTTACTTTCCATATCGTTACTATCATAATGTCCACATCTTAATCCTAAAACCATCAGAGCCCCCGCCACAGCTCCACATAATTCACCTTTTCTTTCCCCACCTCCAAAGTTAGTTGCTAACATCAATGCCATCTTTTCATCCATTCCCATTTCCGTAGCATAAGTAGTAAATACTCCCTGGGAACAATTAAAATTATTACTATAATACTCAACTGCTTTTTCTGCATGATTCATCGTTCTCACCTCAATCTTTTAATTCATTTGCTTCGCAAGCAACATTATACAACTCAAGGGCCTCAATCACCTGATTTCTCTTCTCTTCTGGAATTCTATCAAGAATACTTTTAAATTTTATATTCATATTATTCTCTATTTGGTTAAATCTTTCACTTCCTTTAACAGTAAGATTCAATACCACATATCTTCTATCTTCTTTTGATGGCTTTCTTTCTACAAACTCCTTTTGAACCAATTCCTCAACCATCCTACTAATACCACTTTTATCAAGTCGCAATATTCCTGCTAGTTCTTTTACAGAAATATCTGGTTTGCGTCCTATTTCAACAAGTATGAAGCACTGCGTGTCGCTTATTCCACAACAACAGCAATCAGATTTGTTGATATTCCCAAGATTCATTTCTAATCTACGTGTATTCTCCCTAAATAATTTAACTTGATCCATAACATCACTCCTTATGCTTGAATAATACGTTAATTAGTTGCGTTTGTCAACTGTTTATTTTGTCAACTAAATAGAGTTCAATACTAAATGTACTGAACTCTTTCACAAACATATTATCAATCAACTATTAAATAGGAATTTACTATCCTTACAAATTCAAATAATCACCTGTGTTCCTATTCGTATTGTCTTGTCAGAGCATCCTTCTAGGTGCTTTGCTATCAAAAACATATCCAGAAATTCTCCGTTATCCGTTTGCAAATAGTCAGCTAGATTATTTTCTGACAAACGGTTAACTAACACTTCCTGTAATTTCTGCATCTGTGATGCATTTAATACCTCTGCCATATCATTGATAATGTTATAAATCTCTTTACCCATAAGAACACACTCCTTTTTGAAGGAGTATATCGCAGAAAAATAGGCACAGCAACAGAGCGTATTACTGAAATTTGTGGGTGAGATTGAATATCTCTTTAATACTCAATTCCTTTTCGTCTTTACGCAAATGATGACTGCTACAATAATCATTGGAATCATACTGATAATACCAATATATGCTGGACCTAGAATTGCCATATTGGAATATTCAGGTTTTACCAGATATGCAAAGATGGTAAATGCATTGGTAGCACCATGCATAAGGGATGGCAACCAAATGGTATCTGTCTTTTCATATACATAGTCAAATAAAATACCCATCATAACAGTACAGATACAGAATACGATTGGCCCAAGTACTGGTGCACCGATATATTCTTTGCCATACTCATAGCCAGCAAAAATTATAATCGGCCAGTGCCAAGCACCCCAGATTATACCACCCACGATACGACCCTTGGTGACACCAAGCTTTTCCTTCAAATATGGATACAGCGCACCTCGCCAACCGACCTCTTCGCCTAATGCGACGAACATATTCAGAAAAGGTACAAATGTAACTGCCTGAATGCTAGTAATCAGCAGATACATTTGCATGGTGATACTTTGTGCTTCAAACTGCTCTAATGCTCCGGTTTCTTCTAAAAGACCATACAAGGTAGAAAATTCAGAATCAAATGCACCCGGAAAAAATGCAAAAAACAAAACACCACCAAGGATACTTAATAGCGCTGGTATCCAAAGTGCAAAGAATACATAGCGAAGTTTTCCTTTCAAATGAGGTGTCCACCCCATACCTTTTAGTGGAATTCTTGCTACAAGTACACCAAGGAACGGCATAGACATGGTAATCGTCATTACAACAGAAAACACCATTTGATTTCCATTATTACTAAAATCACTTGCTATCATTTCCAAAATCCAAGCCAGCCCAAGTGTGACTGTCATGTATATCACAAATTGTTTCTTACTCACATTTGCTGTTTCCATTATGCATTCCCCTCTTTCCTATATATTTCCAAACTTCCGATTTTCACTTTCCCCACATAGACAAAAATTCATTTGTTTATTTCCTTATCATACACCTTTTTCGAGTATATAACTGCTACAACCGTTGCCAATAATATATAAATCAACATAAAGATTGTGCCAGTCATTCCACTTGTATATACAGTTGTAACTATAGTCAATAATCCAGTGACAATAATGCATATTGCACCAAAGCGATTACTCTTTCTCCACGTATTGTCATTATGCATACTCCAAGCTGTTCGAAGTCCCACTACCGCATTTCGTTTTGCTTTTGTCATAAAATTTCCTAATACAATAAACATAATACCACATAAAATGCAAGAAACCTTTGCAATATCAATAGTAGCTTGCAAGCTACCCGTATTTGCTTGTATCCATGAAGAGTAAAGAATAAAATAATGCATAATACCAAACATGATAGCCTGCGAAAGCCCTACAACACACAATACTTTAGCAGAAGATTTTGCTTCCATTTGTTCCTTTTCAGTTTTTGCTGTTATTGATTTTTTTTCAAATACATTGATTAGCAAATGCCAAAATAGTGTAATAAACAAAATAATTACCGGGAAAATAAGACTTTCTGTTTTGCTTCCCCATCGGTCAGTATTTCCTTCCAAATCATGATGCATTGGTATAACATCCGACATAAACTGCAGTACCACACTTGTGACTACAACTGGAATCATTGCTACTATCCACATTATTTTTTTCATCTTTTTTTTCCTCCAAACTGATTAACCCATATAATTAATTCATCAAAAACTGTGGTATTGATTTCATAATAAACAAAGTTTTTTTCTTTATATTCAGATACCAAATCAGCACTCTTTAATAGTCTCAAATGATAAGAAAGTGCTGCTGGTGTAATCTGCAATTCTTCCGCAATCTCTCCAGCATTTAATCGACCATTCTTTAGCATCGTAAGAATATCTCTTCTTTGACTGTCTGCTAACACTTTAAAAATATTTGTTTCTCCCATATCTCTTACCTATTTAAAATTTTCTTTAAATAGATATTAGCACACCTTTCTTTAATTTACAAGTGGTGTTTAAAAAATTTTTTAAATAGAAAAACACGCTGAAATATCAACGTGTCCATTTTGTCAATATAAAAAAACAACTAATTAACCAGCTGGAAACTTCAAATTCATGCGCGCTTTCAATCTCACCGGAAGACTGAAATTTATAACTCTGTTCTATACTGGTTCAATCTTGATATCGATATAGTCACCTTCATCAACATTATAAACATGTTTCCCTAATATCGAGAGAACAGCCCTTATGTCTTCAATATCTTCGCTGGCAAACTCTACATATGAATTTATTGTATCAGATCTATATAATATGAGCGTGAAGATTGCGCTGACCTTTATCATTTTCAGAATCATGGATGGCAAACTGCACGCACATACCTTTTGAAACGAACAACCTCTTACATAGCTCCCTCAAAAACATGATTGCAAACTTATATGTCCAATTATTCGGAAGTTCAATTCGCCAAGTTCTTGCAAGCTGCGCATCATCTTTCTTCTCGAACATCTTGACAGAGTTCCATAATTTTTTCGGATCCTTATATTCCTCGGGTGCATTCTCCGGTAGCAATACTTCATTATGCACCAAGTCCTCGGCATACTTCGGATAATATGTTTTGCCGTCATACTCGGAATACATGATCTCTCTGCTGATATAACCGGACTGCTCAACGGCAGAGTGACCTCCGGTACACTTTGCCGTCCTGCCGCATATTTTCATGCGGGTACTTATGTTTTTAACAGCCATGCCGACACCTCACTTTCCTACACCTTAACGGGTAGCGATAGTGACAGGGTGGCAGGGCAGACTTTGTGGATGGTGAAGCTCTGCTCTTTAGAGCTTCATCAGACGCAAAGTACACAATAGGGTAGGTGTGCCTCGCACACCGAAGGGGAAGTGTAGCTTCCCCTTTTGGCTGCCCGTGGCAGACAACAGCTGTCCGCAGGACGCCTCCGGCAGGACGCGCAGTACCACCCTTGGTGGTATATCTGTGCGCACCGAGAAAATCTCGATGAAAGGCCTTAGGCTTCTCCGCTCTCGTCATCGTCACTTTCTTCGGGATCATTTTCTTCGGTTTCATCAGAATCAAAATCATCGTTTTCTGCCTCCTCTTCATCGTTGTTTTCTTCAGGAACCGGTCGCTCTTTTAAAACCGTTGCGATCATGTTCTTTACATCTTTAAGTGAAAAAGCGCACGCTATGATCCGGTTCATTTCCTGCTCGCTAAAGTCATAAGCTTCGGGGAAGTATTTCACTACGCAACCGCCCATCATGTACTTGTGACGATCCTGAGTTTTTCTAAGCTGCTCCTTCTCCTCACGCACTACCTTGGCAAGCTCTGCATTGGCTCGCTTCACCTTCTCCATTGCCTTCAGTTTTTTTGCTGAAATCTGTTGCTGTTCCATTGTAAATGCTCCATAGCAAGTACCTTTTGCAATCAACTTTCATCTGCAATAATAGT
>ENA-ORNF01002973-ORNF01002973.1-human-gut-metagenome-genome-assembly--contig:-NODE-2973-length-11793-cov-13.345204_pt1 | contig 11793 bp, 10 predicted proteins | sample MGYA00242110_ERZ509012 | MGnify/ENA primary metagenome ERZ509012 (study PRJEB26280, sample SAMEA2338714) | human gut metagenome | biome: human gut; feature: human-associated habitat; material: faeces... | reverse complement strand
GTCTTACTTCGACCGAAGTAAGCGCTCACTTCGAGTCGGTCAACGTGCTTACTTCGACCGAAGTAAGCACGCGTATCGGTCGAAGTAAGACGACTTTATCAATAATTTTCATGATATGCCCTCACAGACACCTATGACTGACAGTAACTGTGATTTGGGTAACGCAATGATAAAAACAGAAACGCTGCGATATAACCATAAAAAAGCCCGAAACTTCAAAAATGAGTTTCGGGCTTTTATGGTTATTTTTAAAATACTATTCTAAAAATAAGGGGCACAAATCTTACTTTATTTCAACAGGTGTACCCAACGACGTAATTGGAATACCTCCTGTTTCACCATTAATCTTACCGGTTGCATCCTGAATCTTTCCGCTTTCTTGAGTTTCTGTACCATTAAACTTATAATACAGTTCAAGTCCTTCAGACTTAGGATCTACAGTAAGCATATTCTGCTGCAACTGGTTGCGTGTACGAGCTACACTCCACAAACGAACTTCACTCATATAACCTCTGAATGGACGTTCTCCCCATGGGAAGTTAGCAATTTTACCGATATTGAAACCAACATCATCATTAGGAGCAAATCCGTCGATACCCCATTCTGAAGAAGCTACAACTTCACCATTGATGTAAATGTTAGTCTTACCAGAAGGCTGATCGTAAGTCAATGCTACATGATACCAACGACCTGTTTGCAATGGCTGTTTTGTATTGTATTTCTGACGACCGGCAGCTTCAAGACATTCAGCAGGAGTACCACCTGTTGGGTCACCAATACGGAAAATCATGACACCTTCAGTACCCATAACTGTATTATTACCATACAAACTAGTAGGATAAATCAATGCTTCGTAAGTAAATGACTTAAAGAATGTACCTTCCGGGAAGCGAACATGAACGTAGTTACTAGAGAAACTTGCCGCTTTAGTAATCTTCACAGGCTTGTTAATAAACAAATAAACCATGCTAGTACCTGGCAATGTCTCGATAGATGATTTAACGCGAACCGGCAAAATGAAAGGTTTACCTTCTTCCAACACATCAAGGTTCTTGATTTTCAGCTTAACACTTTCAGCGTACAATCTTCCTGTAGGTATAATAGAAGTAGCACTGCTCAATTCTACATCTTCCGGATTGAAGTATTGATATTCAGTTTTATACTGCTTGTTGTAATCGTCAACTACACTTGCGTCAGCAATAGTGTACAATACGTTCACTTCAGAAGAATTTGCTGTAGAAAGACGAGATGTCAAATCAAAAGACATTTCAGTAGCTTCGTCTTCTACATCGATAGTCATTTCCTTATTTTCAAAGTAGACTTTCGGTTCAAGCAAATCTCCTTCGCTTTGTTTGCAGGCACCTAATAAAAGCGCCATACAACCCATTATTCCAAATAAATATTTTTTTCTCATAAGAATCAATTTAAAACATTCAACTCATTAATTGTTGTTGCTTTCTTCGGTTTTACCCTGCTGTTCTTTCCACTGTTGGAATGTCTCCTGATTGATACGGATAGCCTGACGCATCCACTTGTAATCAGGTTTGTTATCGTAGTCGTTGTCTACACGGTATGCTCCTACACCACCTTTATATCCATGGTTTGGCATATAACGAGCTTGTTCCAACAATCTACCACCGCTTGCAGAATAGGACTCAAAGTTTTCAGTAATAATAAACTTATGAGGTTCTTCATAATAATCCAAGCTTGATACACGACCGTAGCTCTGAATAATCCAGTAGTCAACATAACCCTTCAAAGGTTCTACAAGAGAGCCAAAGCCACCATCTATACATATCAACTTATGACCTTTACCTTCAGGGTCGCTCATAGGGCCGATATACTTATTCATTTCTTTCACCAAATGAATCAAATGCTGGTTACGATCTAATGTTCCATCCATATCGAATACACCAGAACCAATTTCCCAGTCGATATCATAACCATCCCAGTCATTAGCCACCAATGAATCGCAAAGAGCTTTAGCGAAACGGCTCAAAGCCTCGTAGTGATTTTCACTTTCGAACTGACCATTGAAGCCCCAGTATTCCCAACGAGCTTTCTTCTTTGCTTCTTCTCTTTGCTGTTTAGTCCAGCCTTCTTCATCGGCTTGTTTATCAACCGGTGCGTAAACAGATGCCGGAGTTCTACCCTTACCTAAGTAAGACAACAAAGTAACTTCCAACAACTTGGTACCTTTTACCTTCTGAACGAATTCCTTATCCCTCTTCTGTTCGGGAGTAATCTCAAAACGGGTAGGAGCACCACTCCACATAGATACGATATCCATGCTATCGGGCATAGAAGTCAAGTAACCACGACGGTAAGCACCAGCAGGAGACCAGTTAGAGAACCAACCAAAAGCTACCGGACGGCCATAGTTAACAGCCTGCTGCTTATATTCGCGAAGTTTTACATAATATTCTGAGTTCATAGCATCTTCCATGGTATTGTATCCACCGATATGCTCAACCTCAATATTCTCTACATCTGTACAAGAAGAAAATGCCATCATTCCTGCAAGAGGTAGAAGATATAATAATTTCTTTAATGTTTTCATACTTGCTAATTAAGATTTAAATGTATTATCATTAATTTTGCTTTGCCCAAATCAAATCAGTAGATTCCTTATCCGGACCTCCCAACTTCTGAACTGCGTCCTGATACAATTGCTGTGTAGCCTCTGTGCTCTTGAAGCTAACCGGATAAATCATACGACGGATACCGCGTTCGTCAGAGATATTAGATTTATTATAGTTACCTCCAGGAATAATCGGGTTCAACTTAGGATAACCAGTACGTCTGAATTCAGTCCAAGCTTCCTGACCGTTAGGGAACATAGCGATATATTTCTGAATCATGATTTTTTCAAGCTTCTGCTCTGTTGAACCGCTGAATTTAGCTGTTGTTTCGCAAGGAGCAGGAGAAGGATAACCATAATAACGTGAGCTGTTTTCTACAGCACTCGGTGTTTTGCCTGAATTCATATAAGAATCTACAGAACCCTGAACACCGTTTTCAGCAAACGACATTGCAATACCAGCTTTGTATAAAGCTTCAGCATCACCGAATTCCGCTCCATAGTACAAAGCAGCCTCAGCACGCAAGAATAATACTTCAGAAGTACGCATCCAGTATAGAGGAGAGTTTGCTGTCAAATTAGGCTTAGAATAGAAGTAATAAGAATCTTTATACCAAGACTTATCATCAGTACGAGTTTCTGTGTGTCCCAGAGGCACTCCCTGATATTTCTTACCGTCGAATGCTACAACACCTACTGTACATTCTGCATGTACTGGCAAGCAATATGCGCTCAAACGAGGGTCGTTATATCCTGTAAGATAAGACAAGATAGTAGTACCTACACGAGCATCGTTGTAGTTGTCTGAAATCCAGAAAATAGGGTTACGCAAAGAAATACCTGCACCAGTACCTGCCGCTGCTGCATCTTGAGCTTCTGTCATCACACCGATATCATGTGTCAAAGCCTTCTTAGCATATTCTTTAGACCAAGACTGCATTTCAGCATCGCGAGCTTCACGCAAACGCATAGCCAAACGGAGCATCAAAGAGTTAGCGTATTTCACCCATTTTGTTGTGTTTCCTTCGTATACCAAATCGTAGTCGCCCAATACCTTAACTCCGGCTTTTGCCAAAGGAGTCAATACTGTAACCGCTGCTTCCAAGTCGCTCAACATACCTTTATATACATCCTTTTCAGAATCGTAAGGTACATTGATTTCGCCTGAACCTGCCTTAGAATACGGAATAGGACCAAAGCATTCCAATACCTTGTGCCAACCAGAGATTTTCAATACCTGAGCTATAGCAGCAATTTCAGGAGAATTATATTGGTTAGCGTAAGCTGTCAGTTTTTTCCAAGGATCCAAAAGGTTGGTATAAGAGTTACGGAAAGTTGAAGAAATCCAGTCGTCTACCAATACATAATTCAGGTGACAGTTACCACCATTAAATGTATTGTTCATGCCAATATATCCACTCCATGCATCACCAGAGAGGTTATAAGCAATTTGATACTGATTCACTGGGTCGGTATCATCGGCTTGGGTACCTGTAGGGAAAACAGTCTTTTCCATAGCTGTAATCAAGCCACCAACAGCGTAGCCATCCATCATACCTTCTTGTTCGGTCATCTCATAAGGATTGGTATTAACCGCTTCAAAATCACATGAAGTCATTGCAATTGCACCAAGAGCGATGGCAAACAATTTATGTCGATTCATACTTTTCATAGTTGTTTTTTAAAGTTTAAATTTCACACCGAAACCAAAGCTACGAACACTTGGTTGCATAAAATAGTCATTACCTTGTCCGAAGGTAGCTGTAGAAGGAGTCAGTTCTGGATCGAACGGAGCCTTGCAATAAAGCATCCATGGGTTGTTAGCGATGAAAGAGATGTTAACGTCTTTCAAGATATTGCCAAACCACTTGTTAGGCATTGTATAGCTAAGTGTCAATTCCTGCAAACGAACATTTGTTGCGCTGTACAAGTAGTAGCTTGAAGTCTGATAGTTACCTGTACCTATCATCTGGTAGTATGCCTTAGCGTTTACAGTACCCTGACCCGGGAACAAAGCGCCACCGTTATCGCGTGCGTCAGCACTGCGCTGAGATACGCCGAAGCGGTCCAAAATAGCTTCTGTAGAAGAAGTAACAACACCACCGAAACGTCCGTTGATCAAGAAGCTCAAGCCAAGACCCTTATAAGAAATTGAGTTGTTCCAACCCATATTGAACTTAGGAGCTACTTTACCCAAGTAAACAGGAGCGCCATCTTCCATTTCGAACTTACCATCTGTACTTACGCTCACGAAGCCCTGACCATCTTTCTTGAAGAAACGAGTAGCGTAAATGTCATGGATGCTACCGCCTACTTTCAAGATTGTACGACCTCTATCCTTCAAAACTTCAGGAATGTTGAGAGGTTCGCTCATCAAATCGGTATGATAATCGCTTACCATTTCCTTGATTTCATTGATGTTCTTAGAGAACGTTACTGTAGAAGAAACAGCGAAACCATTCTTAAATTTATCAGAGTAGTTGAAAGAAGCTTCCCAACCGCGATTTTCTACGTTACCTGCCTGCAAGTAGATAGACTTGTAACCGGTAGATTCGGGCAATGAACCCTGGAATGTCTGGTTGAATGTATTAGACTTATAATAAGTTACTTCTGCATTGAACTTCTTCCACAAGCGAACTGCCAAACCGAATTCGTAAGAGTTAGTCTTTTCAGGTTTGAAGTCTGTGAACGGATAGATACCTGTAGGTTTCAAAGTACCACCCACGATAGGAGTAGTTACAGTGCCCGGAGTCAAACCAGAACGAGAGATAGGAGCACCTACCTGAGTGTAAGAACCACGAACTTTCATGTAAGAAATGAATTCTGGCATCTTCACCATTTCAGAGATGATAGCAGACAAACCTACTGAAGGATAGAAGAACGGATTTTCGTCAGTGTTTACTAAACGAGAGTTCCAGTCCAAACGTCCTGTCAATGTTAAATATAACATGCTTCTCCATCCAAATTCAGCGTTGGCGAAAGCTGCATGGTTACGTACTTGTGAGTCACCACCCGATTCTGATGTACGACCGTTAGCCGGGTCGATGTTAGAAACGGCAAACTTATTAGGCACACCTTTCAACGGGCCTTTATAGCCACGAGTCAGTGAGCCATAGTTAGAATAACTCCAACCCAAGTTAGCAGAAACATTGAAATCGCCAAGAGCTTTATTGATGTTCAACATAGCGTCGGCATATTCCTGATGATCGCTAAAGTTGCTGTAGCCATAGAAACCTTTCTTACCTTCTGCGAATACCTGGTCTGAAGAAGCGTAAATCTTACGTTCGAAATCTACGTACGAATTATCCATACGATAACGAGCAGCGATATTCATCCAATCGGTAATCTTAAAGGTTGCGCCTACATTAAACATGTAACGGTGCTTAGTGTTCTTGGCAACATTGCGATATGCTGTCCAGTAAGGGTTCTGCGGAGCATAAACTGCATCCAATACCGGCCAATACTGTACAGGAAGCTTACGAGACTCGTCGAAACGTTCGAAAGTCTTGATGTCTTCGAAGTTTTCACCTCTCGGGAACAAATAAGCAGCTACTACCGGGTTCCAATACAAACCTTGAGATACCATGTTCTTATCATTCTGCTTGATGTAAGAAGCGCCAAGGTCTAACTGCAAGCGGTCGTTCCAGAAAGTAGAAGTATTACGGAAGGTAAAGTTCAAACGGTTATATTCGTTATTAGGAACGATACCTGCTGAATTAGTAGAAGAGATAGAAGCGAAAGTCTGATTGCTCTTAGTACCAGTAGTCAAAGTCACTGAGTTAATGAAGTTAGTACCAGTATTGAAGAAATCATTCTTAGGATCATAGCTTGACGGATTAGCAAGCTTTTCGCCCCAGCTTTCGTATGAGCCCTTTGCATTTCCGTAAGTAGTCTGGAATTCAGGAGTCATATAAGCTTTGCTAAATTCTGTAGAAGAAGAAACAGAGATCTGTACCTTACCTTCTTTACCTTTCTTTGTAGTAATCAAGATAACACCGTTGGCAGCGCTACTACCATACAATGCAGCAGCCGACGGACCGCTCAATACAGAGATAGATTCAATATCTTCGGGGTTAAAATCGGCGATACCTTCTGTTCCGGCAGAGCCTTCACCCATGATACCACTGTCGGTAGCTCCCATAGTGGTGTTAAACAAAGGAATACCATCTACTACGTACAATGCGTTGTTGTTTCCTTCGATAGACTTAGCACCACGCATTACCACACGTGTAGCACCACCCACACCGGTAGCACTCCTGTTAATGCTCACACCGGCAATCTTACCGTTAAGTGAGTTAACGAAGTTGGCATCTTTTACACGTACCAATTCGCTCTGGTCTACTTTCTGTACATTATAAGAAAGGGCCTTTTCTGCACGCTTGATACCGAGCGCTGTAACAACTACTTCTTCCAGTTGTTCATTGTCTTCTTTCAGAGTTACATTTAAAGAAGATCCTGTAACTGTAACACTCTGGGTCTTATACCCCACATAACTGATTTCGAGCACCGAACCTTTTGGTGCGTTCAGAGTAAATTTTCCATCAATGTCGGTCACTGTACCGTTGGTAGTACCTTTCACCAAGATACTTACACCAATCAACGGTTCTCCAGAAGCATCTTTTACAGAACCAATTACTTTTACATCAGCCGGCTGACTAACAGCTGATGGGGGGGTAACATAATTTCGTTCGATTGCACTGCGTTGCCGTTGGCCGAAAGGGATGACGAAGCAGCTAACAAGAGTATCAAACTCATTTTCGATGTTAAAGGAAACTTAGCTCTAAGGTCAGCATAGTTCCATGAATGGTTATTTTTCATACATCTGCGGTTAACTAAAAATAAATATTAATTTGGTTTCTTTCATAATAGTCTCAACTGTTTTTAAGGAAACATAATTGAGGAATAAGGGTTATAGAGGAATGTGTGCATCTGTCACAGACTTGTCCTCAATTTGCGTTTTCATTTTTTATATCATAGGCATAGTGTGTTTTTATATTTAGTTTTCAAAATTTTGTCTCGTATTTTATTATAAGGTAAAAACAGGTTTAATCTCGTAGATGCGGCAAAGATAACAGAAATATATGGGAAATATGCTATATGAACGTTAAAAAGTGAGGGGACATATTGTATTTTTTTATTTTACCTTCATAACGGTACAGTATGGATTTCAGAATAAATATTCATCTTTTTTGACCATATATAGCAGTTTTATAAAGTCCATATATCAAAATCTATACAATACCGGAATATTTAAAAAGTCTTCAGAATCGCAAAATGCATAAATTCGCAATTTTTGAAACCGCTTAGCCGATAACAAATTAGTGGCGCAAACACTGATAAAAGCCAATGATGACACCAACAAGGAGAGAACATAAAACAAAAAGGGAAAGAAACCGGAGTTTTAAGTCGCGGTTTCTTTCCCTTTATATATTATATAATAAGGTATACTTGCAGTATTACTCTTTAATTCTAATCAGCAAATTAGCAAGGATAGCAGTTAAACCACCTGTTGTAATACCCGAAGAGAAGATATTACGCAATGTATCGGGTAGCTGACACAAGATTTCGGGAACCAACTCTACGCTTAATCCGAAAGAGAAGCTAAGAGCCATTACCAAGGTAGCCTTACGAGTCATAGGCTGCGATGCGATGATACGGATACCAGCAGCTGCAACGGTTCCGAACATCAGCAAGGTAGCGCCTCCCAATACTGGACCAGGCATCAGCGAGAACACCAAACCTACTGCGGGGAACAAGCCCAACAGAATAAGGAATCCGGCGATGTAGAATCCTACGTAGCGGCTGGCTACTCCGGTCAACTGAATCATACCGTTGTTCTGAGCGAATATTGAATTGGGGAATGAATTGAAAATACCAGCCAACATAGAATTGAAGCCATCTGCCAATATACCGCCAGAAGCTCGTTTAACGAATACTTCATCGTCAACAGACTCTCCCGAAATCATTGAGTTAGCAGTAATATCACCATAAGCTTCGATTGCTGTAATAAGGTAGATAAGTCCTAACGCTATGATAGAAGACAAATCGAACGAGATGCCGTATTTAAAAGGCATGGGCACATTAAATCCGCCGTAGTTCTGTATAGAAGAGAAATCTACCATTCCCAATATCCAAGCCAAGATGTAGCCTACCGCCAATCCGATGACAATAGAACTCATACGCAGATAGCGATTCGAACTACGGTTGAATATAATAATGAGTACAAGTACCAAGGCTGCGAGTCCCACGTGCCGAAACGCACCGAAAGTGCCGTCGGCTTGAGCTGTCGCTCCACCGCCACAAGCGGAAATTCCAACTTTTATCAGACTCATACCGATAAGGGTAACAACGATGCCAGATACCAATGGGGTGATAATGCGGCGAGTGTACTTCAGCACTCTACTGATGGCCATCTCTACCGACGACGCTACAATACAAGCACCGAATATTGAAGACAATCCCCCGGTAAGTCCAGCAGATATAATAGGGCCGATAAAAGAGAAGCTTGTACCCTGAATACACAGCAGTCCGCATCCTATAGGACCTACTCTACGACACTGAATGAAAGTAGAAATACCAGAGGCGAACAATGCCATTGAAACCAAGTATCCGGTAGTCTCCAAATCAAGTTTCAAAGCTCCCGCTATAATAAGAGGAGGCGTAATAATGGCAACGAAAATAGCGAGCAAATGTTGCAGCGCCGCAAAAAGAGTTTCTTTAAGAGGCGGACGATCATTCAACTTATAAATAAGTCCGGAAGACTGAGCTGAAGTAGTTTGTTCTTGTTCCATCGTGCAGTTTCCGATTATTCTTTGATCTTGATATTACAATTGTCCAAGCTCTCTATAATAGCCAATGATTCAACATGAATACCTTGTCCACGCAAGAAGTCACCACCATGCTGGAATGATTTTTCAATCAGGAATCCCATTCCCACCAATTCGGCACCGGCTTGATTTACAAGGTCGATAATACCCTTTGCTGCGTTTCCGTTGGCCAAGAAGTCGTCGATGAACAGCACTTTATCACCTGGCTGGAGATAATCCCTGCTTACGCAAACATCGTAGTTATTGTTTTTAGTGAAAGAATAAACCGTAGTAATCAACATGTTATCCATGGTGCTCGGTTTTTTCTTCTTAGCGAACACTACAGGCAGTTCGAGCAGATAGCCCACCATGATAGCCGGAGCAATACCGCTGGCCTCAACCGTAAGCACTTTATTGATTTTAGTACTTGCAAAACGGCGAACAAACTCTACCGCCATCGATTTCATCAGAATAGGGTCCATCTGATGATTGATGAAATTGTCTACTTTTAATATCCCTCCCTCGAAACATTTACCGTCGCGCAGGATACGATCTTTCAATGCTTTCATTTAAATATAGGTATTAACGTTCTACTAATGTTTTAAATGTTGCAAATTTAGATGTTTTTTCTGGCTCGATAAGTTTTAAGGGAGAGATATTATAAAAAAATTATTCAGTTTTATTCCTGAGGAGTATCATTCACTACTATATCCTCTTTAATTTCTTCGGTATTCCAGTTGGTAACTTCGCTACCTTCTACTACCAATCCTTGCTTGCGAATACGGATTTTGTACTTGTAGCATGTTCCGCTTACAAATGTGCGGTCAATGCCTTGGGTAGAAGCTGTATAGTTAGCGTCGTCTCGGGTATAACTGATAGAGAAGTCAAGTTTGGTTTTCTCAGCCAAAGGATTAAGCGCAAACACTACCTGACAGCCTTCTGTGCCTACTTCTTTTCCTACCGCTACATCAAGCTTATCAGCAGTAACCTCTTCGTTTACCGCTTTCATGCCTTCGGGAGCAGTGAAGCTATAGGTGTGCTTGCCGAATATTCCGCTACCAGAGAGAGTAGCCGTATTGATAGTAGTTTCGCTATCGCCTTCTTCTTTCAGCAATGTTATCACCAACAAGCTATACTGATGTTTGAACGCGTAATCTCCGGTAAAAGAAACCTTACCGTTATTATCCTTATAACTAACAGATCTTTTTGCGACAAGGAAATCTATCGAACCGAGGTCTTCAAGCTTACCGCTCTGAGTATTCAAGTCGGGCATCGCTATCGATGTTCTCTGAGCACCTTCTACAAACGGATAATAAGCACAGAACTCAAGAGCACCCGACTGTGAAGGCCAGTCTTGAGGAGCAGACGACCATGCTCCACCATTATAACTCCATGCGGTAGCCTCATCGCTATCAGGCATAAATAGTCCGATCTTATCACCATCGGCAAACGAAGTATGTCCATCGCCTAAAGAAGATGTGGTACGTGCCGCCATGCCAGATACTGAAGCTTCAACCTGCAATCGAGCATACAATGCGTTATCACCTTCATTTACCATTTCACTTTTTTGGCATGCCGAAAAAGACATCGCCGCCATCAGACTAAGTCCGAATAAGATTTTGTTTTCCATAGTTATTAATTTTATTGATGTATATATATAGGACGCAAAATTTCCATTTTATCCAATAAAAAAAACAACTATTTTCATCTTTACTCGCATTTTTTTCATTTCGCGCCGAAATGAATGTAAAATAAGACCAAAGGCAGGTAATCTTTCAAGGCGATTCGCAGATACTTCAAGGCCTGTCCGATGCGATAATTCACAGTTTGCGGCGATACATTCAGACGTTCCGCTATCTCGCGGTGCGTAAGCTGCTGGTTGCGCGTCAGCTCATAAGCTTCCTTAAACTCGGGCGGCAATTTATTCACGGCATCCTTATAAAGGCGGAGCAATTCCTCGGTCAAATAAATATCAGGGTCTTCGAACTCAGTTTCGTACTTCTCCACTATTTCCTGAAGTACTTTACGTTTCACTTCGATATGCGACAAACGGTTCAGCGCCTTATTCTTTACAATGGTAAACATCAACGTCTTGAAGTTCAGTTCTTCCATCAGAGTACTTCTGTTTTCCCAGAGCCAAAGCATCGTGTCCTGAACAATTTCTTCCGCTTCTTCTAATTCGCCCACATATTGCGAGCAAAACACACAAAGCCCCCTGTAATAATGCCGGTAAACGGCATCGAAAGCCACTTCTCCATCCCGCTTCAAAGCAGCAATCACAGCTCTATTGTTCTCGAAATCGATATATCCAGAAGGCATTGTATCTGTATTTTTTAAAATTGACAATTACAAATGTAATCATAATAACAAGAAAAGGGTCAAATAAAATTTTCTTTTTTTCTTTTT
>ENA-ORNF01002972-ORNF01002972.1-human-gut-metagenome-genome-assembly--contig:-NODE-2972-length-11796-cov-6.637765_pt1 | contig 11796 bp, 16 predicted proteins | sample MGYA00242110_ERZ509012 | MGnify/ENA primary metagenome ERZ509012 (study PRJEB26280, sample SAMEA2338714) | human gut metagenome | biome: human gut; feature: human-associated habitat; material: faeces... | reverse complement strand
GTTTGGGCGGCTGGAATAAAGCGGCAAAATTTGCTTCTGAGCTAGGTGGAAATATACAGGGTGCGGGCGGTGCGTTAGTCAAAGGTTTGAGCAAAGCCGGCCTAAAGGGTTTGAAACTGGCAAGCGCCAGCGGCGGCTTAGAATGTGCGGCCTACGGCGCAACGGGTTCGGACAGTATGGATGAACTGCCGGAAAATGTGGCCTGGGGCGCGGCTTTCGGCGCCGCATTGCCGTTTGGAATTCACGGCATTGGGAGAAGTGCCAAGGGTCTGAGACGTGTCTTTACTTCTACTCCCCCGGCGGTTAAAACTGCTGCTAAGTTAGAAAAGGATATTGCCCAAAATACCGGTAATAAGCAATACGCAAAAGATGTGTTTGATAAGGCATTACAAGATGCGGAACGTGGAGGCAAAAGTATTATTGAAGTTGCGGAAGCGCCGATAGTGGATGTTGCACAGGGAATAAGGCAAAAAACACCGCGGGCAGGATATGCTTTACAATCAACGCTTGAAGCGGCGAAAGAAAGACAGCCGCAGGAACTGAGAAGTTTTATTGACAATGTACTCGGTTCACAGACACGAGGTGCCAGTATTGCCGAAGTAGCTGATAGAGCGCAACGAGAAGCAGCTCCTATATATAAGCGGCTTGAGAATTTGGGAGATTTGGAAATTTATGAGATAGCTGGAAAACTGAAAAAAATGCCGATGGCAGAGCGAGAGTTTTTGGGGGAAATATCTCCGGAAAAAGCGGCACAAATTCTTCAGGAAAAGGCAAAAAAGATAAACATGGGATTATATTTGGACGGAAAAGACGGGATTGAACACTTTGTGAAAGACAGCCAGCGCCGGGGCATGGCCAATACGTTAGCCGATACTTTCATGGATGCGGATATTTCTGCCAAAGGTTTTTCTCCTGAGGGTATACCTACAAATTATTTCATGAAAAAATATCTTTGGGATGTAAATAAAAACAAGCCGATTTATGATTTGGTTATGCAGAGAAAAGCAGGAGAAATTTTTAATAAATTTCCTAAAACGGATGTGAGAGGGGTAGCTAAAAACTTTAAAGCGCCACTTGACAACTTATCTGTCAAGGACCCCTTCCTTTCTGATATGGGGATAAGTCCCTCAGGAGGAAGTAATAATAGTTTATCAAAAATAGGCTCTCTTGTCAATGATAATTCGGTTTTGGCAAATGCGGTTTCCCGTGTGAAAAAAGCTCATAGCTCATTAAAGGATTTGCCGGATACTGATTTTAGAGTTATCAACGAAGCGCGTCGCGCCCTGAGTGAACAATCAAAATCTTATAGCGATTTTTCCGGTTACGAGGCTCGTTCGGTCTTGAAAGAACTTGATCCTGTGCTTGATGAAATTGTTCCAGATTATAAATTAGCGCGTGGTATATATTCAGATGCGCACAAATTTGAGGATGCTGCCGGAATGAGTAAAGACGTTTTTACAAACTCAAAAAATCCGAGTGATTTTGCTGCCGATGTTGCAAAACTCGGACAGCATGAGAAAGCTGCTTTAGCTATTGGTTTAAGGGATGACTTGCTTGGCAGAATAGGCTCAAGAGAAAATGAGGCGCTTGGTTTTAAGGCAATTATGCCGCAAAATGTTCAAGACAAAATGCGTATTGCTCTTGGTAACGATAAGGCTAATGCTGTTATTGATAAGGCCAAACAGGCAATTCGGCTAAACCAAAACTATAACCAATTGCTTAAAGGGTCACAGACAGCCGAAAAACAAACATTGCGCGATAAGTCTAATATGGTAATGAGGATTCTTAAAAACCCGACCGGTATTATCGGAGAAGTTGTGGCGCCGGTTGAAAGGTATTTTACGGACAGAAACAATGTTAAACTTGCTGACTTGTTGACGAACCCGAATGTAACAGAGCTCAGAAAAGGACTAAATGCTTATCGTTCTCTTGGTTCACCGATAAATATCAATCCTTTGTTGTCGGCAGGTTTGTCATCGGCAGCGTATAACAATTTGAGAAACAGATAAGGCACCGGAGGCGGTGCCTTTTTCTTATGAGAGGAAAGAATATGGCGGTAACAAATATTGTTTACCCTTATGTTTTTGAGGGCGGAGAAAAAGCGGTGGCCTCGGAGGTCAACGCCGATTTTGATCAGGTGAAAATTTTTGCCAACTCGGTTATTACTGAGATAAACGCAATCAATCAGGCAATTGCGGATTTGGAAGAAAAACCGACACGGGAAATGTTTGACATTTATTTTTCCATAAAAGGGGAAACGCCGACCGGGGCGTATCCGTTGTGGACGGGCGAAACGATTACCAACTGCAAAATCCTTTATCCGGATTTTTGGAACGAACTTAATCGGTTGGCTGGGATTAACGCCGTGCCGACGGTGGAAAGTAACGCGGCTTTTAACGATATAGTGGAAGAATACGGCGAATGCCCGTGTTTTTATATCGATACGCTGAACGGCCATGTTCGATTGCCGAAAATTATCCGTTTTATCAGTTCGATCAGTCAGCTTTCAGAACTTGGAACGGTTTATAACGACCAGATAAAAAGCCATACGCATGGGCTTCCGGGGGCAAATTCGGCCTGTGCCGGCGGCGGAAGGCTGCTTTATGTGTACGGGGCAAGCGATTCGCCAGCACAAGCCAATTACCGCAAGTCTTCGGTGAGCGGAAGCAATGAGGGCTACCCGAAACATGTTCGTTTGCCTTTATATATTCAGGTGGTTAACAATACGGCGGAAATCTCCCGTTTTGATGTCGATGCGCTGAAAAAAGAGCTGGAAAAAGCGCTGGCTGATTTGCAGGATGCTTATAACGGATATATCGCGGGGTTGGAAGATGCTTTTGAGAAAGCCAAGGCTAACCTGGCCGAGGCGGCAGAACTCTACAAATACGCAAATGTCAATGTACCGGTCGCCTCTTTTGTTCAAGATGCAACTTATGATGAATATCCGTATAAGGCGGATATTGTTCTGCCGGAAATAGGGGATTCTTTGGTACCGACGGTAATATTTTCGTTGGCGGATTCGGAAAGTGGCAATTTTGCACCGGTGGCGGAGAGCGGTGCCGGTTATGTGCGGATCTGGGCAAAAGAAAAGCCGGAAGAAGCCGTTGTTATTCCGACGATTTTGTGTCAATGAGGGAGTTTTTAGCTATGCTGGGAAAAACAAACAGCAATATGGGCGGCAAGGCAGTAGCTGCCGCGTACGTTTTTGAGAACAGTACGCAAGACAGAGAGTTTCCTCTGAATGCGCTGACGTCTGACAAGGTGCAGACGTATCAAGATGACGAAAGTCTTAAAACCTGGCTGGAGACGCCGACCGAAGATCCGGCTTATATGGTTCTTGCCGCTGACAATATCAATGCTTTTGACAAAAACGTCGAAACTTATACCGGCAATTATAAAATCGTCTGGAAATTCCCGACGGCGGTTAAAGCCCGGAGTTTTAAGACCAAAGTGACAAACGGATACGACAACTGGCGTCTGTACGGCAGCAACAATCCGTTGTCGGTTTACAATGCCTGGACCGGGCGCGAGTATTCCGACGAAACGGGAGAACTGTTGATAAATACGGCGGAGCGCTATCAGGTTTTAAGCGAAGTGACGCTTTCACCAAAGCAGCCGTATCAATATTATATCCTGACCGGTGCCGAAAACGGATCGTGCGACCTGTATGAAGCTTCGCTTCTGGCAACGTCGGGAACGGTTTCCTGTTCACTTGCCGAAGGAAACATGACGCCAACGATAAGAGTTTATTTGGAAGACTACATGCAGCTGATTACGCAGCCCTTTTATCACAAAAGCAAAACGTTCGGTGAGCAAACGCTTGTGATGAAGCCTTATGAGGAAGGTGGCAATCTGATCAATTATACGGACGACGGTTCGGCGGTTGATCTTAAAATGTATTTGTTGACCGGTACTGACAAGCCGGCGCTTTATCTGCTGTCGCCGGATGATACGTTCGAACGGCCGGAAGGCTATGCGGATATGACTGAAGTAGCGGATTTGAGTTTGCCGGCGCATATTTATAAAAACGCAAACGGCGAATGGGTGATGGGAAAAACGGATTGATGTTGACGTTTTGGATGGTTTGATCCGCAAATATGCCGACGATTTGCCGGATAAAAGTTTCAAAACCATGCTCGGCGACATCAAAATAAAAGCTGATACGCCGGCGCAGCTGATGGAGTATTTCAAAAAATACGGGGAGAATTGAAAATGTCAAAAGAAGAAATTAACTTAATGCGCGAAGCTATGCACAAAGGCGTTAAAATGCTTGTTGAGGAGATGGAGAAATACGCCCGGGAGAATAAAAGCGTAAGCTGGGAAGCGATGATGAACATGTCCGACATATTAAAGGACATGAGCAAGGTCGAGAAAAATCTCGCCGAGGCAAATTATTATGACAGGAAAGTTTAAGACGACAGCCCGCAGAAATGCGGGCTTTTTTAATGGAGAAAAAAAGACTATGGACTACGGACTGTTTACCGGCGTTTCTGCGTTGATCGGGGTATTGTGCAATTTTATTCGGATCGGCGAGTGGAAAGCCCGGATTGAAACGAGAATGACGCATATTGAGGGAGATTTAAGAAAAACGGATGCGAAGATTGACGAACTCAACAAATCCGTCAACCGGTTAAATGAGCTTTTGGCAGTTTTGACGGAAAGGTTGGAAAGCAAACGGAGAAAACGGAAAGATGACTGATTACGATTTTGAAATTATGGCCAAAACCATCTACGGGGAGGCCCGAGGAGAAACGCGGGAAGGGCAGATTGCCGTTGCCTGCGTTATTTTTAACCGGTTTAGGTCGGGAAAATGGTTTTCGGCGAAAACGTTGGCCGGCGTTTGCTTAAAACCGCTTCAATTCAGCTGTTGGAACAAATCCGACCCCAACAGTCAGATTTTGGCAAATTTGCCGTATTCGGCTTATTCCCGCTATTTTGACGTGATCAAGGAAGCGGAGAAGGGCGACATCACGGGCGGCGCCACGCACTATTGCACCTATGCAGCGTTGCCGCACACCAAGTGGGCAGACGGCAAAGAGCCGTGTTTTGAGTGCGGAAATCATGTATTTTTTAAGGGGATTGACTAATGTTTTATTTAATATCTGTTTTAATTGTTGCGGCCTCAAGCGTTTTGTGGCGCGTGCGTGGCGGATTGTTCAAAGAATACGTACCGGCAAATAAAGTCTGGTATGCGGCGTTTTTCGGGGCGCTGGCGTGGTTCTTCCGGGTCGGTACGGCAGAATATGCCCTTTGTGCTGCTTTGGCCTGTTATGCCGGTTATCAGGCGTTCGGCTGGGGGCTTTATATCGGGCGGCTGCTTGGGGACGGCGAACTCAAACCGAATTTGTCGCAATATCGGGAGTGTGAACTGATCGACGATCTTCTTTACTCCGCGCATATAACTTTTAAGGGGAAATCGGTTTATCTGTACCAGTATCCGCGGCTTTTCGGCTTTTGTGGGACTTGTTTATCTGGGCTGATTTTGACTTTCCTGATGGGTTTGTCGGTTGGCTCTGTCGGGCTGATGCTCTCCGGGTTGGCAATGGGCGTTTTTTACTGGCTGGGCGGGCAGCTTGAGAAACTTTACGCTTTGGGCAAACAGGGCTGGAACTGGGGCGAGTGGCTGTTTGGCGCTTATCTCGGGGGAATGTTGGTGTTATGGCTCGGTTGAAGAAGTATAAAAAGCGCCTGATTGCCGTTGCCGCGCTTGTTCTGGCTCTTGTCTGTCTGTTTAAGCCGGAATATGCCGAAAGCGTCGCCCGAGCGTTTATGTTGCTGATTGCGGGGGTGTGATGGTAAACAAGCTGATACGTTGGGCGGTGACCATGCTTATGGTTGCCGCCCTCTGTTTTGCCTTTTACGAGGCAGGGCAGGAAGTCGGCCGGAGCGAGGCCAGAGTTCAGGTGATAGAAAAACAGGTTGAGGTGATCCGATATGTGGAAAAGAAGAAGGCTGAGATTCATGCGCGCCCTAATGCCGGCCGCGATGATCTGCTTAAGCTCATGCGCGCCGGTAAATTATAGCGGTTGTCCGGTTTATCCAGTAGCCGGCGAAAAGGTGGCCGCGGAGCTGGAGAAAGTGAGTTATTCGGAATTTCCGAACACCTGGGAATGGATCGGGCGGATCGACAAATTGCGGCAGGAGTTGGAGGTGTGCAATATGCCTTAGACAAAAGGATTGAAATAGACTCGTGTCTGTTCTTGTCTTGTTCTATGATTTTCATTCCGACTCATGTTGTTAAGTATTTGTTTTTACGTGTGTCAAATATGCATTAAAAAGTCGGAATAAAAATTCAATTTTCAATACTATAAAACCGCCGAAAACGGCGGTTTATAAGGTGGTGCGCTAGGCCGGAATCGAACCGGCACGGCCTTGCGGCCAACAGATTTTAAGTCTGCAGCGTCTACCAGTTCCGCCACAAGCGCAAAATCTATTCCCCTTATACAGATAAAAAGACAAAAATGCAACCGTAAACTTGCGGACCGGAAAATTTTTGCCTTTTCGTCTGGACTAATCCGATTAAAAACTTGTAACCGTGGAAAAAATGTGTTTTGTTAATCGGTAAGGCATGCGGCGGAAACAGCGTTTCGGCATGCCGGAAGCTTTTGAACGAAAAGAAAGGATAACTGATGAAAACTGTTGATATTTCCTGGCGCCGTTACGTTCTGCCCAACATTAACAAAGAGGGGTGGAAGTTTTTCGGTATTTTTGCGGCAATAACAGCGTTATTGGCAATGATCTGGGAACCGCTCGGCGTTATCGGGCTTGTCTGCACCGTCTGGTGCTATTATTTTTTCCGCGATCCGGAACGGGTTACGCCGGAAATTAAGGACGTCGTGGTTTCTCCCGCCGACGGCATCGTACAAATGATTACCAAAGTGAAAGCTCCGGAAGAGCTGGATATGGGGGGCGAAGAATTTACCCGCGTCAGCGTGTTTATGAGCGTGTTTAACGTACATGTCAACCGGGCGCCGGCCGAAGGTACCATAACCAAGGCCGTTTACGTGCCGGGCAAGTTTTTGAACGCGACGCTTGACAAGGCCAGCAAGGACAACGAGCGCCAGCTGCTGGCAATGAAGACGGTCTCCGGCAAAGAAATCGTTTTTGTTCAGATTGCGGGGCTGATTGCCCGCCGTATTCTGTGTTTTGCCAAACCCGGAGACAAATACAAGGCCGGCGAGCGTTTCGGTCTGATCCGTTTCGGTTCGCGGCTGGACGTTTATCTGCCGGCAGGCGTTGAACCGCAAGTCTGCGTCGGTCAGATCATGACCGCCGGCGAAACCGTGATCGCCAATCTTTCGTCGTCTGCCGCCGCGGTTAAGGGAGTGATCAGATAATGGAAAAACTCAACAACAATCTGCTGCAGCAGAAACTGACTTCGCTGCCTTTTCGCAAAATCGCCCCCAATATCGTCACCACGCTGGCTTTGTGCGCCGGCGTCACTTCCATGCGTTATGCGATTATGGGACTGTGGGGAAAAGCCATCGTCTGCATTTTTCTGGCTGCCCTTTTTGACATGCTGGACGGTCGCGTGGCGCGCATGCTCAAAGGATCGACCAAATTCGGCGCCGAACTGGATTCGCTTTCCGACTTCGTCAGTTTCGGGGTGGCGCCGGCCATTTTGATGTATCAGTGGACGTTGTCCAGCTTTCCGAAATTCGGCTGGTTTTTCTGTCTGCTGTTTGCCATCTGCATGGCGATGCGTCTGGCGCGTTTCAATACCATGCTGGAAGATGAGCCGCAACCGGTTTACTGGCAGAACTTTTTTGTCGGCGTGCCGGCTCCGGCTGCGGCGGCGCTCGGAATTTTGCCGATTATGCTGAGCTTTGAGTTTCCCGAAGCGACCTTTCTGCGCAGCGACTGGTTCTGCTGCGTGGTGATGTGCGTGGTGGCAATGCTGATGGTCAGCCGGATTCCGACGGTTTCGACCAAGCATATGAAAGTGCCCACTTATCTGGTGGTGCCGCTGATTATCGTGGTGGTTTTGTTTGCCACCATGATCATCAGTTCGCCGTGGCTGGTCTTGAGCGTTTCGACCGGGCTTTATGCCCTGAGCATTCCCGTCGGCGTGCTGTTTTTCCTTAAGGCCAAGAGGAAGGCCGAGCGGCGCATTTAGCCGAAAATCCGAAAGGAAAGCCCCGTGCCAGAGCGGGGCTTTCGCTTTTTCGTTTTTCGGGGTTGGAAAAAGTGGGGAAAAAAGAGTTTTTCCGAAACTTGACAAAAAACGGCAAAAGGGGTACAAAGAAAACATATAAACCTATTAACAAATTATCATATGGAAAAAAGAAAGTTTAAGCTTCGTTACCTTTATGAAGGCGGAGCAACGATGGAAGACTTTTATGATGTTCCGGTAACGGGCATTATGTTGGAAAACGGTTCCCGGATCAGCGTGCATTACGGCAGTACGGCAAACAATCGGGCAGCGGATGCGGAGGAAGCAAACCGGACGGCGGAGGAAAACGGCCTGATGCTGATTGAGCCGCGGGATTTTGCCCTGATCGTATGCCGGCAAAAGGAAATCCGCGGCATGCTTGAAAAATGTAAGGCGCCGTTGGTGCTGGCGCATGATTACGTATGGACGCGGGACGCGGAGAGCGGCGAAACGGCGGCATATTCCCTGATCGACGGCAGCAAGCGCGAAGAGGCCGGGCCGGCAGCGGTGGTGCTGAAATACAGATAACCCTTTTCCGTATTTTTATTTGAAGGCGAAGCGGATTTTTCCGCTTCGCCTTTTTTGGTCGGCGATCGGAAAGTTGGGTTTGTCGCCGAAAAACGAAAAATTCCCGAGACCGGACGACTGTCTTTAAAAACTGATAACTGTTCTTAAAATCAAACATTTTCAACGGGTTAGCTTGAAAAATGTGTTGATTGTGCCGAAAAAAACGTTTATAATCAAAACGTTATTAACCTTATTCATTAATTATTAATCATATAAAAACATGGAAAAGAATTTATCGGCTTATTTGTTTGTCCGTCAGGGAAAATTGCAAAAATCCCCGGCCGGCGAACGTGATTTGAACAGAGGAGAATTGGCTGCCGTCAAAGCGTTTTTTGAAGCCGGCCGCCAGTCCGAACTGTATACGCTGTTGCAGCGTCTGCTCTGCCGGATGCGCCGTTTTCGCGAGCTTCGACGGCATGACTATGCGATTGAACCGGCAGATTGTGTGGAAGACCTTTGCGCACAGGCGCCGGTTATGGCTTCCGCTCTGGCGGATCGTCCTGACGAAAGCGCGGCGGAAATTGAATTGCGGCGCTTGTTTCTGCCGCCGGAACATCAACGGCAGATTATGTTTTCCGGCAGCCGCATGGATGTAAGAAAGAGCGCCACAGAAAGCGCACTTTCCCTGTTAAAAAAATGTATAGAAGAAACGTATGCAGTGTGAAAAATCCATATAGGAAAGATATTTTACACTAGAAAGGCATGGTTATTAGTATGAGAATTATTGCAGGAACAGCGAGAAGCCTTCCTTTAAAAACGGTAGAAGGACTTGACACCAGACCTACCACAGACCGTATCAAAGAGACATTGTTTAATATCATACAGGATGAGATCCCTGGATGCTATTTTTTGGATCTGTTTGCAGGAAGCGGACAGATGGGACTTGAGGCAGTCAGCCGCGGTGCGCAGTATGCCGTTTTTGTCGAAAATAATAAAAAAGCTGCTGCATGCGTGGAGGACAATATCCGCTTTACCAAGTTTACAAAAGAAACAAAATTATATAATTCGGATGTTTTATCAGCTTTAAGAGCGATGGAAGGAAAATACCGGTTTGATATCATTTTTATGGATCCTCCCTATAAACAGGAACTTGAATATGATGTACTTTCTTACCTGAAAGATTCTTCGCTTTTAAAAGAAAATGGAATCATCATCGTCGAAGCATCGTTGGATACAGCGTTTGACTATTTGCCGGATATGGGATTCACATTGAAACGATTAAAGACGTATAAGACAAATGAACATGCATTTATCATCAAAAATCAATAGAAAAAATACATGATCCATTTGTATGGGAGGAACCTATGAAAAAAGCAATTTATCCGGGAAGTTTTGATCCGTTGACGTTAGGACATTTAGATATTATAGAACGATCTGCTAGAATTGTGGATGAGCTTGTGGTCGGAGTACTTAATAACAGTGCAAAAAATTCGTTGTTTTCTTTAGATGAACGTGTTAGTATGATTAAGGAGATGACAGATTCCATGCCAAATGTTACAGTGACAAGTTTTAATGGTCTTTTAGTCGATTATATGAGAGAAATCGATGCAACGATCATTGTAAGAGGACTGCGCGCTGTAACAGATTTTGAATATGAACTTCCGCTTGCACAGGCAAATTATAAATTGAACGGCAGGGCAGATACGATATTTCTTGCTACATCACCGCAGTATTCATATGTGAGTTCAAGTGCCGTAAAAGAACTGATGAGATATAATGCAGATATAAGTGATTTTGTTCCGATGGAAGCACTTAAATACTTAAATCGAGATAAATAAACGGGGGAATTAAAATGCAGGACAGCAGAGACAGTAGAATTGAACAGAAAATTGAAGATATTTATGCGTTTGTAGAGAGTTGTAAGATGCAAAGACTATCAGCTACAAGAGTTATAGTACCTAAAGATGAACTTTATGATCTGCTTGATGATCTTCGGAGGGATATACCAACAGAAATAAAAAGATACAGAAAAATATTAAATCAGAGAGACCAGATACTTGACGATGCAAATACAAAAGCACAGGCTATGCTCGCCGATGCAAAAGAGCAGTACAAAGCTCTCGTCGAGGAACACAATATTATGCAGCAGGCTTATCAGCAGGCTGAAAAAACTGTAAATGAGGCGAATGCAAGAGCTCAGGCTATTATTGATGATGCGAGAAAACAGGCTGAGGAGATTGGAAACGGAGCTATTTATTATACATCCGACCTTCTCACAATGGCAGAAAAAACAATACAGGCAGCGTATACAAATACTTTGAACAATTCGAAAGTTCTTGAGAAATCTCTTAGTGATTATCTTGAAACTGTAAGGAAAAACAAAGCGGAACTTGTTGTAGACCAAAGCAGTGCTGCACAAAACAACAGTGAAGCAGATAAAGAACAGATGGCGGATGATTTATCTGCTGAGTAGACATCATGTGCAGATGATATAATCATGTGTTCATGATATAATCAAAGGAGAAAGTGGCAGATGAATACGAAAAATGATGTTGAAGTTATTATAAATGGAAAACAATATACACTAAGCGGATATGAGAGCAGTGACTATCTTCAAAAGATTGCTAACCATATAAATGACAAAATAGCTGAGTTTAAACAGCAGGAAAGTTATCTCAGACTTGATACTGAGATGCGTAACATCCTTCTTGCCATAAATCTGTCAGATGAATATTATAAAGCCATAAAAGATTCAAATGATTTAAAAAATGAAAACGAAGATATGGAAAAGGAAATATTCGACATAAAACATGAAATGCTTACAATGCAGTCGGAGATAGATAAGGCGAAAGAAAAGATTAAAGAATTGTCGGATGAAAAGCAGAAAGCACAAAATGAAATAATAAGGCTTGAAACGGAGTTAGGAAGAAATAGACGCAGATAAATAAAATGGGGACTGTTTACAGTCCTCTTTTTATGGAATAGGAAATTGCTGTAATGTAGTGGTGTACCAACAAGAATTTCTTTGAAATTCTTGCTAGGGCAAAGCGCTGGCTTTGCCCTTTTTTATGATTTTGAAGGAGGAAAGCAACTTGGCAAACCAGATAAAAGTACCAGAGATACTTGCACCGGCAGGA
>ENA-ORNF01002965-ORNF01002965.1-human-gut-metagenome-genome-assembly--contig:-NODE-2965-length-11823-cov-5.165789_pt1 | contig 11823 bp, 11 predicted proteins | sample MGYA00242110_ERZ509012 | MGnify/ENA primary metagenome ERZ509012 (study PRJEB26280, sample SAMEA2338714) | human gut metagenome | biome: human gut; feature: human-associated habitat; material: faeces... | reverse complement strand
CTGAAATCACCTCTTTCCGGTCTCGGTGGATGTTCTTCGTAACCTTCCGGTTTCGGAAGTAATTCCTTCCCGGAAATTTTGAACTTGCCTGTCTTCGGATTGATATCAATCAACTTGACAGAAACCGTATCGCCTTCCTTTAAGCCCGCTTGTTCAACTGTCTCCAGACGTTTCCAGCCGATCTCGAAAATGTGAAGCAGATCATCCTTGCCCGATATAACCTCAACGAGCGTACCGTAAGGCATAATAGATCTGTTATCCTTCAAAAGGCATGTTTTGGCAACATGATCCTAAATTATCAGTAGTACTTACCTTGCCAACACAGTATATCTTCTATGCCACTTGCAGTATATATCCCGTGGATAAGTAAGTAGTACTGACTTTTCCGGCATGAGAAAAGCGTTTCCCTTAGGCGAACAAATAGTTTCTCCTAGGGAAAACTAAAGTTTCATAAGCACGAAACTAAGGTTTCATCATGAGAAAACAAAAGTTTTTATAGCGGAAAACTTTTGTTTTATACCAAGAAAAACTATAAATATCAATTAATCAGTTTATTAAATGATATATGAAGCATGGCTAAACAGATAGCCGGCAAGCTAAGCAATGTCTATATCTTCGGTCGCTTCTTGAAAAAGATAGGACCAATGATGCGGTTGGCGAGTAGGGGACGGTGGTGTTTTGTGATTGAAAAGTAGTAAATGGTTGTAGATACGAGCCAATAGTGGTAGATGCTATTTATCTACCACCACTCGATAAATAACTTATGACCAATTGATTATAGCTATAGTTGTAGGTGTGGTAGATGATTTGATAAAAAAAATCCCGGATAGTGTTTAATCTACCCGGGATAATATATAATGTATAAGACCTTATCTTAGTCTCTGTACTCCCTGCGAGGTCCGCGATCACCACGATCCTGACGAGGACCACGGTCTCCACGATCACCACGGTCTGGACGAGGTCCGCGATCTCCTCTTTCTGGTCTTGGCGGACGTTCCTCGTAACCTTCCGGTTTCGGAAGCAATACCTTGCGGGAAAGTTTGAACTTGCCTGTTTTCGGATCGATATCAACCAACTTGACAGAAACCGTATCGCCTTCCTTCAAGCCGGCTTGCTCAACGGTCTCCAGACGTTTCCAATCGATCTCGGAAATGTGAAGCAAACCATCCTTGCCCGGCATGAACTCAACGAACGCACCATAAGGCATGATAGAGGAAATCTTTCCTTCATAAACCTCTCCGATCTCAGGAACAGCCACGATACCTTTGATCGCCTTGACAGCCGCGTCGATCGTAGCCTTATTCGTGCCGGAGATCTCGATCTTTCCTACGCCGTCTACCTCATCGATAGAAACCGTAGCGCCCGTCTTCTCTTGGATGCCTTGGATGATCTTACCGCCCGGGCCGATTACCGCACCGATGAATTCTTTACCGATAATCATCGTCTCGATACGAGGTGCATGAGGTTTCAAATCCTCGCGAGCTTCCGGTTGAGCCTCCAATATCTTGCCCAAGATATGCATACGGCCCTCTTTCGCTTGAGCCAAAGCATTCTCAAGGATCTCGTAAGACAAACCGTCTACCTTGATATCCATCTGAGTTGCCGTGATACCGTCTTTCGTACCCGTTACCTTGAAGTCCATATCACCCAAGTGATCCTCGTCGCCTAAGATATCAGACAAGATCGCGTAGTTCGTACCCTTGTTCTCGGAGATCAATCCCATAGCGATACCGGATACCGGTTTCTTCATCGGGACACCTGCGTCTCTCAACGCCAAGGTACCGGCGCAAACCGTAGCCATAGAAGAAGAACCGTTAGACTCCAAGATATCGGAGATTACACGTACTACATACGGATAGTTGTCCGGGATCATACGTTTCAGCGCACGGTGAGCCAAGTTACCGTGTCCGATCTCACGACGGCCTACGCCACGTGTTGCTTTGGCCTCGCCTGTGGAGAACGGGGGGAAGTTATAATGTAAAAGGAAACGCTCGTATCCATGGTTCAATACGTCGTCTATCATTTTCTCATCAGACTTCGTACCTAAAGTTACCGTAGATAAAGACTGTGTCTCTCCACGTGTAAAGATAGCGGAACCGTGAGGACCCGGCAGGCAATCTGTCTCGATCCAGATCGGACGGATCTCGGTAGTCTTACGACCATCCAAACGCTTACCCTCATCAAGGATGGCACGGCGCATAGCCTCTTTCTCTACATCGTGATAGTAGCGACCGATCATTTCCAGTTTCTCGTCCGTCAACTCCTCCTCGGAGAATTGAGCCTTGTATTCCTCGACGATTTTCTCGAATGCCTCGCTGCGTTCGTGCTTGCCGCTACCGGATGTGGCTACGGCGTAAGCCTTGGCGTAACATTTGTCGTGTACGTCCTTGCGCAACTCGTCATCGTTTACCTCGTGGCAATATTCACGTTTTACTGTAGAACCGACCTCTTCCATCAGCTCCATCTGCGCTTTGCAATGAACTTTGATTGCTTCGTGAGCAGCCTTCATAGCAGCCAGTAAGTCTTGTTCGCTGACTTCCTGCATTTCGCCTTCTACCATCATGATGTTGTCATATGTGGCAGCAACCATCAGATCCATATCAGCTTTCCCAAGTTGTTCGAAAGTGGGGTTGATAACGAACTGACCATCGATACGTGCTACACGTACTTCAGAAATCGGTCCGCCGAAAGGAATGTCGGAAACGGCTAATGCTGCTGAAGCGGCCAATCCTGCCAATGCATCAGGCATATCTATTCCATCAGCTGAGAAAAGAACAATGTTTACGTAAACCTCTGCATGGAAATTATCGGGAAATAAAGGACGCAATGCGCGGTCTACCAGTCGGCAAGTCAGGATTTCATAATCTGAAGCTTTGCCTTCTCTTTTGGTAAAGCCACCGGGAAAACGTCCGAATGCTGAATATTTTTCTTTGTACTCTACCTGGAGGGGCATAAAATCTGTACCGGGAACTGCATCTTTTGCTGCACAAACAGTAGCTAGCAACATGGTGTTACCCATGCGGAGCATTACAGAACCGTCTGCCTGTTTTGCCAGCTTTCCCGTTTCGAGTGTGATGGTTCTACCATCAGGAAGCTCGATCGTCTTAACAATAGGATTGATCATAAAAAATGTTTTAATATATTTTTCGTCTAAAATTCGTGCAAAGATAGGCATTTATTCTTCTAATTTGGTGAGAATGAGATAAAAAGTTACTATGATTACTGTTTTTTTTCATTTTAATGTGTAAGAAGGTGGATAAATGCTTTGACAAACCACGAAAAGACGTATCTTTGCATTCAAAATTATTAAGAGAACACACATTTATATTAATTTTAGCGATGAAAAAGAATGTATATTTTTTGCTCGCACTTCTGTTGATAGGGTTGAGCGCCTGCGACAATGAACCGAAGTTCAAAGTTCAAGGTGAAATTAATGGTGCTGAAGATAAGATGCTTTATTTGGAAGCGTCGGGATTGGATGGCATAGTAGCGCTTGATTCGACAAAATTGGGCAGTAGCGGAAGTTTTAGTTTTGCGCAGAAGCGTCCGGAATCTCCTGAATTCTATCGTTTGCGTTTGGATAATAAAGTGATAAACTTTGCTGTAGACTCTACGGAAACTGTATCAGTTAAGGCTGAGATAAATGATTTTGCGACTGCCTATCGTATTGAAGGTTCGGAAAACAATTTGAAAATTAAGGAATTGGTGTTGTTGCAAGCTGATTTGCAGAAGAATGTGGACAAACTCGGTCAGAATCGTAATATCCCTGCGGGTATCGCACAAGACAGTCTTTTGGCTATGGTAAACAATTACAAGAATAAAGTGAAACGAGAATATATCTTTGCGGCTCCAAATATGCCATACGCTTATTTCGCTTTATTCCAGTCGTTGAATGGGTATATGATTTTTGATCCTTTGACAAATAAGGAGGATGTGAAGTGTTTCGCTGCGGTGGCTACGAGTCTGAATAATGCTTATCCACATGCCGACCGTTCACGCAACTTGTACAATATGGTTATAAAAGGAATGAAGAATACCCGTACTCCCCGTCAGCAAACCATGGAAATCCCTGAAGATAAAATCAAAGAAGCTAGCATTATTGATATTCAGCTGAAGGATTTGAAAGGCAATACACGCAGTCTGACCGATTTGAAGGGTAAAGTGGTGCTGATCGATTTTACTGTATATAACAATGCAATGTCTGCTGCGCATAATTTGGCGTTACGTGAACTTTATAATAAGTATGCTTCTCAAGGGTTCGAGATTTACCAGATTTCACTGGATGGTGATGAACACTTTTGGAAAACATCTGCAGATAATCTGCCTTGGGTCTGTGTACGTGACGCTAATGGCGCTTATTCTTCATACATTTCATTATATAATGTAACTAATCTGCCTTCGGTATTTTTGGTAAATCGTAATAATGAATTGAGTGCTCGTGGTGAGAATATTAAAGATTTGGATGAAGCCATTAAAAAACTCTTGTAAAAAGCTAATTATGAGTTGAATTTGTTTAAACATGTTACATAGCATCCTTATAAACTTGACTCGTATTAGATAAAAGTCTATCTTTGCAGTACTTGAAATACCAAAGAGGGTTCCGACATTTCCATGTCGGAATTCTTTTTGTTTTTATAGGCATAACTGGAACAATGAATAATTATATAATTTAAAAGGAGGAAAACATTATGGCTTATATGTCAGAAGAAGGTTACAAGCAACTGATTGAGGAACTGAAATATCTGGAATCAGTAGAACGTCCCAAAATTGTGTCGGCTATTGCCGAAGCGCGTGATAAGGGGGACTTGTCAGAAAATGCCGAATATGATGCTGCCAAAGAGGCGCAAGGTCTGTTGGAGATGAAGATCAGCCAGCTGAAATCAACTATTGGTGATGCTAAAATTATTGATACTTCAAAAATGAACGCAGATACAGTGCAAATTTTGACGAAAGTAGAATTGAAGAATGTCAAGACTGGAATGAAGATGGTTTATACTATCGTAGCCGAAAGCGAGGCGAATTTAAAATTGGGCAAGATTTCGGTAAATACTCCGATAGCACAGGGTTTGTTAGGAAAAAAAGTGGGTGATGTGGCTGAAATCACTATTCCGCAGGGTAAAATCAGCTTAGAAGTTGTGAATATTTCATTTTAATATTATAAGGCAGGTCCGCTATGCGGGGCTGCCTTATTTAATACTTATAGATATGGCAACAATATTTAGTAGAATTATTACAGGTGAGATTCCTAGCTACAAAGTGGCTGAAAATGATCAGTTCTATGCTTTTTTGGATATCAATCCGTTAACCAAAGGGCATACGTTGGTTGTTCCGAAATGTGAGGTGGACTATATCTTTGATTTGGAGGACAATGAACTGGCTGCTATGCATGTTTTTGCAAAGAGCGTGGCACTTGCCATTCAAAAAGTTTTTCCGTGTAAGAAAGTAGGTGAGGCGGTAATCGGATTAGAGGTCCCTCATGCACATATTCATCTGATTCCTATTCAGAAAGAGTCGGATATGATTTTTTCTAATTCGAAGTTGAAACTGACAAATGAAGAATTTGTGGAGGTGGCGACAGCAATCAATCAAGCCTGGGAAGGTGGTGACAAGTAATCTTTTTCTTTCTTAGTAAATATAAAGAGCGGGAAACGGATATTCTGTTTCCCGCTTTCCTTTATGATTAAATTCCGGTCACCTGTCTTTATACAAACTGATCTCCTAGCTTGATTTGTACGTCATTCACGAATTTTCGGATAGCGCTTTCGTCATCTTTTTTGCAAATGAGTAATACATTGTCTCTTGCGGCTACTAAATAACCTTCTAGATCCTGTATTACGGCTAATTTCCCTTCTGGCACTACTATTACATTATTATAGCTGTTATATAATAAGGAGTTTCCGTTTACTACAACGTTACCTTCTTGGTCCTTGGATGATATATCATACAGGGAGCCCCATGTACCTAAATCTGCCCATCCGAAGTCGCACAATTGGACGAAAACATTGTTGGCCTTCTCCATGATTCCATAGTCAATGGAGATATTGGGACAGGAAGCGAAATCTTCTTCTCCGTTAGTCAGTTTGGTACAAACTTCGGGCATAATCTCATTGAAGGCTTCTAAAATTGTATTGATATTCCATAAGAAGATCCCTGAGTTCCAATAGAATTCTCCACTTTCTACGAATACTTTGGCAAATTCCAGTTGGGGCTTTTCAATGAATGTTTTTACTTTAAAGAAGTCTCCTTGTTTTTCTTCCTCAATCTGAATATAGCCATAACCGGTTTCCGGTCTGTTAGGTTTGATGCCTAATGTTAGTAATTGAGGAGAGTTTGAAACAAATTCCAGTCCTTTCAAAATTGCAGCTTTAAATTCATCTTCTTTTAAAATCAGATGGTCGGACGGTGCGACAATGACATTGGCATTTGGATTGAGTTTTTTTATGTGATAAGAAGCCCAAGCTATACATGGGGCAGTGTTTCTGCGGGTGGGTTCCAATAAAATTTGTGATTTGTCCAATTCTGGGAGTTGTTCTTGGACCAGTTCTTTATACAGCACGTTGGTTGTAATAAAGATGTTTTCTATAGGGACTATTTTTTTATAACGATCAAACGTTTGTTGTATTAGAGAACGTCCAGTCCCGAAGAAATCAAGGAATTGTTTAGGAAGGTTTTTGCGGCTATATGGCCAAAACCGACTACCTATACCTCCCCCCATGATGACACAATAATTATTGCTGTTTGTCATGATATAAAATCGTTTTAAAGTTTCCGCTAATATAGGGCTTATTTTTAGAAAACCATTGTCCGTTATCCCATAAATCGTAGTATATTTATCTTTTTTTGAAAAAAAGTGCCGAAAAGTTTGCAGATATGAAAAAAAGCAGTACCTTTGCAACCGCAATCGAGAAACAAATAAGGTTTTAAAAGATGCCCAGATGGCGGAATCGGTAGACGCGCTGGTCTCAAACACCAGTGGATTCACTTCCATCCCGGTTCGACCCCGGGTCTGGGTACAAGAAAGAAAGCTAAGTATTTGATAATCCAATACTTAGCTTTTTCTTTTGCTTGAATTTTCCCCACATTTTCCCCACACGTGCAAAAAATATAGCAGTAAGTCATTATTTCTTTTGGTTGAACGTAGTAAATAAGTTACCTTTGAAAAGAAATAAAGCCTATTAAATAAAAGTAATGGAACAAGGTGTTTGGCAAGAAATAGAACTGTTGTACCAGAAGTTTCAAAAACTTGGTATCAGTGAAGCGGTGGACTATGACAAGTACTACCTTTATTCTCTCATTACCCATTCCACAGCCATAGAAGGCTCAACGTTGACCGAACTTGATACGCAGCTTCTCTTTGACGAGGGAGTAACAGCGAAAGGGAAACCGCTTGTGCATCATCTGATGAATGAAGATTTGAAGCAAGCGTATGAACTTGCCAAAACTGAATCAGGCAGTCTTGTACCTATAACTCCTGCTTTTCTGAAAAGGTTGAATGCAATGTTGATGCGTACTACTGGCAGCGTTCACAGTGTGTTGGGCGGCTCTTTTGATTCTTCTAAAGGAGAGTTCCGTCTATGTGGTGTTACGGCTGGTGTTGGTGGACATTCTTATATGAACTATTTGAAAGTTCCTGCTAAGGTGGATGAACTTTGTGCGATTCTTCAAGAGAAGCAAAAAAAAATGGGAACACTTCGAGAACAATACGAATTGAGCTTTAATGCCCACCTTAATTTAGTAACTATTCATCCGTGGGTGGATGGCAACGGAAGAACGGCTCGATTACTGATGAACTACATCCAATTTTGCTATCACCTTTTTCCGACCAAAATATTTAAAGAAGATAGAGAAGAATATATTCTTTCCCTGCGCCAATGTCAGAATGAAGAAACTAATCAGCCGTTTTTGGACTTTATGGCAAGGCAGTTGAAGAAATCACTTTCTATAGAAATTGAACGATTCAATGTATCACGAAAGAAAGGGTTTAGTTTTATGTTCTGATACTATATAAAACAAGGATTGCTATTTATGAGTTTATGGTAAACTTGCATGTGGGAAAGTTTGAACATCCATAGAAAGTGCCGTACTTGCCTTTCCTCAAAATGAGATGTCCTCCGCATTGAGGACAAACACCTTGATTTATTAGGCGTGAACTTCTGTATTGCCGAGCCTTTGCGTTATGCTTATGCTGTTTTAGTTTCTCTTTATCAGCGATTATGCGATTCTGGTTAATTGTCTGTATTATCCAATTTATGGTCTCCTGATTAAGAACAGCAGTTCTGTATTGTAATATAGCACGTTTTAGATTATATCTGTTTACAACTATGTTATTGTCAGCATGCACTTTTAATTCCGCACTGTTATTGAAAACGACAATTGGAATAAAAAGTATATCCGTTGAACATTTGAGCAAATGATGCAAAAATCTTACATGTCCAGCGTTTTGTTTTATCGGATTGTAAAATTGATGTTTACTTTTATAGATGGTTTGCGTCCAGTATTCACCGTTCTCTCTGCCCAAAATCCAACCTTTATATCCCTTTGTTTCAATTACAAAGACACCATAAGGTGAAACTACAATATGGTCAATTTGTGTTGAATATCCGTTACTTTCGAATAGTAAATCATTAAAAACAACATACTCTTCTGGTAACTCTTGAATCTTGTTATTCACAAGTTTTTCAGAATACTTGCCTTTCCACATTGGCATCTTCAATTTAATAAAGATTACCACTGCAAAAAAGATAACGGTGATGGCAATATGCATATTACTGATTTAATAGATTCTTTTTATCCATCTTTTACTTGATTCAAATCCCCATTGAACATGCCATCTTCTTCCTGTTACTTTATCTAACAAAAGAAATTGATATATATTTTTTGTTGGATATAATTCAAATGTTCCACAGCCTGTACCAAGAGATAGGTCTTCGTTATTAAGGGTTGCAGAACCTTCTTTATCATCATCCAAAGACCATTGTACAATTTCTATTTTCCCTGTCATTGTATCTAATTGCAGAAAATTATATATATTTTCTGTTGGATATAGTTTGTATCTATCAAGTCCATGCATACGAAAATCTATATCTTCTACAATAGCATGTATTTTAATCAAAGTAGAATCATTAACTGTTTTGGTATGTGAAATGGAACTTTCATTTTGTGCAAAAACACATAATGGAATTAAAAATAAATAAAAAATAATCGTAAGTTTCTTCATAGGTAAATCATTTAAGTGATTAAAATTAAGGGTAATAGTATAGCTATTACTGTATTTATTTCTTCCTATTTACATCCCATTTGAAAGTATAAATATAATCTCCGATGGGAATGTTTACAATCAAAATCTTACCTTTTTTCCTTTTAATATTCATATAGCCAATAATAGCTTCATCGGGATAAATAGTTGTGGTTTTTAAATATCCTTGTTCACGTATAGTTCGGTCATTATCCATCATTTGTCCTAATGTAAGCATTTGATTGGTAGATGCGACATTTGCTTGGTATGCTGCATTAGCGTCATAATGATTGGTTATGGTAGTGTAAGCATAACCATTAGAAGAATAAGACGTAGAATAGGATGTTGAATATCCTGCTGTTCCTGCATTAATGCCGGCAGAGATTCCATATAATGCCATAGCCCATGCTTGTGAGCGTTTTATTTTTTTTTGATATTCTTCATTTGTATATACTTCAAGTTTTAAAGTATCATCTTTTTTTGTTAGTAGATTAGAGTGTACGCTATCAGGTTGGAATACAATTGGGGTTTCACTTAAATTCTTGATAAAAATATCCAAGTGATAGTATTTTCCATAATCATCTTTTTCCTCAAAGCATGAAAGACCTACAACAAAATCATTTTTGTTTAAATAAGCCCAAAATTTTCCATCATTATATTCTGTCAGGATAGAATCGTTTTGGGGGTATATGAATGTTTGGGCTTTACATATGGTTGAAAGCAATAAAAATATTACCACGCATATATTCTGTTTCATATCAACTAACTGTTTTAATTATACACCTCCAGCTGCCACAAGGACTTTATAATATCACGAAGCGTGGAACTGTAATGCCACCTCTTTGAATGAAGGTCCTGAGAAAACCTTTGTGTACAGATGTAACAATAGCAGCCCACGCTATAGCGTGAGAACCACTATGCTATTCTTGTACACGTTTGAAAGTTTCTCAGGTTTTCATTCGCAAGAAATAAGCATAACGCTTCTTCTAAATTCTAATATGTCTTGGAAAGAGTAGCCTCAATCCGCTTACAAAGATATGCAATTTTATTGAGGTACAATCAAATACTATCAAGATTACATTCTGAATCCTCTACTTTTTCTTGGTTCTTCTGCTGATTGTCGCAAACCATGCCTTAATTTTTCCCATTGCTCTTTGAACCATTCACCTATCGGCTGCCTGTTTATAGTTAGCACTAATTTGTTTTCATCAACCGAACTCTTCTCTATCTTGAAAATATCGTTCTTGATTTCAAATCTTCGTTTATGTTCTTCGGAATAGATTTTTCCATTGCATCTGATAGCTTCTTTTTTTGCCAAAAGGCTGTTTACCATATCTTTGGTAAATCCGATGGTATAGCATAGTTTTTCCATTCTCAACATTTCTTTGAGTAATGGAAACCAGTTGAACGCTTTTTCAAGAATGGTGTTCAATCGTGATATTTCCTTGTCTTTGGCTTCAAGCTCCAGATTGTGTATTCCTTGCAGATTACGTATCTGCTTGCCGTGCTGTTCCTGCATGTGCCGCATTTGGGCTTTCAGGTCATCAATTCCCTTATCCCGTTTGGCTATTTCCTGATGCAATTCTTCATTGGATAGTTCCAGTTTCTTCATTTTTCCACTGCCGAAAAGAGAACCCACTCCGCTCACTATGACCGTAGCGGCATCGGTGGCTGCGCCTTTGAGCTTGTCCGTGCGTATCTCCGATTTCACCTGACGGAGTTCCTGTTCGGCAAGGTTTATCTGTTCTTCTTTGTGCCGCTTTGCTGCATCCATGCGTTGCAGTTCGGCTTTCTGCTTCTCAATGATGAAGTCGTTCCGTTCCAAATGTTTTTTGCCTGTTACAGCCTTTGACTGCCCACGCTCCATCAGCAGGATATCAGATGCCAAGTTTTGCATTTCGGTCATATCCTCATCATTGAGTTTGCGGCTCTTGCCTGTATCGTGGTTCATCCAGTCAAATACGATATGGGCATGGTAATTCGGTTTGAACCACCTTTCGCCTACTTGGAAACTCTCCATGTCCTCCGGTGCGGGCTGACCGTTCAGCCAATGCCCCTCGTCTTTGTGGAGGAAGATTTGGAGCGGTGTAATGCCCCATCGCCTTTGGCACTCTTCGCCAAACCTACGCACATCCTCCAGCGTGGTGTCCTGTCTGATTAGCAATACACCCTCACGGATGGGAGAACATCCCGCCACCTTGATAATCTTGCCATTCTTCCCTTTGCGCTCACGCTCCTTTTCCTGCATGGCACGGCCTGTCTTTTCTTTGACCATGCGTTTGATGTTCTCATAGTGCGTCTGCAATTCGGGACTGCCGAAATCCGGATTTATCCATTGTTCGTTATCAGCCGTAAGTTCGGACACGATGTAGATTTTGGACTTGCCGATGTTGCGCATATACTCGGCAGTCCTCCGGTTATGAGCCTCGCTTGATGCCACGTTGCAAGGCTTGATATGTATGCTTGATTTTGTTGCCATCTTTTCAATTTTTGATTCGGTAATTACTAATTTTGTTTGCTGCTTTCCGCTCATAACCGCATGGGGTTCTTAGGGGTGCAACCCATAAGCGGAGTTTCCAAAGAGAGGG
>ENA-ORNF01002962-ORNF01002962.1-human-gut-metagenome-genome-assembly--contig:-NODE-2962-length-11836-cov-8.027757_pt1 | contig 11836 bp, 7 predicted proteins | sample MGYA00242110_ERZ509012 | MGnify/ENA primary metagenome ERZ509012 (study PRJEB26280, sample SAMEA2338714) | human gut metagenome | biome: human gut; feature: human-associated habitat; material: faeces... | reverse complement strand
GAGTAGTGAACCTTGATATTCCACTGTGCATAGCGTGGCGTATCGAGAAACTCAAACATAAACTGTTGGAATATTTCGGGCGGTATCCAAGTCGCACCGAGCCTTACGGAAATCTCGCTTGCCGTCAAATCCTTTGGCTGCACCTTTTCAAGTGCCTGCACATTGGCGGTGTAATCTTCGGGATACAGAGTCGCAGACCTTTTTGCTGTTGCCAGCTTCTCACGAACATTGCCTGACAGATATTCGTCTGCCATCAGATACTTCGGCTCATAAGAATTACCGTACTCATAAAGGGGATTTAAGAAGATTACACCCTTTAGGTCAGAAAATAATTCCTCCTCGCTTATGCCGGACAACTCCATCATATATTCCATATCAATGGCTGCTTTTTCGCCCATAGAGACAGCGAGAGCTTCGTCTGCGGTGTCAACCTCCGTTACAGGCTTGTGCGGTTTAATCGTTCTCTTGAAGAACATATCCGCCTTGCGTTCCAGTTCGCCATCTTCGTTGATGACCTCAAGAGCAGAGAGCAGAGCATAGGAGCTGTCGTCGGAAAAAGCGGAAGTATTGGCACGGCTGTTAATCAGTCCGTACTTCTTTGTGAAGCTGTCATACAGAGTGTTCAGCTTTTCCTGTGCCTGTTTGATTTCGCTGTCAGGGTAATCTTCTGTCTGCAATTCAATCAGCGTTCTGACGGAATTTCTAATAGCAATCATACCCTTAATTCGGTTCTCTGCGGTTGCCGACACTTCCACCGGAGTCATACGGGAATTTTCACGATAATAGATTTTATCGTCTACCACCGTATATGAAAAGTTTCTCACTGCCGGGTCTGCCGGAATAGAATTATCTTCCTCCTCCAGTTCTTCCTCGGCTTCATATTCCGTGATTTCTCCGTGAATGTTTGCTACTGCTTCATCAAGCTGTGCTGCAAGGTCTGCATTTTCATACGGCACACAAGTTGCTTCCATACCGAAACGCCCCGATACCATTTTCATTTCTCCAAGTATCATTTCGGGGTGCTGCACAAAATAAGAGTTCATCTTAATTCCGTTCTCATCGGTATCAAGATGAACCCAATCCGGCTCAATATCTATCAGTCTGTCACGCTTTTGCAGGATAAGAATATCCGAAACGACTTCCGTTCCTGCATTACCCTTAAAGGTATTATTCGGCAATCGGATTGCTCCAAGAAGCTCTGCTCTCTGTGCAATATACTTTCGTACTGCTAAAGTTTCCTTATCCATTGTGCCTTTGCTCGTTACAAGAGCCATCACACCGCCGGGTCTTAACTTATCAAGGGACTTTGCAAAAAAGTAATCGTGTATCAGGAACTTATGCTTGTCGTATCTTTTATCCGATACCTTAAAATCTCCAAAAGGCACATTACCAACCACTCCATCAAAGAAGCTGTCCGGCAGATTTGTTTCTTCAAATCCTTGTGCCGCAATGGTTGTTTTCTGATAAAGCTGCTGTGCAATCCCTGCGGAAATCGTATCAAGTTCCACACCGTAAATCTTACTGTCCTGCATTGTGTCCGGCAGCATACCGATGAAATTACCGATACCGCAGGACGGCTCTAACAAGTTGCCTTCCTTAAAGCCCATCTGCTCCATTGCCTTATAAATGGCTGTGATAACTTCAGGCGGCGTGTAGAACGCAGTCAATGTGCTTTCTCTTGCCGAAGCATATTCCTCCGGTGTTAATACCGAAGAAAGTTCCAGATATTCAGTTGCCCACGCTGAATTATTTTCATCAAAGGCTTCTGAAAGCCCACCCCAACCGACATACTTTGATAAGATAATCTGTTCTTCAGGAGTGGCAAATCTGTTTTCTTCCTGACATTTTTTAAGAAGCTGTATCGCCATAATATTTCTGCGGAAGCGTTCCTTTTTACCAACCGTTTCAACCTCATTTTCTCTAAGATTAAAGGTGTGGCGTTCTGCCATAGGCACATCAGGGTGCAGGTCAAAGCCTTTGACCTTTTTCTTCTGCTCCCAAGCGGGAACTACCGGCTCAGGCTCTTTTTCATTTCTTTCTTCGGCAGGTTCTTCCTTTACAATCAAATGCTCATTCATCGGATTCTCTCGCACTTTTCTGTCAAACTCTGTGCGTGAAAATTCCTTATTGAACAGTGGCATATCATAGTCATAGAGCATTACTCTCTCATCATCAACAGATAAGATTTCATACTCAGAAGCACCGATATACACCTTATCGCCAAGATGATATTCATACTGCACATCTTGTAGCTGTTCTGCTTCTTCAGGTTCTTTTTCGGTTGGTTCGACCTCTTGCTCCGGTGGTGCATTAGAAAGTATCTCACGATTTCTTTTCGTTTCCTCGATTTTGGCTCTGCGTTCCTCTTGACTTTCAAGCCACTGAGGATAGTGTTCTTTTTCCTTTGGATTTAAGTATCTGTCCATTCGGATAAGTTCCCCGATACGCTTCTCCACCTGCGACCACGAAAGCATGATATGCGGCTTCTCTTTACCGATACCTTTCGTAATCGTAATACCTTTTCCATCGTGGCTCTCATCAATGCCTGCCCCGATTATGACGGGATAAGAACCGCCCCAACCGTATTCATTTTTCAAGAAGTCGGCATTTTCTTTTGCAGAAAGGCTTTTTTCAAACTGTTCATAGATACGCATTTTTCCCTCAGAAAATCCGCTTCCATTCGCAAGAACAGCGTCGATAATCTCCTGAGAAAAAGTAAAGGCAGAGGTTTTCTTTTCCTCTGCCCGACCGTCTAATATGAATGTCATCTGACCGTCCATTGACGGTAATGGTTTTATGCTGTCACTTAATTCTCCCAGTAATCGCATAGCTTCAAAATGACGGGCAATAACAGCCCAATCATAATAGCTCTGTGCGGTTCTGCTGTCGTATTTGCCCTCCCACAAATGCAGAACGTTTTCAAAGGTCTTGTACCCTACTGTCCTGCCGTCCTCTAAAGTAAGTTCGGTATAATCATTATTGAAAATACTCTTTATATACTCTGTGCGGTCTTTGTTATCAGGATTACGTTCATAATAATCTTTGATTTCTTCCAGACTTGCCGACAAATGTGGTGTCGTTCTGAGAATTTCATTGATTACTTCATCACGTCCAAAGAACGGAAGGCTTTTATCCTCGTGCGTTCTGTCGTAATACTCTAAGCGAATATCACTTCCGCTTTCACGATTTCCTGTGCCGAGCTGCGAAGGGAGTTCATCAGACGAACCCATTTCATCATATCCTCCGCTTTCATCTGTTCGGTCACTCCCTCTTTCTGTGCCATCTGGCTCAGGATTGTTTCCTCCATCTTGCTGGCTCTCTGTTCCACTTCCGCCAAGTGCTGTGTCAGTTCGCCCCTCGTCAGGAGATTGTAGTAAAGGACTCTGTGATGTTCCTTCAGAAACTCTCTCCTCATCTGAGCGTATCTGCCCAAAGTCACTTCCGGCTGCTGTGGAAGTTTCAGGTTCGGAAGGCTGTAATCGCCCACCATCGTGTAGGTCAGTTCGTTCATTGTCCAAACTCCTTTCGTCGTTATTTTCAACCTTATTGTATTCATTTCTGTCCTGACCGACAATTATGCGATTTTGACGGTTGAGTGCAGTAATTGTTTTAGATATTTCCGTCAATCCCATTTCTGCAATATCACTGGTAGCAAATCCAAGTGCATTGAGTGTTTCCTGCGTATTGAAGTTGGTAACATCTCTGAAATCATCAAGTTCAAAATAACCGTCCGTATCAACGCCAAGCCTTGACATCATCATATATGCCACACTATTTGTCACGACATTTTTATAAATGAAAGCCACAATATCCTCTTCCACTTCCTCAAAGGAACTGCCCTCGGTTGCATAGTAAAGGTCTTGCAGATAATCAGGGATATTATCCTCTGCCGCATTTCTTGCTGCTCCCATAATTGCTTCGGCAAGACTGCTCTTATTCTCAATCTCTCCGAAAGTGCTTTCCAATGTCTCAATCACATCAGCTTCGTATTCCTGACGCATATCCCAAATTGGAACTGTTCTTGAATATCTGCTTTCGTGAGTATCTGAAATATCAAAGTAATGTGTCAGTCTTTGCCGTGAACGGTTCTCATCAGCAAAAACAGCAATACCTCTTGCACCTCGGTTGACCCATCTGCCAAAAATTTTGTTCCACTGCTCTATCTCAAGAACCGCTGTTGCATCGGGTCGCTGTGCATATACAAGAAGCTGTTCGTCATAGCGTAACTTATAATTTCGGCAAGCCGAAGCTAAGAATGCCTGCCAGTTCTGAGGATTTGACACAACCGTTTTGCAGGTGCGGTTGTAAAGCTCAGAAATAAGGTCATATTTTCGTGCCATTACTCTTGCACCTCCTTATCGCTGTTTTTCTCTGTTTCTGGTCTTGTTTTTTGACGGTTCGGATTGATTGATAGGTTCAACTTTGCTTCCATTAAGCTCCATTTTTTCAGCAAACTCGCATATATGATAGCAGCAATTTCCGACATACAAATGGTAGTCATCAATATACTTGCATACTTTGTCTGCTGTGTGTCCATCACGAAAAGTAATCCTGATTTTCCCTCCATCGGGAATATAGAATTTCAAATTGTAATGACTGTCTATAAATCGAATTTGCTTTTCCTGCGGCTCTGCTCTATTCTCCTGTTGCTTCATTTTCCTTACCTCTCATTTTTGTTGCTTCATCAGAACCGCCGCCCAAATACGAAAAGAGTTTACCGGACTTTGTATTCTTCTGAAGCTCCATAATCACACCCATATCAGGAATCGTGATATTCGGGATTTTCAGGATTGCTTCCATATCAAGCTGCTGCAACTTTTTCTCCGTATCACAACCGGAGTCAAAGAGTTTATTCAGCACCTTGACCTTATTCTGAAAAGTTGCTTTGTCTTTCACGAAAATACCTCCTTAGCTAATGTTGATTACAATAGAAATACTGCCGCTCTGTTCTTCTTTCTGCGGATTACGTGAATACTCAGGAAAAAGGGACTGTACTCTCTGCCTTGCCCTGCGTATGGTTTCAAAACAAGGAAGTCCGTATGCTCGGTAATTAAATACAATATCCTCAAGCGGAAGATTTCCGGCAGGTATATATCCGTACCGATTGTAATAATGCAGAATGAGAAGCATATCATCATACCTCGACATCGGGCATTCCTTTAAGATTTCAAGCACTCGGCTCTCCACCGTTTTCTGTTGTTTCATAATGTTCCTCCAAAAATTAAAGGGACAGAGTTTTTACGCTCTGCCCCGACTGGTTAATGTTCGCTTGTTACTTACTTCTTACGGTTTTTAACCTGAAGAAAGATAAAGCCGCCGACAATAACGGCGACTAATGCGATAGCGATAATTGTCTTTGCTTCCATTACTCGTTACCCTCCTTTTTCTTCTTTTTGTGTGCAACAACAGAAGTTACGGCGATACCGACAGCAGAAAGTCCGGCAAGGACATACCAAAGTTTCATATTGGTATCATCTCCTGTTTTCGGAGTATCCCTCAACTCATTGTGCATTTTTACAACGGCTGTTTCATCAAGTTTGATAGTAACATTCTGGTCGGCAGGTGTGATATATGCGGCAGACGCATTGTTTGCCACTTCGGATACGGTATATTCGCCAATACGAAGTCCCTCAATCACAATTTCGCCGTTCTTATCTGTTTCAAATGTCATATCATAACCGTTTGCTCCGGTTACTCTGAACGCAAAACCTTTAACCTTACCATCTGAAGATGTCTTGACGATTTTCAGTGTTCCACGCATAGCTTCATTGATAAATCCAACACCAGCCTTATTCTCAACGGAATAAGTTGTTTCGTCTTTCTCAATGAAAACAGAGTATTCTCCCTTATCAAGCAGGAAGCCCTCCGGTGCTTTTGTTTCACGGACAATATATTTTCCGTAAAGCAGCTCTTTCATCTCATAAATTCCGGTTTCGGTTTCTTCAAGATTTCCGATAAGTTCATCGCCATCATCAATCTTTCCGTTCTCATTGGTGTCCTTATATACCTCAAAGGTTGCACCCGTAAGTTTGTTATCTGGATATTCAGCGTCCACCTTCGTGAGTCTGATATTGCCGTGAACATACTCATTGACAATCTCAATTTCAACTACCTGCTCGGCTTTGCTGATATTGACCTCATACGCTTTTTCATCAAGAACAAATCCCTTTGGCTGCTCGATTTCTCTTACAATCCATTTGCCATAAGGAACTTTTGCAAAAGAAAAACTACCGTCTTTTGCAGAGGTAGTCGTCATAAGTGCAGTATCCTTTGTAAATTCTGTTTCTTCGGCTTTGAAGATACCGATAACAGCACCCTCAAGTGCTTCTCCATTCTCGTCAATCTTCTTACCTGATACAGAACCATAGATAAGTTCATTCTTGATTTCTTTTCCGTCATTTACTTTGATTTCAACCGTTGCGGTATCCTGACCTGCATATTCAAATACAACCGGATACTTCGTATCAGAGAGAACATAATGCTCATCGGTTGCAATCTCTTTGACATAGTATTTGCCAAACGGAAGGTCTGACTTCATAACAGCAGTTCCATTTTCATTTACGCTGACAATCTCAATCAGTCCATCAGCCGGAATAACTGTACCGCTTGCAGATACAATATCTTCTGCGGCATAAAGACCAAAGCTGATGTTTTTGATTTCTCCGTTGTCGCCAATACCAAATGTCTTATCCTTTTCAATGGCTTTTGCAAGGCTTACCTGAACTTTCTGTCTTTCGTTATAGAACGATGTGGAAGTTTCGGTAACAGAGATATTCTGACCTGCATAAGTAAGTTCAACCGTATGTGTTTCGCCACTGACTACCATTCCGTAAGGTGCGGTAATTTCCTTGACCTCGTATTTTCCGAGATAAAGTTCTTTGCTCTTCACAAATCCATCGGAGCTTGTTGTGATAGTATCTACCACTTCGCCCTTTGAATAGCGGAGTGTACCGTCCGGTGTACTAATATCTTCCGCAGCACGGACTTCATAAACTGCACCCTCAAGTCCTGCCACTTCATAAACAGGCTGATAGATAACATCACTGTCCTCAGAACCACTTACATTGACACCACTAAATACTTCTCCGGTCTTTTCAACCGTGATAGTACCTTTCTGTGCCATATTCGGCTTATTGACTTTCACAACAGTTACGCCGCCTTCCTCTGTGGAATTTTCTTCGGTAATATCAAAATATACCGGAGTATCATCAAGTACATATCCATATGGAGCTTGTACCTCTACGATAGAATATCCCTTGCCGTAATCCAGTTTCTCAGGTGTTACAAGAGAACCATTTGCGTCGGTATAGAACACATCAATCGTGGTCGGTGTCGGATAAGTAAAGGTCATTTTGACCTGATTGCCCTGTGGGTCGTAAATCTTAAATCCTGCTCCTGCATACGGAATACTCTTTCCGCTTTCTGCGTCCACCTTGACTACATTGACAAAACTCTCAAAGTTACGGTTATTGATAAGATAACGATAGGTCTGTGCGTTCTGTGAAATGAACACATCAAAATCGTCCATCATCTCTCTGCCTTCCCAACCGGAAGTCTGGTGTACGGTATAAATACCATACGGCATATCTTTTGTCTGACCGAAGCCATTTTCATCGCAAACGATAGTATCTCTCTCGTCTTTATTTGCTGCTCCATAGCTTCCGGCAGATTTCAAGTAAATCTCAAAGGAAGCACCCTTTTCAGGAGTTTCAATCTTTGTTTCTCCATCATCGGTATGTTTAATGATAGCCACATTGCCTTTGATTACCTGCTCGGTTACATCATTGGAAGTAAGGTTGTGTTCCACCTCATAAAGTTTCGGGTCTGCACCAACCTTGTGAATGGTCTTATCAAGGAGATAGCCTTCACTCGGTGTGATTTCTCGGATTGTCCAGTCAGTATCACAAACATATTCTTTGGTAGTGAACTGACCGTTTTCATCAGTAACATACTTATCTACAAGCGTTTCGCCCTTATAGATACCGTAAACTGCTCCCGAAAGTTTGGCATTGCCCTGTGCTTCGCCTTTCTCAGCGTCGCTCTTTGTTACTGTTACAGTAAATTTCTTCAAAATGTTATTGAAGTTTCTTGTGGTTACTTCTTTCCACTTCACTGGTGCAGTCTGATTTTTCGGCACAACATAACGGATTGCTGTGTCTACTTCTTCAAGGGTATATGGTTCAGAACCACTGATAAGCACATCTTTGAAAGTTGCCACACCGTCTTTGTCCGTAACTGCATACTGGTCAACAGCATCACCGGAAAGAGAAGTACCGAAAAGATGGAACTTCACACCTTCAACAAGGTTATCTTCTGAGGACTTCACTACCTGAAGGTCGCCACGCTTCAATTTGTTATTGAAATTGACCTTTGCAACTTGTCCTGCTACAACAGTAACTCTATGTGTTTCCTGCGGCTCGTACTTATCGTATGCCTGCTCGGTTACGGTATAGATACCCGGCATAAGATTATCAATCTGGAACTTACCGCCATTAGCTGTTGTAACTGTCTGATTGATACCATTTCCGGTAATCGTGAAGTTAATACCGTCAACTTTGCCGTCCTCACTGGTCTTTACAATCTGACAAGAACCATAGCTGACTTTCATCTTCACATAACCGTTGATACTGTCGCTTACTTCCTGAGCATAGCTGACAACATCCTGCACACTGGAGTTCTGACCGTGTTTGCCCTCTGACCATACAACCACACCTCTGCGGACTGCATTTTTCTTCGTTGCGGTAATGGTAAATTCCTTACTCGGTGCGGTGTCCATAGAAACCGTAAGTTTGTTACCATTCACTGAAAAACTTACTCCACTGATGCTTGCCTTGAAATTATATTTGGACAGCACATTATTGGAGTCTGTCAGAGTAGTTGTGTACTTACTTCCGTTCCACTCAAGCTCTATTGTCTTTGCCGAACCGGATGATTTATTACAAAAGCTCGGTATGGTCGCATGGTTCTGTACACTCTGTACCATACTGTTGTAATAACTGAAAATCTTATTGCGGAGCGGATGCTTTGCATTGATGACATCTTTCACATTGCTACAACCACTGGCTGCTACATGATTGAAGTTTGCATCACGCTCTCCGATAACAGTTTCCCAGATAAGAAGCTGTGTGGCATAAGCCTGTGCAATGCTGTTTGCTGCCGCTTCATTCTGTGACCTCCAAGATGTCGAGATTGTCCCACGATAGCCATACTGTAAAATACGACCAACAAAAAGACGGATTTCATCTCCGGAAATAACCCCATTGGCTGCAAGGTTATTAAAATAATTTTCGTCATACTTATTCATTGTCTGACCGACCTTGAGCGAAATTCCCGGCTCAATACAATAAGCAACATTGCCTGAGTATGAGCCAATAGCCTTAAGATTGGTAAAATTGGAACGTCCGGTATGCCAACCATTTTTCAAGGTCAAATTGCTGTGTCCCCATACCCCATCGTAATTAGCATCGCCATCACGAGGGAAATCGACCATATAAACATCGGCTTTTTCTCCCGAAGCAGCATATGCTGTTGTCGAGCCAATGCCTGCAAAAGTGGTCACACACATAAGGGTCGCCAAGAAAAGCGACGTGACTCTTTTGAATTTTGACTTTATCATTGCGTTTCCTCCTGTAAAAATTGAAAACACACCGTATCGCTACGATGTGCCTTTGTGGATTTTCTCTTACGACAAGATTTACCTGCCGAAAAACAAATGCGGATTTTTCGTTAATTTTTCATTTTACCATACACCTCCAGTCCGTTCATACTGTGCGATTCCCCCTTAGAGATAGACATATACTTTGAGATAGTTATATTCAAGTGAGATAGTATATATCATTTTCGGTAGGTAAAAGTATAACTAAGGGGTTAGAGTGTGAGAAAGGGGAACTGTAAAACAGGCTATCTGCTGTCACGCTCTGCACGGTTACGCAAGAACTTGTTGTAATGCTCCAATGCTTTGCAGACAAAATCCTCCGTCTGACTGACGGGAATGTTTTTCGGGATAAGCTGTCTTACTCTATCGCCCCTCAACACGATTTTTTCCTTTTGGTTCGGCTTTTCCTCAGACATAACAGCGTGGATTGCTTCTGTTGTAAGGTTGCCCTCGTTGAATAACTTTCGCATACGGATTGTCTGGTCGTGTGACGGGGTTGCGTCATTCAGGTCGATTTCGTCAACCACATCACGCTGGCAATCTTCATCAAGGTAAGAAAGTTCTACGGCAGGACGCATTTTAATACGCCCCTCATCAACAAATTCAAGCAGCTCGGGAACAAGGTTTGTCAGGCGGACATAACGCTGTATTTGTGTGTTACTGTCCTGACTCTCAGAAGCTAAAATCTCTCTTGATTTACCCACAATAGAATTGTGTCCCACTGGGACTCCATTTTCTTTACCCGGTCTGCCTGCTTGCCTTTTCATTGCTTCCAAACGCATTTTATAGGCAAAGGCTTTTTCACTCGGCAATATCTCTGACCTCTGGAAATTACTCTCAACCATTAAAATGGTCGCTTCATCTCTGTTCAGGTCTACAATCTCACTTCTCAGTGTTTCAAATCCTGCCAGTTCACAAGCTCGCTTTCGTCTGTGTCCTGAAACAAGTTCGTATCTGCCGTCCTCTTTCTGCCTTACCGTTGCCGGAGTAATAACCCCTCTTTCCTTGACACTCTCCACAAGCTGCATCATATCTTCATCGTCCCTGACCTTAAACGGGTGGTCGGGAAAATCATCAATCAGCTCCAATGGAATATCTCGGATTTTTGAAAGCTGTTCTTCATCTCTCTGTGCCTGCGTGGTAAATAAATCATCGAGCTTCGTGAGAGTGAAGTCGCTCTTTCTTCCTGCCATCGGCTAACACCTCCTTTGTAAATTCAGCGTATGCCTTAGACACTGTGCTGTTTGGCTCATAAGCATAAATGCTTTTGCCTTTGGAAGAAGTTTCAGCGGCTTTTACGGCAATCGGGATTTGTGTTCGATACATCCTTATCTGATTACCGAAGTTTGCCCTGAGTGCTTCCACCGTACTCTTTGCAAGGTTTGTTCGGCTATCCACCAAAGTAAGCAGCATACCGTCTATCTTAATATCCGGATTGATATACTTCTTTACTTTTGAAATGGTCTGCACAAGCTGTGTCATACCCTTTGCAGGCAAATACTGAGCCTGAACCGGAATGATAACACTGTCTGCCGCCGATAAAGCATTGAGAGTAACCATACCAAGTGAAGGCATACAGTCTATAATTACATAATCATATCTGTTCTTCACTTGACTCAGATAATTCTTGAGTGTAGTTTCTCTGCTCATTGCGTTCACAAGGTTAAATTCCATTGCTGAAAGCTCAAGGTTTGCCGGAACAAGGTCAACACCTTCTTCGTGGTGCAGGATACCAACCATAGGGTCTGTCATCGTTTCATTGATTACATCTGTGAGTTTCGTTGCAAGCGTGATACCCAAACCGTCTGTATCCTGCCAACCAAGACAAGTCGTTAAATCGCCCTGCGGGTCTGCGTCTATGAGCAATACTTTCTTGCCCTGCATTGCAAGCCCGACTCCGAGATTAACTGTTGTGGTGGTCTTTCCGACTCCGCCTTTCTGGTTACATACGGAAATCGTTTTACAGTTTGACACTTCTTTTTGCCCTCCTTTCTGAAAATTCATAGCCACCGCATTATGGCTATGTACCTGACCGACTCATTTCCTAATCGGTCATAGCAATATTTGTTCTCAACACCCCTTGCCAAGCAAAATGCTTATGGGAAGTCACTAAGGAACAGACTGCTTATCTGTATCATAGGGTTCTAACCTCTGCCGGGTACTCCGCCAGCTCCGTAGAGA
>ENA-ORNF01002960-ORNF01002960.1-human-gut-metagenome-genome-assembly--contig:-NODE-2960-length-11838-cov-3.375881_pt1 | contig 11838 bp, 14 predicted proteins | sample MGYA00242110_ERZ509012 | MGnify/ENA primary metagenome ERZ509012 (study PRJEB26280, sample SAMEA2338714) | human gut metagenome | biome: human gut; feature: human-associated habitat; material: faeces... | reverse complement strand
AAGAAAAAAGATAAAAAGAAATTACAGAAGAGTAAGAAAAACAGCAAAAAGACAAAAAGCAGTACAGCAAAAAAGAAAGAGACAAGCACAACAGCAGCTAAAAAGAAAAAAGTAAAGAAGAAAAAAACAACAGATTAAACTGTTGCTTGTTTTTTTGTATTGATTACTCTCAAATAGTCGTTATATGATTTTTCTACAGCTTTATCCCAAGAAACATATAGATCTCGGAATGCATTGTTGCAAATTGTATCATATTTTACCTTATCTGCAAAGATTTCTATAATCTTGTCTGCGAAAGCTTCTTCTGTTGGATCAGAAAGGTATCCGTTTACACCATCGGTCACGGTTGCCGCTGTTGCTGCCCCTTTTAAGAAAATTGTTGGCGTGGACTGAGAAGCTGCCTCAATTTGAACTAAACTACTTGCATCGTACATTGAAGGGAAAAGGAAAAGATCTGCCATTTTATAGTACTTAGAAATTTCCTCACGGCCCGTGATTCTTCCAGCAAAAGTTACTTCATGTGATAGGCTATTTTTCTTAATCGTTTCGTGGAGTTTGTGTTCATCTGGGCCGGATCCAACGAAAATCATCTTAAATTTAAAGCCTTTTTCCTTTAAAATTTTAAGAGAGTCTGCAATAAAGAAGAAATTTTTAAGTGAATTAGAAAAGAAATTATCGGTATTAAATGAATCAGAAATTAAAGATATTATGAATGAATATAATGATATTATTGATGAGAAAGTAAAACATGGTAAAACGGAAAAAGAGGCTATTTCTGATTTTGGTAAGATTGATGATTTAGCAAATGAAATATTAAGTGCATATAAAATTAATCCAAATTATAATGAGGGAAGTAAAGATGAGTTTGAAGCATCTTGTAAAAAATTAGGAGAAGATTTTGATGATTTTATTAAAAAGGGTGCAGAAAAAGCTAGTAAAGCAACAAAAAAAGTGATGGAGCAAGTACGTGAAAATGATCAAGAACTTACCATAGAATTTGTTTTTGAATTATTATTTAAAGCAATTATCGCATTATTACTTTGTCTTGTAGCAAGTATTCCTTTTAAAATTATTGCTGAATTAGGAGAAAGTGTATTAGAGATGTTTGCGATTCCTTTTCATGGATTGTTTGCCTTTTTATTTGAGTTTGTATTAGGAATTGTATTTTTAGTTTTCTGTGGATTTATTTTTGTTGCGATGTTTAAACCATATGTAACACCAAATAAGAAAAAAGAAAGTAAAAAATTAGATAAGAACAATGATGAATTGGAAAAAAAAGAAGAAAAGAAGCTTGTAAAAAGTAATCATAAAGAAGATACTGATGCTCTTGGCGTTGTGATTATTACTCTTATGAAAGTTGCGATTATTTTATTTGTACTAATCCCTATTTGGATGATGGAATTTGGAATTGGAGTTGGACTTGCATTTTTAATTTTTGGAGTGATAAAAGGTATTTATTTTATAGGACCTATTTTATTATGTGTTGGTGGTATTAGTCTTTTATCTAATATTTCTAGTTTGATATATCGTATGATTTTTACAAATAAAAAGCCATATTTCTATGGAATTATTGTGGGTCTTGTTTGTCTTGTAATTGGGTCTTTTTTAACGGTTGATTTGGTGATGAGTTTTAAATATATTGATGAAGTACCTACAGGTTATAAGAAGAGTTCTTATCAGGAAATGGTTACTATAAATGGTATGACTATCATCGATTATAATTTTTATGATAATCGTATGAAGTATTCTATGAAAACAGAAAATACACTACCTGATAATCAAGTGAAAATTGATGTTTCTTATTATTCTGATATTTATCAGAAGCCAATCATATTAAAAGATTTTGATAATGGGCAAAACGAATTAGAAATTGAATTAGAAGATAAGAATCGTTCTGATTTTAAGTTTCATTATCAAATGTTAATCAATGATTTAAGAAAAAATCAATTACATGATTATCAAAAGTTAGAAGATTATGAAGTAGTGGTTACTGGAAATGAGAAAACACTAAGTATGATTCAATTAGAAAATGACTATTAAAAAAGTTCACAGTGAAGTGAACTTTTTTTAATAGTAACGAAGTTTGAACTTTTTATTTTGAGGATTCATAAATTGATAGTCTTCTTCTGTTAAGTTTGGATAATAAGTAAGAAATCTAGCAATTCTTTGCTCGGAACAAACTGAATTTAAAATTAAATCGCGATACATGATTAATATTTCTTGTTTGGTTAATAATCTTTCTATTTTAATATCACTTGCGACATAAATATCATAATATCCATAATATTCGTGGTCTCTTTCTAGTACTGTACCAAAACCTGTAACTTCACAAATATCAATATCATTTTCGTAATTTTTAAAGTAATGAAGGGTATCTTCTAATCGTTTACAATAGTGAAAACCACGGTGTTCAAATTCAATTGGTTCATCAATATGATATGTTTGTCCTACTTGTAAAGTTAAATTATTTTCTAATGTTTTTAATCCTTTTAAAAATGTTTTATAACCCTTGATGTACATGTTATCACCAAAATTATTATATCACGAATTAAAATATGTAGTTACAAATTTATAAAAATGTTATATAATGTTGTTAGAGCAAATATGTTTATCAAGAGTGGTGGAGGGAATAGGCCCAGTGAAACCCAGCAACCTACCAATTGGTGTGGTGCTAAATCCTACGGGAAACCGAAAGATAACAAAAAGGCAATCGGTTTTCCGGTTGCTTTTTTTGTAAAGGAGAGATGAATTTGAAAAAATTAAGAACGTCAGAAATGGTATTGAAAGGGCATCCGGATAAGTTATGTGATCATATTGCAGATAGTATATTGGATGATTATTTGAAACATGATGCGAAAGCAAAAGTAGCTGTAGAGGTAGCAATTAGTTATAGAAAAGTATTTATTTTAGGTGAAGTAACAAGTAGTTATGTGTGTGATATGGAAAAAATTGCAAGAGAAGTTATTAAAAATACAGGTTATGTGAAACCTGAATATGGTTTTACTTATGATCAAGTAGAAGTAGAAATCAATGTGAATCGACAATCAAATGATATTGCCATGGGAGTTTTAAAAGATGATATGGGAGCAGGAGATCAAGGTATGATGTTTGGTTATGCAACAGATGAAACGAAAGAGTTTATGCCTCTTCCATATGTTTTAGCACGTAATTTAGCACTTCGTACAGATTATGTGAAAGAACAAAATATACTTTCTTATTTAAGACCAGATGGAAAAATGCAAGTAACGGTACTTTATGATGATGATATTCCAGTTTGTGTTACTGATATTGTTGTGTCATTACAACATGATGAAATAGAGATTGAACAGTTAAGAAAAGATGTAAAAGAAAAAATTATTGATGTAGTGATACCATCAGCATACGTAAATGAAAATACAAAGTATCATATTAATCCAACTGGTAGATTTGTAATTGGTGGTCCAGTAGGTGATACAGGATTAACTGGTAGAAAAATTATTGCTGATACATATGGTTCTTTTGCACATCATGGGGGAGGTTCTTTTAGTGGAAAAGATGCTTCTAAAGTAGATCGTACTGGTGCTTATTTTGCAAGATTTGTTGCTAAAAATATTGTTGCTATGGGATTTTCTAAAAGATGTGAAATAGGAATTAGTTATGCGATTGGAGTATCAAATCCTACTAGTATTATGATTGATACATTTCATACAGAAAAAGTACCAGTAGAACAAATAGAAACTTGGGTAAAAGAAAATTTTGATTTTAGACCAAAACAAATGATTGAAAGATTACAATTAGAAAAACCAATTTATGAAGGATTATCTTATTATGGTCACTTTGGAAAAGAAGAATATTCTTTTGAAGAAATCATTAAGAAGTAATTCTTCTTTTTTTTTGCAAATTTTGTTGATTGATAATTTATTCTAGTTTTGTCGAAACACACATTTTAAAATGAATTTATGTTAAAGTGTTAGCGAGGTGAATGGTATGTTAGAGATTAATATGGAATTTAGAAAGGGTATCTTATTTGTTCGTTTCATAGGAGAGTTAACAAAAAACACAGTAGATATTGTCAAAAGAGAAGTAACAAATACATTAGAAGAATATGGAATTCGCAATGTTGTGTTTAATGTTGAAGAATTAGATAAAATTGATGAAGAAGGAATTGATATTATCAAAGAAAATTCTATGATATCAACAAAATATCATGGTCGAACTCTTCTTTGCGGATTACATGATTTACATATGAAGAAAATGATGAAACAAAAACAAATCTTTCAATATATGGATGAAACAAGTGATGAATTAACAGCTCTTTCTATCATTCACGTATAAAGGAGGGATGCGTTTGGAAGAAGAACTTATTTTAACCCATCAAAAACTAATTTATTCTATCTGCAATCGTTATCCATATGAAGATAAAGAAGATTTGTTTCAAGTAGGAGCTACTGGTTTATTAAAAGCGTATCATAATTTTGATCAAAGTTGGAATACAAAGTTTACAACATATGCTTATCCTTATATTTTAGGAGAAATTAGAAAATATGTAAGAGAAAATAAAGGAATTAAAATTAGTCGTGAAATTAGTAAACTTAGTTTAGAAATTGATCGGTATCAGTTAAGATTTTGGCAACAAACTGAACGCTTTGCAACTGTTAAAGAATTATCGATTCATTTTCAAAAAAGTGAATTAGAAATTGTACAAGCAATGAATTCTAAAAATGCTCTCCAAAGCATCGATACACCAATTGTAGAAGATGGTAAAGAAATGACTTTATATGATATTACTCCAAGTCCTAGAAAACAAAATATTGAAGAATTATTAGATTTAAAAGATGCTCTTTTAAATCTAGAACAAGATGAAAGAGAATTAATTTGTAATCGTTATTACAAAGATATGAGTCAAACAGAACTTGCATCTATGACAGGAATGAGTCAAGTTCAAATATCTAGAAAAGAACACAAGATTTTGAAAAAATTAAATCATATGATGCACTAAAAAATACAGATTTCTGTATTTTTTTTGTATGAGTTTTACAAATTATTTCCATATTAAACATAGAGGTGAATCTATGGAAAAAAAGAAATATCAAGATATTGTAAAAAAATATACACCACAAGAAGATAGAACATATCATGGCATTGTTGCTTTTGTTATTGGAGGAGTCATGGGAGTTTTAGGACAATTGTTACTTGATTTATATGCTAATTGGTTTCATTTACCAACAACAGATGCAGCACCATTTATGATTATTACTTTAATCTTTTTTGCTTCTTTATTTACTTCTTTAGGATTTTTTGATAAGTGGGTGGCATGGGCTAAAGCGGGATTAATTATTCCTATTACAGGTTTTGCTCATTCTATGATGAGTGCTGCTTTAGAATATAAAAAAGAAGGTTTTGTAACGGGAATTGGAGCTAATATGTTTAAACTAGCGGGGACAGTGATTATTTTTGGTGTAGTGAGTTCTTATTTATTTGGCTTTATTCGTTTAGTGATATTTGGAGGTTAATTATGGAAACATTTTTTTATAAAAACGTATATTTGAATGAAACAAGTACTGTTGCAGGATTATATGAAAAAAATGGACCACTTGGTCATTATTTTGATAAAACATATGATGAGTTTTATTTTAAAGAAAAGACATGGGAACAAGCAGAGTCAAAATTGATAGAAGAAAGTATTGATATTGTTCTTAGAAAATTAAATAAAACTAGATTTGATATTGATGTTCATATTAGTGGTGATTTATTAAATCAAATTGTTGCGTCTAATTATGCAGCTAATAGATTAAGAATTCCTTTTTTAGGTATTTATAATGCCTGTGCTACTAGTGTAGAAGGAATGATTATTGGAGCTAATATGATTGAAGGAAAATTAATTCACAATTGTTTAGTGACGACATCTTCTCATAATAATGCTGCTGAAAAACAATTTAGATATCCTGTAGAATATGGTGCAGTCAAAAAGAAAACAACGACATTTACTGTAACCGGAGGAACTTGTGCTTATTTGTCAAATGAAAAATCAATGATTAAAATAGATAGTGCTACTATTGGAACAGTAGAGGATATGGATATTAAAGATTCTATGAATATGGGGGCAGTGATGACACCTGCAGCTGCCAGTACTATTTATAAACATTTAAAAAACACAAAACGTGATATTCGTTATTATGATTTAATTTTAACGGGTGATTTAGGTACATATGGTGAGAAAATGTTAAAAGAATATATGGAATTAGAGTATCGTATTCCTCTTAAAAATTATAAAGATGCAGGAACTATCATTTATGATCTTGATACACAACCAGTATTTGCTGGTGGAAGTGGACCAGCTTGTGCACCTCTTGTTACATTTTCTTATATATTAGAACAAATGCGAAAAAAAGAATTAAAACATGTATTAGTTGTTGCTACTGGTGCTTTATTTTCATCTACTATGACAAATCAAAAGTTATCAATTCCAAGTATTGCTCATGCGATTAGTTTGGAGGTTGTAAAATGATGTTATATGTAAATTCATTTTTATTTGCAGGATTTATTTGTTTATTAGCACAAATAATATTAGATAATACCAAATTAACTCCAGGTCATGTTACAACGATTTTTGTTGTTGTAGGAGCATTTTTAGATACATTTTGTATTTATGATAAAATTATTTTATATGTAGGTGGAGGAGCATTAGTTCCTATTACATCGTTTGGGCATTTATTAATTCATGGTGCACTTGCTAGAGCACATGACTTTGGTATTATGGGATTGTTGATGGGAATGTTTGATCTTACTTCATCAGGAATTATTGCTGCTATTGTATTTTCATTTTTCTTTTCACTTATTTTTAAAGCAAAAGACTAATACCAGTTTTTAACTGGTATTTTTTTATTATGATAAAAGTTAGTGTTGACAATATTCTTTTAAAGTAGTAATTTTATAGATAATATAATTTTTTAAAGTGAGAGAGGTGTTTTTATGAAAACGATTTGTAACCAATTATTGATTTTAAAAAAAGATGTGATAAAATCATTCATTTGTTGCATGATTTGTTTTCGCAACCTCCGAAATCATTTTGGTTTGAGAAAAGCATAGCAATAATTCACTTTTGATTTGTGTTGTGCTTTTTTTGTATCTTGGGGGTGAAAGGTATGAGCGAAATTACTTGGAATGATTTGTTAATGATGTTAAATAAATATGATAAGGAAGATATCGTTGAAATTGAAAAAGCTTATAAATTTGCAAAATTACTTCATGAAGGACAATATCGACAAAGTGGAGAACCATATATTGTTCATCCTTTAAATGTCGCATATATTTTAGCTGAAATGAATGCTGATAAAGATACGATATGTGCAGGATTGCTACATGATACATTAGAAGATACAAAAATTATAAATGAAGATATTGTAACTCTTTTTAATCCCACTGTTACTAAATTGGTGGAAGGTGTTACTAAAATTAGTAAATTAAATTGTTCTAAACAGGCACAAAGTATGGCTAATACAAGAAAAATAATTACTGGAATTACTGAAGATGTTAGAATTATTATTATTAAATTAGCTGATCGATTGCATAATATGAGAACATTGCAATATAAATCATCATTTAAACAAAAAGAAATTGCAATGGAAACAATGGATATTTTTGTTCCTTTGGCTTATTATATTGGTGCTTATCGAATGAAATCAGAATTAGAGGATATATCCTTACAATATTTATATCCAGACAAATATAAGTATATTCAAGAGGTTCAATTAAAAATAAAAGAAAATAGTAAACAATGTTTGGAAGAAATGTTATATACGATTGATAGTATATTAATAGATAAAGAAATTTCTCATCATATTAAAATGAGAATTAAAAATATATATGGTATTTATAAAAAACTTGAATCAGGATATAACCTTTCTGATATTCATGATTTACTAGCATTAAAAGTGATGGTTAATGATATTTCTAATTGTTATCAAACACTTGGATTAGTACATTCTAAATATCATCCGTTAAATGATAAGTTTAAAGATTATATATTTAATCCTAAAACAAATATGTATCGTTCTATTCACACAACTGTATTTGGAGAAAATAATAGACTAGTTCAAACACAAATTCGTACCTTTGATATGGATCAAATAGCTTCTTTTGGACTTAGTGCTTATTGGAGTATTAATAAGGGAAATGCTAGAGAAGTTATGCAGGAAGAATTAAAGAATAAATATCAATTTTTTAAATCACTTGTAGAAATAAATCATGTATTTGCAGATAACCGAGAATTTGTAAGACAAGTAAAATCAGAATTATTTGCAGATAAGATTTATGTGTATACAACAAAAGGAGATATTATTGAATTACCAAAAGGATCTACTGCTATTGATTTTGCTTATAAAATTCATTCTGATATTGGAAATACTATGGTAGGGGTAATGGTAAATGATAAAGATGCAAGTGTTGATTATATATTACAAAATAAAGATCGTGTTCGTATTATTACTGATGATTTATCTTGTGGTCCAAAAAAAGAATGGCTTGATAAGGTAAAAACAACAAAAGCAAAGAGAAAAATAAAAGAGTTTAGAAGAAGATAGTATGAGTTTATAAGAATTTTATTAAAAAAAGGTATAATTAGTGAAAGGTAAATGTAACATACAATAAAATTTTATGATATAATATTTTGTATATAATATTAATTGAATGTTTGAAAAAATAATTATTAGCTTATATTATATTGTTTATAGAGAACTGATGGATGGTGGAAATCAGTACAAGGATATAAGTGAATTACATATTTTTAATTCAATCGGTGAATATCGTTAAAATTCAAAGTGCATAGTAAAGTAAAATTATAATACTATGAATTAAGGTGGTACCGCGGTTTATTCGTCCTTATTATAGAACGATAAACCGTGTTTTTTATTTATAAAGGGAGGAATATAAAATGAATAAACAAGAAAAAATAGATTCTATTTTACGAAGAACAGTAGAGGTATATAATCAAGAGACTTTATTAAAAAAATTAAATGGAAATAAAAAACTAATTGTTAAATTTGGAGCTGATCCATCACGTCCTGATTTACATTTAGGACATACAGTTCCATTGAGAGCATTGAAAGCCTTACAAGAGTTAGGACATGAAATCATTTTTGTCATTGGAGATTTTACAGCAATGATTGGAGATCCTTCTGGAAAATCAAAGACTAGACCTTCTTTGTCATTTGAAGAGACTAGAAGAAATGGAGAAACATATTTTAAACAGGTATCAAAAATTTTAGATCCTAATAAAATAAAAATAGTTTATAATTCAGAATGGTTAGGAAAGATGACCTTTGAAGATGTTGTCAAATTAACTGGAAAATATACGGTAGCAAGAATCTTAGAACGTGATGATTTTCACAATCGTTTTCAAAAGAATATTCCAATTGGAATTCATGAATTTTTATATCCATTAATGCAAGGATATGATTCTGTAGCATTACACGCAGACATTGAAATTGGTGGAACAGATCAAACGTTTAATTTGCTAGTGGGAAGAGAATTACAAAAAGATTATGGCCAAGAACCACAAGATGTAATGTGCTTTCCATTGTTGATTGGGATAGATGGAAAAGAAAAAATGAGTAAGTCTTTAGGAAATTACATTGGTATATCTGAAAGTCCTGAAGTAATGTATGAAAAAGCAATGCGTATTCCAGATAATATTTTATTTGATTATTTCAGATTAACAACTGATTTAGATTTAGAAATAGTGAAGAAAGAGATGGAGCAAAATATTGTAGAAGCACATAAAATATATGCAAGGGAAATTATTAAAATGTATCATGGTGAAAAATTTATTAAACTTGCAGAAGAAAGATATCAGACTGTAGCTGGTGGAGGAGTTCCAAAGAATATTGAAACATGCTCTATTAGTAAAGAAGAATTACATGATGGCATGAAATTAATTGATTTATTATTGAAAATTCAATTAGTACCATCAAAATCAGAAGCAAGAAGAATGATTGAACAAAATGGTATTCGTGTAAATGAACAAAGGGAAAACGACGTCAATCGTGTTATCACACAAGAAGATTTTATTGATTATTCATTAATTATTCAAAAAGGAAAGAAAATATTTAAAAAAGTAGAACTTATATAAAAATATCAGAATTCAATTCTGATATTTTTGGTATAAAGGATGAAAACTTAATATTTGTTATAAAAATATGTTACAATGTTTAAAGAATGAAATTAATTATGAGAATATATGAAATATATAAAATTAATTTTGAAGAGACAAAATGGTTAAATTTACTAATTTTATACTAGGATTAAAAATAAAAATAGTTTTAGAATAAAAACAGAATGGCTAGATAAGGTAAAAACAACAAAAGTAAAGAGAAAAATAAAAGAGTTTAGAAGAAGGTAAGTAAAATTGAATAGAAGATTAATATATATCATAATTAGAAAGAGGGTTATTTGTGGAATTTAATGTGAATCATTATAAACAAAAGGGTAAGACATGTGCGATTGCATGTATGTTAATGGTATTAGAATATTATCATATTATTCCAAAAGCCAATTGGTTTTATGAAAAAAAATATGATAAATGTTATCATTCACACTATATGGATGGTACTCCATTTTCTGCTATCGCATGGCACCTGATTAAAAATGGATTAGATACTGAATTGATTCATTCTTGTGAAACTATGTTTACAAATAAAGATGGATTTCTTTCCAATGATATTTTTCATAAAGCTATGATTGAATATAATGAGTATTTAGAATATGCCAAAGAAAAAGGTGTAAAAATAACAAATGGTGTCGATATTACTGAAAAAATGATTCGCCAGTTTTTAGAAAACGGTAAATTTATTATTCTTGCAGGTAGTTTGATGAATTCTTTTCATGCTATTTTGATATGTGGATATACGAATGATTCATTTATTGTATGTGACCCGCTTGATAAAAAGAAGAGTATAAAAACAAGTAAAGAATTGGCTAAGTTTATGGATACAGCAATTGGTAAATGGTGTATTGCTGTAAGTGGTTGTAAAAAACAAATTTGATATCAATTTGTTTTTTTTATGAATTCCAACTAACCACACTTTTCTATACTGCATATATTATAGAATGTTGTTTCTGAAGAAGAAATATAGTAAAATAATGTTGTTAGGAAGTGAATTATGAGAATAGATATTCAAAGTGACTCTAGAAAAGTATTGCCAGGAGATACTTTTATTGCTATTAAAGGTATTGATAGAGATGGGCATGATTATATAGAAAAAGCAATAGAAAATGGTGCGACTAAAATTATTGCTGAACATGGTAATTATTCTGTAGAAACTGTTATTGTAGATGATACAGAAAAATATTTAATTGATTATTTACACGAACATTATGATTCATACATTAGTAAATTGAAGTTGATTGGAATTACTGGAACAAATGGAAAAACAACAAGTGCTTTTTTACTTCATATGGCATTAAATCAACTAGGTAAAAAAACTGGATATATTGGAACAGTTGGTTTTTATGTCAAAGATAAAATTAGAAGTTTAGATAATACAACACCTAATTTATATACATTATATTCTATTTTTTTAGAATGTATTGAAATGGGTGTAGAACAAGTTGTATTAGAAGTAAGTAGTCAAGCAATTTGTGGGAATCGTGTAAAAGGTTTATTATTTGATTATGCGATATTTACAAATTTAACAGAAGATCATTTAGATTTTCATAAAACAATGGAAAATTATGCACTTGCAAAACAACAATTGTTTCGTCAGTTAAAAAAAGATGGGAAAGCAATTGTTAATATTGATGATGATTATAAAGATTATTATTTGTTAAAAGAAAATCATAATATTACATTTGGAAAAAAAG
>ENA-ORNF01002959-ORNF01002959.1-human-gut-metagenome-genome-assembly--contig:-NODE-2959-length-11844-cov-5.689711_pt1 | contig 11844 bp, 10 predicted proteins | sample MGYA00242110_ERZ509012 | MGnify/ENA primary metagenome ERZ509012 (study PRJEB26280, sample SAMEA2338714) | human gut metagenome | biome: human gut; feature: human-associated habitat; material: faeces... | reverse complement strand
GCCGATTCGCGTGGGCGGAATTTCCGTCCACGCGAATACGGCTATATAAACGGAAGCAGGAGGAATACCTCTGTGAGAAGAAAAACGCAAAATTTGACGGCGTTTCTGCTGGCGTTGGTGCTGGTTTTCGGCATGATACCCGCAGCCTACGCGGCAGGATACAGCATCAATGTTGAGGCACAGGAAGGGGCCATACTGCCTTACTGGGTGTTTGAAAGGGCGGGTGATACGGACAGCGCGGAAGTGCAATACCTCGCTGCCAATAAGAACTATGATCTGCCTGCTGGCGAAAACGCACTCGTAGTGCTGGCCGTGCTGAAGGACAGCAAAAACGAAGTTTCCTGCGGCATCTCCATCAATGGGATGTACTATGTGCAGTCCGTGACACTGGACCATCCGGATTTCTTCACCGGCACGGTGGAGATACGGGTGGGCAAGGACGCACAGCGGGAGGAGAAGACTTGGGGCGTTTTTGTCCGTAAGGAGCGCTCCAACTCCATTGGCGAGGTGCGGTTCATAGACGGCACATTCACCGCCGATGTGAATATCGCCGTTACGCCCATGACGGCAGAGCAGGCAGCGGCCGCACAAAAGCAGAACCAGCGGCAGGTAGTGCCTAAGGGCAAATACACGCTGGAGGATATCTCCGAGGCCATTCAGGGCATCATGGCGCAGAAGCGCTCTGTGCTGGGACTGTCTGAGACCGACAATTTACTCTCCGGGGACGAGCTGACCTACGCTGGCAGCACGGCTGCGGACTGGCTGCCCATCGGTCTGAGCCGCTGCGGCGTGGAGGATGACTATGACGCCTACCTCGCGGCCTTGCAGACCTACGTTGAGCAGAAGTACCGTGAGCCGGACAAGCTGGACCGGGTGAAGGCCACCGAGTGGCACCGCATCTCTCTCGCTGTGCTGGCCTGCGGCGGCGACCCCACCCATTTTGGTAAGGACGCGGACGGCAACGACATCAACCTCATCGCGGACGGCGTATATGACCGCGGTAAGACCGTGGACATCGGCGCACAGGGGTTAAACGGTTGGCTGTGGGGACTTATCACGCTGGACAGTATGAAGTACAACATCCCTGCGGGCTCGTCTTACACCCGCACGGAGATGATCAAGAAGATACTGTCCTTCCAGCTCCCCGATGATGGTTTCAACCTGCGCTTTGCACAGGGCAGCACCGCCGACCCGGACATCACGGCCATGGCGATACAGGCGCTTGCGCCGTACTACCGTAACGCCACATTCAACGTGAAAGACCCGGTGGACAAGGCACTGGACTGCCTTTCAAAATTGCAGCTGGACACCGGCGACTTCCGCAGCTGGGGCACACGGAACTCCGAGTCCGTGTCACAGATCATCGTGTCGCTGTGCTCCATCGGTGTTGATCCGCAGAACGACTCACGGTTCATCAAGAACGGCATCAATCTGCTGGATGCCCTGTTCTACTACCAGCAGGAAGACGGCGGATTTGCCCACTCCTACGAGTCCGACCCCGGCAATCCCTCCGCCATCCCCGGCGAGAGCAACAGCATCGCCACCGACCAGGCTCTGCTGGCACTGGTGGCCGTATGGCGGCAGGCACAGGGTATGAGCATCCTGTACGATTTCCGCCCCGGCAGCGTGTCCGCCAAGATACTGACGCCGGAGGAAAGCGAGGTGTCCTTTGCGGGCAGCTACGAGTTTACCGAGGCCGACCAGCAGCAGACGGACGCCCTGCCAAAAAAGCTGTCCACGGAGAACGATGCCGAGGTGACAGCCCTGCTGGACAAGCTGAAAATGAGCCGTGATTTCGAAGGCTACGATACCTACATGACTAAGCTGACGCAGGCAAAAGCCGACATAGACGCACTGTACGCGGAGATAGAGAGCATCAACGTGGACATTCAAGAACAAATCATCCCCATGACCGATCCGGGACTGGGCGAGAAGTCCACGGTGGACAGGCTGGTGAAGCGCTACAAGGTGCTGTCAGGCCACGACAAAGAGCTTGTCCAGAACTGGGACGCCGTACTTTCCGTGAAGGCGCAGACGGACGCAGCACAAAGAAACCTGTTTCTTATCATCGGTGGCGCGGTAGTCGTTATGGTAGCTGCGACGGTGGTCATCCGCCGCAGGAGGGAGAGCAAATGAGAAAGCATATCACAAGATTACTCACAGCCTTGCTGACACTGGTGATACTTTTGCCCATCGTAGCACAAGCTGCTCCCACGGACGGCTGGACAGATGAGGCGGAGCAGGCGTATCAGACAGTGACGCAGCTGGTCATCCAGCGCGTCACCGAGAGCAAGGACTACCTTGCCACCGCTACGCAGGAAGAGAACGCCAAGGCGGTCTATGCCCTGTGGACTTCCGGCGCAGCTGTCCCCAGCGGCTTCTATGACGAATACCTGCAAGCGCTGGCTGACTGGCTGGATCTCGCGGTCAAGCGGGGCAAAACGGCCTACATCCCCGGTGTTATCCGCACGGTGGCGGATATGGGGCTGGATGTGACGGACTTCGCCGGACACGACCTCATGGATGCCTTGCGGAAGCCGGAGCTGGTGGAAGCGGACGAGGATCGGCTGGATATGCTGATGGACTTGGATGCCGCCGGTGACGCCGGCAAGACCGACGAGTTCAACGCCCTCCGTGAAACGCTGCTGACAGAAGCGCTTGCTCGCCAGCAGAGCAGCGGCGAGTTCCGCTATACCTCTAAGTGGCCTGCGGAACTAAAACAAAAAGGCGTGGACGATGAGCCGGATCGCTTTGACTATATCCTACTGACGGCAAAATCCGTACAGGCCCTTGCACCTTATCAAAACCGCAAGGACGTGTCCACGGCCATAGATAAGGCACTGGATTATCTCTCCGAGCAGCAGCTCCCCAGCGGCGGTTTCGTCAAATACGGCGATGAGGACGTGGAGGAGGACGCGGCGGTGCTGGAGATGCTGGCCGCGCTGGGAATTTCCCTTACGGACGAGCGTTTCACCAAGGACGGCCATACCGTGCTGGACGGCATGATGGGGTGGTATCAAGGGTTCTATTTTGAGGATGCGAGAAATGAGCCGTATCAGGGTTTCTACCGCGAGGACCATTGGTGGAGGTATAAGGAGTCGTGGGGCGGCTGGTATGAGGCCGGCTCCAGCCTGATGAAAGATCCGGACGGCGGAGAGGGAGTTGTTTCGCGCAGAATGTATGACAACGCCGAGCCCTATAGTGGCCTATGTACGATGCGTAGGATAGCTGGAAACAGTACAAAAATTGATAACCCTCCTGCGAGCAACGAAGTAAAACCCTCATCCATTAATTATAAGGCATTGTTGCAGGAGCAGGCAGATACGTCTTACCAAAAGGTAGAAGATGGCTGGTTTTGGGATGAAAATGTGACTATTGTTTCTGAATCAGCTATTTCCCACTATGCCAAAGAGGTACTGTCGCTGGAGCAGGCGCAGGGCAAATTGACTAAAGAACAAAAAGGCGAATTGCAGACGATCATGCAACACCTTACCGACACCAACAGTGAATACCTGATGGGGCTCAAATCCGCAACCTATTCGCCGGGCGCGGTGCGCGCCATGAAGGTCTTGGACATAGACCCTGCAGATGTCAATGGACTTGACTTCCTTGCGCCGCTTACCGATGTGAGCAGTAAGGGGACAGGAGATTTGGCGGATGCACTGAAGGATCTGGATTCTATCGATCTTTCTGTATGGCGATCCCGCGGCGTAGATGCTGACAGTGTAGTGGATAAATACGCCGCCAAAATGCTGCAAAACCAAATGGTGGACGGTAAGTTCAGTTACGATGCCGATAATTCGATTTGGGAGGAGGTGCAGTTCACCGCTGAGAATGTGGCCGCCCTTGCTCCCCATACTGACAAAGAATATATTGCCAAAGCAATAGACAAGGCTATCGAATACCTTTCATCCGTACAGTTTGCGGATGGCAGTTTCCCCGGCAGAGATGGCTTACCCGATGGAGAAGCTACTCTTGCCGTACTGGATATGATGAACGCCGCAGGCATCTCTTTGAATGATGACCGCTTCGTAAAAAACGGAAACACAGTGGCCGATGGGCTGAGAACGTTCTATATTGAGGGTGTGGGCTTTGTTTCCAAGACGGAGGTAGAGTCCTCTGTGGATGGTTTGAGTGATATCCCATCGTACGAAAACCCTGTTATGGACTTCTCCTCCGTTGTATCCGCCCTCACCTACCTCCAGGCCGCCGAGAACGGCAAGTTCGGCCCGGACGGTAAGGGTAACAGCGTGTTCGAGATCGTAGGCTCTGCCCTGACCGAAACGCCGCTGGGTGCGATACTGCTGGCCGTCATCATCGCCGCACTGTTGGCTTTCGGCATGATCCGCCGTTACCGCCGTATCAAGAAGGAGCAGTAATGTGAAAACAAAAATAGAGCATATCATTACCCTGCTTCTGACAATTCTTCTGCTGTTGTCCTGCGCGGCCTGCGGCCAAACGCAGACGGAGCAGCCGGAGGACACCGGCGATAAGGACCAATACATGACTGAGCCTGTCCCGGAGGGCAAGCCTGACCCGGTAGAGCCGCAGGACACGACGGTGGATACCACCGTGACGCACACCTGTACCTTCTCCATCTCCTGCGAAACAATCTTGGGCAACATGGATAAATGCGTGGAGAGCAAGCGGTTTCTCGTACCAGCGGACGGCATCATTTTCCCCGCCACAGAGGTGGAGTTCAGCGAGGGCGAGAGCGTCTTTGATGTCCTTCAGCGGGTATGTCGGGACAATGCCATCCACATGGAATCCAACTGGACTCCCATGTATAACAGTGCGTATGTAGAGGGAATCAATAACCTCTACGAGTTCGACGTGGGTAGCCTCTCCGGCTGGATGTATAACGTGAACGGCTGGTATCCCAACTACGGCTGTTCACGCTATCAGCTGAAGGATGGCGACGTGGTGGAGTGGCGCTATACCTGTGACCTGGGCTACGATTTGGGCAGTGGTATGGGCGGATGAATAGTAACGTCCCACTGATCCACGTCGATTCAGAAGATACAGAAGCACCGCCAGCAAAGCGGCAATCACGCTGCTTTGCTGGCGGTGACTTTTTGTTGTAAAAACCGCATTTATCGACAATTCCATACAAAAATCATCGTATTCGTGTAGACCATTGTAGAACGATTATATGACACAAATGTCCAAAAATCGTGTAAAATTAGCATGTCAAGAACAAAACGGCGTATGCCCACCGGCAAGAGGCCCACCGCGGTTTAACAGATGTTGGCTTTCAAAATACACAAGACAGGAGGGAACATCAGTGCCTTTAGTTTGCTACGTTTCGGAACTGGAAAAGAACGTTTCTTTGGACGCTGAACGTTTGCTGCGTCTTCTGGGTGTATCCGGAAAGCTGTCTGGGTTTCACTTTGCCGTGTATATGTTGGAACAGGTACAGGATAAGCCGGAGTATGTCCTGCTGATTACGAAAAGACTCTACAGCCAAACGGCACAATATTTTCATACTACTACCAACTGCGTGGAAAGAAATCTCCGCACCCTTGTACAGGCGTGTTGGAGACAACCTGACCACAGCTTACTTGAGCGTATTGCAGGCCACCCGTTGTCGCAGCCACCAACGAACGCGCAGTTCATTGATATGGTAGCCGCTTTTCTCCGCAAGTAAGCTCTGCACGGCTTAGCCCTCTCCGCCCACAGCGGCGGCGTATCCCCCCCTTGCGCTGCCGCTGTGGGTTTTATATAGACTGGCAGCTGCTGTCAAGAGTATTGACTTCGGCTGCGGGCCTATATGCCCATGCTCTTTGAAAAACGCACTTCGCGTGTCATAAAGCAGACAGGTACGTTCGTGCCGGTGTGAGCCAGAGAACAGCGCCCGCCAGGATCTCCCATGTGGAGGGAGCGAAACAGGCATTGTTCAGAAGCAGGGTGGCACTCTGTTGGCCATGACCATCGGTACCCTTAAAGATACTCCCGCATTGGACGCCCTCAAAGCATCGTGCGGCGCACCCATCAGCATGGGCCGGGGTGAGATTCCCGTGAGGCTGGCAGCCACCAGCCGCCTGTTTTGCTTGAGATTTTTTCTTAGATGAATTTGAAATAGATGCATCTAAAGATGTATCGGTAGAGGAAGCCCCCATCCATTGTTAAGGATAGGAGCTTCCTCTGCTGATATAATTCCATATCAATTTTTTGCGCGTATCACAGCACCATGCTACAATTCCTTTGAAGCATGGTGCTGTGGCCACAGAAGGGAGGCTGCTATGAGTATTGACCACGGAGACGCCAACAAAAGCCTTGGCGGAAAGCGGACATACACCGTTGAGGAAATTGCAAAGATCCTTGGTATAGGCAGGACTGCTGCGTATAGTCTTGTCCACTCAGGCGTGTTCAAGATGGTGCGGATCGGTTCTTCCATCAGAGTTTCCAAAGTGTCCTTTGATGATTGGCTGGATAAACAGACGCTGTAGGAGGTTTATTATGGCATCTATCAAAAGACGTAGAGGCAAATATCATGTCGTTTATTACTATTTCAATGAATGCGGAGAAAAGAAACAGAAATGGGAGTCCTTTAATACGGAAGCGGAAGCAAAACACCGCAAGGCAGAGATTGAATATAAACAAGGCAACCGCACCTTTATATCACCCAATAAGACGACCGTTTCCGCCTTTCTCGATGACTTTGTGAGCTTGTATGGGGTGAAAAAATGGAGCCCCAGCACCTATGAAGCCAATACGGGGTTGATCCGCAACTATATTGCCCCGCTGCTTGGCGACACACTGATGCAGGACGTAACTACCATCGCAGCGGATCGGTTTATTACAACATTGCAAAGGACGAAATGCCCTGTTTTTAAGAACCGATACGGCAAAACGGAGTACATGACACCTGCCAATATTGAGCGTATCAATAAACTCCTTCGATGTGCTTTCAAACAGGCTGTACGCTGGGACATCGTCGCAAAGAACCCGTTTGATAACACAACTCTGCCAAAGGTCAAGCGCAAACCCCGTGAGATATGGGATGCGGCGACGATTCGAAAGGCGTTGGATGAATGTAAAGATGGACGTCTTTATGTTGCTATAAACCTGTCGTTTGCCTGCTCGCTGCGGATCGGAGAAATCGTTGGGCTGACTTGGGATAATATCCACATTTCCGATGCGGATATTGCCAACGACAATGCTTATCTGTGCGTGGAAAAAGAGTTAGCTCGTGTAAAAGAATCCTCGCTTGCTGTTTTGGGGGAAGAAGAAATCATCAAAAAATTCCCTCGAACCATGTATTTGGAAAATGCCAGCACGGTGATCGTGCTGAAAACGCCGAAGACAGAAAGCAGCGTTCGCAAGGTGTGGATGCCAAAAACAGTGGCTTACATTCTGCGTGAGTGGAAGGACTCTCAGGACAAGCAAAAAGAGTTTCTGGGCGATGAATACCTCGACTACAATCTCGTTGTAGCACTGCCAAATGGACGTCCCTGCGAGGAAACAGTTATTTCCAATGCTTTCCGGAGATTGAAGCGGGATGCTAAGCTCCCTAATGTGGTGTTTCATTCTCTTCGCCATTCCAGCACGACTTATAAGCTGAAACTTAATCACGGCGACATCAAGGCCACACAGGGCGACACAGGGCATTCACAGGCCGATATGGTCACAAAGGTCTATGCGCACATTCTTGATGAAGACCGCAAGGTCAATGCACAGAAGTTTGAAAGTGCGTTTTACGCAAACCCAGATCTGCGCAGTGTGAAAGCGCCTGATGAACCACAGACTGCATTGGACGTGCAGAGTATCATCGTACAACTCCAGCAGTCCCCCGAACTCTTGAGTGCGCTCACATCGCTCATATCGAACCAGGGTTGCAAATGACTGATTTGTGCCATGGTGCCAAGGTGGTGCCAAACGGCGAAAAATACAAAAACCGGTTCGATATGAAAAAGGGGTGCCAAAAAGATGCAGCGGCTGAATTTTGGATGCTGCCGCTGACATTGAAACAACGCACTCAAAAGCAAAAAAACGCCGCGATCCGTTGAGATCACAGCGCTTTTGGTACGCCTGCCCGGGCTCGAACCGGGGGCCTCGGGCTTAGGAGGCTCGCGCTCTATCCAACTGAGCTACAGACGCATATTGTGAAATTGTAGGGGAATTGGTGCCATTGGTAATTGATGTCCCTGTCCTTAGGAGGCGGGCCCTCTATCCCGGTGAGCTACGGAGGCGTGTGCAACTGGTATTGTACCGTAGGCGGCGGCATTTGTCAACGGCGCCGCGGCGAAAAAGTTGACGAAAGGGCTTGCAATCGGTCCTTTGCAGGCATATAATACAAAGGTTAGTGAATTTACCCGAGAGAAAGGGGTTTTTACCTTTGCAGAACGAAAAACTGAGAAACGTGGCCATTATCGCCCACGTCGACCACGGCAAGACCACGCTGGTGGACCAGATGCTCAAGCAGGGCGGTGTGTACCGCGAGAACCAGGAGACGGTGGAGCGCGTCATGGACTCCAACGACCTGGAGCGTGAGCGCGGCATCACCATTCTGGCCAAGAACACCGCCATCCAGTACGGCGACACCAAGATCAACATCGTGGACACCCCGGGCCACGCCGACTTCGGCGGCGAGGTGGAGCGTATCCTGAAGATGGTCAACGGCGTCATCCTGCTGGTGGACGCCGCCGAGGGCCCTATGCCCCAGACCCGTTTCGTGCTCAGCCGCGCGCTGGAGCTTGGCCATCGTGTTATTGTGGTTATCAACAAGATCGACCGTCCCGACCAGCGTATCCACGAGGTCATCGACGAGGTGCTGGAGCTGTTGCTGGACCTGGACGCCACCGACGAGCAGTTGGACAGCCCTATGCTGTTCTGCTCCGCCCGCAACGGTACCGCCAGCTATTCCCCCGACGTGGTGGGCACGGACCTGAAGCCGCTGTTCGATACCATTCTGGACTACATCCCCGCGCCGGAGGCCGACCTGGACCAGCCCTTCCAGATGCTGGTCAGCTCCATCGACTATAACGAGTTCGTGGGCCGTATCGCCATCGGCCGTATCGAGCGCGGCGTGCTGAAGCAGAACCAGGAGATCGCCGTGTGCAACTATCACGACCCGGACGCCCCTGCCAAGAAGGCCAAGGCGGTCAGTATGTACGAGTTCGCCGGTCTGGGCAAGGTGCCCATCACCGAAGCGACGGCGGGCAATATCATCGCCCTCAGCGGCATCGGCGATATCACCATCGGCGATACCATCTGCGCGCCCGACTGCGTGGAGCCGCTGCCCTTTGTGAAGATCAGCGCCCCCACGGTGGAGATGACCTTCTCCGTCAACGACAGTCCCTTCGCCGGGCGCGAGGGCAAGTTCGTCACCAGCCGCCAGCTGCGTGACCGCCTGTTCCGCGAGACGCTGAAGGACGTGTCCCTCCGCGTCAGCGAGATCGAGGGCGTTATGGACGCCTTCAACGTGGCGGGCCGCGGCGAGATGAGCCTGTCCATCCTCATCGAGACCATGCGCCGCGAGGGCTACGAGTTCCAGGTGTCGCCCCCCCGTGTACTGTACCAGACCATCGACGGCAAGAAGTGCGAGCCTATCGAGCGCCTGGTGGTGGACGTGCCCGCCGAGAGTGTGGGCGCGGTCATCGAGAAGCTGGGCGCCCGCAAGGCGGATATGCAGGAAATGACCCCCATCGGCAGCCGCATGAAGGTGGAGTTTCTGGTGCCCAGCCGCGGTCTGTTCGGCTACCGCAACGAGTTCCTGACGGATACCCGGGGCGAGGGCATTATGGCCAGCGTGTTTGACAGCTACGCCCCCTATAAGGGTGAGCTGATCCGCCGCAATACCGGCTCTCTGGTGGCCAGCGAGACCGGTGAGTCCATCACCTACGGTCTGTTCAACGCGCAGGAGCGCGGCGTGCTGTTCATCGGCCCCAACGTGGGCGTGTACGAGGGCATGGTGGTGGGCATCAGCCCCAAGCAGGAGGACATCGTGGTCAACGTCTGCAAGAAGAAACAGCTGACCAACACCCGTGCCGCCGGCAGCGATGACGCCCTGCGTCTGGTGCCGCCCCGGAAGATGAGCCTGGAGCAGTGCCTGGAATTCCTGGCGGATGACGAGCTGCTGGAGGTCACCCCCAAGAACCTCCGCATCCGCAAGACCATCCTGAACCACGAGCGGCGCATGAAGGCGCAGCACGGGAAGAAAAACTAAATTATGTAAACCAAAAGACCGGCGAAAGCCGGTCTTTTGGTTTATGTGGGGAGGATGTAATGTCTGGCTGCGGCGATTGTAAGCAGTGCTGTATGACCCGGTGCGGAAATTCTGGTACGGTAAGGTCGTGGACACAGAGGATAGGTTAACATAATAAAAACGTTATGTGCCCAACCCATTGACATTTCCCGGCGGGTGTGGTAAAAGAATAGAGACGCGTAGCGCACAGAAGTGCCTGCGAAGCGTATCGCCCTCGGGCGGTGCGCTTTTTATTTTTATGGAGGAAACTGCAATGCCAAAGAACAAAACACAGGGGATCATTTTCGGTATCATCATGTCGTACAGCATGGCTGTCGGCATGGAGATATACAACAACGCTATCCAGCAGGGGGTACATTTGCAGCCGGGAGGGTTTACCAACCTGACCTACGGTATCGTGGGCAAGGCGCTGGTGGAGGCGCTGTTCATGGGGCTCATCGTTATCATCGTGTCGGAGCTGTGGGGCAACCGGCTGGGCGCCCGCTTTGCCGCCAAAGTCAGCGACCCGCAGCGGGATAACCCCTATTTCTGTCGGTTGATGCGGCAGGCGGGCACCGTGTCTGTTATGTGCCCCACCATGAGTCTGGCGGCCACCATTATTTTCAGCATGATCTTAGGCGGTGCGCCGGTGTGGCAGCTGCCCGCCATCTGGGCGGGGACGCTTATCAAGAACTTCCCCATGGCGTTTTTCTGGAATATGTTTGCCGCCGCACCCTTTACCAACTGGGCCTGCGGAAAGCTGTTCGAATAAAAGAGCGCTCCCCCGGCGGGGGAGCGCTCTTGCTTACATTACCGGCACGAACTCCACGTTCAGGTCCACGATCTCGTTGACGCCGTCCAGCCGTGCGCCGTGGTCATACTGCCACACATCAAAGCGGTAGTAGAAGTCCGGATAGTCGCCGGGATCAGCGATCCACAGGGCGATGTCCCCCAGAGAGGGCAGATCATAGCGGTAGTAGCCCTGCTGGCGGTTCATGTACACCCCGGCCTCATAGCCGCCCTGTTCGATCAAGGCGCAGAAAGTCCGGGCCTGGGAGGTCAGCAGGAATTCGTTGTTGTGCAGTGTGCGGGAGTCCTCCTGCTGTACCGGCTCCCAGTCGTAGTACACCGGCAGGTCCAGGTCGCGGCCATCCAGCAGCTGCAGGGCGTACAGGGCCTCCTGGGCGGCCTCCTGCACGGTGGCGGCCTGGGAGAAGAAATACACGCCCACTTCGATGCCGGCGGCCCTGGCCCCGCTGTAATAGCTGTCGAAGGACCGGTCCGGGTACAGAGAGCCCTTCTCGCCGTAGCCCCGCAGACCCAGGCGCAGATAGGCAAAGTCGATGCCCTGCCGCTTCAGCGCCGCCCAGTCGATGGTGCCCTGGTGGTTGGACACGTCCACGCCCCAGCGGGTGGCGTAGTCCGCGCCGATGTACCGGACGCGCTGGCCGGGGGGGCCGTCCTCATTTTTGTCCCGGCGGAAGTCCTCCTGCGCCAGGCCGCTGGCGGGGATACCCTCATGGGGCGTCATCCACACCATGTTAAATCCGTCGTTGATATATACCTGCCCCGCGTGGGGATCGGCCTCCGGCTCCTGCCGGGCGCTGCCGCCCCGCAGGGACAGAACGACCGCCGTCAGCAGTGCGCTCACCACCAGC
>ENA-ORNF01002956-ORNF01002956.1-human-gut-metagenome-genome-assembly--contig:-NODE-2956-length-11851-cov-3.453798_pt1 | contig 11851 bp, 12 predicted proteins | sample MGYA00242110_ERZ509012 | MGnify/ENA primary metagenome ERZ509012 (study PRJEB26280, sample SAMEA2338714) | human gut metagenome | biome: human gut; feature: human-associated habitat; material: faeces... | reverse complement strand
GAGCGGGATGAGGAACAGGCGGAGAATCTGAATGATCTGACCGCGCGGCTTATATTGCTCTTTAATATTCCGATGGCGATTGGCATGTTCTGTCTGAGTCGGCAGGTGCTGCATTTGTTTGCGGGCAGCAAATATCTGGGTGTAACATCTACGATGCAGGTGTTGATGTTGAATGTTATCGTTGCAACCTTTAACAGCTTCCTGATCAATCAGTTGTTTATCATACACCGGAAAGACCGGTGGGCGTCCATGGGGGTTGTGATTGGTGCAGTTACAAATGTCTGTTTAAATGCGTTGACCATTCCGGTATATGGGAAATTTGGTGCCGCAGCCAGTACGGTTGCAGCGGAACTGGCAATCTTCATTTATGCAAGTATCAAAGCCCGGCATATGTATCCGATCACAAAGCTTGGCTGGCAGCTCGGTCAAAGCTTGATTGCATGTATTCCGATTGTGTGTTGCTATAACTGGTGTGCACATAGTCAGTATTCGGATCTTCTGACGATTGCGTTGACCGTTTCAATTGGTGCAATTGGATATTTCGCGATTATGATATTGTTCCGAAATCGTCTGGTGATAGATGGAATTGAGAAGATAAAAGAGCGTTTTTCAAGAACGCCGGTATAAAAGAGTGAGAAAAATAAATCCCCTGAGTCGGGGTCTGACTGTAACAGATCAGAGCGCCATTCAGGGGACTTTTGTTTTTATTTGTTTGCTAACTCATCAATCATATCACAGATCATCGTGATGGCGTCGGACTTCGTGGAAAGTTCCATTGCCTTGATGTAATGATCGTGATTTTCGTACACTTCATTGACTGCGGCAAGCAGTGACTCGTTTGTCAGGTCTTCCTCTAACAACAGCTTGGCGTAGCCGCGCTTGTCGAAGGACTGTGCATTTAAGATCTGGTCGCCACGGCTGGCTTCTGCCGGAAGCGGGATCAGGATATTCGGTTTCCGTAGAGCTAAAAGCTCACAGATAGCATTTGCGCCAGCACGGGAAATAACAAGGTCAGCCAGAGCAAACAGATCAGACAGTTCCTGATTGGCATATTCAAACTGTGCGTAGCCGGAAACGCTGTAAAGCGTTTCATCAAGATTGCCCTTTCCACAGAGGTGGATGACATTGTAGGATTTGATCAACTCCGGAAGCAGACCGCGGATCGCGGTATTGATCGCGCGGGAACCGGTACTTCCACCGACGATTAGGATTACCGGTTTGGTGTGGTCTGAAAAACGGCACATGGAAAATGCGTGGTTGGCATTTCCTTTTAACAGTTCCTGACGGATCGGGGAGCCGGTTAAGACAGCTTTGTCTTTCGGGAGATAATTTAAGGTCTCCGGGAAGTTACAGCAGACTTTTACGGCACCCGGGATCGCTAATTTGTTGGCAAGTCCTGGAGTCAGATCAGACTCGTGGATGATGGCAGGGATCTTGCAGTGTCTTGCAGCAAGTACCACAGGAACGGAAACAAATCCGCCCTTGGAAAAAACTACATCCGGTTTTATTTTTTTCAGAATACTGATGGACTGTGCATATCCTTTTAATACCTTAAAAGGATCCGTAAAATTCTTTGGATCAAAATAACGTCTCAGTTTTCCGGAAGAAATGCCATAGTAAGGAACTCCCTGTTCTTCGATCAGGCGTTTCTCGATCCCTTCATAGGAACCGATATAAGAAATCTCGTAACCTTCATTTCGTAAAGCGGGCATCAGGGCGATGTTTGGTGTTACATGACCTGCCGTACCGCCTCCGGTCATTACAATTTTTTTCATAATTTCATTCCTTTCGTGGAACTTTATATACTTTCCTATTTATAATACCCTTATGCCGAAAAGTCAAGAAAAGACTTGTAAAGTTATGTGCGGGCGGAATATGTCGGAAGTTGCGACCGATTCCTGTAGTGGTTCTCTTTTCAATTGCCATTGGAACTAATATAATAAGAAAGAAAACGGAGCATGTCCATGAAAAAGAGAGAAATGCTCTGGAAAGAGAGGTAATGTGCATGGAACAGATTATTCTTATGATGGCGCAGTATGCAGATATCGCCTGTATGGCATTGGCGGTTCTGACCGTTATGATCACCGGCATCACATTACATAAGCTAAAAAAGCTGGAAAAAGAGTTGTTCCAGCCGAAAGAAAGGGTACAGCAGAAAAATACGAAGGCGGATGAGCCTGTAAAAATATCGGATCAAATTCAGGAAAAGGAGGTTGTGGCAGCAGCTGTTACGGGAGAACAGGAGCAGCTGCTGGATGCCGTTTTAGGTGAAGTTTTTCCATAGAACATTTAAAAATTGCCAATTTTATGGGCGAAAATTTATGGAAATATGACAGAAATGTTTCAAAAACTTGACAAAAAAATGCCCCTATGCTAAGATACGCGTTGTAACAAATCCGTAATAATTGTAACAAAAATGAATAAAACGAAACAAAGGTGTAATACTATTTAATAAAACAGTAAACACCAATGGAGGTTTTCTATGAGTTTGAAAAAAAGAGCGGTCAGCGGAGTGATCATTGCAGGAAGTTTAGTAATGATGTGCGCAACTGCAGACGCAGCTGATACAGTTATGGGCGAAAAAGTTATGCAGACAGCAGAGACAGATGCCAAGCTGGCAACTGATGGTACGGCAGGAGTTGTCGTATTATTAAATCAGGTAAAGACAGATGCCCTTAGCAGCCTGGACGAGGCAGAGATCAGTGTTGAGCAGACACAGACCAATCTGGTTGCTTCCGCAGAGGATAGTAAAATGCGGGACGACGAGGCAGCAGAAGCGGTTGTTTTAGAGACAGTACCGGAAGATGCAGCTGAAGAAACATTCGAAGTACAGAGTATTACAGACGAGACAGCAAATGAAACAACAATAGAGACTGCAGAGGATACAGAGACTACAGAAACTGCAGCGGACAATACAGCAGAGGATGTCTGGTCAAACCGCCTGATGGCAGATGTAGACGAGTTTTTATATGTCCGTGCCAGCGGGGATGCGGATGCTGAGATTGTAGGAAAGCTATACAAAGGTGCAGTAGCAGAAGTCGTTGAGGAAAGCGATGGCTGGACTCATATCAAGTCTGGAAATGTAGAAGGATATGTAAATGATGACTACTGTGTGACCGGTGAAAATGCTTATGACTATGCCGTCCAGAATGTTGAGACGGAAGCAGAGATACAGACAGACGGCTTACGTGTGAGAAGTGAAGCGGATGAGAACAGCAAGATTTTAACTGCGGTTTCTTCCGGAACAACGTTTAAGGTCGATACTGATGCAGAGACCACAGATGAGTGGGTAGCTGTAAAATATGGCGATGGAACAGCATATGTGAGTGCAGAATACGTAAGTACGGATCTGGCACTTGGCGAGGCAGTGACCATCGAAGAAGAGAAGGCAGCACTTGCAAAAAAAGCTGCTGAGGAAGCGAAATCTGCACAGGTGCAGGGAACAGAAACGGTACAGAAATCATCCGTTGCAGCATCGGTAGATGAAGTAACCTTATTAGCAGCACTGATCCAGTGTGAAGCTGGAAATGAGAGCTATGAGGGGCAGCTTGCAGTAGGCGCAGTTGTAATGAACCGCGTACGTTCCGGTCGTTATCCAGGCAGCGTGTCAGGTGTCATCTATGATGGCGGACAGTTTACACCGGCAGCAACAGGAGCCGTAGCAAGCGTTGCAGCAAACGGACCAAAAGGGAGCTGTATCCAGGCAGCACAGGAGGCACTGGCAGGAGCTGACAATACAGGCGGAGCAACCTGTTTCCGCAGAGCAAGTTCCGGTATTGCAGGAGTTGTAATTGGAAATCATGTATTTTATTAAAAGAATGTGCGAGAGCACATTCTTTTTTTAATCAGTCATTGTAATATAAAATTAAATATAGTAATATGGATAGTGATAACGTATTAAATATCATAAATGGAGGGAATTTATATGCCAGGAGTAGTTATTTCACTTGTTATTTTATTGATCATCTTAGCCTTGGTAATTATTGCATCCTGCGTTAAGATCGTACCGCAGGCGCAGGCATACGTGGTAGAGCGATTAGGAGGATGGCTTGATACATGGACGGTAGGTCTTCATTTTAAGGCACCATTTATTGACCGCATTGCGAAAAAAGTAATCTTAAAAGAGCAGGTGGTAGATTTTCCACCACAGCCCGTTATTACTAAGGATAACGTAACCATGCAGATCGATACGGTCGTATATTTCCAGATCACAGACCCGAAACTGTATACTTACGGTGTAGAGAATCCGATCATGGCGATCGAGAACCTGACAGCAACAACACTTCGTAATATTATTGGTGATCTGGAACTGGACGAGACTCTGACTTCCAGAGAGACCATTAACACCAAGATGCGTTCTTCCCTGGATGTTGCTACCGATCCATGGGGTATAAAAGTAAATCGTGTAGAGTTAAAGAACATCATTCCACCAGCAGCGATCCAGGATGCGATGGAGAAACAGATGAAAGCAGAGCGTGAACGCCGTGAAGCAATCCTTCGTGCAGAAGGTGAGAAGAAGTCAACCGTCTTAGTTGCAGAAGGTAAAAAGGAATCTGCTATTCTGGATGCAGAGGCAGAGAAGCAGGCTGCAATCCTTCGTGCAGAAGCGAAAAAAGAGGCAACCATTCGTGAGGCAGAAGGTCAGGCAGAAGCAATCCTTAAGATCCAGCAGGCAAATGCGGATGGTCTTCGTATGATAAAAGAAGCAGCACCGGATCAGGGTGTCATTCAGTTAAAGAGCTTAGAGGCATTTGCAAAGGCTGCAGATGGCAAGGCAACCAAGATCATCATTCCATCTGAAATTCAGGGAATCGCCGGTCTGGCAAAATCTGTTGTGGAAGTTGCCACAGATCAGAAATAACCATAGGTTGTATTGAGAAAAAGCCGGGGCTGTTGCAGGATAGATTTCCTACAACAGCCTTGTTTCAAATAACAGATCAAAATACAGGACGCAGGAAAGTGATGCGGGAACAGGGAGGAAACTATGAATTTAAAAGGACGCAATTTTTTAAAACTGATGGATTACACACCGGAAGAGATCACTTATCTGATCGATCTGTCCGCAGAGTTAAAGAAAAAGAAAAAAGAAGGTGTACCACACAATACACTGACCGGTAAAAATATTGCACTTATTTTTGAAAAGACCAGTACAAGAACCCGCTGCTCTTTTGAGGTTGCTGCACATGATCTGGGCATGAATGTGACATATCTTGATCCATCCGGTTCCCAGATCGGAAAGAAAGAGAGTATCAAGGATACTGCGAGAGTATTAGGCAGAATGTTTGATGGGATTGAGTATCGTGGCTTCGGACAGGATATCGTGGAAGAACTTGCAAAATATGCCAATGTGCCGGTATGGAACGGACTGACCAATGAGTTTCATCCGACCCAGATGATCGCGGATATGCTTACCATCCGGGAGCATTTAGGCAGATTAAAAGGTGTAAAACTGGTATATATGGGGGATGCCCGTTACAACATGGGAAATTCCCTGATGGTAACCTGCGCCAAACTTGGTATGGACTTTGTGGCATGTACTTCCGCAAAATATTTTCCGGAGCAGAAACTGGTAGATTACAGCAAAAAGGTTGCAGCAGAGACTGGGGCAACCATTACATTGACTGAGGACGTAAAAGAGGGAACCAAAGATGCAGACGTGATTTACACCGATGTATGGGTATCCATGGGAGAGCCGGACGAGATCTGGGAAGAGCGCCTGAAAGATCTGATGCCATATCAGGTCAATGCACAGGCAATGGCAAATGCGAAAAAGGATGCCATTTTTATGCACTGTCTGCCGGCATTTCATGACTTAGAGACAAAGATCGGCAGGGAAGTTTATGAAAAATTTGGTTATCGTGAGCTGGAAGTGACCAATGAAGTATTTGAGAGCGCACAGTCTGTCGTATTTGACGAGGCAGAGAACCGTATGCATACGATAAAAGCAGTTATGCTCGCCACACTTTCAGAATAAGCTGTGCGGGACAAAGGAGAAACACATGAAGACAAAGGTTTTAACGGCACTGAAAGAAGCAGATGACTATATATCAGGACAGGAACTGTGTGAGCGTTTCGGCGTTTCGAGAACAGCAATCTGGAAAGCGGTCAATCAGCTGAAAGAGGCGGGGTATGAGATCGAAGCGATCCAGAATAAGGGATATAAGATCCTGTCAGTGCCGGACCGGCTGAGTGAAAGTGAACTGCAGAGCATCCGGAAGACGTCCTGGGCAGGAAAAGGGATCTTTTATTATGACGTTATTGATTCTACCAATACCAGGGCAAAGCAGCTGGCAGAAGAGGGGCACGGGACGGGAACACTGGTGGTTGCAGACCGTCAGGATGCCGGACGTGGCAGACGTGGCAGAAGCTGGGAAGGACCGGCTGGCAGCGGCATTTACATGACACTGGTGCTCAAACCGGAGATCAACCCGAATAACGCCTCCATGCTGACTCTGGTCGCTGCGTTGGCAGTATCGGGTGCAATCACCACATGTACTGGTGCCAAGGCTGGGATTAAGTGGCCAAATGATATTGTGATGGATGGGAAAAAGGTTTGTGGCATTTTGACCGAGATGAGTGCACAGTTTGATTATGTAAACCATATTGTGGTCGGAATTGGCATCAATGTCCACAATGAGAGTTTCCCAAAAGAAATCGAGGATGTAGCGACTTCCATTTATTTACAGAGTGGGGAGCACATCAATCGAGCCAGACTGATCGAGGAGATATTAGAGCAGTTTGAGCGTTACTATGCAATCTATTTAAAGACAGAAGACTTGAGCGGGCTGGTAAATGAATACAACAGTCGATTGGTCAATATGCAGCAGAAGGTCAGAGTCTTAGACCCCAATGAGCCATACGAGGGAAAAGCAATGGGCATTACCGGACGTGGCGAGTTGATCGTGGACACATGGGAGAGCCGGAAACTGGTGTCATCGGGGGAAGTATCAGTGAGAGGAATATATGGATATGTCTAAAGAAGAAGTCGTGCTTTGTGGCGCAAGCGCATACAGCAAAAAATATTATTTGAATGAGGATTTCAGAGGATTGCCGGAGTCTGTGCGCGATGAATTAAAGATCATGTGCGTATTGTTTACCGAGGACATCGGCGGGATTTTCCAGCTGGTGTTTGATGAGGAGGGCAATCTTGAATTTAAAACATCCTGCGATGAGGGAGACCTGCTTTACGATGAGATCGGATGCGGGCTCAAAATCAGAGAGCTGCAGAGAACCAAAGAAGACTTGCTGCGTTCTTTGGAAATGTATTATAAAGTACTATATGTAGGAATATAGGAGTGAAAGAGATGATATTAACAGTTGATGTAGGAAATACCAATATTACAATAGGTGTGTTTGATGGGGACAAGATACAGGCAACCTTCCGTCTGACAACCAAGATGGCGCGTACCTCGGATGAGTATGCGATGATCCTGACCAGTCTTTTAGAGCAGAACGATATCAAACACGAAGAAATCTTAGATGTGATCATTGCTTCGGTCGTTCCAAATGTAATGCATTCCTTAGAGGGAGCCATTGTAAAATATTTTGGTATCCGTCCGATCGTGATCGAACCGGGAACGAAAACCGGCATCCGTGTTGTGACTGAGAACCCGCGCCAGATCGGGGCAGACCGTATTGTGGATGCAGCCGCAGCGTATGGTATTTACGGCGGTCCGGTACTGGTTCTGGACTTTGGTACGGCAACGACTTACGATCTCGTGGATAAGGATGGTGCATTTCTTTCCGGAGTAACGGCACCTGGTATCCGTATTTCTGCAAAGGCATTGTGGGAGGATGCAGCAAAGCTTCCGGAGATCGAGATCCGCAAGCCGGAGAGTATTCTTGCAAAAGAGACCATTTCAAGTATGCAGGCAGGACTTGTTTATGGACAGATCGGACAGACAGAATATATCGTCCGTCATATGATCGAGGAATCTGGTCTTGGCGAGGTAAAAGTAGTGGCAACGGGAGGCCTTGGACGTATCATAGCAAATGAAACAACAGCGATTGACGTATATGACCCGAACCTGACTTTAAAGGGCATGAACATTATCTACAAAAAACAGAATCGGAAATCCGGGAAAATAAAAGCATTATGAGTACAATAAAGCAGTTGCAGATAGGAAATGTGACACTGAAAAATAATTTAATACTGGAACCGATGGCAGGCGTAACGGACCTGCCATTTCGCTTGTTGTGCAAGGAGCAGGGCGCAGGACTTCTCTGCATGGAGATGGTAAGTGCAAAAGCGATCTTATACAAAAATAAAAACACGGAGGAACTTTTGACGATCGATCCGCGGGAAAATCCTGTGTCGCTTCAGCTTTTTGGTTCCGACCCGGATATCATCAGTGAGATCGCAAAACAGATGGAAGACCGTCCGTTTGACATTTTAGATATCAATATGGGCTGCCCGGTACCAAAGGTGGTCAATAACGGCGATGGTTCTGCACTGATGAAAAATCCCAAACTGGCGGGTGAGATCATCGAGAAAACGGTCCGTGCGATCAAAAAGCCGGTCACGGTCAAGATCCGCAAGGGATTTGATGATGATCATGTCAATGCAGTCGAGATGGCGCATATCGCCGAAGAATCCGGTGCAGCGGCGGTGGCAGTGCATGGAAGGACCAGAGAGCAGTTTTATTCCGGAAAAGCGGACTGGGATATCATACGGCAGGTAAAAGAGCGTGTGTCGATACCGGTCATCGGAAACGGGGATCTTCTGACGGCAGAGGATGTGATCGCCATGGAGAAACAGACCGGCTGCGATGGTTTTATGATCGCAAGAGGAGCGGAGGGAAATCCATGGATCTTCCGTCAGATCCTGCACTATTTTGAGACAGGAGAACAGCTTCCAAAACCGGATTTTTCAGAAATGACAGAGATGCTGCTGCGCCATGCAAAGATGCAGCTTGAGTTCAAAGGGGAATATACCGGGATCCGTGAGATCCGCAAGCATGCCGCATGGTACACGGCAGGATATAAAAATTCCTCAAGGCTGCGCGGCAGGATCAATGAGGTGGAAAATTACGGGCAGTTAGAGGCATTATTCCGGGAAGTCCAGTCATATAATGTGGAAAGACAAGTATGATATGGACTGGGGATCAGAATGTCATATGCCAACGAATTTTTAGGAGAGTTTACACCGGTATATTTTGGGATATTGCAGGCAAAACAGATATTGCCGGGGCACGCCAGAGTGGAGATCATAGATGAGGATGACAGATCGGCACAACAGTTTCAGATGCAGGACTGCCGGTCGGTATTGGAACAGATCGGGGCGGAACTGAACGATGTCACGATCTACACCGAGCGGCCTGCATATTTTCGTGTGTTTGCAGAGAAAATGTATGAAGAGAACGGGCTGATCGTAAAGACGATCTCCAAACGGTATATGTTAAGGCGGAAGGATGCGACGGGGCATCCGGTAAAAAATACGATCCTGTTTGATTTTGAGTGGCAGGGAAAATGTTACGATGGACAGATCTGTCTCGGCAAGCATTACATTCCAATCTACAAAAAACCTTGGGAAAAGGCGGCAAATCTTGACATTGTGGTGCCTATCGGTTATAATACTGTGATTGTTAAGAGACAGGGAAACATAAGAAAAAAGCCATACCGCGACCGGTTTGAGGCGGCATTTTTTCAATAACAAAATAAATACAAATAGAAGGGTAAAAGCGATGGATAAGAAAAATATTCTGACTTACGAAGGATTGAAGAAACTTGAGGACGAACTGGAAAATTTAAAGGTAGTCCGCAGAAAAGAAGTCTCTCAGAAGATCAAAGAGGCGAGAGAGCAGGGAGACTTATCAGAGAACGCCGAGTATGATGCAGCAAAGGACGAGCAGAGAGATATCGAGGCTCGTATTGAAGAGTTAGAGAAGATCTTAAAGAATGCGGAAGTCGTTGTAGAGGAAGAGGCTGACTTGGACAAAGTAAGCATCGGATGCAACATCAAGATCTTAGACTGCGAGTTTGACGAGGAATTAGAGTATAAGATCGTTGGTTCTACCGAGGCAAACAGCTTAAAAGGAAAAATCTCCAATGAGTCTCCGGTCGGCAAGGCATTATTAGGCAAAAAAGTCGGTGATACCGTAAAAGTTGAGACTCCGGCAGGAGAGTTCGAATACAAAGTGCTTTCTATTCACAGAGCAAACTAATACCAGTAGGAGGAAGAAAATGGCAGAGCAGAACAATAACCAGCAGGATTTAAACCAGTTGATCCAGGTTCGCTATGATAAACTGCATGAGCTGCAGGCAAATGGCAAAGACCCGTTTGTTATCACAAAATATGATGTGACACATCACACCGCAGATATCCGCGAGCATTTTGATGAAATGGAAGGCGCAGAGGTAACCGTTGCCGGACGTATGATGTTCAAACGTGTTATGGGTAAAGCATCTTTCTGCAATATTCAGGATTTAAAGGGTAAGATTCAGGCATACGTTGCAAGAGACAATATCGGAGAGGATTCTTATAAAGATTTCAAGAAATACGACGTTGGTGATATCTTAGGAATCAAAGGTACTGTTTTCAAAACCAAAACAGGCGAGATCTCCATCCATGCAACAGAGGTAGTTCTGCTTTCCAAGAGTTTACAGATCCTTCCTGAGAAATTCCATGGACTGACCGATACCGATACCAGATATCGTCAGAGATATGTTGACCTTATTATGAACGAGGAAGTAAAAGATACTTTCGTAAAACGTTCCAAGGTGATCAGCACGATCCGCCGTTATCTGGATGGACAGGGCTTCATGGAAGTAGAGACCCCGATGTTAGTTCAGAACGCAGGTGGTGCAGCAGCAAGACCTTTCGAGACCCATTTTAACGCATTAGACGAGGATTTACGTCTTCGTATCTCTCTTGAGTTATACTTAAAGAGACTGATCGTAGGTGGCATGGAGCGTGTCTATGAGATCGGACGTGTATTCCGTAACGAGGGATTAGATACCAGACACAATCCGGAATTTACCCTGATGGAGTTATATCAGGCATATACCGATTATCACGGCATGATGGATCTGACCGAGAACCTTTACCGCTATGTAGCAAAAGAGGTTACCGGTTCTGAGATCATCCAGTATGGCGAGCACACCATGGATTTATCCAAACCATTCGAGCGCATTACCATGTTAGATGCCGTTAAAAAATATGCAAATGTTGATTTTAACGAGATCCATACAACAGAGGAAGCAAAGAAATTAGCAGATGAGCACCATATCGAGTACGAAGAGAGACACGAGAAAGGTGATATCTTAAACTTATTCTTTGAGGAGTATGTAGAGGAGCACCTGATCCAGCCTACTTTCGTTATGGATCATCCGATCGAGATTTCTCCTCTGACCAAGAAGAAACCGGAGAACCCGGATTATGTAGAGCGTTTCGAGTTTTTCATGAACGGCTGGGAGATGGCAAACGCTTACTCCGAGTTAAATGATCCGGAGGATCAGAGAAAACGTTTCGAAGCGCAGGAAGCTCTGCTTGCAGCAGGCGATGAGGAAGCAAATCATTTAGACGAGGACTTCTTAAACGCACTTGCGATCGGTATGCCTCCGACAGGTGGTATCGGCTTTGGAATTGACCGTATGGTCATGATGATGACAAACAGCCCAGCGATCAGGGACGTACTGCTGTTCCCGACGATGAAGAGCTTGGAGAAATAAACCTAGTGTTTATGCGGGGTTGAGGCATTTGAGTACGTCAAAGGACGCATTAAAAGACGCATTTTGACATAGTCATTTACATCAGTATGAAAGAGTACACAATCTGAAAAGAAAAAGATTCAATCAAATATGAACTACTAAGAGGACATTTTCTAAAGAAATTTAGAAGATGTCCTCTTTT
>ENA-ORNF01002955-ORNF01002955.1-human-gut-metagenome-genome-assembly--contig:-NODE-2955-length-11853-cov-5.482031_pt1 | contig 11853 bp, 10 predicted proteins | sample MGYA00242110_ERZ509012 | MGnify/ENA primary metagenome ERZ509012 (study PRJEB26280, sample SAMEA2338714) | human gut metagenome | biome: human gut; feature: human-associated habitat; material: faeces... | reverse complement strand
TTCGGCAACCATTCTCCCGGCCGTCCGCAGATTGGCCGCCGTATCTTCCCACACCATGTCGAATTGACACAAAGCCACTTTCAGTTCCATATCGTCGTTCGTTTTTTTACTAAAATAAAATTTCCCGCTACTCGCTTCTTTTCGTTCGATTATCCTAAATATTTGTCAAGAAGAAGAGCAACAGCTAACACAAATGTACCAGCAGCCATATATAATCCCATAAATGGCCCATACACACCTCTTTCATCCCATTCTCCATGCTTTTTATAATATTTATAGTCTATATTATAAAATAGCAAAAGACTTATCGCAGTAAGAATAAATAAAGTTAGTATCATAAAACTATTTAATTATCAAACACCTGATTTACAACATTTTCAAATAAAACTATACATGCTTGAAATATTAAATTTTCCGAAGGAAAGATTCCTTTACCTAATCCCATACACCCCCATAAAATATACTTTATACAGCCTCCCAATTTATAACCTGCGTTATCCTATTTTCAAATATACGAAAAGTCCGGTACAAATGAAAATTCAATTCCGAACCACATCGCACGACAAGACGAAATATTCCGGAACCGACCCCACCGCCCCCAGGAACTTCGCTCAAAAATTGCTTTCGGCAAAAATAAAACGTACTTTTGTCAAGATAAAACACCCATTATGCTCAAAGCAGGACGCACACAAACCCTCACCGTAAACCGCATCTCGGACTACGGACTCTATCTGATCGACGACGAGCAGAACGAAGTATTGCTACCCAACCGTTATGTTTCTCTGGCCAACAAGGTCGGCGATACGCTCGAAGTATTCGTCTATCACGATTCGGAAGACCGATTGGTCGCCACGACCGAAACGCCGAAGCTGCGCGAAGGAGAAGCGGGATTCCTGCGCGTAGTGGACAAGAACCTGCACGGCGCATTCCTCGACTGGGGACTCGCGGGCAAAGACCTGTTCCTGCCCAACCGCAACCAGCAGGGAGGCGTGGTGGTCGGGCACCGCTACGTGGTCTATCTCTACGAGGACAACGTCACGGGACGCTGCGTGGCCACGATGAAGCTGCGCGGGTTCATCGACAACGAGGTCATCACGGTGCGGCCCCATCAGCAGGTGCGGATCGTCGTCGCCTCGCAGAGCGAGATCGGATACCGCGTGGTGGTCGAGAACCGCCACTGGGGCATGATATACAACAACCAGCTCTTCCGCCCGGTGGCCGTGGGCGACGCCCTGACGGGATACGTCCGCCGCATCACCGAGGACAACCGCATCGACATCAGCCTCCAGCAGACGGGATATGCGCAGGTGAAGGATTCGGCGCAGGAGCTGCTCCGCATCCTGCGCGAGCACGGCGGAAGGCTGCCGCTCAACGACGACAGCTCGCCCGAGGAGATCGCACGCACGGTACAGATGAGCAAGAAGGTATTCAAGCGCTCGCTGGGCATGCTGCTGCGCAGCGGCGAGGTAACGCTGACGGAGGGCGGAATCGAAACCAACGCAGGCCATGGCGAAGATTAACACCGCGGAACGGGTCTCGGTCGAGGCCTCGGACAACTTCGTCTTCCAGCGTTCGCGGCTGGCCTACTGTGCCGCGGCCGAACGCATCGGCGGCGAGGTGCTCGAAATCGGCACCGGATCGGGGTACGGCATCGAACTCGTCGCACCACACGCCCGGCGGTTCGTTACCATCGACAAGCACCGTCCGCAGGAGGAGCTGCTCGCACGCGGGGACGTCACGTTCCTCGAGGCCGTGGTGCCTCCCCTGCCCTTTCGCGACGCCTCGTTCGACTGGGTGATCTCGTTCCAGGTCATCGAACACATCCGCGACGATAGAGCATTCGTCGCCGAAATACACCGTGTCCTCCGGCCCGGAGGGCGGTTTCTCGTGACGACGCCCAACGCCCCGATGTCGCTGACGCGCAACCCGTGGCACGTGCGCGAATACACGCCCGAGGAGTTGCGCCGGCTGCTGCTCGGTCCGTTCTCCGAGGTCGAGGCGCTCGGGGTCTTCGGCAACGGGAAGGTCATGGACTACTACGAGGAGAACCGACGCTCGGTCGAGCGCATCACGCGCTTCGATCTGCTCGACCTGCAGTACCGTCTGCCCCGCTGGATGCTGCAACTGCCCTACGACCTGCTCAACCGCCTCAACCGCCGCAGGCTGCTCCGGCAGAATACCGACCTCACGACCTCGATCCGCATGGACGACTACCGCATCGGCCCGGTCGGCGAAGAGTGCTTCGACCTGTTCTACACGGCCGTGAAGTGACCGAGGCGGAGTTTCGGTTCGCAAGCACGCAAAAGTTTCGCACAACACATTGATAATCAACGGACACACATCCTTCACGGGATGTTTTTCCGTTTTTCCTTTGTTTTTCTGTTTTTTTTTATACTTTTGCACATCGGTCCTGTTGGGGCAAAGCAGGACACAAACCACGGAACAAGCTGATTTTTCAGAACTTAAAAACTTTAGACCATGTACTGGACACTTGAACTGGCATCAAAACTCGAAGATGCACCCTGGCCCGCAACGAAAGAGGAGTTGATCGACTACGCCGTGCGGTCCGGTGCTCCGCTCGAAGTGCTTGAAAACCTGCAGGAGATAGAAGACGAAGGCGATATCTACGAATCGATCGAGGACATTTGGCCCGACTACCCCTCAAAGGACGATTTCTTCTTCAACGAGGAAGAATATTAGTGCGATTTTAAGCACGAAAACAACTATTAAATCCCTGTCAATCAGTAAGATTGACGGGGATTTAATTTGTTTGGACAATGGCGTTTGACCGCTTCAAATGGCGTGGTTTATTTGGATAAAATACGTTTTTCTGAGGAGAAATCGGTCATCCTGTTTATGGGAAAGACTGCAATGGGTGAGAAGTCTTACCTGCCTCGGGGCTCCGAAATAGATCTTGACAGGAATCTGTTCCCGGACGAATAAAAACGCTCATCGGCAGGCTAACCTGCCGGTGAATTAACAAATAAATTGATATATTTGCAAAATTTTTGAGAGGTCTGAAGACTTACACCAGACACACTAATGAAATATTTCCTATTGTATATAAATGCAATATAGGTTAATCTGTTTTTTATGGTTAAATGTTTTTCTATATTTAAAGGTATATATACTGGTATCTTTATCAGCGTTTTGTCTTTATCTTTCTTTTCTTGTTCTTCCGAATTTCAGGATAATCTCCAGGATAGGGATGACGGATATCTGGATATCGTTTTTTTCAATGTGGAGACAAGGGCTGACCTTGCAAATGATGGTTCCGGAAGTTTTACAGAGGGCGATAAAGTTGGGCTTTACCTTCAAGGGGATAAAGGTCTTTCTTATCGAGAACTTACATATTCGGGAGGACAGTGGATTCCTCGTCTAAAGCGTAATGATTTTGGTGAAGGACCATTATCATTGTCTGCTCATTATCCGGCAACTGGAGAACAACAGAATCCAGAGACTTATCAGCTGAATATGGCATTAGACCAGACTGGAGATGATTTTTATAATTCAGATTTGCTGTTTTCAAAAACAGTCGTCGAATCAGGTGTATACAAAGCTGATATGAATTTCGGGCATGCACTTCACAGAATCAGGATCTTTCTCTCTGGCAGTATGACTTCGCCAGAGGTTAAAGTCAGGAGTCTGACACAGGGCTATTTCAATCTACTTACCGGTGAGGCCGAAGTAAGAGGAACCGATTTCAGATGGATTACCCCATCCAAGGATGGAGAAGGAAATTTTGCCGCTGTGATTATTCCCCAAAGTGCGATTCCTTACAAGGACGATGACGGACTTCTGCAGATCGTTGCAGAAGGTAAGACAACGTATTTCAAAGCTCCTGAAAAGACAGAAGAGAACAATGACCTTACATTTTTCGAGTCTGGAAAGCAGATCTCGATAAACCTTACTCTGAGACCGGGCGATCCTGAACTTGCAGGAAAAACATTGTGGGTATATGGATTGAATGTGCCTGATTTCCCAGGTAAGGAGAACCTTCCTACATATAAGCTCGGTAACAAGTATGGTTTGCCAGAAGGTCAGTGGCTCAGATATGACAATCGTTACTATGAGGAGCAATATCTCACATGGGCTGAAGGATGTGGCTGGTATGACTGCAACAAGTCACATGGAAACTATGAAGACGATTCCCAAATGTGCTGGGCGGCATCGGCATCAAATGTAGTGTCATGGTGGATGTGCATGAATAAAGAATACCTTGCTGCATACGATGTAGATTATGGCTCTTCGGTGACGACTGGTTCAGGTACTTTCGAGCGGCCGTCCTATGCTTTCAAACCGCTTTACCCTGACGGGGTTGGCAACTGGGACGGTTCTCTTCCGGAACCAGATTATGTCACAGTCAACAGATCGGAAGTTTTCCAGTTCTTCAAAGATCATTTCCCGAATTTTGGCAACGATGATCCTAAAGGAGTTGAATGGTTTTTTACCGGGGCTTATCTTGGTGGCGATATCAATGGGTTTAAAGGATTCCTTCCGGAAGTATTCACGAAAAATAATGCTTTGACGGCAAGGTCCTCACACAAACCAGATAGAGAGCAGTTCAATACATTTGTTACAGATGCCCTCCTCAACAAGAGGGCTATCGGTCTAAATGTGTTTGATGTTGCCGGCCCCAAGACTGGAAATCATGCTATGACAGCCTGGGGAGTCGAATATGATGAAGCAGGAGATATTGCCTATATATACTATTGCGATAACAACTTTGCGGAACAAGATCCTAATGGTGCAGTGATTATCAGACAGCAGATAGTATATGCTGTCGATGATTACGGGAATGAATGTACTTATCTACAGCAGTTAAAACCGGAGGATCCGGATACTAGAGTGGGAAAATTCCTGATTACCTCTGTATTTTCTGCTGATCTGGGTAGAGATATATGGAAAAGTAAATATCCGAATGTAGTTGTAGAAAAATAACACTTAGTTTTCCCTTAAAAATGTCTTCATCTACTGGTATTCAGTTGTTTAATCTATAAGAGTCTTTGATAAATCTGCAAGATACTGTGTGAGAACAATATCCCTCAAAAGCGGGCTTTTTTAGGGGCAACTATATAATATGCACTCGGATTGTCTCAGACCGTGTCAGACGGTGATGTTTGTTTGCGCAAATTTTATTGATTGTAATATAATATATTGATCATCTGTATAGATAAATTTCTTCAACGAGGAAGAATATTAATGCGTTTTTAAGCGCGGGAACGACTACCAACTCCCCGTCAATCCAATTGATTGACGGGGAGTTGGTTTGTTTGGGCAACGGTGTCTGGTGTCTCAAGAAATGAATATTACCGATCAATTTATCGTTTTTCGGAGACTCCGTTGTCTAACAGAGTAGAAATCTGAAATCATGATGGAACAGAAGAAACAGGTATTCTCCCGATTGGTAGAAAAGCACAAGACTGTTGTCTATACCGTCTGCTATATGCTTTCCGGAAGCAGAGAGGAGGCGGAAGACCTCTTTCAGGATGTGCTAGTCTGGCTCTGGAAAGGATATGACACATTCCGCGGAGAGTCAGATTCAGGGCCTGGATCTACCGCATAAGTCTCAACACCTGCATCAACGGACAGAAGAGAAAGAAAAAGGAAAGTACTCAAGGCCTGCGACGACATCATCGACCAGCTGAAAGAGAAGCCATGACGGAGCCATCCGTCGGGCGGAGACGAATCGGGCAGGAGGGAAACGAAGCAGTTTCTCTTCTGCTTTTCCAGCATACCGAAGGTCAGCCCGTGCCTGGGGCAAAGGCCGCAAGAAGGGGCGGAAACGGAGGTCGAACCGAAGGGTGCCATGCTTTTTTTACCCGGAAATATGGCGGTTACGGGATTTTTACGCATCTTTAACGGCCGAAAAAAGTGCAATACAGACCCATCAAACCGCAGAAGGATGCAATCGATACTGATCGTGGAGGATGAAAAGCGGGTGGCCGACCTGCTGAAAACGGGGCTCGAGGAGAACGGCTACCGGGTGACGGTGGCCTACGACGGGGCCATGGGCCTGCGCCTCTTCCGGGCGCAGCCGTTCCAGCTGGTCGTCTCGGATGTCGTGCTGCCCCGCATGGACGGGTTCGAACTCTGCCGGGAGATCCGCAGGATCCATGCCGGCGTGCCGATTCTGATGCTCACGGCGCTGGGCACGACCGACGACAAACTGGACGGCTTCGACGCCGGGGCCGACGACTACATGGTCAAACCGTTCGACTTCCGCGAGCTGACTGCGCGGATCCGGGCCCTGCTCAAGCGACAGAGGGACGCCGAGCCTGCACCGCAGGAGTCGCTCCGCTGTGCCGACCTGCGCATCGACACGGTCCGCAAGGAGGTATGGCGCGGCGATACGCCCATACGGCTCTCGCCCAAGGAGTACCGGCTGCTGGTCTATCTGGCCGAACACGCCGGGAGGGTCGTCGGCCGCACGGAGATCGCCGAACAGGTGTGGGAGACGCACTTCGACACCGGGACGAACTTCATCGACGTCTACATCAACTACCTGCGCAAGAAGGTGGACCGCGATTTCGAGCCCCGCCTGATCCACACCCGCCCCGGCATGGGTTTCATCCTGACCGACAAGCCATGAAGATCCGCACCGCCCTCACGCTGAAGAACACCCTGGCCACGGCCGCCGTCTTCCTCGCCTGTCTGGCGGCCGTCTATCTGGTCAGCGAACACACGCGCAGCCGGACCTTCTACCATACCCTCCAAAGCGAGGCGGTCACCAAGGCACATCTCTTCCTGCAGGGCCGGGTCGATGCCCGGACCATGCAGGAGATCTACCTCAACAACCGCAACTTCATCGACGAGGTCGAGGTGGCGGTCTACTCGGCCGATGCCCGCATGCTCTACCACGACGCCATCCGCAGCGACATCGTCAAGGAGGATTCGGCGATGATCGCCCGGATCCGCGACCTACACCGGATCGAGTTCCGCGTCGGGAAGTACCAGGCCATCGGGATGCTCTACCGCTTCGGAGAGGAGGACTACATCGTAACGGCGGCAGCCTACGACCGCTACGGGCACGCCAATCTGGCCCAACTGCGGATGACGCTCGCCACCCTGCTCCTGATCGGCGTACTGCTGCTCTTCGCAACCGGCTATCTGCTGGCCCGAGCCGCCCTGCAGCCGATGCGCGGCATCGTGCAGCAGGCCGGGGCGATCACCGCCTCGCGGATCGACCGGCGCCTTCCCGTGAAGAACGCCCGGGACGAACTGGGCGAGCTGGCACTGGCGTTCAACGACCTGCTCGCACGGCTCGAAACCTCGTTCCATGCCCAGAAACAGTTTGTCAGCAACGTCTCGCACGAACTGCGGACCCCGCTGGCGGCGCTCATCGCCGAACTGGACCTCGCCCTGCAGAAGGAGCGGAGCGGCGAGCACTACCGCCGGGCAATGGGACGCGCGCTGCAGGACGCCCGCCGCATGACCCGCCTGATCGACGGACTGCTCAACCTGGCCAAGGCCGACTACCGGCAGGAGCAGATCAAGATGGAGGAGATCCGCCTCGACGAACTGCTGCTCGACGTGCGGTCGCTCATCCTCAGGGCCCACCCCGACTACCGCATCGAACTGCTTTTCGAACAGGAGGAGGCCGACGACGAACGCATGATCACCGTCGAGGGCAATCTCCACCTGCTCACCATCGCCTTTACCAACCTGATCGAGAACAACTGCAAATACTCCGGCGACCGCCTCTCATGCGTCCACATCTCCTACTGGGACCAATGGGCGATCCTCCGCTTCTCGGATGCCGGGGTCGGCATGACCGAGGAGGAGCTGCGCAACCTCTTCACGCTCTTCTACCGGGGCGGACAGGAGTCGATGGCCGAGGGGCACGGCATCGGGATGGCGCTGGCCCGGAAGATCGTCCAGCTCCACCGGGGGCGGATCGCCGTCCATTCCGAGGCGGGCCAGGGCACGACCTTCGTTGTCGAGTTGCCGCACGTGTAAACGGGCGGGAGGGCGACACGGGCTCCGTCCCGGACGTAAACAGCAGGCAGACAGCCGAGTACGGCGTTCTAAGGATTTTCTAATACCGTTCTAATCGCTTTCTAACGGCCTTTCCGGGCCGTTTTTTTCATTTTTGCGGCGACAAAATCGGACAAGAACCTTTCAAAACAGACGGTTATGTGGAAAAAAAGAAGCCGGACACAGTTCGCATTTGATGCCGAGAAGGTATTCCTGGCAGCAACACAGCCGCTTGCCGCGGTGTACGGGTATTTCCGGACGACCCCCTCGGGGCTTTCGTCCGACGAGGTGGAGCGCCGTCAGGCGCAGTACGGCAGAAACGAGGTCGAGCACGAACGGCGGAAGAACCCCGTGACGATGTTCATCCGGGCGTTCATCAATCCGTTCATCGGGATTCTGACCCTGCTGATCGTCGTCTCGTACGTCCTCGACGTCTGGATGGCCGCCCCCGAGGAGAAGGAGTGGACGACGATCCTGATCATTGCGACGATGATACTGCTGAGCGTCATCATCCGCTTCTGCCAGGACTGGCGGGCCAGCCGGTCGAGCGAGGCGCTCAGGAAGATGGTGAAGAACACCTGCTCGGTGAAGCGTGCAGGGCGCGAGGTCGAGGAGCTCCCGATCGAGGAGCTCGTGCCGGGCGACATTGTCACGCTCGCCGCCGGGGACATGATCCCGGCCGACGTGCGGGTCATCGAGACCAAGGACCTCTTCGTCAGCCAGTCGTCGCTGACCGGCGAGTCGGAGCCGATCGAGAAGCGGCCCGACGCCCGGGGCCGGAAGTATGTCCGGGGAAGCGTGGTCGAGCTGGACAACATCTGCTACATGGGGTCGAACGTCATTAGCGGGTCGGCCACGGCCGTCGTCTTCGGGACGGGCGGCAACACCTACCTGGGTACGATCGCCCGGGCCATCGTCGGCCACCGTGCGGCCACGGCGTTCGACCGGGGCATCGCCCGGGTGAGCCTGCTGCTCATCCGCTTCATGCTCATCATGGTGCCGTTCGTCTTCCTGGTCAATGGCATCACCAAGGGCGACTGGCTGGAGGCCTTCATCTTCGCCGTGTCGGTGGCCGTCGGACTCACGCCCGAGATGCTGCCGATGATCGTCACGGCAAACCTCTCGAAGGGTGCTGTCGCCATGTCGCGCAAGAAGGTGATCGTCAAGGACCTGAACGCGATCCAGAACTTCGGGGCGATGAACATTCTCTGCACGGACAAGACCGGGACACTGACCTGCGACCAGATCGTACTCGAACGCTACATCAACGCCGACGGCAGCGCCGACGACAGCAGGCGCATCCTCCGCCACGCCTACTTCAACAGTTTCTTCCAGACGGGGCTGAAGAACCTCATGGACCGGGCCATCCTCGCCCACGTCCGGGAACTGGAGCTGGAGTCGATGAAGGACGACTACCGCAAGGTGGACGAGATTCCGTTCGACTTCACGCGCCGCCGCATGTCGGTGGTCGTCGAGGACCGCACGGGCAAGCGGCAGATCGTCACCAAGGGGGCCGTGGAGGAGATGCTCGAGATCTGCTCGCACACCGAGGAGGGCGGCGCCGTGCGGGAGCTCACCCCCGAGCGGATTGCGACGGCAAAGGCGATCTGCGAACGGATGAACCACCAGGGGCTGCGCGTGCTGGCCGTCGCCCACCGCAGCTTCCTCGGCAAGGAGGACAACTTCTCGGTCGGGGACGAGCGCGACATGGTGCTCATCGGCTTCCTCGCCTTCCTCGATCCGCCGAAGCCCTCGGCCGAGAGCGCCATCCGGCAGTTGCAGAACTACGGCATCGAGGTGAAGGTGCTCTCGGGCGACAACGACGCCGTGGTGCGCACCGTCGCCCGCCAGGTGGGCATCACGGGCAAGGCCCTCACCGGCCGCGAACTCGAGGAGCTGGAGGGCGAGGAGCTGCGCCGGGCCGTACAGGAGGCTTCGGTCTTCTCGAAGGTCACGCCGCTGCAGAAGACGCAGATCATCACCCTGCTGCAGGAGGCGCAGCATACGGTGGGATTCCTCGGCGACGGCATCAACGACGCGGCGGCCCTGCGTCAGTCGGACATCGGCATATCGGTCGATTCGGCCGTGGACATCGCCAAGGAGAGCGCCGACATCATCCTGCTCGAGAAGGATCTGATGGTACTCAAGGAGGGGGTTGTCGAGGGGCGCCGGACCTTCGGCAACATCGTCAAGTACATCAAGATGACGGCCAGTTCGAACTTCGGCAACATGTTCAGCGTGATGGCGGCCAGCGCCTTCCTGCCGTTCCTGCCGATGATGCCCATCCACCTGCTGGTGCAGAACCTCTTGTACGACATCTCGCAGACGACGATCCCCTTCGACCGCATGGATGCCGAGTACCTGCGCAAACCGCGCAAGTGGGACGCCTCGGGGCTGAGCCGTTTCATGATCTGGATCGGACCGATCAGCTCGATCTTCGACCTGACGACCTACCTGCTGATGTGGTATCTCTTCAAATGCCAGTCGGCGGAGATGCAGGCGCTCTTCCAGTCGGGGTGGTTCGTCGAGGGGTTGCTGTCGCAGACGCTCATCGTACACATGATCCGCACGCGCAAGATCCCCTTCTTCCAGAGCCGCGCATCGTGGCCCGTGATGGCGATGACCTTCGCGATCATGGCCTTCGGCATTGTGATCCCCTTCACGCCGTTTGGGGCGTCGATCGGACTGGTGGCGCTGCCGTGGAGCTACTTCCCGTGGCTGGTGGCCACGCTGACGGTCTACTGCGTGCTGACGCAGGCCATAAAGAACCGGTATGTCAAACGCTTCAACTCGTGGCTGTGATGTATGAAGAGAACGGTATGCATGATCCTTCTGGGGGTATTGTACGCCGGGTGCTGCCTCGCGGCCCGGACACAGGTCGGGGCAGCGTATGCGGGCGAACTGCAGTCGGACTTCCGGGACTGGAACTGGGTGAACATGCTGCGGCTGGAGTTTTCGCAGCCGCTGGGCAGCCGGCTCCGGCTCGATATCGCTACGATCAGCATCGCCAGGACGCGCGAGGGACGGCTGATCGACGACCTGCAGGGCTTCTCGAACATCGAGGAGGAGGATACGCCCCTGGCTCCGGCCGTGGCGTGCGTGACGTGGAGTCGGGGACGGTCGCAGCTCTCGGTCGGAATCCGCAACGTGAACGAGGACTACTTCACCTCGTCCGTCACGTCGTTCTTCACGAACAGCTCGTGCGGGCTTTTTCCGACCGTGTCGGCCAACTACCCGATCGCCAACTACCCGCTTGCATCGCTCGGCATCCACTACGTCTTCCAAACGGAGCGGTGGGAGTTCCAGGCCTCGGTATACAACGGACAGGGATATGACTCATTCACCGGGCGCAGTTCCGTGTTCCGGTTCCGTCCCGCAGCGGACGGGCTGTGCGGAATCGCCTCAACGGCTTATCGGAACCATGGGAGCAGTTATCATTTGGGCGGTGTTTTATACGGCAGTGCTCCTTGCCGCGAGGGGCAGACGAAAACGCGGGAGGTGAGCGGAGCAATTTGGGGATACGCCGAACAGCGGGTGACACAGGACTTGTACCTGCTTGTGCAATGTTCGGTCAGCCTGCCCGAGAACACCGCATGGTGCCGCATGTACGCGGGAGCGGGTGTGCACATGCAGATCGGGAAAGTACAGATCGGTGCATTCACCAACCGGGCCCTGTTCCGCGGGATCGCCGAGCAGGCCGCGGAACTGACCTGCAGGGCGGCACTTTCGCCGCACGTCAGCCTGCAGCCGGCACTGCACCTGATCGGCAACGGCCCGGCGCTGCGCTCCGTCGCCCTGCTGCGGCTGGGCATCGAACTGTAAGTGTCCTGCTGTCGGATACGGAGGTATTGCGGTATCGGCAGGTGCGACCTGCCG
>ENA-ORNF01002954-ORNF01002954.1-human-gut-metagenome-genome-assembly--contig:-NODE-2954-length-11854-cov-67.462073_pt1 | contig 11854 bp, 10 predicted proteins | sample MGYA00242110_ERZ509012 | MGnify/ENA primary metagenome ERZ509012 (study PRJEB26280, sample SAMEA2338714) | human gut metagenome | biome: human gut; feature: human-associated habitat; material: faeces... | reverse complement strand
ATACAAACATCAAAAACTAAATCCTGTTAAAGAAATTTTGATGCGTTTTCTCTGAATGCAGTTGTTGGAAAATGAGTATAATACTTGGGATAACTTTATACCAGCTTCCGGATTTTCATATTTTCTTTCAAAAAGTTTTTACTTTTGTGTAGTTTTTCTGATGGTTTTAGCGTCTAATGGTCAAAAACAAATTCATACGATATGAAAACATTGGATACTGCATTTGCGCAAATGGTCAAAGAGCATAAGAGTACTATTTATACGGTGTGTTTTATGTTCTCGAAAGATGCCGATGAAGTAAGCGATCTTTTTCAGGAGGTGCTTATTAATCTTTGGAAGGGATATGATTCCTTCAAGAATCTCAGTAACGTCAACACATGGATATGGAAAGTGAGTTTCAATACTTGCATTTCATGTGAACGGAAAAAGAAAAGGCGTGCTGTGGTGCCTTTGACCATGGATATCAATCTTTTTGAAGATAAAGATGAAAATTCCAAGCAGATTCGTCTGCTCTATGACCGTATTCATCGACTGAACCCTTTTGATCGTGCCATTGTCTTGTTGTGGCTGGAAAATATGAGCTATGAAGAAATCGGTGCTATTGTGGGGATTTCGACCAAAAATGTATCTGTACGTTTATATCGTATCAAGGAGGAGTTGAAAAAAATGTCGAACCATTAAAATGTGCTATCATGGAAAATTTTACAGATAAATTTGAATTAGACGAGATGAAGCAACAGATTCAGTTGTTGAAGGACAAGCTGGCTAAAGAAATCATCGTTAGTGAAAAATTGCTCAAAAACTCTACACAAGACAAGATTGCCTATATTAATCGGAAGAAAAGGTTTATCTATTTTTTGATAGTTTTTGCTTTAGTCTATTGCAATACATTTTTCTTGCTGATGGGATATTCGTGGGTTTTCTGTGCATTTACTTCTGTGTTTTTGATTATAGCTGGAATTTACCAGCGATATAGCCATAAGGGTGTCAGTATTGATTGCATTTCAACGGGCAACTTGTTGGATATCAGCAAAGCATTGGTGCGGATGAACCAACTGAATTTAAGATGGCTTTATTTTGGTATTCCGTTTGCTTTGTGTTGGATTGTATGGTTTATGTTTGAAAGTTACTCGAAAGTGGGAGGCGAAATGATATGCTATGGAGGTAGTGTCGGTTTCGTATTGGGCGCTGTGGGAGGAATTCTGCATTGTGTTCATGTCCGTCGTAAGGCCAAAGAGGCAATTCGTGACATTGAAGAATACACCATAGATAATTGAGCAATTACCGGTTGGTTTTCGTTGTATCTGTCTTGAAAACTAGAGGCTATTTCGATTTTGTTTTGAGCTGCCCCCAAAAAGTTTTGTGTTTAACTTTTGGGGGCAGTTTAATTTGAGACAATATTCATTTTGTGCGGATTGGTCGAAGGTGATTTCATTTTGTTTTACTCATTTCTTCAAAGCACCTTCATGAAATTACCTTGTCACGTTCATGTCGGGGTAACTTGGTTTCTTTATCCTAGTGAAACGTCCATAGATTGGGGTTGGACTGGTATATTGGGATTAGTCTCTTTTAGGTATATAATGGAGGATTATAAGGAGAAGTTTGAAAGGATGATTATCTTTCAATTTATTCTATGTTTTTATAAATCAGTTGTGTATAGGTCTCCACATTTATATGAAATTTAAATTGGATGTATACTGAAAAATGAGTAGGTTTTGTTTGTTATTTTCATAATTTTTAGGTATTGATAAGCTTCTTTGGGTAGTTTACCTTTGCGATGTTCAAAATCGCAGAGAAATGAAAAAAAAAGTTAGTTTATTTTTTACTATTCTTTGTTGTGTTGCAGGAACTGTTTCGGCTAGTGAAGTTGATTCGGTGCAGGTAGCAGGAGAATATGTGAAAACAGCGGTGCAAAAGCAACGTGCAGATAAGGATGGATATACCCGTTTCCGTCTGGGAGGCTATGGAGAAGCTGTGGCCAGTTTTAAGGATTATGGCATCAACCGTTATTACGGAAATCCAAATGGAAACACCCGTGATCATCGGAACACGATTTCTATTCCGCGCTTTGTGCTGGCAATGGATTATAAGTTTACTCCGAAATGGATTCTGAGCGCAGAAATCGAATTTGAAGCCGGAGGAACCGGGTCTGCCATGGAGCTGGAGAACTCGGAAAACGGCGAATATGAAACGGAAATGGAAAAAGGGGGAGAAGTGGCCTTGGAGCAGTTTCATATCACCCGTCTTATTCATCCGGCTTTCAATGTGCGGGCGGGACACATGATTGTGCCGGTGGGACTGACCAATGCACATCACGAGCCGATTAATTTCTTCGGTACAGTGCGACCGGAGGGTGAAACCACCATCCTGCCTTCTACCTGGCATGAAACGGGTATTGAGTTTTTCGGTACGTTGGGAAAAGGATATGCTACTTTCGACTATCAGGTGCTGGTGGTGGCTGGACTGAATGCCAACGGATTCGACCGGAATACTTGGGTTGCCAGCGGTAAGCAGGGCTTGTTTGAGGAAGATAATTTCAACTCTCCGGGTTATGTGTTTCGTGTAGATTACCGTGGAGTGCCGGGACTGCGTGTGGGAGGTTCTTTTTATTATTGTGCCAATACGGCAGGTAATTCCGACAAACCCAATTTCTACGAGGGACAGAAAGCACCGCTACGAATTTATTCAGGCGACTTGCAGTACAAGAATGACTATGTGACCGCACGTGCCAATGTGGTCTATGGTAGCCTGAGCAACTCCAAGTTTATTAGCAGCAAGAATGTCCGTTTGTCGAACAATGCTTCTTACAGCCGCGTGGTTCCGGTAGCTAAAAATGCGGTCAGCTATGCCGGAGAGGTGGGTGTGAATCTGCGTTCCATTTTCAATCACAATCCCAAAGTTCCTGTGATTTATCCGTTTGCCCGCTATGAATATTATAATCCGCAAGAAAAAGGAGAAGCCGGGCAGACCATGGACTTGCGTAACAAGGTCAGCATGTGGGTGGCCGGATTGAATTGGTTTGCTCTGCCTAATCTGGTGGTGAAGGCAGACTATACTACCCGTCAGATTGGTACGGGAAAGATGTTCGGAACCGGACCGTATACCAGTGAAAATGAGTTTTCCATTGGCTTGGCCTATATCGGCTGGTTTTTCAAGAAATGATTTATTAACTCCTAAAAAAACTATTATGTATATGAAAAAGAATTTCTTTTATGCGGCAGCCTTGGCAATGGGGCTGACCTTTTCGATGACAGCGTGCAGTAACGAAGACACACCGACAGAACCGACCGATGCGGCCAACATTGATTATACGTCGGAAAACGCGACGAGCTGGAACAACTATATGAAGGCAGTGGTTACCTTGCTTCGTAAAGATGCTTCCGACTTGTACGGGTACTGGGCTACCAGTTACAAAGGAGGTGAAAGTTATGCCGTAACCTTTAAAAATCATGGGGCACCGTTTAACAGTGCAGGTTCTTGCGTGCAGCAAGTGATAGACGGTTGTGTAGATATTGCCAATGAGGTGGGAGAAACAAAAATCGGTGACCCGTATTCCAAATACCAGGCAGGGAAGGTGACAGAAGCCCTCTATGCGGTAGAATCCTGGTATAGCTGGCATTCGCGCGAAGACTATTCCAATAACATCGTATCTATCTGTAATGCTTTCTGCGGCGTGCGCAGTGAGGCTTTGATTAGCGGAGCCGCTATTGATAAAACTCAGGTGGCCGCGCAATCCTTGTACACGGTATTGGTGAGCAACGGGCAGCAGGAACTGGCAGATAATACATTGTCGGCCATCAAGAATGCTTACGATAAGATTTTAGCCATTCCACAACCGTTCCGTAACCATATCAACAGCGAACAGAGTCTGGCGGCTCAGGAAGCTTGCAGTGAACTGAGTGTCTTGTTGAAAGATAAGGTAAAACCGGCTTGTGATGCATTGTCGGAAGCAGTGCTGAGTCCGGTGGTAAAGAACTACGTGGATGTAGTGGTATTACCCACCTATTCAGACCTGAAAGACAGAGTGGCTACTTTGTATGACAAGGTGAATACGCTGGCAGCCAACCCAACCAATCAGGCTTTCAAGGATGCCTGTGATGCTTGGATTACTGCCCGTGAACCATGGGAAAAGAGTGAGGCTTTCTTGTTTGGTCCGGTAGCCGATCAAGGGCTTGACCCGAACATGGACAGCTGGCCGCTTGACCAAGCTGCCATCGTGAACATCCTGAATTCAGGAGATTACAGCCAGATGGAATGGAGTGGCGACTACTCTGAAGACAGTGAAGCCATTTCCGCCGCACAGAATGTACGTGGTTTCCATACCCTGGAATTCCTGTTGTTCAAAGACGGACAAGCACGTACGGTAGATTAAGCATTAAGACAAATTTTTGATGAATGACAGGCAGGGGAGTAAAGAAGGGGAAGCCCTCCTTTGCTTCCTCTGTATGTTTCCGAAAAAGAGAAGAATAAATGAGAATAGTAAAACTTTTGTTATACGGACTTTTTCCCTGTCTTCTATGGAGCTGTGAGAAAGAAGGAACCGACCAGCAGTACGTGGAGGTGCCGGAAGGCTTTGCACTGTCAGCCGGTACGGCTACCAATTTTCTGACTTCTTCGAAAGCTTACGACTTTGAAGCGTCGTGGCTGTCGGGTATTTACAGCAGCCGTTTCAACGATGGAGATGGATTGTATGACGATGTGCGTACCAGTAGTAACCAGGATGGTGGATTAGGTCCCGTGTATGCCGGTTATTCCTGTGGAAGCTGTCACCGCAATGCCGGACGTACCAAGCCTACCTTGTGGAGTGAAGGTGGCTCAGGAAATTACGGTTTTTCTTCCATGTTGGTGTATATCACCCGAAAGAACGGAGCCTTCTTCCAGAACTATGGGCGTGTGCTTCATGACCAGGCCATTTATGGGGTGAAGCCGGAGGGGAAATTGTCTGTGAAGTATGACTACCAGACATTCGAATTTCCCGATGGAGAAACTTATGAGCTTTGCAAGCCAATCTATACCATTACGGAGTGGTATGCCGACAGTATCCGTCCGGAAGATTTGTTCTGTTCTGTCCGTATACCGTTACGTCATGTGGGGATGGGGCAGATGATGGCACTCGACCAGAAAGAAATCGAAGCATTGGCTGCCAAAAGTAATTACCCCGAATACGGCATTAGCGGACGGTGTAATTATATCAGTGAGCGTGGAGTAACTCGTCTGGGACTTTCGGGCAACAAGGCACAGCATGCCGATTTGACGGTGGAATTAGGATTTTCCAGTGACATGGGAGTGACCAACAGCCGTTATCCCGAGGAAATTTGTGAGGGACAGATACAGATGGACCAGGGCAGTATGATGGGACTTTCGTACGACCAGTTGGACGTGTCGACCGAGGACATGGAGGATGTGGATTTGTATATGCACTGTCTGGGTGTGCCGGCTCGCCGGAATGTGAATGATCCGCAGGTACAGAAAGGAGAACAGAAATTCTATGAGGCGAAATGCCATCTTTGCCATGTGACTACGCTGCACACAAAAGTAAGAGGAGCTACACTGCTGAATGGTACGGAACTGCCGTGGTTGGGCAATCAGACCATCCATCCGTATTCTGATTTTCTGCTGCATGATATGGGGTCGGAAATTATGGGTGTGGGTTTGAACGACAATTACGTAAGTGGTCTGGCCCGGGGTAATGAATGGCGTACCACTCCATTATGGGGCATCGGCTTGCAGGAAGTGGTGAACGGACATACCTATTTTCTGCACGACGGACGTGCACGTAACCTCGTAGAGGCTATCATGTGGCACGGAGGAGAGGCGGAAGCTTCGAAAAGCTTGTTTAAGCGCATGAGTAAGGAAGACCGTGATGCCTTGATTGCGTTTTTAAATTCACTTTAATCATTAAGTATAGAAACTGATAACTTATGAAAAAAATACTGACTGCCTTGTGTCTGTCTGCGTTAATGCCATTGACAGCACTGGCACAACATGAAGAGGATACGGAAAATGGTATCGTGTCGTTGGCTGGGAGAGAAGGATTTACCATCGCTTCTAAGAAAGGAGATTTTGTGTTCAAGCCTTATCTGTTAGTGCAGACAAGTGCCAACTTCAACTGGTATGATGATGAAGGACTGGACAAGGCCTATAATCAGGACAATGTGGCTAACTCAGGCTTTGCTATTCCTTATGCAGTGTTGGGCTTTACAGGGAAAGCCTTTGGCAAAGTGTCGTTCAATCTGTCACTGAATGCAGCGGCTACGGGCGCAGCCTTGTTGCAGCAGGCTTGGTTCGATGTGGAGCTGAAAAAACAGTTTTCTATCCGCGTAGGTAAGTTTAAAACTCCTTTTTCGCATGCTTACCTGACTACGTTGGGAGAAACTTTGATGCCCTCCTTGCCGTTGTCGCTGACCGCTCCGGTGATTCTGCCCTATTCGTTGAATGCCGTGACTCCCAATATCGGAACGGGATTCGACTTGGGAGTGGAAGTACACGGTCTGCTGGCAGACAAGTTTGGTTATGAAGTGGGATTATTCAATGGTACAGGTATTTCAGTGAATACGGCAGGAAAGACGTTCAGTGATGACTGGCACATTCCTTCCTTGCTTTATGCCGGACGTTTTACCTACATGCCCAAAGGAGTGATGCCCTCTACACAGGGAAATCCTAATCGTCTGAATGAAGACAAGCTGATGCTGGGAGTATCCACCTCATTGAATGTGGAGAGTGAGAACGAAAGTACGAACGATTACCGTGCCGGACTGGAGTTTGCCATGTTGAAAAGAAAACTCTATCTGGGAGCGGAAATGTATTACATGCACGTGGGCTTTACCAAACGGCAGAAGATTGACCGGGGGTATCACTATCTGGGGGGATACGTGCAGGGAGGCTATTTCGTGACTTCCCGCTTGCAAGCTACGGCACGTTATGATTTCTTTAACCGCAACGGAATGGATACAAACGGGTTCATGAATATGCCGGCCGTGGGAGTGAACTACTTCTTTAAAGGCTGCAACCTGAAATTACAGGCTATGTATCAGTTTGTAGGGCGCTGGGGGCACGATACACAACTTGACCGCGACAATGACGACTTGGGAATAGCGACCCATAATGCCACGGTGATGCTTCAGTACACGTTCTAAAGAGGAGGGTGTGATGAAAAGAAAGGTGTATGGATGGATACTCTTGGGGCTGGGAATCCTATGGCTGGTTTCTTGCGACGAAGGACGTATCTATGAGGCAGTGCCTGATACGGCAGAAGGCGGACGTACGGTGAAGTTCACCGGAAAGGTAACGGGTATGGATACCTGGCCTTCCGGATATACGGTAGCCGTGGCCGGTTTTGATGCGAAAAGTGAATATGCACTGACTTCTGCCAATGTGATGCCTTCACAGGCAGGAGAAGATGGTACGGTGCAGGTGGTGATGTCGGGAGTGACAGATGAAGTCACTCAAATCGAATTGTGCGTGATTAACCGCATTCGAGAGCGGGTAGTGACCTTTGCCAGGGTCGATTGCTCGGAAACGGCAGAAGACACGATTCGTATGGACGTGGGTGAACAGCAAGTCGGCATGTTCCAGGCTGTGCAGCAGCAGGTGTTTGACTCCCGCTGTGCCAGTTGCCATGGAGGAAGTACTTCAGCGGCAGGACACTTGTTTCTGACTGCAGGAAAAAGCTATGAACAGCTGGTAAATGTCCCGTCTGTAGTGAATCCGGAAGTCATGAGGGTGAAACCGACAGATACGGAAAACAGCTTTCTGTATCAGGTACTGCATGAAAACGGTCATGTGCACCATGACCATCAGGACATTCTTTCGGCTGAGCCGGTATTATTGAACTTGATAGATGATTGGATAAATGGAGGTGCCAAACCTTGAATATTAAAATAGTATGAATATGAGCCACAAACAACTACGAAACCACAAGTCACAAGAAAATACATTAGTAGAAATTTCACGTTTTGAACCGGCTGAAGGAGTCGCTGAATACCATGTGATGATTCATGTTACTCGGCCTTCTTTGACGTATCAGGAGCAATTGGATACTTTACTCGATACCTATTATCAACTGTTGGAGAATGAGTTGAAGGGAGCTGTTGCCGTGTTCAAACGTTATTTTTTAAGCGATGCTGCCAATCAGGCCGACTGGCTGGCGGTACAGGTGCCGGAAAGCTCGGTCTGTGCCTGTTCGATTGTGGAACAGCCCCCGCTGAACGGAACAAAAATAGCATTATGGGTATATCTGCAATCCGGTGTGCAATGTCGTGCGCTGGAAAGCGGATTGTTCGAAGTGTCACATGGGGTTTACCGCCATCTGTGGGGTGGTTCGGCTTCTAACCGGGCGGCCAACTCGGAATATCAGACCCGTTTGCTGCTGAATGATTATATCCTGCAACTGATTGCACAGGGAGGGCATCTGGCCGAGAACTGCATTCGTACCTGGTTTTTTGTACAGAATGTAGATGTGAATTATGCCGGAGTGGTAAAAGCCCGTAACGAAGTGTTTGTGACGCAGGGTTTGACACCACAGACACATTATATAGCCAGTACTGGTATCGGCGGGCGTCATGCCGATACGCAGGTGCTGGTACAGATGGATACGTATGCCGTATTGGGTATCCGCCAGGAACAGATTCATTATTTATATGCACCGACTCATTTGAATCCTACGTATGAGTATGGAGTAAGTTTTGAGCGTGGTACGTATGTGGATTATGGCGACCGACGTCAGGTTTTTATATCCGGTACGGCCAGTATCAATCACAGGGGGGAAGTGGTGTATCCGGGTGATATCCGGAAACAGACCGAACGCATGTGGGAAAACGTGGAGACCTTGTTGAAGGAAGCAGAAATGTCGTTTGAAGATATTGGACAAATGTTGGTATATCTACGTGATGGGGCAGATTATATGACGGTACGTGAGATGTTCGATCAGCGTTTCCCAGAAATTCCGAAAGTGATTCTGCTGGCTCCTGTTTGCCGTCCAGGTTGGCTTATTGAAATGGAATGTATGGGTACAAAGGCACAGAAAAACACGCTTTATCCTGATTTTTGAAATCTATGGAAGTACGTGGATGGAAAATAGTTGGAATCTTTCTTTATGTAACCCTGATTATGGTGTTGGTTGCAGCCACTTTGCTGGAGCAAGTATATGGAACTTCTTTTGTGGAAACTCATATTTATCGTTCTTTATGGTTTTGTAGCTTGTGGGGAACGTTAGCTTGTGTCCTGTTGCGGGTGCTGGGAAAGTACCGGCAGGGAATGCGTTTCTCCGTTGTGTGGTGGCACGGCTCCCTCCTGGTCATATCAGGAGGGGCCTTGCTTACCTTTTTGACGGGAGAGAAAGGGTATGTACATCTTGAACAAGGGAAGGAGACCAATTTGTTTGTGGCAACTTCTGATCAGGTTTCACAGGAAATGCCTTTTCATATCCGGTTGGACAGTTTCAGGGTGGCATATTATCCGGGTACGGAAGCTCCGATGGATTATTTAAGTTATGTGACCTGCCGGGTGAAGGGAGAAGAGCGTAAAGAAATTATTTCAATGAATCATATTCTTTCGGTAGACGGTTATCGTTTCTATCAGTCATCTTTCGATACCGATTGGTCTGGTAGCTGGTTGAGTGTCAATCATGATCCTTGGGGCATTGCTGTGACCTATGCAGGATATGTGTGTCTGCTTTTTTCTGCGGTCTGTTTGCTGGTGAGTCGGAGGGAAACCTTTAGGAACTTGCTGCATCATCCGGCTTGGAGAAAGGTAGGCTTGATTTGTGTGTTATGGGGGATATCATTACCAATCCTGCAGGCTCAGCCAGTACGTGTGTTAGCACGGCAGGATGCGGAAAAGCTGAAAACACGTCAGGTTATTTATCAGGATCGGGTGGTACCGTTTAATACTTTGGCCCGTGATTTTACGTTGAAGTTATGTGGAAGTGACACCTATCAAGGCTTAACTCCTGAACAGGTAGTGGCAAGCTGGTTATTATATCCCGAAGAGTGGCAGCATGAACCGATGTTTTACGTGAAGAGTGAAAATCTTCGTCAGATGTTAAAGTTGAAGTCTGACCATGTAGCTTTGGTGGATTTATTCGACGGAAAGAATTATCGTTTGGAAAAAGTGTGGAACGAATGGCAGAGAAAAAGGCAGAGTGGACTTTTCAAAGGATGGCTGGAACAGCATCAGGCAGAGAAATTGGAGAAAGAGATACGGGAACTGGATGAAAAAGTGGGTATGGTCTTGATGTTGAAAAAGGGTACGCTTATCCGACCTTTGCCGACTGATGGAAGTGTAGAGCCATTGTCATCTCTTCGGGTTCAAGCAGAATTGTGCTACAATGCGATTCCTTTTTCCAAAATTTTGTTTATGTGCAACCTTTTTCTGGGAATTGTAGGCTTTTTCTGGTGGCTACGTTTTTATGTGGTAGTTCCTCAAGGCAACTATAGACAAAATTGGGTTTATGTTGTATTGAAGGTTGGGCTTTGGACATCGTGTCTTGTACATTGGGGGGCTTATCTGCTTCGATGGTATATTGGAGGTCGTATCCCGCTTGGAAATGGGCCGGAAACGATGCTTTTTTTAGCCGGTTGTCTGCTGTTAGGTGCTTGTATCTGGCAACGTCGTTTGGTATTACTCCTGCCGTCAGGTTTGTTGCTGTCCGGATGGGTGTTGTTGGTTGCCTGGTTGGGAGAAAAGAATCCGCAGATTACCCCATTGATGCCGGTATTGCTTTCTCCTTGGTTGAGTATTCATGTGTCTTTTATCATGATTTCGTATGCATTGTTTGCCTTTATTGGTTTGTGCAGTATCTTGGCACTTGCGGTACGGAAACAGGTGGCTCAGATGCAACGTCTCACGTTATGTTGCCGATTGTTACTCTATCCTGCAGTATTGCTGCTAGGTATAGGTATTTTTATTGGAGCGGTCTGGGCCAATGTTTCCTGGGGGAGTTATTGGACATGGGATCCGAAAGAGGTGTGGGCTTTAATCACTTTTTTGATTTACGGAGCAGCTTTTCATGGGAAAAGTTTTTCCTTATTTCGTCATCCAGGTGTCTTTCACTTATATTTGATTTTAGCCTTTTCCACGGTATTGATGACATATTTTGGAGTGAACTATGTGTTAGGAGGTATGCATAGTTATGCGGGATAATCTCTTAATTATCCTTTTGCTGGATTTGTTTGTAGATTGATACTTTTTTACTACCTTTGAGTAATGAATCTTAAACAAATGAAAGTATGAAATCTGTGAATAATACATTAGTCAGTTCAATTTGTGCTTTGATTATTGGTACCTTGCTTGTGGTATGGCCTGGGGTAGCGGTGAATTATTTGGTAATTACCATTGGGGTGTTGTTTCTTCTTCCCGGCTTGTTGGGATTGTTCACCTATTTGGCTGCATTAAACAAGAGAAAGACAGAAGCTCCTCGTCCGATTTTTCCGATTGTAGCATTGGGAAGCACCCTTTTGGGAATATGGCTTATCATTATGCCTTCTTTTTTTGTGGGGGTGTTGATGTATATACTGGGCGTATTGCTGGTGCTGGGAGGAATCAGCCAATTGGCCAGTTTGATTTCAGCCCGGTCTTTCATGCCGGTGCCGTTTGGAGTATATATCGTGCCAGTGTTGGTCCTGGCAGCGGGTATTACAGTATTGTTCAATCCGTTTGAAACAGCCGAAATCCCTTTTATCGTACTGGGTGTATCGTCTATTGTATATGCGTTGATGGATCTTTTCCGATTATTGCATTTCCGTAGAAAAAAGAATGAAATAGAAGATGTGGTGCCTATTGAAGAAATAAAAGAGTAGGAAAGAGGGTGTGTCAAAATGCATACCCTCTTTTTTTATGACAACGCCCCGACTTT
>ENA-ORNF01002953-ORNF01002953.1-human-gut-metagenome-genome-assembly--contig:-NODE-2953-length-11860-cov-5.622533_pt1 | contig 11860 bp, 12 predicted proteins | sample MGYA00242110_ERZ509012 | MGnify/ENA primary metagenome ERZ509012 (study PRJEB26280, sample SAMEA2338714) | human gut metagenome | biome: human gut; feature: human-associated habitat; material: faeces... | reverse complement strand
CGTCTAGGACATCGACCGCATCATCGACTTCCATCAGGGAGAGTACCTTTGCTGCCTCCTGCAGATTCTTATCCCGCAAATGCTTCTTTGACTGCGCTGTGTAATTCTTTCTTTTCATCCATTTCTTCATTGTCTTCTACCTCCTTATTCCGGGGCATAAAAATACCACCGTCTTTCATACGGTGGTTCAGACAACAGAAAACTAAACGCAGTTATATCGTCATAAATAAAATGAGACTATATCCCAACTGCGTTCGTATATCCATATGTCTTCCACCGCGTATCGCTCGACTCGTACTATCGCAACCATCCATAGTCTCACCTCCATAATTTTTTATTCTATTCGCAGCTTTATCACTGCCAGATCTATCCGAACCAGATCTCGCCATGGTTCTTCCTCGACCTAAGATGTAGTCTACCCCATTTTCCCTGGCTCGTCAACCAAGTTTACATGCTTTTAACATTTTACAACTCATGGTAATATGGGCAGATATCTTCATAACTTCCATCCTTCATGCGGAAGCCACCCGGTATCGTGCCGAGCTGTTTGAATCCAAGACGCTCATACAGATGTCGTGCATGCACATTACTTGCGACAACCGCATTGAACTGTAAGACACGGTAACCATGTGCCTTGCCCTGCGCCAGACAGTCAGACACCAGCTTCTCGCCGATATGCAATCCTCTCGATTCCCGGTCGACCGCATAGCTGGCATTGCAGATGTGTCCGCATCTTCCTACATTGTTTGGATGTAGGATATACATGCCGTAGATTCTGCCTGTGTCCATATCCTCCGCGACTCCGCAATATGTCTGCTCTGCGAAAAATGCGGTTCCTGACTCCGGTGTCAGACATTCCTCCTGCGGAAATGCCACGCCATCCTCTACGACCTGATTCCAGATCTCCGTCATTCTTGCCACATCTTTTGCTTCAAATTTTCTAATCGTAATCATGTTTCCAACGTCTTTCTGTTTCTTTTCTGTTCCTTTTCTGTTTCTTTTCTGTTTCTTTTTCTGTTTCTTTTTCTGTTCTCTGTGCCATATCACATCTGCTGCATTTCACCGCTATGCTGCTGCAGCCATTCCTGCTCCTTGCGGACAGCTTCCAGAGATGCTTGGTATCCTTTCAGAATATCCGTAAGTCGCTGCACATCTGTGATTGCGCTTGCTTTATTTTCCGGGTGATCCATCCAGGGATGTCTGTATTTTGCAGGATATATGTTTTCTATGGTATTCTCTCCAATTGTGTACCATTTTTTCTGATAACAGATTGTGTTGTCCTTCGGGTTTAAGAAAGCGAACAACTGTGCCAGCGGATAGCTCTCCGTCTCCATCGCCATCTTCCCATTCTTCGGATTCTCTTCTCTGCCGGTCTGAGCCTTATGAATCTTCACGTTCGTTCCTTCCGGTTCTACGATCAGCATCATAGGTTCTGCCGGTTTCTTCCACAATCTATCCAGTATATAATTTAACGGTCCCAGCAGCAGGATCGTCATAAGGAACGCCAGCACTCCCGTCAGTTCCGGGATCCAGTCTCCCAGTACCAGCATCTGGAACAGCACATCATCACTGTCCCGCACGCCCCAGACTTTCATTACGACAAATGCCGCCGTCACCGCATAGATCAAGATTGTCGCTATGGCAAACGGTATCAGTACTTTCTCTTTTTTGATGCCCCAGGCAGCATAAGCCTTCCGCTCTTCTTCCGTAAAAAGGACGGGCAATTCGTAGCGTTCCGTCATGCTCTTATTCTCCCTCTTAATTATTCTCCGAGAATAATGCGAATCAGCTGTTTATCCAGCATCAACGTCCGGTTCCAGGGGTTCAGAATGACACCTTCAATGCCTTCTGCCGTCAGAGCCATACGGAATAACTGCTCTATATCCGTAAGAAACGTGGACATCACGCTGCCGCTCCCTTTTAATTCTTCCTCAAAACCGGTAAATGCCGACCACCACTTTTTTCCGTCAGAGGTTTGTACTGCCTGCAGGCGCATGGCAGTTCCGGCTGCCTGTGTCACCGCTTCCTTCACATCCGCAGAGGGCGGCTCCACTGCCACGATGAGCTGCCCCTGCTCCCGCATCCGCCTGCGCACCACTGTCAGTGCGTGTGCCAGAAGCTCTTCCGTGGGCTCCTGCTGTAATGCCAGGATTGCCTCTTCTATTGTTTCGTTTCCTTGTAAACCTTTGTCTTTCTTTTCGTCCATATCACTGATCATATCCTTATTTTACTGGTCCTTTTCAGGCATCTTTACTGCGTATTCCGGAAACATCCCGTAATTCCGGGATGTCAGGATGCTGTCTCATGCTCCGCGTTCCATACGCAATTCAATCTGTCCTCACTACGTGTGGTGCAACGCACATCCATGCCTATCATACCATAAATGCTTACGCAATTCCACACACGTTTCCCTCCGCAATTTTTCCCTTCGCACGCTGTCTTTTCCTTGACAGTGGGAACATTCGTTGCTAACATGAGTCTGAGCATTCAGCTTAGAAATGAGGACAATCATGAATTCTTTTGACCCGAACCATAGATACAGCGATGCCGCCAGGCTGGCACGTCTGAAAAATAAGAAGCTTTTCCTGTTCGACATTGACGGAACGATTGCCGTAGGAGATACCCTGTATGACGGCAGTGCGGATCTGATCCGGTATATCAATGACATCGGCGGCAAGGCTTATTACATTACTAACAATTCCACGAAAAGCGGACTGGACTATGTGAAGAAATTCCACGATGCGTTTCACTTAGACAGCACGGAAGAGCAGTTCATTACCTCCGGCTATATGACGCTGCGCTTTCTGAAGGAAAATTATGCAGAGAAGAAAATCTTTGTACTGGGAACTGCTTCCTTCGTAGCCGAACTGCGTAAAAATGGGCTTCATGTCACCGAGGTCTGCGAAGACGGCATTGACTGTGTGGTCGTTGCCTATGACAGCGAATTAAATTATGCGAAGCTGACGGAAGCCTGCAAGGTTTTATTCACGCAGGACGTTCCTTTTTACGGTACCAATCCGGATCTGCGCTGTCCCATCGACTTTGGTTTCATTCCCGATTGCGGCGCCATCTGCGATATGATCACCGCCACAACGGACAAACATCCCACCTATCTGGGCAAACCCAGCAAAGAGGTGGTAAAGCTCTGCCTTGAGGTCTCCGGCTTTACACCGGAAGAGACCCTGGTGGTGGGTGACCGTCTGTACACAGACATTGCCTGCGGGATCAATGGCGGTGTGGATACCTGCGTTCTTTTCACCGGTGAGGCACAGAAAAAGGATATCCTGACCCCCGAAGGTGATCCGAATACCCCTTATCTGCCTGACTATGCCTTTGACACGGTGCAGGATCTGTTAGATGCCTGCCGTGGAAACTAACACTTTACAATAATTCTTTCAGCATCTGATTGACGCTGGCGGGATCTGCCTTTCCTTTCATGGCTTTCATGGTCTGTCCCACGAGGAAGCCGATGGCTTTTTCCTTTCCGTTGTGATAATCTTCCACAGACTGGGGATTTGCCGCAATGACTTCCTCCACGACCTTCCGCAGAGCGCCCTCATCATTGACCGTCTTTAATCCCTTCTCTTCCACGTACTGCTCCGGATCGATGTCTTCCTCAAACATTACCTGGAATACTTCCTTTGCAACCGAAGAGTTGATCACTTTTCCATCCACCAGAGTAATCAATCTGCTCAGATGTTCCGGTGAAAACCGGATATCCTCCGGCTCCATATCCTTCTCCTTTAACAGACGCATGGTCTCCACCATCAGCCAGTTGGATACTTTCTTGGGCTGGCTTCCCAACTCTACCGAAGCTTCAAAAATATCTGCCAGATGCTTGGAGCCGGTGATGATCTCAATATCGTATTCCGGAATGTCGTACTCTTCCTTGTAACGTTTCATTTTCTCGGTACGAAACTCCGGCTGCTTTGCCCGGATGCTCTCCAGCCACTCATCACTGATGCAGACGGGCACCAGATCGGGATCCGGGAAATAACGGTAGTCCTGTGCATCCTCCTTGGAACGCATGGCGTAGGAATATTCCTTGTTGTCATCCCAGCGTCTCGTCTCCTGAATGACCTCTTTTCCGGCCTCCAGCAGGTCGATCTGCCGCTCCCGCTCTCCCTGAATGGCTCTGGCAATGGCCTTGAAGGAATTCAGGTTCTTCATCTCGGTACGGGTTCCGAACTTTTCCGCACCCACTTCCCGTACAGACAGGTTTACATCCGCACGCATGGAGCCCTCCTGCAGCTTACAGTCGGAGGCACCCAGATACTGGATCAGCAGACGCAATTTTTCCAGATAGGCGATGACTTCCTCTGCGCTGCGCATATCCGGCTCCGATACGATCTCGATCAGAGGCACGCCGGAACGGTTGTAGTCCACCAGTGTACAGTCTTCCCAGTCGTCATGCACCAGTTTCCCGGCATCCTCCTCCATATGAATCTCATGGATACGCACCGGCTTCGTATAGATGCTTCCGTCTTCTCCCACTGCCTCGATCTCTACGGAACCGTTTCGGCAGATGGGCAGATACAGCTGAGAGATCTGATAGTTCTGCGGGTTATCGGGATAGAAATAATTCTTTCTGTCAAATTTGCAGTACTGGGTAATGGTACAGTTGGTAGCCAGTCCCACAGCCACTGCATATTCCACCACCTGCTTATTCAGCACAGGAAGGGATCCCGGCATGCCGGTACATACCGGACAGGTATGGGTATTGGGTCTGCCACCGAACGCTGTGGAGCAGCCGCAGAATATTTTTGTCTTCGTGGCAAGCTCTACATGAACTTCCAGACCGATCACTGTTTCATATTGTTTTGCCATAGTAATCTCCATTCCGCAGACGATTCCTTCCATCGGAGGAATTGCGAATCAAATTTCAAATTTGATTCTGCGATAAAGGCTGCTTTGTGACGCCTGCGGCACAAATAGCCGTACCTGTATTGCTTCTTTGTATATGTGTCTGTTTCCGTTATTCTACTTCACACTCTGCTCATAAGTATACGCCGCACGGATCAGTGTCTTCTCTTTAAAGCAGTCACCGATGAGCTGCATGCCGATGGGCAGTCCCTTGGAATCCGTACCACAGGGAACGCTGATACCCGGCAGTCCCGCCAGGTTAATGGAAATCGTATAAATATCTCCCAGATACATCTTAATGGGATCCGCCAGACTGCTGCCCAGCTTCGGTGCTGTGGTGGGTGCCACAGGTCCTAAGATCACATCATATTTTGCAAACGCTTCGTCAAACGCCTTTTTGATCAGTGCCTTTACACGGAGTGCCTTCAGATAATACGCATCGTAATACCCGGAACTTAAGACAAAAGAGCCCAGCATGATACGACGCTTTACCTCGGGTCCAAAGCCCTGGGAACGACTTCTCTTATACATAGTGTGCAGGTCCTCCGCATCCTGTGCACGGTAACCGTATTTCACGCCATCAAAGCGCTCCAGGTTGGAACTGGCCTCTGCAGCCGCAATCGTATAGTAAGTGGGAATCGCATAGTCTACCAGACTTAAATCGAACTCCTCCACTTCTGCCCCCTGTGTTTTCAATACTTCGGCTGCTGCCAGTACCGCATCTCTGACCTCCGGATCCAGTCCTTCTCCAAAATAGTCTCTGGGAATACCGATCTTCATTCCTTTCACATCCGCTGCCAGTGCGGAGGTAAAATCCGTATCCTCCCGCTCCATGGAAGTGGAGTCTTTGGGATCGTGGGAAGTGATCGCCTCCAGCACCGTGGCACAGTCTGTCACATCCTTTGTCAGGGGGCCGATCTGATCCAGAGAGGAACCATAGGCGATCAGCCCGTAACGGGATACAGTTCCGTAGGTGGGCTTCATGCCGACTACTCCGCAATAAGATGCGGGCTGTCGGATAGAACCGCCGGTATCGGAGCCCAGTGCTGCAAAACATTCTTCTGCTGCCACTGCCGCAGCGGAACCACCGGAAGAACCTCCGGGAACATGCTCCGGGTTTCTCGGATTTCTCGTCACACCGTAATAGGAAGTCTCCGTGGTACTTCCCATGGCGAACTCATCCATGTTGGTCTTGCCCAGAATGACTGCCCCTGCTTTTTCCAGATTCAGTACTGCCTCCGCACTGAAGGTAGGAACAAAATTCTCTAAAATTTTAGAAGAGCAGGTGGTCAGTGTTCCCTCGGTACACATATTGTCTTTGATAGCGAAAGGGACACCGGCCAGGGGACCGGTCAATTCTCCCGCTTCAATCTTTTTCTGAACTTCCTCTGCCTGTTTCAAAGCCTTTTCCCGTTCTATAGTCACATAGCAGTGGTAAGTATCTTCACCGGCTGCGATCCTATCCAGAACGGCCTGCGTCGCTTCCACCGCCGTAGTCCTGCCTTCCCGGATCGCCTTCGCCAACTCTACTGCTGTCAGGGATAAAATATCCATATCCATTCTCCTTTTTTAACACCCTAATCAAAAGTCCTTGGTACAACAAACATATTGTCCTTCTCACCGGGGGCATTGGCCAGGGTCTGTGCACTCTCATCCCCATTGGTCACCACATCCTCACGGAAGACATTCTGAACCGGGAACACATGGGACATGGGTTCCACGCCCGTGGTATCCAGTTCGCTTAGTTTGTCGATATAGTCCAGCATTCTTCCCATATCCTTTTTCGCCGCTTCCTTCTCTTCATCAGAAAGCTCGAGTTTCGCCAGAATGCCTACATATTCTATGGTCTCGTCACTGATTACGTTCGCCATACTGATCCTTTTTCCTTTCCATTCTGCATGTTTTCAGGTGCTTTTCCACGAAGCATCAAAGCACCCTGTGCAGTCACAAATTGAAACGTACTATCAGAGTTTCTTCACGAAAGAGCCTCTGCTCTGAGTGATCAGAAGTTCTTTCCGCACTAATCTCTCACTTTAATGTGTACCTCACGCAACTGCTGTTCCGTGACTTCGCCGGGGGCACCGCACATCAGATCCTGCGCATTGCCGTTCATGGGGAAAGCGATCACCTCACGGATGTTATCCTCGTTCCTAAGCAGCATGATCATACGATCCACGCCGGGAGCCATTCCCGCATGAGGGGGTGCTCCGAACTGGAATGCCTGATACAGTGCTCCGAACTTGGTCTGTAATGTCTCTTCGTCATAACCTGCGATGGCGAAAGCTTTCTTCATGATCTCGATGTCATGGTTACGTACTGCGCCGGAGGACAGTTCCACGCCGTTGCATACGATGTCGTACTGATAAGCCAGGATCTCCAGCGGATCCATGGTGTTCAATGCTTCCAGGCCGCCCTGGGGCATAGAGAACGGATTGTGGGTGAATCCGATCTGCTTCGTCTCGGGATCCAGCTCAAACATCGGGAAATCGTTCACATAGCAGAAACGGTAAGCATCCTTCTCGATCAGATCCAGCTTCTCGCCCAGCTCGGTACGGATATGACCCGCATAGTAGTTCGCCTTATCCTCTTTATCCGCAATGAAGAAGATGGTATCTCCGGCAGAAAGTCCTGCCATTTCTGCCAACTCTCCCTTCATCTCTTCGGGAATAAATTTATCGATGGGGCCCTTGTAGCTCATATCCTCTGCCACTTCGAGATAACCAAGTCCACCCATTCCCAGGGAAGTTGCAAAGCTTAACAGCTTCTCATGGAAGCCTTTGGACATCTCCGCATGTACCTTGATGGCACGGACGGTTCTGCCGATAAACGGCTTAAATGTACATCTCTGGAAGAACTCTGTCACATCCATGATCCGTAAGGGGTTGCGCAGATCCGGCTTATCGCAGCCGAATTCCAGCATTGCCTGCTTGTAGCTGATGATGGGGAACGGTGTCTCGGTGATCCTGCTGCCTTCGGGAGCAAATTTCTCAAAAGTATCATGCAGCACTTCCTCGCCTACCTTGAAAACATCCTCCTGAGTCACGAAACTCATCTCAAAATCCAGCTGATAGAACTCTCCGGGAGATCTGTCTGCTCTGGCATCCTCATCACGGAAACAGGGAGCAATCTGGAAATACTTATCAAATCCGGAAGCCATCAACAGCTGCTTATACTGCTGCGGTGCCTGGGGCAGCGCATAGAATTTTCCTTTAAATTTTCTACTGGGAACAATATAGTCTCTGGCACCCTCGGGAGAAGAAGCACACAGGATCGGGGTCTGGATCTCCAGAAATCCCATGTCTGTCATCTTCTGGCGCAGATAACTGATCACCTTGGAACGAAATACAATGTTGTCCTTTACTTTTGCATTTCTAAGGTCAAGATAACGATATTTTAATCTCACATCTTCCCGGATCTCTTTAGACGTCTGGATCTCGAAAGGAAGCTGTTTATATACTCTTCCCAACACATCAATCTTGTGTGCTTCCAGTTCGATGGTGCCGGAAGGAATCTTCGGGTTGTAGGTTTCTTCGTCCCTGTGTTCCATGAGACCGGTAATGGACAGGCACATTTCCTTGGTGATGCCCTTTAAAAGCTCCGGCTTACGGATGACCACCTGTAACACGCCGTACATATCCCGCAGATCGATAAAAGACACGCCGCCGTGGTCACGGATGTTCTCCACCCATCCTGCCACCTGCAAAGTCTGTCCGATCTGCTGTTCACTGATCTCTTTCATTGTTAAATCTCTGTACATATCGCACCTCCTGTTATATAGTGTCCCGAATGTGCGCTCCCTGTACAGCTTATTTTTGAATACAAAAAGCCCCGGGACATGTTAAAACATATCCCGGGACGAATCATCTAATCCGTGGTACCACCCGAATTGACAGGCGCCTTTGCCCATCCACTCTTGTCACTTAACGCGTGCAACGTGTCATCCTAGCTGCATGTGATATTCTGCAGTTCAGATCACCTGCTCCGGAGTGTTCCCTTCGCCAGCTTCCGCAAACAGCGCTCTCAGTCGGTGACGCTGTATTCCTGTCGTTTCCCTTGGCAAGAGTCTCTTTCATAGCATTTACAAAATAGTTTTTCAACTTAGGTTTATAATATTCGCACAAATCAAATCTGTCAAGCGTTTTTTTATTGTAACAGTTCAGCCATGGACATATCCGAGCGCAAAAATCATGCTTGCATGATTTTTCGAACGAATACGTTCATGAGATGAGCGCCGGTTTATGAGCAAAGGTAGTCACGAAGTGACGCAAAAGCGTGTCAACGCAACTTTGCGAATGGTGCGGGCTGAACGGAAGATTAGTTGCTGCAACTTTAATTACTGCAACTTTAGTTGCATGCACTCTTGAACTGATTCCAGATCTCCGCATGCAGATCCTCTGCCTCCTGGGAAATATTCTGCACGATCTCGCCCTCCGCTGCATTTTCCGGCAATACGATCATTTTCTTCATGTCGTCGGAAATATACTCTTCCGCAGCTTTGTTGGTGCAGTAGTAGCCGATATACTCATAGCATTTCGCCGCATTCTCAGGATCGTTGATATAGTCCAAAAATGCATAAGCCGCATCTGCATTGGGTGCCTGGGAAGGTACAAATCCGGCCATGATGCCGAAGCCCAGTCCCTCCTTGGGATATACCACTTCCAGATCCGGTCTCGCCTGCAGTGCCGCAGACACCTGGGAAGTGTACAGAAATGCCGCTGCGACTTCGCCGCTGATCAGATAATCCTGCGTATTATTATCATTGATCACACGGATATTGGGAGACAGACTCAGAAGCTTCTCTCCTGCTGCCCGGATCACATCCAGATCCTCGGTATTGAAGGATTCTCCCATGGTCTTTAAGGTGATGCCGTCGATAACACGATAGTTTGCCGTCAGTGCCACATTGTTTTCCAATTCCGGATCCCACAGATCCTCATAGCCTGTGATCTTCACATCCGTCAGTCCCGGATCGTACACGATCAGAGGAATGCCCGCTCCGTAGGGCACGGTATATTCGTTCTTTGGGTCATAGAACTGAGACATAAATACAGGATTCAGATTATCATAAGTACTGATCCTGGAAGTATCCAGCTTCTGAGCCAGGCCCTCCTGAATGGCCAGCTCAATGATATAGTCATCCGCAATGACCAGATCGTAATCACCGCCCTTGGTTTCCTCCAGCTTCGCCAGCATATCCTCATCATAGTCAAAATTAGAATAATTGATACGGATACCGGTCTCTTTTTCAAAACCATCTAAAATCTCCTGGGGGAACATGCCGTCCCAGGTATAGAGATTCAGTTCTCCCTTATCTTCTTTACCGCCTGCTCCACAGCCGGTAAACAACGTGGCCAGCATGGTCGCTGCCAACAGCATCGCCAGCTTTTTTTTCATAATCTCCTCCTTCGATACAGTTCTCCTGCATCATCTGCTATACATTTTTATGTTGTTACTTATCCACAATTGCATTTGCGGAATCGTTCTTTTCTCATTTTCCCCCGGCAGCTTTCTCTACAGCTGTCTGCGACTTACGTCCCAGCACATACGCTCCCACCAGACACAACAATATCGCAAACAGCATCACTGTTGCAAGTGCATTGATCTCCGGTGTCACACCGGTCTTTAATTTCGTATAGATCTTCACCGGCAGGGTATTGACCTTCGGTCCGGTGACGAAAATACTGATCACCACATCATCGAAGGACATCGCAAATGCCAGCAGCACACCGGACAAGATCGCCGGCAGGATCTGCGGCAATATCACATCCCGGAATACCTGCCATTTGGTGGCTCCCAGATCCAGTGCCGCCTCTTCCAGCGACCGGTCCATTCCCACCAATCTCGCCCGCACCATGGTAAAAATATAGGGCACGCAGAACGTGGTATGGGCGATCACCAGCGTGACCATGCCAAAGGGCAGTCCCATCAGGGAAAATACGGATAAAAATACCATTCCCAGAATGATCTCCGGGATCATGATGGGCAATGTGGATACATATGCCACAATCTCATCCGCCTTCCTCTTCCTGCGGCTCATCCCCAGTGCTCCCGAAGTGCCGATCAGCACTGCAAAAGCGCAGCTTAATACCGCCAGGATCAGACTGTTAATCAGTGCTTCTCCCAGATCTCTGTCCCGGAACAACTCCCGGTACCATTTCAGGGAAAAGCCCTCCCACACAGAGGTCAGTTTGGAAGCATTGAAGGAATACACCACCGTCAACAGGATTGGGATATAGGTCAGCACTGTGATCAGTGCTACATATACAAACGGCCATTTTTTCTTTTTCATACGCTACATTATTCCTTCCAGCTGTGAGGTTCCGGTGATCTTGCGGTACAGGCGGATCATCACGGAAGTCAGTATCATCAACACCGCAGACAGCGCCGCCGCAAAAGGCTGGTTCCGCCCCTTGGTGATCTGTTCCTGTATCACACTTCCCACCAGTACGATCTTATTGCCGCCCAGGATATCCGCCAGGCACTGGGCCAACCGGCCCTCGAACCACGGCGCGGCCAGCAGACCGATGTTATAGACAAGGCCCGAAAGGGTCACAAGGAGCAGCGGGAACCACTCCACCCTGAAATAGGAGAGAACCCGGTCCGGGCGGAACGATTTATCTTTTTTCATGGGGCATTTTACCTCCTGCGGGTGTTCCATTCAGTATACCACGGTACAAAAGCATCTGGACAACTTTGTTCAGAAAAAAGCCATGACAGCAGGAACAAAATGCAAGATCATTGCAATGGTCACCGCTGTCATGGCAATCGGTTTTCTTTGTATGAAAAATGCTCCCATCGGCAGGATCTGCATTGCAGTGGTGTGGGTCTGCCATCTTCTGTATTTCACCTTGCGGGTCAAGACCATCAAGCCCACAGAGCAGACTCAGGAAAGTGCAGAATAGATCCCCCGGGATACCATCAGATTGCGGACACCCATAGCCCGCAGGGAGAACAGTTCCGTTCTTATCGGTTCACGAAATTCAGCGCCAGCACAAGC
>ENA-ORNF01002947-ORNF01002947.1-human-gut-metagenome-genome-assembly--contig:-NODE-2947-length-11878-cov-3.534213_pt1 | contig 11878 bp, 5 predicted proteins | sample MGYA00242110_ERZ509012 | MGnify/ENA primary metagenome ERZ509012 (study PRJEB26280, sample SAMEA2338714) | human gut metagenome | biome: human gut; feature: human-associated habitat; material: faeces... | reverse complement strand
GAGTATGCAAGGAGAAACCGATATGAAAAAGTTTGATGTAACAGCACTTGGAGAATTGTTGGTAGATTTTACAGAAAATGGAATCACTAGAAAAAATCCTTATTCAAATTATATATTAAGAACAAAAGACATGTTAAATTGGGAAAGAGTAAAAACTAATTATATTGGTATTGGAAATTTAGCTCAACATCGTTGTTGCATTTGCAACAGCTATGTTTATCTTATATATGAAAATTCAGTATACAGAAGTCAAAATTGTGTAAATTGGACAAATATTTTATCTACTAGATATGAAGAAGATTTAGTAGGTCAATTTCCAGTAAGATATGATTTTGGATTGGCTGTTATTGGCGAATATATGTATGTTTTTGGAGGTACAGATACTGAAAAAGCGTTTAATGATGTTTGGTATTCAAATAATGGCTTATATTGGAATAAAAAAACTTATGTAGACGATGATGATAATGTTACTAATGCTCCATGGGAACCTAGGTTTGCTTTTGGTTGTATAATGTCCCAAGTATATAATACTGTTATGATTATTGGAGGTAAAACACCAAATATAGCTGAAGGTGGTGGTTTTCCTTATACATTATCTGACGTTTGGACAACAACTGATTTCGATACTTGGATAAAAGCAGATATTACAATATCTCCAAGAAGTGATTGCGGAGTAGCTTCTTTTAATAAAGCAATTTATATAGTTGGTGGTTGTTACAATACTTTACTAGAATATGCTTCTGATACTTGGGCTGTAGATTGCTACGATGATATTTATGAAATAAGTCCTCCTGGACAATATTTAGTAATAAATGCTATTGCTGGAACGTTTGTAGTTGGAAAATTAAAAGCTGGAAGAACTGTGATTTTAGAATCAAGTTATGATTTATACGACCCTTATATATTAGAACCTTATAAGTATAAGAATGGAACAAATCCAAATTCAATCGTTCGTAAAGTTTAATGAAAGGAGGTTGAAATAATGGCAAAAACATGGATAGACCAACAAAGTACCGTAGACGCTAAAAGTTTAAATGATATAGAACAATCTATACTTAATCTTCAAAATACTAAATTAGGCATGCCTTCTGGTGGTACAGATGGAAATGCTTTAGTAAAATCTGGATCTACCGTTATATGGTCTTCTAATATTGCAGATATTAGTTCGTTAGACAATAAGTATTATAAAATTTCTAATATTAATACTTTCCTAAATGGTAGCACTTCTACTTCTGCAATTACTAATTTAGATAGTCAATTTAATACTACAGCAAAATATATTGTACCTGCTATAAATGAAGTTTTCAATTTAATTAATAAGCATGCTGCAAAAACTGATGTTCATGGTATAGATACATTAAGAACTACTCTTCAAGCTGATATTTTGAATACAAACAATAGAATTGATGCAATAGATTTACAAATGGCTGATGTCGATCAAACATTATCAGATATAAATGATGAAATAACCTTAATAAAATCTAAGCTAGATAAAATTGGTCCAGGAACAGGAGGTGGTACTTCAAGTAGTATTGGATTAGAAGATTTTAAATCTAAGATTTTTTCATTAGTTCAGACTGCTGCAATTCAGAACAAATCTGGTAATAATTCAGTTACCTTTGGTGAAGCAAATGATTCTTCTAATTCAAATTTTTCAATTACTGCTGGTAAAAATGTACTAACATCTACTGGACATGATTTTATGAGTATCTTTGGAGAAAATTTAACTTCTGACTCAGATCATGAATTATTGATTGGAAAATTTAATTCTCCTGTAACTAATGGTAAATTTGTTATTGGTGATGGAGACTCTACAACCAGGAGTAATCTTTTATCCTTAGACAGTAATGGAAACTTAATAATTAAAGATAAATTAAATTTAAATGATGGTAATCTAACAATAGAAAAATCATTAACTACTAAAAAAGCTACTTTTGATAACATGATTGTTAACACTAAATTAACTTCACAAGATTTATCATCAATTAATTTAGTAACTGATACTTTAACAGTAACTCAAGATATTGCTGCGAAAAATTTAACTTTAGTAGAAGATTTAACAGCTAGAAATTTAACTGTAGAAAATATAAATTGTAATGATATTGCATCTAAAAATATTAGTAATACTAATAAAATTTCTACTAAATTACTAGAGACACAATCTTTGTTAGTTTCTAATGGAGTTAATACTTTAACTTTAACTCCAACAGATTTAACTGTGGATAATTTAATTGTTAATAAAGATACTAAATTAAATGGAAATGTAACTGTAGTAATAGACGTTAATAATCCAGATAATAAATTTTCAGTAACTGGTCCAACTGAATTAGCTGGAGTAAAAACTGGAGATTTAGTTGCTAATAAAATAGTTGTAGATAATAGTGTTTCTATTGCTAGTGATTTGAAAGTATTTGGTAGAATTTTAGATTCAGATGGAAATGCAGGAGAAGTTGGTCAAGTTTTAACATCTTCTGGAGCAGATAATTTTAAATGGGCTGCGCCTGAATTTAGAATGCCAGATATAGCTACTAATCTTAAAGATTATGGTAAGCTATATGGTTTAATTCAAAAATCTGATACTGGAAAACCGAATACTTCTGGTTACTATTCAGTAGTATTTGGACAAAACAACAGTAGAGAAAATGCTAATTATTCTATTACTGTTGGATTAGATAATACTTCTAATACAGTGCATAATTTTACTCAATTATTTGGTGAAGGATTGATTTCCGATACTAATTCAGAATTGATAATTGGTTCATTTAATAAACCTGTTTCAAGAGCTGCATTCGTAATTGGTAATGGTACAGATAATGCAAACAGAAGTAATCTATTTTCAATGGATAAGTTAGGAAATACTCAAATATTTGATGCAACAGGTACTTCAATATTTCATTTAGACAAGTCAGGAAATTTAACTATACCAAATAAATTTACTTCTAATTCTATAGAAGTAAACACTATTAAAGTTGCAAATGGTATAGATTTAACTGGACTTTCATTAAAGTTTGAAGATTTAACAATAGAAAATTTAACAGTCAATAAAAATTCTACTTTTAAAGGGCCATTAGATTTAAAAGATAAACTTACATCATTATCAGATATAGAAGCCGAAAATATCACTGCTGATACTAAATTAACTTCAAGTTCACTAGAAACTGGAAATATTACTTCAGATGGAGTTTTGAAAATAGCTGGAATTACAAATACTGGAATACTAGAAAATATTGGATTCGTTCAAATTACTGGTGGAATATCTACTAGTGAAAATGCCAATATAAATGGTAACATTATCACTAATAACATTAATGCTAAAGATGTAACTTTTGACAATATCACTTCAGATAGTATTAAAATTAATAAATTATATGATTCTACTGGAACTTTAGATAATAAAGTAGGATATATATTAACAGTAAATAATGATGGAAAAACTGTTAGCTGGAAGCAAAATGCCGCGGAAAATACTGAAGTAAAAAATATATTAGATTACGGTAATTTTTATGGATTAATTCAAAAATCAGATACTGCTAATACTGCTGGTAAATCTTCAGTTGTATTCGGTAATGCTAATAATAGAGGTTCATCTAGTTTTTCAATAACTTCTGGTTCTGAAAATTCATCTTCTTCAGGACAAAATTACACTAACGTTTTTGGTCAAGGATTAGTAACTGATTTATCTTATGAAACTGTTGTTGGTAAATTTAATAAAGCAGTTATGAACGGTATCTTTGTAATTGGTAATGGATTAGATGCTGGTAATAGATCTAATGTTTTAAGTTTAGATGATACCGGTAATTTACTTGTTAATAATGGAGCTACTAATATTTTTAATCTCACAAAAGATGGTAATTTAACTATACCAGCTAAATTTACCAGTAATTCTATAGAAACTTCTAATTTAAAAGTAACTACTGGAATAGATTTAACTGGACTTTCTTTTGAAGCTGAAGATGTAACAGTAAATAATTTAACAGTAAAACAAAAATCAATTTTAACAGGAGAAGTAGAGTCTAAAAATAATATTACTTCTACTGGTACAATTAGTAGTAAAAATCTTAATGTAGAATTAGATATTAATTCTGGTACAATAACTACTGGTGATATTTCAGCAACTGGTAGTACAGTTTTGAGTGGTATATCAAACACAGGAGATATTTCAAATACTGGAGCTATTACTTCTGAAGGAAATATTAGCACAATAAAAGATATGGTAGCTAGTAAGGTGAGTTCAACTGATGTTGTTGCAACTAATATAATTGCAGATAATATTAAACTAAATTCTTTGTATGATTCCACTGGAACTTTGGATGATAAAGTTGGCTTTATATTAACAGTAAATAATGATGGTAAAACTATTGGATGGCAAAGAAATACTGCTATTGGAATGGGAATTAAGAATTTCTTAGATTACGGTACTGAAAATGGATTAATTCAAAGATCTGATGCAATTAATACAGCTGGAAAAGATTCAGTAACATTTGGTAGCGGAAACAGTAGAGCTTCATCATTATATTCAATCACTGCTGGTACAGGTAATTCATCATCATCTGGACATGATTATACAAATTTATTTGGTGAAAAATTAATTACAGACAATGCTTATGAAACTATTATTGGTAAATTTAATAAAACAGTAACTGATGGAGCTTTTGTAATTGGTAATGGTACAGATAATATAAACAGAAGTAACGTACTTAGTATAGATAACTCTGGTAGTTTGCTTATTAATAATGGAAGTACAAATATATTTAACCTTGACTCTACTGGTAACTTAACTATACCTAAAAAATTCACTGCTAATTCTATAGAAGTTGTTGATTTAAAAGTAACTACTGGTATAGATTTAACTGGATTGGCATTAGAATTAGAAGATCTTACCGTTAATACTTTAACAGTAAAACAAAAATCTACTCTTATAGGTGAAATTGAATCTAGAAATAATATTTCTACTACTGGTAAAATTACTGGTAAATCTATTGAATTGGAATTAGATTTAAAATCTGGTTCAATAAATACTGGTGATATAGAAGTAACTGGTAGTTCAACTTTAAATGGAATTTCAAATACTGGAAATATCATTACTACTGGAGAAATTACTGCTAATGGAGATATTAGTACTGTTAAAAATATATACGCAGATGAAATTACTGGAAGTACTTTAACCATTGATAACATAACTACAGATACAATTAAATTAAACAGTTTATATGACTCCACTGGTGCTTTAGATAATAAAGTTGGTTATCTATTGACTGTCAATGATGATGGAAAAACTGTTAGTTGGAAGAAAAATGCAGCAATTGGTATAGGTGTAAAAAATATATTAGATTATGGTTCTGATAATGCTTTAACTCAAAAAGCTGATATAGTAAATGCTGCGGGTAAAGATTCTGTAGTATTTGGTAGTGGAAATAGTAGAGGTTCTGCGACTAATTCAATTACAGCTGGTTCTGGAAATTCATCTTCCGCTGGCCATAACTTTACTAATTTATTTGGAGAAAAATTAACTTCTGATAATGCATATGAAACAATTATTGGTAAATACAATAAGTACGTTCAAAATGGAGCTTTTGTAATAGGTAATGGAGATTCAACTGCTAGAAGCAATATATTTAGCTTAGATAATTCTGGTAATTTATTAGTTAATAATGGAACAAAAAATATTTTGAATTTAACTTCTACTGGAAATTTAACTATACCAACTAAATTTACTGCAGATTCTATTGAAGTTAATTCTATTAAAATAGCCGCTGGAATAGATTTGACTGGACTTTCTTTAAATTGCGAAGATTTAACAATTAACAATTTAACAGTAAACCGAAAATCAATATTAACAGGAGAAGTAGAAACTAAAAGTAATATAACTTCTACTGGATTAATTAAAGCTAAATCATTAGAAGCAGAACTTGGAGTTGAATCTAGTTCAATAACTACTAGTGCTTTAACTATTACTGGTAATATTACTTCAAATGGTATTTCAAATACTGGAAATATTACTAATACTGGTACAATTTCTTCTAATGGTGATATTACTACAATTGCAAATATGTCAGCAGATGGAATTACTGCTAATAGTATAACTTCTACTTCTATTGAATCTGATAACATTACTTTAAATACTTTATATGATTCTAGTGGAATAATAAGTGATAAAATTGGTTACATATTAACAGTAAATAATGATGGCAAAACTATTAGTTGGAAACAAAATGCAGCTATAGGTTCTGGAATTCAAAATTTACTTGATTATGGTGCAAACAATGCCTTAATTCAAAAATCTGATCAAGCTAATTCTGCTGGTAGAAATTCAGTAACCTTTGGAAGTAATAATAGTAGAGGAGCTTCAGCTAATTCGATCACAGCTGGTTCAGGAAATACATCATCATCCGGACATGATTATACAAACTTATTTGGTCAAGGACTAAATTCAGACAAAGCATATGAAACTGTTATAGGTAAATATAACAAAGCAGTTTCAAATGGCATTTTTGTAATTGGTAATGGTAATGATGCTGATACTAGAACAAATGTATTAAGTCTTGATAATGTTGGTAATTTACTTGTAAATAATGGAGCTACTAATATTTTCAATCTTACAAAAGACGGTAATTTAACTATTTCAAATCAAATTAATACCAAAACTATAGAAGTTGAAAATATTACAATTGCTAATGGAATCGATTTAACTGGTTTATCAATTAATTTAGATAATATTACAACCAATAACTTAACAGTTAATCAAACAACTACATTGGCTGGAACAGTAGAAGTTATGGGTAAAATAACTTCAAATAATAGTATTGAGGCCAATTCATTAATTACAAGTTTAGGAGTTACTTCTAAAACATTATCTACTGGAAACATAACAGCTACTGGAAATTTAGAAATTAATGGTATAAATAATACTGGCGATATAATTTCAACTGGAATGTTTACGACTGGTGGAGATATTAGAACTACTAAAAATATTTCAGGAACAAAAATAACTGCTACTGATTTTTCTGGTACTAACGTTACAACTGATAATCTAAAAATAAATGCTTTATTTGATTCTACTGGAAAAATAAGTGATAAAGTTGGTTATGTACTTACAATAAATGATGATGGATTAACTGTTGGATGGAAAAAAGCAGTAACTCCTACTTTAGATTTAACCAATTTACTTGACTATGGAAACGATTTTGGATTAATTCAAAAAGCTACTAATGCCAATACAGTTGGAAAATCTTCAGTAGTATTTGGAGATAATAATAGTCGTTCATCAGCAAATTACTCTATAACCTCTGGGTCTAGTAATACTTCTTCATCTGGACATGACTATACAAATTTATTTGGTCAAGGTTTATTTACTGATGGTCCTTATGAAACAGTTATTGGTAAATATAATCAAACAGTTACTAATGGAGCATTTGTAATTGGTAATGGTACTTCTACCAGTAAATCAAATTTATTATCTATAGATTATAATGGTAATTTTAATTTAAACGATAAAATGAAATTATCCGATGGAGACCTTACAATAGAAAATTCTATAACTTCTGTAAGTGGTAAATTTACTAATTTGGAAGTAAGTAATGGAATTGCTTATACAGGATCAGAATTTAGTATAAAAAATCTAAAAGTAGAAGATTTATTAGTAACAAAAACTTTCGATGTTCAATGTACTGAAGCTAATTTTGCAGAAAATGTTACTATAGGACAAAAATTAACTACTACTAATCTAGATGCTGGTGGAGCAGTTAATACTGGTACTTTAAAAACATCTGGTACAATAAACGCTTCTGGTAATATTTCAAGTGAAAAAAATATAATTGCTACTGGTGACGTACATGGAGTAAATGGTATTTTTACTGGACACTTATCTGCTACTGGAAATATTGAAGGTGCAGATATTAAAGGTTCATCGTTAAATATAGCAGGAAATGCTACTGCGAATGAGATTACTTGTACTTCATTAGCTGTTCAATCAATTACTGATTCTAAAAATTCTTCTGGTGCTCCTGGAGATGTATTAGCTATATCACAAGATGGTTCAAAAATAGTTTGGACTTCTGGAGAAAGCACTGGAAATTCAGTTAAAAATATAACTGATTATGGTAATGTAGCTAATTTTTCACTTATTCAAAGAGCTGGAAATGCAAATACTTGTGGAATTAGTTCTGTAGTGTTTGGTGATGCAAACATTAGAGATAAGGCTGATTATTCAATCACATCTGGTAAAAATAATCACACAGCTTCTCAACATAATTATACAGCAATATTTGGTGAGCAATTAATTTCTGATGATTCTTATGAAGTAATAGTTGGTAAATATAACAAATCTGTGGCTGATGGTGCTCTAGTTGTAGGTAATGGAAAAGATGCTTCTGCTAGAAGTAATGTTCTCGAATTAGATAAGCATGGTCAACTTAAAATTAATAATGGAAGTACAAATTTACTTACATTAGATTCTACTGGTAATTTAACTATTACTAATAAAATGTCCGGAGGAGTTGCTACTTTTGAAACATTAACAGTTACAAATGGTATAGACTTCCAAGGAAATGCAATTACTTTTAGTGACTTAGAGTTAGACACTTTAGTAGTAAAAAAATCAGCTGATTTTGAATGTGATTCAGTTAATGTTAAAAAAGATATAGCGGTCACTGGTACAGTAACAGCTGTAATTGGAAATTTAACAACTTCTACTATTAATACATTACATGCTACTTCTTGTGATTTAACTACAATTAATTCTGATAATATTACTAATTCACAATTAGTGAAAACTAAAGATTTAGAAGTTAGTAATAGTGTTACATTCGCTAAAGATTGTACTGTAACGGGTAATTTAAATTGTGCTAATTTAAGTACTGGTACTGGAACATTTAGTGGAAATATCACTGCTCCAGTTATTCAATTGGATAAGATCAAAGATCATTATGGTTCTGCCGGAGGAGTAAATTACTTCTTAAGTTCAGATGGACAATATTTAAAATGGACAACAATTAAGACTGATGGAGGCGGATCAAGTGGAGGATCTGGACCTGATTATTCAACCGATATAACAACTTTATATGCTTATATAGGAAACATGAGTACATTAAAATCTAAAACTTCTATAGATTTAGTTGGAGCCATTAACGAAGTTTATGATAAAGCATTTGCTCCAAGTCAAACTACTAGCGGTGGAGTAGGTAAATATTATCCTGATAATGATAATCCTGCTGCTACTAGTGGAGTTATTTTTAATGACTACTTAAATAATGCTGCAGGAGGTAAATATTCTGCATCTTTTGGTTACCAAACAAAAGCAATGTCAGATTATCAATTTAGTTGTGGTAGACAAAATTCATTTGATGCTAGTGCATTATTTGTTGTTGGTAACGGATCTGGAGAAACTTATTCTAATGCTATGGCAGTTACAAATACTGGAGATGTTAAAATTTCTGGTGTAATTAAGAGTATGACTGGTACTTGTGAAGCTGGAAGTATATTAACAGCTGTAGATGATGGGGAAGGAAATCTTGGATTAGAATGGGCAAATCTAATAGGTGTTTTAACTGATTTACCTACAACTGCTCAAGATACAGTAGTAGCTGCTATTACAGAATTATATGATAAAATTGTTGCTTTAGAAGAAGAAGTAGAAAAACTTAAAAATCCTGGTGGTGGAGGTAAACCAACAGGACCAACAGGGCCTACAGGTGCTCCTGGACCTACTGGACCTACTGGATCAACTGGTACTACAGGTACAACACCATAAAAAAAGAGAGAGTTTTTTTAAACTCTCTTTTTTAGTATCTTTTGGTTAATAAATTTTTAATTACGTTAACTATTGATGCAAATATATTGCCTGTTGGACCTTCTTTAACTGCCCATATATCGTGCATTTCTTCAATCATTTCATAAGGAATATAGCAAAAACCATTTTCGCCCCAATTTGATCCCCAAGAATTTACAACTTTGAAATATCCACCGGACATACCTGGTTTAATTCTAATATTTCTTTTACTTACAAAATTATCATCATATGAAACTATAGTCATACAATGTGAGCCCTCATACTTTTCTTTTGCTTTATTTGGCATAGGAACAATACCTGTCATTGCTACCATTTTAGTATCAAATGAAGTGTATAATTTCATACCTATTAAAACTGGCTTATTTTGAGCTATACAAGTTTTAATTTGATTTACAGAAGTTAATCTTTGATACCCTTCAATCATATGATTTTTTGCATCTTCTTCTGCTTCTTCAGATGGTTTTTGAGCAAAATTTCTTTCTATATAAGGGTGTAAAGATTCTTTACAAATACCAAATTTTTGAAGAACTTTCATGGCATCTCTAATGTAAGCACCATTATCAAACTTAACTGTACCTTCTAGTTCTCTTTCTTTATAGTATAAATACATTGGTGATAATTCATAGTGAGGTTTTTGAGCTATAGCCTCAAGAGTTTCCATCATATATGAAGATCCTTGACCAGAACAAGAACCTAAAGTACCTTGATTTTCAATCCTTTTTACATAACCACTCAAATCATATTCATCTGGCAAAATAACAGCAGAACACATTTTATTTGAAAAATATACGTCTCTTGGGTCAAAAGGAGATGGTTTTACCTTATCTAATCTATGTTTTTTAAATTCTTCCACAGAAATTCACCTACCTTACAGTAGTGTTATTCAAAATAACAACTGCTTTCTATATCTAAAAAATAGACTACAACTGTTTAAGTTAGTTCTGTTAGGAAATAGAAACAAAACTACTTTTGTTTTGTAGTTACCAATTAATTTTATTTTGCATTGTTATTAGCATTCAAGACTTCAATTTCAAATTCATCTAGTTCTCTATCGTTAATATACCATATAGTATTAATTACATCGCCATTATCATCATAAAGGATATAAGCTGGTCCATCTGTTCTATGGAGTTTGTTATCTTTGTTCCAAGATATCTCTTTCAAGGTTTTAAAATTTCCTAAAGATTTTCTAATTAATGCTGGTCCATTTTCTCTGTCTAGAACAAACTCAGATTTGCCATTATAGTGATAATGATAGCCAATTTTTGTAATTATTGCGTATCCGTCTTTATACATCTCTATTTCTCTTACTTTTCTGAAGCCTAAATCTCTTATTCTTTTTAAAAGTATTCTCACATAATATCCGGTTTCTGTAAATTCTGCTTTATACTCTTCATCCTCAAAAATTACCACTTCTGGAACTATTAACTTGTTTATATATTTAAACAAATCTTCTAAATCATTTACTACGACTACTTTTCCTAACATTTTGTTAAAAATCATTTAATTGACCTCCCCGTAAAGTTTTTTAGCAATTTCGATTTGCAATTCATTCATTTTATTACCTTTAATATACCAACCTTCTTTCTCAACTTCATCAAAGCAATTGTACACCAAAACTGCTGGTCCATTTGTTCTATTGAGTTTACCATCTCTATACCAATAGACATAATGTACAATACCCATTGATGGAACGCCATTGTAGTAGTTACCGCGAATAGCAGGGCCATCTTGTCTACTTGGAACAAACTCGTAAACATTATATTCTTCTTCATATACTTCATAGCCGTACTTAATTTCAAAATTGTACTTACCAAGATGAATTGAAATATGCTTAATTCTTTTTGAGTTAGCATCAACATCAATATCCTTTAGTTCAAAGCACTTTGCATCTAAATACAAATTTTTTTCTACAATCCAATTTGTACCTCTAAAATTAATGTATTTAGGGTATCTAAACTTCTTAAGTATTTTAATTAGTTCTTCTTCAGAATTAACAACTGCTCTTCTCATTACAAATTCTTTAAAAGTTCTAACTAAAATTTTATTCATCTTAGTCCCTCCTCTTTATTATAATATAATTATATACTA
>ENA-ORNF01002945-ORNF01002945.1-human-gut-metagenome-genome-assembly--contig:-NODE-2945-length-11887-cov-2.942106_pt1 | contig 11887 bp, 14 predicted proteins | sample MGYA00242110_ERZ509012 | MGnify/ENA primary metagenome ERZ509012 (study PRJEB26280, sample SAMEA2338714) | human gut metagenome | biome: human gut; feature: human-associated habitat; material: faeces... | reverse complement strand
ATTTCGATGTCCCTGTCCGATGCTTTCGAGATAAGCGCGGATGACACGAAGTCCGGTATATTCGCCGGCGGCACCTGAGTTCGGTTGTAATGTAACACCTTTGAATCCGGTGATCTCTGCCAGGTAGCAGCACAGGTTTTCAATCAACTCCGTATAGCCTTCTACCTGTTCTTCCGGTGCGTACGGGTGAATATTCATAAATTCAGCACGGCTGAGCGGAAGCATTTCAGATGCAGCGTTCAGTTTCATCGTACATGAACCCAGGGAGATCATCGACTGTGCCAATGATACGTCTTTGCGTCCCAGACGGGTGATATAACGCATCAGCTCGGTTTCCGTATGATATTTTTTGAATACATCTTCCTGTGCCATAATCTTATAAAATATTATTTGAGTGACAAAGGTAATGAAATTTTATTCTTCGTGTCCGATTTCTTTCATTGCCTGTGTGACATTTATCGTATAGTCTCCGATTTTCTCACATTCGGAGAAAAGGTCGTTATACAGAATACCCATAGAATATTCGTATCGTTTTTCTTCGATCGCCATCAGGTGTTCCTGTTTCAAAATGGTCCGGTAATCGTTGATGGCTTGTTCGAGTTCATAGGCTTTCTTGGCGTTTACCTGGGTATATTCGGTAGCCAGATTGGCACACATAACGACGATAGATTCATCCACTAAGGCAAACATATGTTTGAGTTTATTGGACAATTCTTCCGGGAAGGTGATTTTCTGTTCGTTACGACGATAAATCGCTTTGGCGACATTTAAAATAGAATCGGCTACACTTTCCACTTCCGATACGATTTTAAACATCGCACGTACCCGTTGGGAGTTTTCGGAGGTTAGTCTGGATTCGGAAACTTTGGTCAGGTAATCGGCAATTTCAACTTCCACCTGGTCACTTTCGTCTTCCATTTTCTGGAGATAATCGAATTCTTTTTCATATTCTCCGGAGGGCATATCGAAAGCCTGGATTGTTTTGTGAAACATTTCCAGCGTACTTTGCCCGTAGAGGGAGATCTCTTGTTTGGCTTGGAAAAGCGAGGCGTCCGGCGTAGATAACAAACCGATTTTGATATGTTTCAAAGTAAAAGTTTCTTCCCCTTTCTTGGGAGGAATAATCCGGCTGACAATCCGGGCCAGATATTCGGTAAACCAAATCAGAATAGCCACGTTGATCCCCTTTGCCAAGGTGTTGAAAAGAGATAATACAAGCGGCATGGCGGCATTTATAGAAGCGGTCACTCCGGCCCGGGCTTCCGGTGAGAAAGCTTCGTTCAACAGTTTCGGGTCCGAAAATTTGGGATTATAAGTCGAGAGATGCAGGGTGACACACAAGTCTCCGATGAAGTTCAAAAAAGGGGTAAATATCAGGAATAACCAGATCTACGCCCAGCATATCATCTTCCGGGAAAGCAAGACCGCAGTCTACCACAACAATGCTGTCTTCATATTCAAAAGCAGTGATGTTCATTCCGATCTGCTCTAATCCGCCAAGTGGAATGATCTTCAGCTTTGAAGTTTTTTCTTTCTTCAATCCTTTACCTCCATTATTATTTTTTTTCCGCTCGCTATATTTTTTATCATTTGCCTTGACTTCTTTACTGGTTTTTGTCTTTGTTCTTCCAGTCGTTCTCGTCTTGCGCACTTCTTTTTTTTCTTCCGTTTTTACTTCGTCTGTTTTTACTTCTTTTATTTCTTCCATTTTCAGTTCTTCGTTTTTCATTTCATTATCTTTCGTACTCAATGTCCGTATCCTCAACTAATTCCGCAAATATTTTTCCAACTGCAGCTAACTCGGTATCATCTTCTACCATCTCGTAGCAGACTTCCTCGCCCTCTGCGGCAACTTCTTTTAAGAGATAGGCATCGCAGTCGCCGTCCTCTTCCTCTGTAGCAAGAAGATACCGCATTCCGTTCACCTGAGTCTCTTCCAATACAAAAAGAGAGATCTCTTCTTTTGTATCAGGATCTACAAATGTTACTTTTTCCATTTACCTTTCATTTCCTTCCGTTCCTATTTGATTTGCCCATGTTTTTGCATTAAGCATCCTTATGGTATGAAAGATAGTCCAGATATCCCTGTAAAATAAAAACAGCCGCAATCTCATCCACATACTTCTTGCGGTCTTCTCTCCGGATACCAGACTCCATCATATGCTTATCTGCTGAAACTGTCGTCAGACGCTCATCCCAAAGTACTACTTCAAGCCCCGTACGTCTCTCCAACATTTCTTTAAACTCTTTCGTCTTTTCGCAACGCTCTCCCTCTGAATTATTCATATTTTTCGGGAAACCAAGCACAATACGCTCCACCTGATATTCTGTTATGATCTGTTCAATCCGCGCTAACGTTTGGCGCAGTTTATTAGGAGACTGGCGTCTTACGATTTCCAGTCCCTGTGCTGTCAACAACAGCTCGTCACTGACTGCCACACCGACAGTCTTCGAGCCAAAATCCAATCCTAAAATCCGCATACTCTCTCCGTCACTACGCCCAACGATTGTTTTTGATATAAGATTTTAATATCTCTTCTACCAATTCGTCACGCTCTACCTTCATAATCAGGCTTCTTGCATTATTATGGCTGGTAATATAAGTAGGATCTCCAGACATAATATATCCAACAATCTGATTTACCGGATTATAGCCTTTCTCACTCAGTGCATGATATACGATCTCCAAGATATCGCCCACTTTGAGTTCCGGTTCTTTTTCCACTTTAAAATACTGTGTATTATTGATATTCTGCATATTTGTCACGCCCTTATACCTGCTTAAAAGCATTGCTGTATATTATTCTAATATAGTTTGTCCTAAAATTCAACCATAAGTTCAAGAACTCCATCCGTCAGTTGTCCTTTGATGGTCCCTGTCACAAACTGATTTGCAAGATTTTCCTTCGTCTCCACCGCTACCTTGACATACTCTTTCGTGTATCCGGTAAAGTAGGTTTTTCCGTTCCATTCCATCGCTTCTTCCAAAAGCACGGTCACCTGTTTTTCCACATAATCCATGCGAAACTGGTCTGACATTTTCTTCTCCAGCTCCAAAAGGATGGCACTTCGTCTGGTCTTTTCCTGCTCGTCTACCTGATCCGGCATCACTGCCGCTTTCGTTCCCTCTCTCTTCGAATATTTAAAGATGTGCATTTCATAAAAATGGATCCGCTCCAAATATTCCCTTGTCATCTGAAACTCTTCTTCTGTCTCGCCCGGGAAACCTACGATCACATCCGTGGTGATCGCCGGATGGGAAAAATATTTCCGCAGTAACGCACAGCCTGCCTCGTATTCTTTGGTATCGTAACGGCGATTCATTCTTTTTAACACTGTATCGCAGCCACTCTGTAAGGAAAGATGGAAATGTGGACAGATCTTTTCCAGTTCCGATAAGCGTTTTACAAAATCCTCGGTCACGATCCGAGGCTCCAGACTGCCCAGTCTGATGCGTTTGATCTGCTCTACGCCATGCACCAGTTCGATCAGATGTAACAGATCATCTCCGGTGTCTACTCCGTAAGAGCTCAGATGGATCCCGGTAAGCACTACCTCCTGATATCCATGCGCCGCCAGCCGCTCCACTTCTGCCAGAACATCTTCTGCCTTTCTGCTTCTGACCCTGCCTCTTGCAAATGGGATGATACAGTAACTGCAGAACTGGTTGCATCCATCCTGCACTTTTAAGAACGCTCTGGTATGTTCCGCGGTCTTCTCCAGATGAAGCTCCTCGTAATCCTGTTTGACATGGTTGATATCAACCACTTCATTTACTTTTTCAGCTTCATTTCCCTGCCTCTTTTTCTCATATGCTTCGATTGCATCAAGCAGCATATGTTTTTTATTATTTCCGATTACAATATCGATGCTTTCATCTAATGCTGCTTCATCCTCTTTTGTCTGTACATAACATCCTGCTGCAATCACAATCGCCTCCGGATTCGTCTTTTTTGCTTTGTGAAGCATCTGTCTGGATTTACGGTCAGCCATGTTCGTTACGGAGCAGGTATTGATCACATAAACATCTGCCCTTTCATGGAACGGCACGATCTCATAGCCTGCCTGTTCCAAGATCTGCTGCATGGCTTCTGTCTCGTATGCGTTCACTTTACATCCCAGATTATGTAACGCCGCTTTTTTCATTTCATCCCTCCATTTACTGTTGACTTTTCCATAAAAAACCTTTAGTATAAAAGTAACTTGATTAGTTAATCTTAAGGAGGTTTTTCGCTATGAAAACAGTACAGATTTCTTTAAATTCCATCGACAAAGTAAAATCCTTTGTCAACGCTATTACACAGTATGAATTTGATTTCGATTTAATCTCTGGAAGATACGTGATCGATGCAAAATCTATCATGGGTATCTTCAGCTTAGATTTATCCAAACCAATCGATTTAGCAATCCATGCTGAGAGCAATATCGATGAGATTATGGAAACATTAAAACCATATTTAATCTAATGATTTTGTATTTCCAGAAAAAGCCACAGATTTTCATCTGTGGTTTTTCTTTTTCTCTTTTTATTCACGCAATATACATACTGTGTGATGCATACTGCGCGATATTTCTCATTTCTGCATGAAGTGACGCATCGCTTATGCTTCGATGCGGATCACTTCTACGGTATCGATTGCTTCCTGCATCAGGGCATCGATCTTTTCATCTAATTTCTTCTCATCATTGTGAATGACATTCAGACTTGGTTTTGTCACTGGATGTTTTGCCACGAAGATTGTACAGCAATCCTCATATGGTAAAATTGAAGTCTCATAGGCATCGATCTTTTCTGAGATCTCAACGATCTCCTGCTTGTCAAATCCGATCAGCGGACGATATACCGGCATCGTACATACTTCATTGGTTGCAGCTAAAGACTGCATGGTCTGGCTTGCAACCTGTCCGATACTCTCTCCTGTGATCAGTCCCAGGCATTTATTTTCTTTTGCAAAATGTTCTGCCAGTTTCATCATATAACGGCGCATGATGATCGTCAGTTCCTCATGCGGGCACTGCTCATAAATATAGAGCTGGATATCGGTAAAGTTGACCACATGAAGCTGGATCGGACCGGAATATTTTGCAACGATCTTTGCCAGGTCAATGACTTTCTGTTTTGCACGCTCTGACGTATATGGCGGGGCATGGAAATAAGTTGCATCAATGCAGACACCTCTTTTGGCGATCATATAACCTGCAACCGGACTGTCGATTCCTCCGGAAAGTAAAAGCATTGCTTTTCCATTTGTGCCAACCGGCATACCTCCCGGTCCCGGGATTACAGTAGAGTACAGATTGATCTGGCTACGGATCTCAATGTTGATCATAACGTCCGGATGATGCACATCTACTTTTAATTCCGGATATGCCTCTAAAAGTTTCTCTCCAATCTTGGCGTTGATCTCCATCGATTCCAGTGGATAATTTTTTCTCGCACGTCTTGCATTTACCTTAAAGGTAAAGTTCTTATCCGGGTATGCCATATCAATGTAACGGATCACTTCTTCTGCAAGGCGGTCAAATCCTTCATCCTCTAATATGACAACCGGACAGATACCGACAATACCAAAGACACATTTCAGTGCCTCGATCGCCTCATCATAATCAAATTCTCCCTCGGTCTCCACATAGATACGTCCCTGCTCTTTGCGGATGCGGAATGTGCCATCTACCTTTTTCAATGCCTGGTTCATCTGGCTGACCAGTGCATCCTCAAACAGATAACGGTTTTTTCCCTTGATCGCAATTTCTGCATATTTAATTAAAAATGCTTTATACATAATTTCCTCCATAAAAGCCATTTAATGGCGTGTAAACTTTCTGCGGAACGGCACGATCTCTTTTAATGCCGCAATCGCATAATCAATCTCTTCCGGTGTCGTCTCTGCACAGAAACTGAAACGGATCGTACTCTCTAACCGGTCTTTTGACAGACCGATTCCCTGTAATGTCTTACTCGGTGCCGGTTTATTGGAAGAACAGGCACTTCCCGCCGAAACATAGATTTCTTTTTCCTCTAAGGAATGTAATAATACTTCACTCCGCACCCCGGGGATCGTCACACTGACGATATGTGGTGCTGAATCACGTCCTGTCTTTCCATTTATGGTCACATCCTCAATCTGTGTCACCCCTTCAATGAAACGGCTTTTCATCTCATAGAGATGATCGATCTTTTCTTCAAAATCCGTATAGATTTCTTCTGCCGCTACACCAAGTGCTGCCGCCGCTGGTACATTTTCGGTTCCAGAACGCATTCCTTTTTGCTGTCCACCGCCAAATAAGATCGGTTTTATCTTTGTTTTATCCTTTACATACAAAAAACCGGAACCTTTGGGTCCGTGTATCTTATGTCCGCTGACCGATAACAGATCAATGCCCATCTTCTTTGGATAAATACGATATTTTCCATATGCCTGGATCGCATCGACATGCAACAGGGTTTTCGGATTTTTCGCTTTTACGATCTTTGCTGCTTCCTCGATCGGCTCTACTGCACCGATCTCATTGTTTACCATCATAAGTGAAACCAGGATCGTATCTTCCCGCACCGCTTCCTGTAACTGCTCCAGTGAGATCAATCCATCATGGTCTGTTTTCAGGTAAGTAATCTCAAATCCCTGCTCCTCTAAATATGCCATAACAGCCGATACCGAAGCATGTTCGATCGCAGTCGTAATGATATGGTTTCCTGCACGTTTATTGGCAAGTGCCGTTCCAATGATCGCCAGATTGTTGGATTCGGTTCCACCTGATGTAAAATAGATCTCTTTTTCCTCTGCTTTTAATGTTTTGGCGATCTGTTCTTTTGCTCTGCGGATATACCCCTCCGCAACCATTCCCATGGTATGGAGCGAGGACGGATTTCCGTAATCCTCCATCAGAACCTTTACCATGATATCCCGCGCCCGCTCACTGCAGCGGGTCGTCGCTGAATTATCTAAATATGCCTGCATTCTTTTTCACTCTTTCTTTTATGAATCCAACTGATAGGTCAGGATCGACAGCATTGCAAGTCCCGCTGTCTCTGTCCGCAAAATGCGTCTTCCAAGGGATAACAGAGCCATGTCATGACTTTTTGCCAGAGCGATCTCATCCTCTGCAAATCCACCCTCCGGTCCGATAAAAATACCGATAGACTGCCCCGGTCTGATGCCTTCCACCACGCTTCTTGTTGCCTCCATGCCACGTTCATTTTCATAAGGCACCAATACCACATCCAGCTGTGCTGCCAGAGAAATGGCATCCTCATAGCGCAGTGGCATCTCAACGGTCGGGATCAGACTGCGCTTTGACTGCTTTGCCGCACTTTTAGCGATCTCCTGCCAGCGTTTTACTTTATTTTCTGCCTTTTTTGCATCCAGTTTTACGACACAGTTTTTCATTGCCACCGGAACGATCTGATAGGCACCAAGTTCAACTGCTTTCTGAATGATCAGCTCCATTTTATCGCTCTTTGGCAGTCCCTGAAACAGATAGATCTTGTTTGGCAGTTCGGTCCCCTCGGTCAGCTCTTCTACGATCTCTGCCCGCACCGACTCCTCCCGAAGTTCTGTAATACAGCAAAAATAATTTTTTCCATTTTCTGTGCTGACACGCACTTTCTCTCCCGGCTTCATACGAAGTACATTTTTTATGTGATTGACATCGCTGCCCTCGATCAGCACCTCGCCATCCATCACCTGTGAATCATCGATAAAGAACTGATACATGTAACTCCTGCTAACCTCCATTCCAGAATCTTTACGCGATATTCTCTATTTATCTTTGCGTGCTGTAATATTGACCCATTCTCCCTGATGGTTGATCTCCACTACGGTAAGTCCTGCCTTTTCGATTGCCTCTTTTACTGCATCTTCTTTGAAATCAATAATTCCTGAGGTAATAAAATAGCCGCCTTTTTTCAGTCTTGCCGGGATCACCGGTGCCATTGGTATAATGACATCCGCAAGGATATTTGCCACCACAATATCATAACACTCTGTTCCGACTTTCTCCTGCAATTCGGTGTCATCGATCAGATTGCCAACATAGAAAGTTCCTTTTGAAAGGTCTAAATGATTGACCTGCATATTGTCTCTCGTTGATGTCATGCAATCCGCATCCAGATCGGTTCCGACTACCTCGCTGGCACCCAGTTTCAATGCCACAATAGATAAAATTCCGCTTCCGCATCCGACATCAAGTACTTTCGGTGTGGTCCCCGAAATGTATTTTAACAACTGGCGGATACAAAGCTGTGTTGTTTCATGTTTTCCGGTACCAAATGATACTCCCGGATCGATCTCGATCAGGAACTTATCCTTATCCGCTTCTTTTAATTCTTCCCAGGTCGGTTTGATCAGAATGTCATCAATATAGAAAGAAGAAAAGAATTTCTTCCAGTTATTGATCCAGTCCAGATCCTCGGTCTGATCCGATGTGATCACGCCGGTTCCGACGTCCACGATCTTACGCAGCTCTTCGAGTTCGGTCTTGACCTGTTTTAACAGCTCCGTGTAGTCCTCTCCATTGTCTTCCAGATAAAAACTGACATAGCTCACCCCATCATCCGGTGGCAGTTCCGGCAGAAAATCGATAAACATATCTGCCTGATCCTGTTTGGATAACGGTATCTTATCCTCGATCTCTACACCCTCAATGCCCAGTTCCATCAACATGGAGCTCATGAAATCTTCTGCTGCTGTTGTTGTTTCAATGGTATACTTATTCCACTTCATATATCTTCCTCATCTCATCTGTTATCGTTCACGCATTTCTCCGTTTACACATAGCTATGAGACATCATAACACATTCCTTTTATTTTTGCAAAAAAGATATTTTTTAACCCCATTTTTTTCCTTAACTCTTGCAACCGCTCCGTCTTTCTTCTAAAATAGAGTTCAGTACAACGATTATTTATCATTACAGGAGGATACCATGGAGAAAATTGCAAGTTTTACCATTGACCACATAAAATTACAGCCAGGTGTTTATGTATCAAGAAAAGATCAGGTAGGTACCGAGACAATCACCACTTTCGATCTGCGTATGACATCCCCAAACGAGGAACCGGTCATGAATACCGCCGAGATGCACACCATCGAACACCTTGCAGCCACCTTTTTAAGAAATCATCCCGTTTACAAGGACAAGACCATCTACTTTGGTCCGATGGGATGCCGTACCGGTTTCTATCTGCTTTTAGCCGGTGATTACGAATCCAAAGACATCGTTCCGCTTATGATCGAACTGTTTGAATTTATCCGCGACTTTAAAGACGACGTACCGGGTGCTTCTCCAAAAGACTGTGGGAACTATCTGGATATGAATTTAGGCATGGCAAACTATCTTGCCAACCGCTATCTGGAACAGACGTTATATCACATTGATGAGGCACATCTGATCTATCCGGCATAAAATTTTATTCTGAGAATCCAAAAAGGTTTTGGTCATTTCATGTGGCCAAAACCTTTTTTCATGATAATAGAATGTTCACAGAGCGTTCATTCTATTATTGTTCGTATTTTTTACTCAGCCTATCGTATTCCCGGTTGATCTCCTGTATCATAGCGGTATCTCCCGCCAGATTATCGGGATGGTAAATCTTTAACAGCTCTTTATAACGGCGTTTCAATGCCTTTTTATTATCCACACCCACAAAAAACATTTCTGCGTTCACAGGCAACGGCTGCAGCTGTACCTTTTTCTCATGCTCTTCCACATAACGGTAAAAATTGCGCTGCTTTTCCACCTGTAATTTCTCATCCGCCAGATTTTTAAGCTCCTCTTCTAATAATTTCCATTTCATGGCAAAGAGTTTGCTCTCACTTTCCAGACGGCTTTTTTCTGTATCTTTCCAGCGGGTATAATCCCGTTTTTCACGTTCTAACGCTTTGCGCTCCCGCTCTATCTTTTTCCGTTCTTCCCGCAGCTGTTCTCTCTGGGATTCCAGTTTCTGCTCCTGTTTGTAACGCCACTGCTGAAATACAACCCCTGCATGGTTGCCTTTTACCTTATATCGGCCCATGACATTTTCTCCTTAAACGATAGGTTCCTCCGTTCGTAAATCCCGGATATTAAATCTCGTCAAATGCTTCCTTTACTTTATCCACGAAACCTTTTTTCTTTTTCGGTTTCTCTGCGGAAGCACCGGAGTGATCCTTATTCAAAGAATCTCCTGTCAGTTCATCAAAATGACGCAATGCCTCTTTTGCCTCTGCATTTAAGCCTGTCGGCACCTGTACCACCAGTGTGACATAATGGTCACCACGTACCGTTTTATTGCGCAGCGATGGCACTCCTTTTCCTTTCAGACGGATCCTTGTGTCTGTCTGTGTTCCCGGTTTCACCTCGTAGAGCACATCTCCGTCCACGGTATTGATACGGATTTCTCCGCCCAATGCTGCCTGCGCATAGGAGATCGGTGCGGTAGAATAAATGTTGGTATCCTGACGCTGAAATACCGGATGTCTGGATACGACTACCTCTACCAACAGATCGCCTCTTGGTCCACCGTTGATACCAGGCTCACCCTTCTCACGAATCCGGACACTCTGTCCATTATCGATTCCGGCAGGGATCGATACTTTGATCTTTTTCCTGCTGGAAATATATCCTGTACCACGGCAGTCCGGACATTTCTCTTTTATGATCTTACCGGTTCCATTACAATCCGGACAGGACTGCACGTTCTGTACTGTACCGAAAAATGACTGCTGGGTAAAGACAACTTTACCTTTTCCGCCACACTTGGCACATGTCTCCGGTGTTGTTCCCGGCTTTGCACCATTTCCATGACAGGTGTTACACTCATCCTTTAAGACCATCTCAATCTCTTTTTCACATCCAAAAACTGCCTCTTCGAATGTGATGCGGATGCTGGTTCTTAAATTCTGTCCCTTCATCGGACCATCATTTGCTCTTCTTCTGGTACCACCGCCGAAGAAATCGCCAAAAATATCGCCAAAGATATCGCCCATGTCCATGCCGGAGAAATCGAATCCTCCCGCACCGCCACCGGTTCCGTCAAATGCTGCATGACCAAACTGATCATACTGTCTTCTCTTTTCAGCATCACTTAATACGGCATAAGCTTCCTGTGCCTCTTTGAATTTTTCCTCTGCTTCTTTATCTCCCGGGTGCATATCCGGATGATATTTCTTTGCCAGACTACGGAATGCTTTTTTAATTTCATCATCAGATGCGGTTTTGCTTACCCCTAAGACTTCATAGTAATCTCTCTTATCTGCCATAACAATATTCCTCTTTCCGACCTCTGCGCATCAAACCGCACTTTTTTGCATGCTGCGCACTGACCTAAACTGCATACAGGGTTCCCGGATTCTGATCCGGAAACCCCGTCTTTCTTTTCTTTAAAAGATTATCTTACACTTCTTTGTAATCTGCATCGACAACATCATCATCGGCCGGACCACTCTGTGCTCCACCCATGTTGCTCATGTCAGGACCTGCGCCTGCTGCACCGGCTCCTGCTGCCTGTGACTGCTCATACATCTTTGCAAATACCTTCTGTGCACTCTCTGTCAGCTTCTCCTGTAAAGATTTCAGTTCTGCAACATCTGCCTCTGTCATCTCTTCTGCATTCTGATGTGCCTCTAAGAAGCTCTTTACAGCCCCCATATCTGCTTCTACAGCGGATTTGTCTGCCGGATCAATGTTTGCACCAACCTGATCTAATGCCTGCTGTGTCTGGAATACGAAAGAGTCTGCATCGTTTCTTGCATCGATTGCTTCTTTTCTCTTCTTATCCTGTGCTTCATACTCAGCTGCCTCTCTGACTGCCTTATCGATCTCATCATCAGACATATTAGAACCTGCTGTAATGGTAATGTGCTGCTCTTTTCCAGTTCCTAAATCTTTTGCAGATACGTTTACGATACC
>ENA-ORNF01002942-ORNF01002942.1-human-gut-metagenome-genome-assembly--contig:-NODE-2942-length-11898-cov-2.744322_pt1 | contig 11898 bp, 5 predicted proteins | sample MGYA00242110_ERZ509012 | MGnify/ENA primary metagenome ERZ509012 (study PRJEB26280, sample SAMEA2338714) | human gut metagenome | biome: human gut; feature: human-associated habitat; material: faeces... | reverse complement strand
TTTCCGTACCGACCAGCGGGCCATCCGCCGTTACATCGCAGGTGACGGTGACCGTCCACGCGATGGTATCTGTGCCGTCAGTAAACGTATAGACAACGGGAGATGTGAAGTTTTGGCGGCTGCCGGAGGCCTTGTCGCAGGTGAAGCCGGGAGCCATCGTGAAATTACCGGCAAGCGATGTGCGGTCAGTGCTTTCCGGCATGAGAATATTTGCGGTATGCGCCAGCTTGTCATATTGCGTGTTGCCGATCTGACTAGGAATTGTAAATGTAAGCAGGCCGGCTGGTTTTTCAAAGTAGTATGCCTCGCCGTCCGGATACTGCATCAATGTCACATTGTGCTTCTCTGCAATACCCATGCGGACACCGTCTTTCACGCTTGGATCTGTTAGACCCGCATTGTTGATAATAGCCTGTGCAGCGGGGTATTGACTGAAATCACCGCCCTCAACATAGGTGTTGTTCTCCTGACGGATATTTACGCCGCTGTCCCAGGAACGGTTCACAGAATAGAAGTTGTCGTGCCAGTAGCAGTCCTTGATGTTGGTCGTCCAGATCTTCTGCCACCAGTAAACGCCGTCGCCGACAACGTTGTTGTACAGTTCCATGCCCGTCGAGCCTTCATCGGTATACAGGCCGCCGTCCTTGTCATACAGGCCATCGCTGTGGTGGTGTAGATAGTTGCCAAACACCTTTGTACCTTCCTGCAGGCCAAGCGAATAGAAGCTGCCGCCGTCATGGATGGTCTTGCCGGTATCATGGATGTAGTTATTGGAAACGGTGTTGTTTCCGGAGCAGGGAGCGTTTTTCCAGTCCCAGCCCCAGCCAAGCGAAATACCGGTATACGTTGTGTAGCAGACCTCGTTATGGTCAATCACGGTATCAGAGGTATACAGCGCACAGATGGCGCTTGAGCCGAAGATGTCCAGACCAGTGCGCGTGATATAGTTATTGCGCACAACAACGCCCGTTACATCCGTGCCCGGATCGCAATATCCGTGATTATGGCCGGTGTTATTGCCGATAAAGATACCGGAACTGGAAATGTCGTGGATTGCACTGTTTGTAATGGCGCAATCAGAACTACCATTGCCGATGCGGATACCGCCGATGCCAAGATTGCGCAGTTCGCTGTTTGTAATGGTGATATTCTTTGCCGCGTGTGTTTCAATCGCACCAGGTACATCTCCCCAAACGCCATTGTGCTGGGCATACGTACCGGACTGTGCATCATTGTAGCCAATTTCATTCGGCGTCAGCCAAGAAGTATCTTCGAATTTCACACCGTCAAATGTGATATTTTCGGTTCCCTCAAAGACCAGGAGCTGCTCCGTCACCGGCAGAGTCGCCGACTTGCCATCCATGCTTCCGTCTGGCTTATAATAAAGCTTGCTTTCGCTGCGGTTAAGATACCATTCGCCGGGCTGGTCGATAAATTCATACGCGTTTTCTATCCATGTGATGCGGTCGGAATAGGCCGTGCTTTGGAGCGATGTGAGCCAATCCGTATCAAGATAGATCTCCGTACCGTCAGCAGACACACCGCTATTTCGGAAGATGCGGTGCTGCCACCAGCGCAGGATGTTGATCTCAATATCCGCAGTGTTTTTAAAGTTTTTCAATCCAAAACTCTCCGGAACAGCGTAACCAAGATGCTCCAGATTATCATAGTACATTCCGTTGATGGCATGCTCTGCGGCATAGGTCTTATCGCTGTTATCGTGCAGCGCCGCAATACCGGATGGCGTACACGTTTCACTGCTACTCACCTGCACATAAATCACGCGCCCTATGTCAATGAAATCGGTCGGTGCATAAGCCTCCAGTTCAGTTAGTCGGAAATAAAGCGGCAACCCCTCCTGCTGTCCATCCAGATCGCGAACCTGAATACGCAATTTGCTGGCGGAAACCGGTGCAAATGTAAACAACCGAGAGGTTGTTTCGCCCCAGTCATACCCTTTCAACTGCCTGCACGTCGTCCAATTCTGACCATCTTCGGAAGCAAGAATAGAAAAGTCAACCGGTTTATTATAGGTCTCTTGAATACTGATCTGCACGCCGCCAACCATCACTGCTGTTCCGTCATCTGTCACTGAAACGTCTACCCACGGTGCAAGCTCACCGCCGTTTGCAGCAAGCCAAGGCCTCAGGAGGCTGTCCGAAGAGATAAATGTCTGCACATCATCGTCAACAAGATTATTCAGCGGATATGTATAGTTTGTGTAATCCTGTAGTGCGCCGCCATTGATCTGATAAATCGGGCTGACACATCCGGGCTTTAGCAAATCGTTCGACGTATCAACCGAAATCGTCTGCGCTACGCCATACGCCTCCAACTCGCTGAGCTGAAAGTAGTAGCTCTCATCCTCAACAAGCTTTTCGAGATTGTGCGCGACAAAACGCAAGCGGGCAGCCTGTAGCGGTTGGAACGTGAACATAGCAGCGGTCTTTTCCTCGCTCCAATCGTAGTTGTCTTCGTTCACAACTGTCTTCCATGTCACACCGTCTACAGAAGTCTGGATTTCAAAGTCATTCGGCACAACACGCGGACGAACGGCAACGCGTACCGCGCCAAGTTGCACAGCAGAGCCGTTATCGCTCAGTCGCACCTCAACCCACGGCGAGAGACTGCCACCGTTGCCAAGCAGCCACTCCGGCTGATACGGTTTGGATGTGATAAAGCTATAGGCGCTGCTATTGCCGTCTACCAGCGCGTCCAGCGGGAATGTTCCGACTTCATCATAGTTATAGGATTCCTTGTTGGGGTTGTTATGGAAGATGCCCTCTACACATCCAGGGTGCAGCAAATTTGTCGTGTAGTCTATTTCGGCGGGCTCGCTGCTGCCGGACTTGGGCGCGAATGCCGCAAATTCAGCAACACGGAGTGCGTATTCCTTGCCGTCGTCACTCTCTGTGCCGGGCGTTTCCTCGCCATTTGCAATTTTTGTAGCGTGCAAGCGAACTTTTTTCGCCTCACACGGGCTAAAAATGAAGACAGCCGACCGACTCTGTGACCAATCGAACGCTGTTTCGCTGTGAACGATTGTCCAGTCCGTGTTGCCGGGATCATTCGACTGTGAAATTTCGATTGTAAAATCTACGGGTTGATTGATGGCGTCAACCGCGATTCGAATTGCTGCAATCTCTGCGTTCTGTCCGTTCTGGCTGATATTTGTACTGAGCCATGGGTAAACGCCCTCGACTTCGATCTGCTGGCGATAATACCCGCCTGTTGTAACGACGGTGTCCGGATTGTTGTCAAACAGGTTCGCGCTGCCATAGCCGGTTTGATTCAGCCAGTTCCAGTCATGATTTTCGTTGTGCCCCAGAACCTCAACAGCAGTCATCAGGTTGGTGTCATAATCAACAACAACCTCCGAGAGATCTGTATTGCTGCCGGTTTTCAGACCCGTTTCCAGTTCGGAAATGGCCAACATATACCGGCCAGGGTTCGTCCTGCTCGCAGTGCCGAGCTTTGTTGCATTTAGCTTAATATAGCGTGCCTGAGCCGGTGCAAAGTTGAATGTTGCAGCGGTAGCAACCACAGGCGACTCATATCCGGTTTGTTCACACTGTACCGTCCAAGCTGTGCCATCCTCTGAGGTTTCAACTGTAAAGTCCTGCGGAAATCCGGCCGCACGGCCGTTTTTATCCGCCTGTATGGACGAATATGCGGTCAGATAGTTGACACTGCGTACTTTTCCGAGATCGAGAACCAGATACTCATTTGCTTCCTGCGTCGTAACGGCAGGAGACATATAACCCTTTGTGCCGAACAGCGTCCAGTCTGTGGGAGACTGTTCCGTCATGGCGCGGGTCTGGTGCTCGCCGTCCACATAGAACTGACGCGAATTGACTGCCGCAGCCGGAACGTCGGCGACATAAATGTTCTTCTGTGCGTCATATATCGTCCAGCCGGTGATGGGCGTGCCGCCGGAAATGACCGGAACCTCGCCGGAAACGGCCTTATATGTGATGACATGGCCGTTCTTGCCAGAGTCGGCAGAGGTGAACGTGATCGCATTGCTGACACGATAGGTTCCGCCGTGCAGCCATACCGTCACATCACCGCCTGCACTCAGCGCTGCAGCAGCGGCTTTTGCCTTTTCAATCGTCTGGAAGGGGGCAACCTGCGTACCGGCGGCGCTGTCGCTGCCGTTGACCGGATCGACCCAGAGCGCCTGCGTATCTACGGCATAGGCAGTGATACCGAGCCCGGCAAATACGCTGACAAGCACGACAAGCGCCAGGAACAGGGAAATTGCTTTTTTCATGGCATAATCTCTCCATCCTCAAAGAATTTGCATACAAAACGGGCAGGATGAGGCAATGAGATGGCTCATCCTGCCCGTCCTTCAGTCAGTCAGACTAAAAATCCTGATGGGGTCGTTTATTTACTTGGTTGCCAGCCATGCGTCGATCTGGGACTGCATTTCGGCAATGATCTGCTCGACGCCGGCGTCCTTCAGAGCGGCGTTGAACGCTTCAAGCGTGCTGTCAACATCGACTGCGCCGCAGTTGAGAGCGGGCAGATATTCTTCGACAACAGCGGAGCACTGCGCGATCTGGGTTGCAACAGGCTCGGAGTCGAATGCGAAGCCGAGGATGCAGGAGGCCTGCGCGTTGGCGTTGATCTCGGCAGTTTCCGGCCAGGTGCCGACCTGAGAAGCGTCGGTGTAGTACTCGTTGAAGACGTTGCCGACGAGGAAGCTCAGCATGCCGGGATAGTCGCTGATGGGCTTGATGAGGCCGTCAGCCTTGTCGCCGACGAATTCATAGTCCGTGCCCTCAATGCCGTGGCAGATGAGGTTCAGGACTTCGGGATCGGAGTCAAGGAGGTTGATGAACGCAACAGCGCGCTCGACGTTCTTGGAGGTTGCGGAGACAGCGGTGATCGTCGCCTGCACAGCGCCGGTCGTCATGGCGCAGTCGCCGAAGGCAATGCCGGTGATGTCATAGCCGCGAAGCTGACCTTCGGTGATGTCGCCGCCGGGCTTGTGCGCCGGGTCGGTGTCGATCGCACGGATGTCATTCTCACCTACAGAGTCAGCACCGGTAACGGCGTCTGTCGGAAAGTAGCCCGCCAGATTCCACTCGCGCATCTTTTCACACAGAGCCTTGAATTCTTCAGACTCAAACTGGTTGAAGACAACGGGAGTTTCGGCAGCATAGTAAACAACACCCGGCGTCGTATTGGAAACGATCACATCATAGCCAAGATAGTTGACCATATTTTCATAAATAAGATGACCGTAATTATAAATCACAACGGCATCCGGCTCATTGGCTTTGATGGTCGCAGCATACTCGTCCAGATCGTCGAGCGTTTTGACAGTGCTGGGATCGAAGCCGTACTTGTTCAGAAGCTCGGTGTTGAAGCGGATACCGGTCTGACGGACATAGATCTGCTGAAGCGGAATGCCGTAGAGCTTGCCGTTTACACGGATTGCATCCCAGACAGCGCTGTTGAGATCAGCGACAACGTCAGGAGCGTACTTATCCAGAACGTCCTGCGTCAACTCGGCATAAGCGCCCTTCGCAACGGCGGGCAGATACGGGTTCCATGCGCCGGTGAAGCAGATATCAAATTCCTCGCCAGCCGTGAACTTCATGTTCATCTTCTCGGTGTACTCGCCGAGAGGGATCATCTCGAACTCGATCTTGGCGTTGATTTTTTCCTTTGTGATCTCGTTGAGTTTCTCATTGATGGCCTCAAAGCCGGGGAAGCTGTCCTGCAGCGCGGGGAATGCCCAGTGCAGCGTGACTTCTTCTGCGAAGGGATTGTCATCTGCCGGGGCGTCAGCCGGAGTTTCGTCCGCGGGAGCGGCGGGTTCCGCAGTTTCGGTGGGAGCGGTGGTTTCTTCCTGGGAGGGCGTCGCAGTCTTGGCGCAGGCGGTGAACATCGCCAGAACCATCAGAGCCGCCAGCAGCAGCGCGAGGAACTTTTTCATTTGTGTTTCTCCTTTTCATTTTTATTATGTCATACCGTTCTGTCAATGATTTTATTCTTTGACAGATCCGATTGCCATACCCTTGACGAAATATTTTTGGAAGCGAGGGAACACCAGCAGCATCGGCGCGACTGTCAGCACGCACATTGCCATACGCATGGCCTCGCCTGGAAGCTTTGCGGCTTCTGCGCCGAGCAGCCCCGTAGACGCGTTATTCTTGAGAAAGTCGACCTTTTCCAGCATACGCTGCAAAAGCAGCTGAATCGTCACATAATTGCCGGTATCCATATACATCATGGCCTCGTAGTAAGCATTCCAATAGGCGACGAACAATGTCAGGCAGATTGTGGCCAACGCAGGCTTTGCAAGCGGGAACATCATGCGCCAGAAAATCTGGTACTCACTTGCACCGTCGATTTTGGCAGATTCGATCATGCTGTAGGGGAGTTTTTCGTAATAGGCACGCATGATGATCGTGTTCATCGCGGAAAACGCGCCCGGCAGAATCAGTACCCAGATGGAATTCTTCAGATTCAGCAGCTTGACATATGTGATGTACTGCGCCGCCATGCCGCCGCTGAAAAACATCGTAAACGTCATGCTCATCGGCGTAGACTATGCAGAGGAGCGCGAGACATGGAGCGGAAAGGACGGTCTGAGCGCTGCGCATGCGGACGTAATGATCGTAAAATCGTGGTGCCGTAAGCCTGCCAGAGCATCTTACTGTCACGGAACAGATAGGAATAGGCGGAGAAATCCAGATGCTTCGGGATCACGCGGAAGCCGTACTGCTTGATGTCCTCGGCGCTGGAAAGCGACACGGACAGCACACAGAAAAACGGATACAGAATGCAGAGGCACAGCATGATAAAAATCAAATAGATGAACACTGTTCCAATACGGTTTTTCTTTTTCATTAAAACAGCGTCCCCTCTCCGTTGATTTTTTTCGTGATCTTATTTGCTACGACCAGAATGATAAAGCCGACAACCGACTGACACAGGCCGATGGCCGTGGACATACCCACGTCGCCAGTCACGCGCAGTGCGCGGTAAACATAGGTGTCGATCACGTCCGTCACACTGTAGAGCATGCTGGAGTTCTTTGTCAGATAATAGAACATACCGAAGTCTGCGCTGAAGATCCGGCCAAGCGACAAAATAAAGAACATGGTCACGATTGGACGGATGAACGGATACGAGATCTTCCACATGACCTGCCAGCGCGTTGCGCCGTCGAGCTGCGCCGCTTCAAAATAGGATTTGTCGATCGACAGCAGATTTCCGTAATAAATAATAATTCCGTAGCCCATGTTCTTCCACAGATAGCAGACAAGCAGAATGTAGGGCCACCATGTTGGCGTTGTGTACCATGAAACCGTTTCTTTTCCGAAGAACGTCAGGATTCCGTTGACAATGCCGTTGACGTCGGCGAGGTTTGCGTAGAGCGCATACGACGCGGCAACCCATGAAACGATAAACGGCAGGAAGATCACCGTCTGGAACGCCTTGATCGCGTGGCGGCTGTTGATCTCATATAAAAGAAGCGCCAGCAGAACGGTGATGACCGTGTTGCACAGCAGGAACAGCAGGTTCAGTCCCAGCGTATTGCGGATCAGCCGTCCGAAGGTACCGGATGTGAAGAAAAACTCAAAATTCTTGAACCCGACCCATTCGCTTCCGAAGATGCCAAGATTGAATTTATAATTCTTGAATGCCAGCACCAGACCGAACATTGGCAGATACGCAAACAGCGCCAGAAGAATGATGCCCGGCACGCACATGGAAAACAGCTGTCGGTTATCCTTGCGCAAGCTCCGGTTATAAGAAGACCGTCTGCGGATTGTGCCTGGTTCCTGTTTTTTCGTTTCTGCTTTCATCAATACGAACCACCTCTGTCTTCTCGTTGTCGTTTTCGCTAAATTCAGTATAGTGGCGAGGTGCACATTTGTAATCTTTGAATTCTCACGATTGCTTTGAATTGCCCTGAAAGCGGACTTTGATTTTTGAGCGCGACTTTGAATTTTTATGATTATGTTGAAATGTGCGTTGGGATTGTGATATTTTTTAGGTATGCAAATAGTTTTCACCATCCGCTTTGTGGAAACTGCATAGTTGCAATGCTCTGCATGAAGAGGGGGGGGAAGGACAACTCGTGCGGCTAATCAAGTCCAATATTCCGACCGATCGAAAGAACAGCTTTTTTATTAAGGTACTCAGCGGCATTCTAGTTTTCTGCCTGCTGCTGGTATCCTTCGTTTTTCTGCTCATTTATCAGAACGTCAAAAAACGGAGTCTGGAACAGTCCTATCTCGCAGAGCAGGATATTGTCTCGAACGTCAGCTATTCCGCCTCCATCATGCAGGACACCGCTTCGTCCATGCTCACGCAACTCAACGGCGATCCGAAACTTTTGCAGCTAATCTACTCCATGGATACAGAAAGCCTGTCGGTCATTCAATCCATGCAGCTGCTGCAAAACTATACGCGCGCGTCGTCATGGCTGGACTCTGTATACATTTATTGTGCAGAGGAAGACTGTATCTGTTATGCCTACGCCAATGGCAACACCTATCAGTTATCATTTGGTACACTGGATGACTTTTTCGACGCAGCGTTCGTTCGGAATCTTGCAGCTGTGTCCCGTGTGACGCAAAAGCCGGCAATGCGCCAACTTCGCTACCGCAGCACGTCCTCCGACAAAACCGTTTTCAGTTATGTTCTGCCGGTCAGAACCTCGCTCAATCGCTATAATGGCTTCTTTGTTGCGAATATCAGCGCCGAGCGGCTGATGCAGCTCGGCTACGGTATGGCAAACGGCACGGAGCGTCAGCTTCTGATCGTGGATGCAAACGGACAGACCTACACAAGCGGCATGACGCTGCTGGAACAGGAACAGACGGATGCCGTGATCGAAGCTGTGCTGGGCGGGGCCGCAGAAAGCGGCCAAATGGTCGTGCAGGAGGCGAATGCGATCTGCACATGGTCGCGCTCTGCCGATACAGACCTGTATTTTATCAGCTGCATCAGCGACTCGGCCATTTCATCACAGCTCCGTGCGCTGACGCGCTGGTTTTTGCTGTTCTATCTGGGCATCGTGGTATTCGCCGTATTGATCTCCGTCTATCTGACAATCCGTATCAACCGTGAATATGCTGCGCTTCAAACGCAGTATACGCTTTCGGAAAAGCGCTACGCCGAAAACTACAGCTATATCAAGCACGCCATTCTCCGCAGCTTTTTTACGCTCCGAAGCAGCGATTTTGTCATCGGGCGGCAATTTTCCGACAATGGCATCGAGTTGGAGCAATATTCCGGCTTTGCGCTGTTCCTGCTCCAGCTCCGGCAGCGGGAGCTTTCGGATGACAATCAGAATATGTCGTACCGCAGAACGCATTTTCTGTTGCAGGAGCAGCTGGACAAGACGCTGCCGCAGGGGACACGCTATGAATTGGTCGATATGCTGCAGGGCCGGTTCCTCCTTGTCTGTGAGCAGCCGGATACGGTAGACACGCAGACGCTTGCCCAAACGCTTTGCGCAGCGTTCTCTGAAGCCGCGCAGTTTTCCGTCTCTGGCGTCTGGTGCAATGGAATTTCTGCCGTCGATCAGCTTCCCGCAGCCTACCGCACACTGAACGAGCGGCTGGATCTGCTGTATTTCTATCCCGCCGGTCACTTTGTTTCCCGCACAGAGCTGGATGCACGTCCGGCCTTTGGCAAGGCACAGGCAGAGCAGATCCGCAGTGAGGTAGTACAAGCTCTCTGCACCCAGCGCTTTGACGATGCCGCTGCAGCGCTTGCGGGCTTCTTTGACGCATGGTTCGAACCGACAGCAGATGTGCCGTATACGCTGGATCTGCTGATTGCAGGCGTTTCTGAATATATCGCAACGTTCAAGCGTGCCTATGCCGTGACGATGGAATATAACCCCTCGCGCTTCCGCACGGAGGTTCTGCGTGCGGAATCTTCCCGCGCAGTCAAGCGGCTGTTTCTGGATCTGGTGCAGGACGTCTCCTGTGCATTTGCCAGCATTGACAACCGCAGCAACTATATTGACGCGATCATCGGCTATATCGAGCGCAACTATGCCGATCCGAAGCTGAATATTGATGCGCTGGCCGATCATGTCGGTCTGTCCGCGTCGCACATTCAGAATATTTTCAAGGCTGCCACCGGCAGCAGCATTTCGGCCTATCTGCGCCGTCTGCGTCTGAATAAGGCGACGGAGTTTTTGGCGCAGACCGACGTGCCGATCAGTGAAATTGCAGAACGAACCGGTTTCGGAAATTCCAACTATTTCTACACCGTATTTAAGCGCCACTACGCAGTTACGCCGAGTGAATATCGCGCAAACCGTCTGAACCGAGCGGACACAAAGGAGGCCTATAACAATGAAATCAACTGACCTGATTTCAGTCTTTTGTCGCCCTGTTCCATTCTGGAGCTGGAACGACAAATTAGAGCCGGACGAGCTGCGGCGGCAGATCGGTGCGATGCAGGACGCGGGCATGGGCGGATTCTTTATGCACGCGCGGGGCGGACTTGAAACCGAGTATCTGAGCGAGGACTGGTTTCGTGCGGTGGAGGCATCCGTTGACGAGGCGAAAAAGCGCGGGATGCAGGCGTGGTGCTACGATGAAAACGGCTGGCCGAGCGGCTTCGCCGGCGGCAAGCTGCTGGAAGACCCGGAAAACCGGGCGCATTATCTGCGCTTTGAGAAAAAGCCGGGCTTTGATGCAGCTGCGCTTGGCGTTTACACGCTGGAAAACGGTCATATTCGCCGCATCACCGGCGCGGCGAACGGCATTTCAGAGTATCTCTGCGTCTACGACTGCCAGAATTCCTCCACGGTCGATATCCTTGACCCGCGCATCACGGATGCGTTTCTTGCTCTGACGCACGAGAAGTATTTTGAACGCTTCGGTGCGGAATTCGGCAAGGGCATTGCGGGCTTCTTCACCGATGAGCCGCAGTATTTTCGCTATGAGACAGCCTACACGCCGGTGCTGCTGACAGAGTACAAAAAAGCCTACCGCGCAGATGTTCTTGATCTGCTGGGCGCGCTGTTTGTGGACTGCGAAGAAGCACCCGGTTTCCGCTTCCGCTACTGGCGGCTGATGAATGTACTCTATACCGAAAACTTCATGGGTCGCGTTTACCGCTGGTGCATAGAACACAACTGTCGTCTGACTGGTCACACAGTCGAGGAGAGCCAGCTTTACACGCAGATGTGGTGCTGTGCAGGCGTGATGCCGTTTTACGAGTATGAGAGCATTCCGGGCGTGGACTGGCTGGGACGCAAAATCGGCACGGAGCTGACCCCGCGGCAGGTTTCGTCCGCCGCGCAGCAGCTTGGCAAAAAGCAGGTGCTGACGGAGACGTTTGCCTGTGCGGGCTGGGACGTGACGCCGAAAGAACTCAAGCGCATCGCCGAATGGCAGTATGTGAACGGCGTAAACCTCATGTGCCAGCATCTGTACCCGTATTCCATCCGCGGCCAGCGCAAGCGGGATTATCCGGCGTTTTATTCGGAGCACAATCCGTGGACGGATGAATTAAAGACATTCGACGACTATTTCACGAAACTGGGCTATCTGCTTGCCAACAGCCGCGAACAGGCGGACGTGCTGATTGTCCATCCGATACATTCGGCCTATCTGACGTTTGACCGTGCGAACGATGAAGCATCCGTGCGCAGCGTTGGCGAACCGTTCAACGTGCTCATTGAGCGCTTCGGCGTGGCTGGCATCGGCCATCACTACGGCGACGAGCGGCTGATGGAGAAGTACGGCAGCGTCAAGGACGGCAGGCTGACCATTGGAGAGTGTACCTATTCCTTCGTTGTGATTCCCGACTGCGACACGCTGGACAGCAGTACCGCCGCGCTTTTGAAGGACTATCTCTCGCAGGGCGGGCGGCTGATGCTGGCGGGACGGAAGCCCACGCGCA
>ENA-ORNF01002940-ORNF01002940.1-human-gut-metagenome-genome-assembly--contig:-NODE-2940-length-11904-cov-3.093510_pt1 | contig 11904 bp, 10 predicted proteins | sample MGYA00242110_ERZ509012 | MGnify/ENA primary metagenome ERZ509012 (study PRJEB26280, sample SAMEA2338714) | human gut metagenome | biome: human gut; feature: human-associated habitat; material: faeces... | reverse complement strand
ATCTAAGTCTATATCTAGTTCACTTGCACAAAGCTACTTAAAAGACTATGATAAGATAGTCGATAATATCAAGTTTTATGAAAACGCATTAAACGAACCAAACGAAACCGCCAAAATTAAAGAGTATTCTACAAGACTAAAACAAGAAAAAGAAAAGTTATATAAACTAAAGAAATATTATATTGTTTATGGCATTTCTAGTTATGTATCAACTCAAGTATCGTCTGGATTTAATGTGATTGTTAACAGTCATCCATATTACGTAACCCAAGGCAAAACACAAAGAGAATTACTAGAATTAATTTATGGTAATAAATTATTAAACACATCATTGCTTGGAAATTTGAAAAATGGAACCACTTACGATAATTTGGATGCTTACGATAAATCTGCATTATTAGAAGTAGATGCAAAACTAAGATATTATGCATCAACTGTTGGCAAAATTGTTTCAGGTAAAAATATTGATAGTTGCAAGTTTTTTAAGGGTGCTTTATCTGAGCAAGAACTTAGAATAATAAATAGCATAGTAGAAGCAAAAACAGGGGTTAACCCAAGATATTCAAACAAGTCACTAAAGGCATTAACTAATGCAAAAAAAGAAGACTTAAAGGCATTGCTTACAAAAACCGCTAGTGATATAAATGTTATGCTAGATAATTATAAAAATAATAGAACCATCAACTCTGGCATTTACTACAATATCACCATAGATGAAGCATATGCAATTATATATAAACTTGCAACAATAGCAGTAGGCGATGAAGAATTATATTTTGTTGAGAGTGATTACGACGGTTTATTAGACGGTAACTTTAATTCGTTTAGTTTACTAAGGTCATTTTTAACAGATTTTGGCTCATTGTGTTTTGATTTATCAAGAAATTCAAACCTTTCTACCATAGGTGAAGATGGAACCGTAAAAATTCTAGATTACATAGACGAGTTTGTTGAGTTATTAAGCACCAAGCTTGCTGGCTTAGACCTTGGCTCTAGTTTTGATAATATTCAATACATAAGTGGGAATGTGGATATAAAGACTCACGATAGCAAACCAGCAAATGGCTTAAATAAATTTGCAGAGTTAAATACAACCAGCAAAGAGTATATATATGCGGTATTTAATGTATACAATAAAAAAATAGAAGCATATCAAAACGAACTAGAAGAATTAAGGCTTGCTAAAGAATATGCCGACAGATACATTCGTGGGCGATATAAGTTGCAGTCGGCAAGTTTAATATATTCAGTAAGTTTGCCAAAATATTTAAATTGGTTTAAGTATAATGCAGATATAACGAGCGACGACTTTATCGAAAAATATGTCTACGAAGGCTACGCCAGCGGAACGGATAGTGTAGACGAAAGATTGTATTACTATAATCTATATCTAGAAGCATTTGACGAATTAAAATTAGGCACTGACGGATTATATTTTGAAACCTTAAATGAAATACAACAAAAGGTAATAGAAGACCTAAAATTATATTTAGAGTCTAACTATAACGACTTTGTAAATTCTAAAAACGAAGACTATAATAAAAATTTAAAATACTATAATATCTTAAACGATTTTATAGAAAATAAAATCACTTTTGGTGAAACCAGAAACCTAACTAACACAAGTGATTCAAACGTTGAACTTCAAACCACCAGTGAATTAGTTCAAGCAAACCAATCACTATTAAATTTAATTAATTTATTAGATTACGTTGGCTTAGATTATGATATAAATAAAACGCTAGGCGACTATCGTTTAGAAGCAATGCAAAGCTTAATAACATTCACCGAAAGGGCGGGTGAAAATGGTGCAAGCGTGCAGGCTAGATATTTAACGCTTTTATATCTAACTTGCTCAGATTACACAACATCGGTAGATGGTAGCACTCACATTTCAATAGACACAAACACAAAAAATACAATACTAAAACTAGCTGGTCTAGAAAACAGACCAGAAGAAAACTTGGTTGGCTTAAAGTATGAGTTAGTAAATACAAGTTCAGTCAGCGACGAAAAGTATGGAAGCGTGTATATTATATGCACATACAACGCAGATAGTGAACTATACGAACCATTTGTATTTGCTAGCGGAAAAGATAGTTACGGAACCCCAAGCACAGCCTTCTATTCATCTAGCGATGGCAGTATTAAATATTACCCTATAGTAGCAAAAGGCTTGGTTACAGCCGATGGGCTACCAACAGCAATAAGGAAAGTTGATGGCTATATCGAGTTTTACCGTGATGATGCAGTTATAGTTGAACCTGCAACACTAAACCTTCAAATGTATTATATGTCAGTTGAAGATGTTGCAATTAACTATAATCCAGTGAATTTTTTGGTTAACGGGTTTACTAAATTATTTAGTAAAGACCATCAATCTCTAGCAGAAAAGATTCTTAATACTTTCCCTATAATTGTATCAAGTAAAAACTTAAATTTCTGCTATGGCAAAACCACGAACTATGTTTATCACCTAGATAATGGCGAATTTACTCTAAATTATATGTTCTATAGAAATAGCGGGATAGATATGAACCTATTATATAGGGCGGGTAATTTGAATGTTATTATCTTATTAATTGGCACGTTTATATTAGCGTCATCGTTAATTTCTGCAATGTTTGGCGTTATTAGGAACTTGTATGAAACCGTGATTCTTGTTATAATATATCCGGGTGTGTTTGCATTATATCCACTTAAAGACGAGTATATGGGCAAATGGCGTAAGGCATTTATAGATAAACTATTAGTTTGCTTTAGTTATATAATTGCCATTAATGGGTTCTTTATTATATTAAACATACTGCAAACAATGGATATATCACTAACATTAAGCGAAGATAGTTTAAGAGAACTTTCTAACACTTGGTTATTTGGTAACCTAGATATGCAAGGTGTGTTAAATATACTATTCACGTTTATGTGCTTTATTGTTGCTTGCTCACTACTAAAAGGCTTGCCTGCATTATTTGGCGGACTTGTTGGTGGCGGAAACGTTGTGAAAGTTGGTCAAGAAACCAAGAAAATGGTTGATATAAACGCAGCCGAAGCGTCTTACTTTACGTCAGGTAGGGCAGTTGAGGATATGGTACTGCATAACACTATAGATAAAATGCGGGCAATGCCTCTTGCTCCGGGGTCTGATGCAAGATTTAATAATAATCAAAAACAACAACTTCAAGCAAACAAGCGTGCTGTTGAAGCATATAGGAAAAGTCTTAAAGCGGGTGGTATTTCAGACCCTGTTATCGATAAGGCAGTTAAAGCATATCAAGATAGCTTAAATCGTCAACTTGATGCTGAAAGACAGCGTAGGAACGCACAAAGAGAATCTAGAAACTATAGAATTAAACAACATCAATCTAGAGTTAAAGATATTACTAAGAATACAGAAGAAAAGAAGAAGAACAAGATTTGTCCAAAATGTAAGACAGTATGTTCTCCAAAATCTAAGAATTGTCCAGTTTGCGGAACAAAACTATAATATAAAAAGGGAAAGCTATGCAATTATTTTTTAGTAAAATTAAATATTTTGCATTAACCATATCTAATTTATTGTTAGATAATGGTGCGGGAAGGGCAAAAGTGCTAACCGATAGTGGTAGCACTAACCCTTCTGGCTTTTCTGCGTTTATAACAGATTTATTAACATCTTTAAGAGATACACTTTTAAATGTGGCTTTATTTTTATTAAGGCTACTTGCAAGACTTGCTTACTTTTTGGCTAAAATAACTTTAAATATCATAGACCTGATGAATGTTGTTATAAAACAACTTGCAGGTCAAGCATCTAATTACACAATTAAAAACTCAACTAGCATTGCAAAAAATGATATTCTATTTAAATTTTTGTTTAATGATATCACATTACGAATATTTAGAGCGGTGCTTATATTCTCAATATTGTTACTTATAATCTTTACTATTATGGCAATAGTAAAGCAAGAGTGGCAAAACCATATTAATGGTAAACAAGATAGTGTGCGAAAAGTATTTAAAAAAGTAGTGCTTGCACTATTTACATTACTAGTAGTGCCATTTGTGTTGGTTATAAGCATTGTGTTTAGTAACGTCCTTTTAGCGTCTGGAATAAACGCTATAACGGGCGGGTCGGGTACTTATTCAATAGGTGCTCAAGTGTTCTCGTCGTCTAGTTATAGTGCAAATAGATATAGAGTGTACGCTATGGATGGCAAAAAAATACCAATAGTATTAGACTATGATGGTGGTTTTCAAAACACCGTTAGTCAAGATGTGCCAACCTTAACAGAAGACTCAACTAAAGCGCAAGAAGAGCAATTAAAGAATATGAAAGAGTCGGGTAATTTCTTAACAGGGCAAAGTGCCTATAATATGTTTAGAAATGAAACCTTTTATACCTTTTCAAGCGTTCCAGATAACAGCACGTACTATAATATTTTTGATGGCGAATATTTAAAAACAAAACAAATTGAATATTATGTTATGGCAGACTTTATAGACTTTGCAATGCAAACGGGTGCGGAGTTTTATATAGAAAATGTAGAAGATACATTTATGAATGTAATGTATTATATAAATGACAATGGTTTCCCAGATGCGGAGAAAAAACCTAGTCAATATAATGCTTGTATGAGTGTGTTAAATCGCATATCTGCATACACTATAGATAAACAAAATATTATAGACTTAAATAAAAAGGAATCTATAACCGCTGCTGCGGAAAATATTGTGTCTGGCGAAGTGAAAATAGATTACTTTACATTTGATGTGTATTATAACGAAGCCAGAGCAGACGCACTAAACACAACTGGGCTGGATGGTGATGGAAAAATTACATATAAAAGTATTGCTGGAAGCACTAATGAAGTCACTGGAGCAAAATACATTTTTGTTACAAAAGTAGATATGGATGAATACGGAACAACTCTAAGCGTTCCAGTTTCAGTGAACGACAAAATAAATAGCACAAAGTTTGTGTGTAACTTTTTGGCGTCAGCACCATTAAGTAAAGACAAAAAAACAACCTTGCGTCCAGAAACAGTGTTCCTTGCAAGGGGTGCATTCACAAAGGCGGGTTACCCAACTGCAATACGTCAAGTGGGGAGCGATATCGCTTTTTACCGTCAAACACCATCAGCACCATCAAGTTTAGATTACTCTGAAATATTCAACTATATAAAAAGCACTGGTAATAATTCCGACACGACTAAAGGTTCTGGAAGCAACCCTATTGCAGATATTGTAGAATTTTTCTCGGGTGTAGATGTTACCACTTTGGTTCCAGATATCCGAATAAGTTTAAACTTTTTAAAAGTATTCACAAAAACTGAAGATGTAGGGTCTACATTAGGTAGGGGTAAATTTACTCTAAACTATAGCTTTGTTAATTCGGGGCTAACACTAGCAAATGTATACGACGAATTGCAAATAAACTATGTGGTGCTACTATTTGCGTGTGCCAGCATATTTATGAGCCTATTTTATATCATTTGGGCGTTAATTCAAAGACTATTTGAAATAACACTGCTATGGATAACTTTCCCCGGCTGGGTGGCAAAATTCCCGCTAGATAAAGGTGATGACATTTCATCGGGTTCGTCTTATAGCAAGTGGAAAAATGCGATGATAGAGCGTGTTTTGGCGCTATTTTCGGTATACTTAGCACTAGCACTCATATTATTGTTGGTTCCAATCGTATTCCAGCTAGACTATATAACAACTTTTGATATAGAAGAAACAAATCTGTTTGGCATATTTAACGCAGATGCCGCGAACCTTGTTATAAAGACGGCGTTTGTATTAGCACTATTCAATCTTCTTAGCATAAAGGGTGATGAAAACAATATTAGTATGCCAAGATTAATTGAAGACTTTGTAACACTAAGTAAAGGTGACCCACAAAAAGGTTATTTGGTTGAAACTGGTGTTAATGCTGTTGCAGATGCAAAATCGCTTAAAAATAAGGCAAAAGCATATTATACCGTTGGCGGTTTAACAAAAACCGTGAAGGGCGCTGGATTAGCTGTGGCACGTGGTGCGGTTAGCTTTATGCCAGGTAGGGCGGTTGCAGAAAGAATTATAGATCACGGCAGAACAGAACGTAACCTTAAGAGACGTAGTGACGATATGTTAGTAGACGCTCAAAACAATTTAACAAGTAAAACAAACGAAGCAGATATTAAGCGTGCAACGGCAGAGTTAAATACAGCTACGTCAGACCATGAATATATGGAAGGCTTCCGTCAAGCCGAGAAAGATTATTGGAGGCAAGAAGCTGGGGCTAGAGATAGTTACTATAAAAAGAATAGTAGGCTTGGCAAAATCGCTAAAGAAGGTGGCGGAACTAAATTTAAGTTTAATAATAAAAAGATGAAAGAACGAAAGATTTATAAACTAGTAAAAAAATCTCACCATCTATAAAAATAAAACTCCTAAGCATAAACCTGCTTGGGAGTTTTTTAACTACACAATTTGATGAAAAATGGTTGACAAATGGCATAAAATTTTTTACAATTTTTGTTGTAAAATGGAGAAAATTATGAAGGTTTTTTGTATCAGGCTAAAAGAAGCAAGAAAGGCTATGGGGTATAGTCAAAAACAGGTGGCAGAACTTGTGGATATAACCGCAAGTGCTTACGCAAATTACGAACAAGGCACAAGAGAACCATCGCTTAGCACATTAGTTAAGTTGGTGGCAGTTCTAGATACCACTGCAGACCACTTGTTGGGGATAGAAGATTGGGCGTAAAACTTAAGTGTCAATTTTTGTCGAATTGTACTTGACGAAATAAGCATAGTTAGGTTATAATTGGTTTTATAGAGTTGGGGAGGTAGGACTATATGCTTACTTCATTTGAAAATGACATAATAGAAAAACGAGCAAGAACACAATTTACTCGTGATATTATTGTCGCCAAAACTTTTTTGAATAACCTCGGCGGGCAAATTTCTCAAGCCGAAGCAATTAAACAAATTAAAAAATACGATAGCAAATTAAAGCGAATGGAATTAATCTTTAAACCATTTATGCGAACTAAGCAATCAAATAATTCGGTGAATAAAGTAGGTTTAATTAAACAGATAACCAATAAATATATTGAACTATATGATGTATACTCATTTATGTGCAAGTTTATGTTTGGGTTAGAAACTTTTAAATTAGAAGCCAGTGATTTTGATAATGCAAACTTAAGTGAAATATATAACATATATTTTAAGACCGATTATATAAACCACCAGCAGTATATGTACGAAAATAAAGACAAGCAAATACTATCTGGAAAATTGCTAAAAGAATATACAGAAACTGCAGTTAATGAAAATTAGAAGCAAAAATTTTTGCTTCTTTTTTTATTGTTATTGAAATATTAAAAGCACTATGTTATACTCTTATTGTGAGGGGTAAAAATGAAAAATCTTAGAGTGCTTGAAATGTTAAATGAACAACATACAGATTATTTAAAATTCTGTAATTATGTCGTAGTTCGGGATGGATTACTTATAATTGTTCCTACTAAAACTATGGCGAGAAATACGTATAAAAAAATGCGTAAATTAGATAATGAAATATTAAAAAATGGTCAGGTTCCACCACTTATAGATGTTAAAAAATATGAGGGTGTTTATAACACAAAACTATTAGTAAATAGAAGCGGTTTTTATTCTAATTACGCTTGCAGACTAACTAGTTATGATTATGATGGAAATGTAAAAAATGCAAAAGTAGATAGCTCTGTTTTAATAATTGCAAAAAGCAAAAAAGGCTTGCAATACGGGTTAACAGTTATGGCAGACCAAATGAATAGGTCTGAGATATCTATAATCTCTGGAAGCAAATCTCTTGGTCGTTCTGTGTATATAGATATGGCAATTGGTGATAAAAGGCTTATTTCTCCAATGCACATAAATTATGTAAATCAAGACCAAGCCGGTGTATCATGCGGTATTGTTGATAACCTAGAAGACACTAAAAATATTTTAGAATCTATGTAAATTAAATTCACACAATTTTTGTGTGAATTTTTTATATATTATTTAATTATAGTAGTAAAATAGTCTTTTTAGTTAGAATAAGACAAAATTATTCAATAAAACCCAATTTTCACTCTTGACGAAAACTGGTTTTGGTGCTATTATAGGCAGTCCAATAAACAATGGGGGAAGAATTAATGGAAAAATTAGTAACAATTATGATGGGCGAAAGGCAAGACTTAAAACATATCGAAAGAGAGTTGTTGTCTTTTCATTATAACTCAGCAGAAGTAAAAGATATACGAACTCTTTCTGCTAGATATAGCGTTTTAAAGGTTGGCGAAAGAGAATTAGTTGGTGCACTAAAAGTAGCCGAAAATTATGTAAAAAGAACTAACGACTTTTTATATAGACCACTAAGAGTATCTTTCGTAACCGAAGAAATAAACGAAGAAGAACAAGAAATATTATAGGAGGTAATTATGACAAACAGAAAACAAATTAATGTATTTGTTGCAAACAAAGGCAAAGACATAAGTGACCTATTTTTAACACTATCTAAGGTTGTAGATGTAAACTTGTCGCCAGATAGAAACGGCGTTTGTTTTTTAAAGGTTGCTCCAGAAGATTATGTTAGAGCAACAATAGTTGGTTCTGGTTTAGCTGAAAGAAATGGCTTACAAGGAATTGCTTGGGTTATGCCATGTGGCAAATTAGAAACTGAATTAAACGAAGTTAATGAATATTCAGCGAAGCAATTAAAAAATGGCAAGTTTGTTGCATTTGTAGGTTTTAATAAAGCAGAATTAGAAAGCGTTTCTAATTATTTAAATAAGTGCGGAATGAATTCTAATGTTATTGCAAACGATTGTCAAAATGCAATTGTGGTTTCTAGTAAAGACTATTTTTCAGCTGTGGCAATTGGTGCTAAGTTTGTAGACGGGCATAATATGAATAGCGTGTTCTGGGTTACACCAACCGGCAGATCTATGTTTAATACAAATAAAGTTGCCAGTCTTGCAAGACACGAATATGATGATGTATTGCAAGCGTAATAATTTTAATTAGTGGGATAATTTTCCCACTTTTTTTTATTGAAAAATATTTTATGTGGTGGTATAATACTTGCGATAAATTAAGGAGTACAAAAGATATGAAAAAATTATTTAAAGAGTTTAAAGACTTTATATCTAAAGGCAATGTTTTTGATATGGCGGTCGGCTTAATTATCGCAACGGCTTTTAACAAAATTGTATCTAGTATGGTTAATGATATAATTATGCCACTTGTAACCTGGGCAACTGGTGCAAGCAGTTTGGATGCATTAAGCATTGTTTTAAAAGAAACAGTAAAAGATGGCGAAATTGTAAGACTAACTTGGAACTATGGTAAATTTTTGCAAACAGTTATAGATTTCTTTATTATTGCAATTAGCGTATTTGTAATGGTTAAACTTGTAAACGCATCTAGAAAGAAATTAAAAGACCTAGAAAGCGAAGTTGCTAGCCTAACCAAAAAGGAAATACAAGAAGACAAAAAAACAGCGAAGAAAATTGCAAAAGAAACAGGTAGAGATAAAACCGAAGTTTATAATGAATTAGTTGCAAAAAGACAACAAGAAGCCCAAGAAAAACTTGATGAAGAAAATAGAATTAAGGCTGAAAAGGAAGCCCAAGAAAAACTATTAAACCCATCAGAAACAGACTTACTAAAAGAAATTAGAGATTTATTAAAAGAAAAATAAAAAAATAGCGGTAGTAAATTACTACCGTTATTTAATTTTTAGAATTTTTTATGTTTTTTATTTTAATAATAGTCCACACAAGGGTTAATATTCCAAGCACTAAAAACACGCCAGAAAGAGTAAACATTAAAATTGTAAAATCGTCAATATGGTGGGTTTTATTAAGTTGCATAAAAGCAAACGCCACACTAAAGCAAACAAGTGTGGTTCTTACGTATGATAAAAATGTTCGTATAGATGCGAGCATCGCAGTATGTTCATTTAAATTAAGTGATCCCATAATTTCCTCAAAAAAAGTATTTACATAAAGAAAAAATATATTCAAAAATGTTTATTATTAATATAAATTGTGATATACTATTAGGCGTAAAGGGAAAGTGTTATGTATAACGAATTAACAGAAGTAGATATAAAGAAAATGCAAGAAGAATTAGAGTATAGAGATATTACTCTAAGAGCAGAACTAATAAAAAACCTAAAAGAAGCAAGAGAGTTTGGTGATTTAAGCGAAAACGCCGAATATCATTTGGCAAAAAGAGAAAAGGGTAGAAACGAAAGTCGTATTAGGTATTTAAAAAATATGATAAACACGGCAAAAATCATAACTACTAACTCAAACCCAAATGTTGTTGGTATTTTTGATAAGGTTAAAGTTTATTTCCCAGACGATGACGAGGAAGAAGTGTACACCTTGTCTACCACCACAAGAAGAAACCCAGACGAAAATATTATTAGTAAAGAATCACCACTAGGTAAGGCTTTAATGGGGCATAGCGTGGGCGATAAAATATTCGTTAAGGTTAGCGATGACGTTAGTTATTATGTGGAAATAAAAGAGATAACTAAAGGTAAAGACGACGATAGTTTACCTATAACCAAATTTTAAAAATGTTGACAAGTTTGCTTAAATTGTGTATAATAGCATTAGTTTAAGTAAACATATGCAGATGTAGTTCAATGGTAGAATGTGAGCTTCCCAAGCTTAAAACGCGGGTCCGATTCCCGTCATCTGCTCCAGCGAAATGAAAAAGCCTAGAATGGCTTTTTTATTTTTGCGAAATATTTAACTATGGTAATTTTAGCAAAAAGTAGCAGTATAAGTCGGTCTTGACAAAACCTAGGATGTAGTATAAACTTAGTTTATAAATTATTGAATTAAGGGGTTAGGATATGAACAATTTAATTATTAGTCCAAGGCAAATGAGTAAACTAGCAACTAAGTCTAAAATTGTTGGTGCTGGTTCATTCGGGGTGTTATACCAATTAAACGACGACATACTTATAAAGTTTAATTATAAAGATTTTGTAGACGCTTACGAAAATGATAATAATTATATTAATCTTAATAAATTAGGCAGTATTACAAAGAAAATTAACGAAATTAAAAAGGCTAGGTTGCAAGCGTTGGAATCAGATTTACTAAACAAATTATTAAAGTCTGACGCAAGATATAATGAACTTGGTAGAATAATGGGTGAAGCGGTTTTGCAAAAAACCGAAATTCCTGTTGAAGAAATGTTAGAACTAAAAAGCATAGAAATGCAATGCAAACAAGATAATAAAGAGTTGTTTGAAGCACTAGAATACAGTCATCCAGAACGAGTCAATTATGTAATTAATGCAATTAATAAGCAAGATAAGGTTAAGCACACCAATTTACCACTAGGGCTGGTTTTAGTAGATGGCGTTTGTGTTGGCTATGTATTAAAAAACAACAAAAATATGGTTAACCTATATACCTATATGGAAGAAAATGAGTTGCCTAGCAACTTAAAAGAAACCATATTAGAAAATATTAATATTGCCACAAATGAATTGATTGAAAATGGCATCTTTCATAACGATTTAACACTAAGAAATGTAATGGCAGATTTAAAAACGGGTGAAATTCAGATTATAGATACCGATGATGTTATATGCTTGACAGAAAATGAAATGAAAAATAACAAAGACTGGATACAAATTAAAACTGGATTTGTGAAAGGCAAATTGCAAGCAATTAACGATTATATAGAAGATAATGAAGATTATAGAGAGTAATAAAAAGGCACCATAAATTGATTGGTGCTTTTTTATTAATTTTTATATTAATAAGAACTATTTACTTAATAATATTAATGTTATTAATGATATGGGTAAGAATTATGGTAAGAGTGATTTTGGTGGTAATAAGAAGATAAATATTGAGTATGTTAGTGCTAATC
>ENA-ORNF01002935-ORNF01002935.1-human-gut-metagenome-genome-assembly--contig:-NODE-2935-length-11926-cov-4.979446_pt1 | contig 11926 bp, 9 predicted proteins | sample MGYA00242110_ERZ509012 | MGnify/ENA primary metagenome ERZ509012 (study PRJEB26280, sample SAMEA2338714) | human gut metagenome | biome: human gut; feature: human-associated habitat; material: faeces... | reverse complement strand
TGCAAGGGGCAGACGAAAAGGGACGAAGTCCCCCCTTGACCCCTTCGCGCGATTGGGTTGAGCGCTCTTCCATACTTTACCCGCGTGTTAATCCGTCAGGCGTTCCTTCGTCTCGCGTCCCTCACGCAATAGCTTGCGCATTTCCTCCCGATTTTCATCCCGCAGCGCGTCCCGATATTCCGTCACCCGCTGCACCAAGTCCTCCACCACCGGCAGAAGCGCCTCTCGATTATCAAAGAACAGCTCCGTCCACATATCCTCATTTAGCCTTGCCACGCGCGTCATATCCGCGAAACTCCCCGCCGAGAACCCGCGGTGCTTATCCGCCAGCGGGCACTTCACATACGCGCTCGACACGACATGCGCCAGCTGTGACGTATACGCAATCATCTCGTCATGCGTCTTCGGCGTCGTGAACTGCACACGCAGGAAGCCCAGTTTCATGAAAAAGTCGCGGGCGCGCTGCAAAACCGCCGGGTCGTCGTCGCCGTGACCGCACAGAATCATCGACGCATGGTCGAACAGATCGTCGCGGGCGTACTTGAAGCCGCTGTACTCGCGCCCCGCCATCGGGTGTCCGCCGATGAAATGCCACGCATACCGCTGTGATACGGGAAACAGTGCGTCGCAAATCACCTGCTTCACGCCGCCGCAGTCAATCACAAGGCTGTCGGGCTTAAAGTCCGCTGCGTGGGCAGTCACATAGTCAATAATCCCCTGCGGGTACAAGCAGATCAGCACAACATCGCACTGCGGCAGCGTCTCCGCCGTCAGTTCGCCGTCAATCGCCTCCATCAGGAACGCGCGGCGCATCGTGTCCGCATTCTTGTCCGTGCCATAAACCGTGTACGGCGTGTGGAGCTTAATGGTTTTCGCGAGTGAGCCGCCAATCAGTCCCAAGCCGACAATACCTACATTCTGCATGAAAAAAATCCTCCGTTCTTCTGCACTCCCGTTTCAAGGAATGCGCTGCAACGGAGGATTTCGACGTATCATGCGTTTTTTCCTGCTGATTTACGCCTGAACCGTGGCTTTCTGCTGCTTTTTCTGCTTCTTCGCCGGCTGCTCGCCAACTTTCGGGACGTGGTATTCGCACTTTTCGTCAAAGCGGACGGATTCCGGCGGCTTCTCCAGTTCTTCCGGATGATTGAGCAGATACGACATCGTGCCGAAGAACGCCGCGTAGTGCGCGCCGGAGCAGACGCGCTCATCCGCCGTGATGCCGATGGGCAGGAAGCGCTTCATGCGCGCCTCGCCCTTCTCCACCACGGCAACCTTCTCCACGGTACCCATGCCGAAGAACAGCGTAACCGAACCGAAGTTGTAGATGTGGTGGTTGACGTGATGCAGGCCGATGGAAGCGTTGTTGGTGATATACATGCTGGTATGGAAGGGCAGCTCGTCCAGCAGTGCGCCGGGGCATAGCCCGTAGCGATCAAGCAGGCGAACCAGCGCGACGATGCCCGTTGCCAGACCCGGCACGACCAGTACCGCTTTCGCCAGCTTATCCGCAAAGTTCTTCTTGTCCTCGCCGCGGTTGGCGTTGATGACCTTTTCCATGCGGTCGCGCACGTCGTAGATGGTGTCAGTCAGGTCGTACTTCACCTTCACCGCCGTCTCGCCCATTTCGGCGTTCTGCGGGTTCTTGAGCATCGTGAAGGACACGGCGCACATGTTCCGCGCGAAGAACTGCTTATTGAGGATGAAGCGGTTGATTTCCGGGTGCTGGGACACAGTGCGGACGAACGCGGCGATAATAATCTGCATGAACGTGATTTTCTCGCCCTTCGCCGCCTGCGCCGCAATGTAGCGCGTCAGCAGCTCATAGTCCACGCGGTGCTGCAGAAAAACCTGCGCGTCGCAGCGCATGGGCATCAGGTACGGCGTAATGCCGACGATGGGGTCAATGGACGACACGCGCCGTCCGTCGGGTCGAAATCCGAACATGGTACTTTCCTCTCTCTCTTGTCCTCGGCTGTCCATCGGAATGAATGAAAAATGAATGATTTCAGCCGCAATTTTATTGTATGGATTTTGGGCGATTTGTCAATAGGGCATCGGCGGATGATTTCGGATGTGCGCAAAAAGGCACTGCCGCGCTGCAGCAGTGCCCATTGCTTTGCCCTTTGACTGGGATTTTTACCAAGTCGCCTTCATGGCCTGTTCCACGCACTTCTGGTGATCTGCATCCACGCGGTCTGTACCGTGGGTCTTGCTGCCGTAGAAGTGCAGGCAGAACTGCCCATCGAAGTTGTTGTCCAGAATTGTGTTTGTGCCGTGGGGTTCGGAGTAAATCGACGCGGCATACACATGCCCGTTGTACTTCACCAGCACTGCGCGGCGGCGCCAGCTGAACGTGCCGCCGTTGATTTTCTTGAGAATCGCGGTATCTTCCGCCGTCAGCGGCTCGGCGTTGCCGCCGCTCTGCCGGCGCGCGGAGAAAATCAGCCCCGTGCTGACGTCCTTAATCTGGAATACAGCGCCGTTCGGGATGACGTTCTTGCCACCATTGAACCAGTCCAGTCGCTCGGTGGTAATCTTGCCGCTGCTGGCGCTCGCCACGGCGGATTCAATCTTCTTGAGCGTCGCGCTGCCCGCCACGCCGTCCGCCGTCAGACCGTATTTTTTCTGGAATGCCTTGACGGCGCTCTCGGTCGTCGCGCCGAACGAACCGTCGACATACGCCGTGTAGAAGCCCAGCTTCTTCAGGTTGGTCTGCAGCGTCTTGACTGCCGTACCGGTTGCGCCCTTGCGGAGCGAATCGTCATCGGTGCTGGTATTGCTGTCCGCGTTCTTGTAGGCGGTGTCGAGCTTTTTGAGCGTTTCGCTGCCCGCCACGCCATCCGCCGTCAGGTTATACTTCTTCTGGAACGCCTTGACTGCCGCAACCGTCGTATCGCCATAATCGCCGTCAATGGACGCGTTGTAGAAGCCGAGCTTTTTCAGCTTCGTCTGCAAATTCTTGACCGCGCTGCCGGTTGCGCCTTTGCGGAGCGAGTCGTCGTCCTTGTCGCTGTCCGCGTTCTTGTACGCGCTGTCGAGCTTTTTGAGCGTTTCGCTGCCCGCTACGCCATCCGCCGTCAGGTTATACTTCTTCTGAAACGCCTTGACCGCCGCGTATGTGCCCGAACCAAACGTGCTGTCCACCGTGCCGTCGTAATAGCCCAGCTTCTTCAGCTTCGTCTGCAAGTCCTTGACGGCGCTGCCGCTGTCGCCCATGCGGAGCGAATCATCGTCCTTGTCGCTGTTCGCGTTCTCGTAGACACTGTCGAGCTTTTTGAGCGTCTCTTTGCCTGCAATGCCATCCGCCGTCAGGTTATACTTCTTCTGGAACGCCTTGACCGCCGCGACGGTCGTGTCGCCATAATCGCCATCGACATAAGCATCATAATAGCCGAGTTTTTTCAGCTTTGTCTGCAACTCCTTGACGTCGCTGCCAGTGCTCCCCTTTTCCAGCCGCGTCGCGCTGCTGGAAGAACTGGAACTGCTGGCCGTCTTGGTCACGCTGACATACGTTTTATAGACATAGCCGGTGTATTTCCCGTAAGTCACTTTATACCAGCTGCCGCTTTTGCCGAGAACCTCCAGCTTCGTGCCTTTGGGCAGGGTTTGCAGGGCATCGCTGGTCGAGGATGCTTTTTCGCGCAGAATGAGTTTGCGCGCAGTGACCGTCGCCGTATCCGCCAAGGCGGAGGAACAGCCCAGCAGCATCAGCGCCACCGCGCCGGACAGAAGCCGCCGCAGACCGGAATTCATCATGGGGAAATCACTCCTTTCCGTACAGCCTGATTTTATTACAAAATTGTTTCATTGTCAAGAGGCTTTTTCCCTGTGAATTGTAAATTCTGCGGCGTTTTCGCGGATTTTCCCCTGTTTGATTCGGCAATTATCTGCCCGTTTTCAATATCTATTTTTGTTTTCCCATGAACATGTTTCCGATATTTGATAAAATGTTACGTTTCTGTTGAGCGGGTGAAAATTTTTCGCGCCGCTTTGCTGTCCGAGCGTCATTTTGCTGTTCGCCTTGATGAATCGGCGGAATTGTGATATAATGAAAATTGGTACTTTGTCACCGTTGCGATTTTGATATACTTCCTTCATTATAAGAGGAGTTTTTTCATGGCAAATCAAGCAAATCACTATGATGCGGGCAATATTCAGGTGCTGGAAGGGCTGGAAGCGGTTCGGATGCGTCCGGGCATGTATATCGGCACCACCTCGACGCGCGGTCTGCATCACCTGCTCTGGGAAATTGTGGATAACGCGATTGACGAGGCGTCGAACGGCTTTGCGGATGAGGTGCGCGTGACGCTGCACACGGACGGCTCCGCATCGGTGTACGACAACGGGCGCGGTATGCCCGTGGATGAGCACCCGACCATGCACGTCAGCGGCGCGGAGGTCATTTTCACCGTGCTGCACGCGGGCGGCAAGTTCAACAACGAGAATTACAGCTATTCCGGCGGTCTGCACGGCGTGGGCGCGTCGGTCGTCAACGCGCTGAGCAAGTGGCTGACCGTGGACATCTACCGCGATTTCAGCCACTATGCCATGCGCTTCACAAGTCAGTTCGACGAGAAGAAAGGCAAGGTCATCGCGGGCAAGCCGGACGCGCCCTTGGCAAAAGTCGGCAACACACGCAAGAAGGGCACACTCGTGCGTTTTCTTCCCGATGACGCGATTTTCGAGGACGTGCGCTTCAATTACGACACGGTGTTCCGTCGCCTGCAGGAGTTGGCATACCTGAATCGGGGCTTGAAAATCGTCTTTCTCGACGAGCGTGTGAGCGACCCTGCCCGCCGCGAAACGACCTTCCACTACGAGGGCGGCATCATCGACTATGTGCGGTATTTGAACGACGGCAAAACCGTCCTGCACGATCAGCCGATTTACCTCGAAGGACAGAAGGATTCCGTCATCTGCCGCGTCGCCATTCAGTACACCGACGGCTACACCGAAAGCCTTTTTTCCTATGTCAACAACATCCCCACGGGCGAAGGCGGCACGCACGAAACAGGCTTCAAGGCGGCATTCACGAAGATGTTCAACGACTACGCCCGCCGCAACGGCTTCCTGAAAGAAAAGGACAGCAACCTGACGGGCGAGGACTTCCGCGAAGGCTTGAGCTGCGTGCTGACGACGATGGTCAAGAATCCGCAGTTCGAGGGGCAGACGAAGGGGCGTCTGGGCAACAGCGAAGTGCGCCCCGCGGTGGAGGGCATCATCACCCAGCAGCTGACGGACTGGCTGGAGAACCTCAAGAATCAGGAGATTGCCCAGCAGATTGTGCAGAAGGCGATTCGCGCCGCGCAGGTGCGTGAAGCCGCGCGCAAGACCCGCGACAACGCCCGCAAAGCAAATCAGCTTGATGCCGCGCCGCTGGTCGGCAAGCTCAGCGCCTGCCGCGGCAAAAAGGCGGAGGACAATGAGCTGTTCATCGTCGAGGGCGATTCCGCAGGCGGCAGCGCCAAGCAGGGGCGCGACAGCCGCTATCAGGCGATTCTCCCCCTGCGCGGCAAGCCCCTCAATGCCGAAAAGAAGCGGCTGGATCAGGTGCTGAGCAACGAGGAGTTCCGCTCGCTGATTACCGCGCTCGGCACATCCATCGACGAGAATTTCAACCTCGCCAACCTCAAATACAACAAAGTCATCATCCTCTCCGATGCCGATCAGGACGGCGCGCACATCCGCGCCATTCTGCTCACCTTCTTCTTCCGTTACATGAAGGAGCTCGTCACTGGGGGGCATGTGTATATTGGGATGCCACCGCTGTACAAGGTTCAAAAGGGCAGCAAAGTCCTCTATGCCTACGACGACAAGGAGCTGGCGAAGTGCATCAAGGAAGCGGGCAAAGGCTATACGCTCCAGCGCTACAAAGGCTTGGGCGAAATGAACCCCGAACAGCTCTGGGCGACGACGATGGATCCTTCCCAGCGCAAACTGATGCAGGTGACGATTGAGGACGCAGCGCTGGCTGACCGCCGCATTACCATCCTGATGGGCGACAAGGTCGAGCCGCGCCGCGACTACATCATCGAGAACGCCGACTTCAACAAGCCGGATAATTTCGAGCTGCCGGAAGGTCAGCGAGGGGAAGGAAAGTAAGTTATGGCAAAGAAAACAAGCGATAACCGCCCGATTCCCAAGGACGACCCGTCGCGCATCCTGCAAACGACCGTCGAGGACGTGATGCACCAGTCCATGATTCCCTACGCGGAGCATGTCATTCTGGAACGCGCCCTGCCGCGCGTCGAGGATGGCTTAAAGCCCGTGCAGCGCCGCATTCTCTATACCATGATGGAACTCGGCACGACGCCCGACAAGCCGCACCGCAAGTGCGCCCGCATCGTCGGCGACTGCCTGGGCAAATATCACCCGCACGGCGATTCCTCCGTGTACGACGCGCTCGTGCGCATGGCGCAGGACTTCTCCATGCGCGGGCCGATGGTCGATGGGCACGGCAATTTCGGCTCCATTGACGGCGACAGCGCTGCCGCCATGCGTTACACCGAGGCGCGCATGACGCCCCTCGCGCTGGAAATGCTGCGCGACATTGAGAAGGACACCGTGCCGTTCCGCCTGAATTTCGACGACACGCTCAAAGAGCCGGACATGCTGCCCGCGCGCTTTCCGAATCTGCTCGTCAACGGCGCAAGCGGCATCGCGGTAGGGCTGGCGACGAACATCCCCCCGCACAATCTGGGCGAAAGCATCCGCGCGGCAATTGCTGTGATGGAGAATCCGGACATTCCGCTGGATGAGCTGATGAAAATCATCCCCGGCCCGGACTTCCCCACCGGCGGCGTGCTGGTGAAAAACGAGGAAATCCGCAGAGGCTATGAGACCGGACGCTCGAAGCTGTCCCTGCGCGCGCGTGTGCATGTGGAGGACGGCGTGAACGGGCGCAAGCTGCTTGTCATCACGGAAATCCCCTACATGGTCAACAAAGCCGCGATGCTGGAGAAGATTTTGAAGCTGTCGGAAGAAAAGAAGGGGCAGCTGCAAAACATCTACGACATCCGCGACGAATCCGACCGCGAGGGAATGCGCGCCGTCATCGAGCTGAAGAAGGACGCCGACCCGGACAAGGTGCTGAAAGTGCTCTACAAGTATTCGGACTTGCAGGTCACCTTCGGCGTGAACATGGTCGCCATCGCCGAGGGCAAGCCCGTGCAGATGGGGCTGAAAACGATGCTGGGGCACTTCATCCGCCATCAGAAGAACGTCATCACCCGCCGCACGGAGTACGACCTGAAGCAGGCGAAAGCCCGCGCGCACATTTTGCAGGGTCTGATGATTGCGGTGGACAACCTCGACGAGGTCATCGCGCTGATTCGCTCCTCAAAGAACCCGAAAGAAGCGAAAGCCCGCCTGATGGAGCGCTTCGAGCTGTCCGACGCACAGGCACAGGCAATCCTGGACATGCGCCTGCAGCGGCTGACGAATTTGGAAATCATCGCCCTGCGCAAGGAGTACGAGGACATTCTGAAACTCATCGACCGCTTGGAGGGCATCCTGCACAGCGAGAAGAAGCTGCTGGCGGTCATCCGCAAGGAATTGCAGGAGATTGCCGAGGAATTCGCCGACGAGCGCCGCACAACCATCGAAAAAGCGGACGAATCCCCGCTGGAAGTTGAGGAAGAGGCCGCCGCGCCGGAGGAAGTCATCGTGGCGTTCACGGGTGCGGGGCAGTTGAAGCGCATGAATCCCGCGCTCTACAAGAAAACGCCGCTCCCGACCCGCACGGAGGACGACAAGGAGTTCGCCGACTTCCTGTTCATGGCCAAAACAGACGAGACGCTGCTCATCTTCACCGACCACGGCAACTGCTATCCCCTGCCCGTTGCGTCGCTGAACGAAGTCAAGCCCAAGGATCGCGGGCAGCTGCTTTCGGGCGTTCTGGCGGGCTTAGAGGACGACGAGAAGGCGCTGTGGATGACGTGCATCCGCATGGCGGACGTCGGGCACCTGCCGGACATTCTCTTCATCACCCGTCAGGGCATGGTGAAACGCACCGCCGCCGCGGATTACGACGTGCGCAGCAAGAAATTCGCCGCCGTAAACGTGAAGGACGGCGATCGTCTGCTGACAATTCTCCCCGCCGCCAGCCGTGACGACCTGCTGTTGTTCACCCGCAGCGGCCTGTGCATCCGCTTCTCGCTCGACAGCGTGCCGGTGCAGGGGCGCGTCGCCGCCGGGGTGCGCTGTATGCAGGTGGAGGACGGCGACGAGGTCATCTGGTGCGGGCAGCTGCAAGACAGCGACCAAATCGTGCTGCTGACCGACCGCGGCTACGCCAAACGCCTGCTCTCCGTTGATTTTGAGAAGCAGAACCGCAACGGCAAGGGCGTGAAGTCGTTCTATTTCAACAAGAATGGCAGCAACGGCAAACAGCTTGCGGGCGTGGTGCGGTTGGAGAAGGACGACCACCTGATTCGCGTGCAGCAGGCGAAATCCCCCGCGACGCTGGTGGAGCGCGACGCAGTGCGTCTGCAAGGCAAACAGGATCGCGGAATGCCGCTGGTTATCGCGGTGATGGACGACGTGGTGACAGGGGCGGAGCTGTTGGAATAACAGCACCCGCATGGCGCCGAAAAAAGGGTCAAGGGGCAATGCCCCTTGCGGGGTTAAGGGGCGGCGCCCCTTGTGGGGCTTGGGGCAACGCCCCAACTGTTGCTCCGTTAAACCTACTCAAAGAGGAAAAACAAGTCCGGCAACTTCGCCGCAGGCAGCGAAGCGTCCCTGCGCACAAACTAAAAAACTTCCAATAAAAATCAAGTAGCATCCGGAGGCGACCCCGAAGGAGTCCAGAGGGCGACCGCAGACTTCGTCTGTTTTTATGCCCTCTGGAACTCGCGGAAGTTACCACGATGGAAATGAAGTCAACTATGCCTATCCGCATAAGCATCCAACTGCTTCATAGTTGGCTTTTCCCCTTGCAACAAGCGCCAAAACGTGATATGATGAGGACGAATGACGGAGGTGAACGCGTATGAATTCGCGCAACTCTTTTTCCTCGCTGACCATTACGCAGCTGGTGATTCACCTCACCGGCGCCCTGCTGGAACTCTACGCCGATGACACGCAGGAAATCCAAGTCATGGCATCCGGTGACGACCACGATATGAAGGCGGTTTCGCTCGCCCAGAACGGCGATACGCTGACACTGGAGCAGTCCGCCGCCGCACTCTCGCCCTTGCCGCTCAGCGCCCGCTGGCTGCAAGTGACCGTCCGCATTCCGCGCGCGTGGAAGGGGCGGGTCGAGATTCGCACGACGTCCGGCAGCGTGCATGTCCGCGGTTTGCAGGTCAGTGACCTGTCCGTGGAGTCGCTCTCCGGCTTCGTGATGCTCTCCGACTTGAGCAGCCTGAGCCTGAAGGTCAAGAACGGCAGCGGCGACATTGCCGGCAGCGACCTCTCCGGTCAGGATTGCAGTCTGTTCACGACGACGGGGATGCTCTGTCTGGAGCGCCTTGCGTTTCTGAACATCTCGCTGTCCTCGGTCAGCCGGGGCGCAATGCTTTCTTTTGCGGAGATGTTCTCCACCTTCAAGGGCGGCTCGGTCGCAGGCGGCATCAGTCTGGAGATTCCCGGCGCGCAGTGTGACGCCATTCTTCGCTCGGTGTCCGGGCGGCTGCTGACGGACGGCGTATCCATCGTCAATGGCGCACCGTCTGTCCGCGTGACGACGGCTTCGGGCAACCTGACCATCCGGCGGATTTCCCCGGAGAAACTGACAGAAAACGAATAATTAGGAGGACGATTTTTATGGCACGACAGAACTTTGGCTTCGGCGGTGGCGCGAACATGCAGCAGCTCATGCGTCAGGCGCAGAAAATGCAGCAGGCGATGACGGACGCGCAGGAAAAGCTGGATGCGCAGGAGTACGAAGCGCAGTCCGGCGGCGGCGTGGTAAGCGTGAAGGTGAACGGCAAGCGCGAGCTGCTGTCCCTGACGATTGACCCCAAGGTCGTTGACCCCGATGACGTGGAAATGCTGCAGGACCTTGTGATGGCGGCGGTGAACGAAGCGCTGCGCAAGGGCGAAGCAAACCGCGAAGAGACGATGAACAAGATGGCGCCCGGCATGGGCGGTATGGGCGGTCTGTTCTAATGCCCGGACAAATCGAACCGATTGAGCGGATGGTGTCGGAGCTGTCTCGGCTGCCCGGCATCGGTCACAAGACGGCGGCGCGGCTGGCGTACCATATCGTCGGGATGCCGCTGGAGGATGTTCACGCGCTGGCGGCGGCGCTGTGGCAGGGGCGCAAGGCAATTCGCTACTGCGACGTGTGCGGCAATTTTTCCTCCGCTGAAAAGTGCGCCGTGTGTGCGGATGAAAGCCGCCATAACGGGCAAATCTGCGTCGTGCGCGACCCGCGCGATGTAGCCGCCATGGAGCGGATGCACGATTACCACGGGCTGTACCACGTCCTGCACGGCACGCTGTCGCCGATGGACGGCATCGGGCCGGATGATATTCACATCAAGGAACTGATGACGCGCCTGCAGGCCGAGCCGGTCAGCGAAGTGATTCTGGCGACGAACCCCGACATTGAGGGCGAAGCAACCGCAACCTACATTGCGCGGCTCATTAAGCCCATGGGCATCAAGTGCACCCGCATTGCCCACGGCGTCCCCGTCGGCAGCGACCTCGAATACGCCGACGAAGTGACGCTCTCAAAGGCGATGGAGGGACGAAGGGAGCTGTGAGGGGAACCACCAGAGGCTCTGCCTCTGGACTCCGCAAGGGAGTTCCTCCCTTGACCCTTCCGCGCGATTGCGTTGAGCGCATTTTCATGCTACGCCCGCGTGTTTATACGCTGACCTTAAGCAGCTTTTTTCGGCAGAATGCTATTCCCCAGCATTCTGCCAATTTTCTCATGAAACGAGGAATCTGCCGATGTTTCTTGCCGATACTCACTCCGATACCCTCTTCAGCCTTGGCGTTGGCAAACGCACCTTCGCCCAGACCGATATTACCCCCGACCGCCTGAGACAGGGCGGCGTCAGCCTCCAAACCCTCGCCCTGTGGAGCGGTCCGAAAGGTCCGAACGGCGACTATGAGGCCATCGCCGACGCCGAATACGCCGCCATCCACCACTTCACCGACGCGGGCATCCGGCAGGTCGATGACCCGGAGGATGTCAAGCCCGGCGAAAACACCTTCATGCTCTCCTTCGAGGGCTGCGAGGTATTCCAGAAGAGCGACGAGATGGTAGCTTTCTGGCGGCAGCGCGGCATCCGCATCGGCGCGCTGGTGTGGAATCACCCGAACGCTTTCTCCACCCCTGCCGCCGTGGACGCGGAAACGCATATGACCCCCGAAGGCATCCGCATTGCCCGCGTGATGCAGCGTCAGGGCATCAGTGTGGACGTGTCGCACCTGAACGAAGCCGGATTCTGGGACTTGTTCGCCAAGGGTGAGCGTCCGCCGATGGCGAGCCACAGCTGCTGCCGCGCCCTCTGCGACCATGTGCGCAACCTGACCGACGACCAGATTCGCGCCATGATTCAGTATGGCGGCTACATCGGCGTGAATTTCTACCCGCGTTTTCTGTCTGCGGACTGCAAGGCGGACAGTGTGACGATTGCCCAGCACATCGACCATATCTGCCAGCTTGGCGGCTCGGATATTGTTGGATTCGGCAGTGATTTTGACGGCATCGAGGTGTCGCCTGACGACGTGCGGAATCCGGCGGAGCTGCCGAATCTGCTAACGGCACTGCGCAATTACGGCTACAACGACGAATCAATCGAGAGAATTTGCGGCGGGAATTTGAAGGCGTACTTTGCACGTTTGAAGTAAGTGAAAAGACCGTCACGGAAGCGCACTCAAGCCGGGCAGCCAAAAGGGGTCAAGGGACATTGTCCCTTGCAGGGTGCAGGGACAGCGTCCCTGCTGGGGCTTGGGGCAACGCCCCAAC
>ENA-ORNF01002933-ORNF01002933.1-human-gut-metagenome-genome-assembly--contig:-NODE-2933-length-11933-cov-3.851238_pt1 | contig 11933 bp, 7 predicted proteins | sample MGYA00242110_ERZ509012 | MGnify/ENA primary metagenome ERZ509012 (study PRJEB26280, sample SAMEA2338714) | human gut metagenome | biome: human gut; feature: human-associated habitat; material: faeces... | reverse complement strand
TATCATAATCCATAATTTCGGTACCATCTTCATTATAGAAAATTGGAATAGGTACTCCCCATACTCTTTGTCTAGAAATACACCAATCACCACGATCTTTAATCATATTGTGTAAACGAATTTTACCCCATTCTGGAATCCATGTAATTTCAGAATTAATCTCATGTAATAATTGTTCACGAATTGGTTCAATACTACAGAACCATTGATCTGTTGCTCTAAAGATAACTGGTTTTTTTGTTCTCCAATCATGTGGATAAGAGTGATTAATCATTTTTAATTTTAATAAAATGCCCATTTCATCTAGTTTTTTTACAACTGCTTTATTAGCATCTTCAAAATATAGTCCAGCAAATTCTCCACTTTCTTCAGTAAGAACTCCTTTATCATCTACTCCGTTTACCATTTCTAGATTAAATTCTTTTCCAATATTAAAGTCATCAGCACCGTAACTTGGAGCAATATGAACAAGACCAGTTCCTGCATCTAATGTAACATGATATCCAGGTACTACTTTAAATATTTTATGATTAAATACATGTTCATATTGTAAAGAGACAAGTTCTGTTCCAGGGAAAACATCTAATACTTTATATTCTTCCCATCCAAAATCAACAGCTAAATCTTTTAGTAAATCATTAGAGACAATATAATTTGTTCCATTCACTTCTACTTTAGCATAAGAGAAATTTTCTCCAACAGCAATTGCTGTATTACCAGGTAAAGTCCAAGGAGTTGTAGTCCAAATCACTAATTTTTCTCCTTCTTTTACTGTTTGATTTCCTTTCACTACAGAAAAAGCAACAAAAATAGATGGATCTTTACGATCTTTATATTCAATTTCAGCTTCAGCAAGAGCTGATTCACTAGATGGAGACCAATATACTGGTTTTAATCCTTTAAAAATTAATCCTTTTTTAGCCATTTTAGCAAATACTTCTATCTGAATTGCTTCTACTTCTTTTTGATATGTAATGTATGGATTTTCCCAATCTCCAATTACATTTAAAGCTTTAAAATCTTCTCTTTGTTTATTTACTTGTTGTTCAGCATATTCACGACATAATTTACGAAAATCTGCTTTACTTAAACTTTTTCTATCAACGCCACTATTTGTAACTGCTGTTTCAATTGGAAGTCCATGTGTATCCCAACCTGGAATATATGGTACATAATATCCTTCCATCATTTTATAACGATTAACAAAATCTTTTAAAATTTTATTCATAGCATGACCAATATGAATATTTCCATTTGCATATGGTGGACCATCATGTAATACAAATGGAGTATGATCTTTATTTTTTTCTAAAATAAGATGATACAAATCCATTTCTTCCCATTTTTTTCTTTGTAAAACTTCATTTTCTGGTAAGTTTCCTCTCATTTGAAACTCTGTTTTAGGCATTTTTAACGTTTCTTTATAATCCATGTTATTCCTCCTTTAATAAAAAAGTCCTTAAGCCGAAGCTTAAGGACGAATTACCGCGTTACCACCTTAATTTATAGTACACTATACACTTTATCACTATAACGCGTGACCGTTCTTACTTTTCATAAGACACATCCGAAAGTGATCTTAATCATTTTCATTTATCTATTTCCACCTACCATAGACTCTCTTTAAAATAATAAATGATTACGTCTTTCTTCATTTGTTTTATGTCTTTTATAATATATCACAATTTATCATATGTGACAAGTATTATTCATATGATTTTCTTTTATGTGTATATATTTTCATAAACTGTTTTTGTTCTTTTTCATCTTGATAAATTAATTTAGAAAATTCTAAAGCTTTTTTCATATTTAACTGAAAATAAGGATTCATATTAATTTCTTCTGAAGAAAAAGAATTAGGATCAATATATTTTTTTCGATTTTTTAAAGATTCTAAATACAAACTACGTTCTTCTAAAGATAATGTTTTTACATGTTCAATCATTTCTAAAATCATTTCTAAATAAGAATAAATCACATCATATTGATAAGTTGTTGCGAATGTTCTAAATTCAACCGTTGCTTTTTCCCAAAAAGAATGTTTATTTTCTTTATATTTCATTGCATAATAATATGGATTTAAATTCACAGCAAATATTTTACCAAATTCTTTCATAAATTGGGTTAAAAATTCTTTCATTTCTAAATGATGTTCTAATGCACTGATTTGTTGATTGGACATACTTATATTTAATGGTTTCGCATAACTAGCTATAAATGGTCTTATTTCTTTATATTCCCCTGTTGAAAAACGATAAATAATTGGTTCATAATAACTCCACATTAATAAAAAATCTTGTAAATACCTCGTATTTTCTTCAAAAATTTGTTCTCCTAAATGAAAGTGAATAGCACAAGTTGATGTAATCGTTGTATATTTTTCTAATACTTTCAGCATAATTTTTAATTCATGTATCCAATGATTTTGATGATCCATAACTGGTGAATTAATTTCATAGCCTTTTTTATCATGTTCTATTTCATCACAAGTTGCTTCTTCTTTCAAAATCCAACAATCATTAATTTTTTGTGTTTCTTTTAACTGTTGCATCATCTTTTCAATTTCATTGGCCTTAGATGTTGCAAATTCAATTTCAATACCATACGTTTCATTTTTATGTAACTTAAATTTTTTCATCGTTTCTTCACTTTCTTTTTATCATATACTTCATTTTCTAAATCGGCATACATTCTCATCAAAGCATAGTCTTCATGAGATAATTCTTTTTGTTCTTGATACCACTTTTTATATTTAAAAGACTCACATCGATACCATAAATACATAAGAACTCCATCTGTAAAACGACTATGTTCATCTGTATTCTTTTGTTCTAATACTCTCTTTTTATATTCCTCGATTCTTCTTTCATAAACTTTTAATTTATCAAAATTATCATATAAAAAATTATCTAACTCAGCAATCAACATAACATTTTCCATTTGCTTTTGTGTTAATTTTTTATTTTCTTTTCGCCAATGATAAACTTTATAAAGTTGATTTGAATACCATCTTCCTGCTGATTTTCCATCATCAAAAGTATAAGGATCATCTTGTGTAATTTTTCTTTGATATTTCATACATAATTCCATATACTGATCACGATATAATTTTAAATTTTCATATTTCATACGTTTCCCCCTTTGTTTGGACACGTATTATAACACAAATATGAATTCAAAACAAATTAAAAAAGACAAAATTTCATTTTGCCTTTTATTACTCAAATTTTCTTTTCATTTTATTATCTTTTAATGAAGCTTTTCCTATTGCTTGATCACCAAATTTTTGTTTAATTTCATCTACTACAAAATCTAGAGTTTCATCTTCTTTTTTATCTTCAAAATCTTCAAATAATGAAGTTTGATAAGTCACGTGATCTGTTAATTGATCTAAACGAATTCCAATCAAACGAATGGGTTCTTGTTTCCATCCCTCTAAAAATAACTCTTTACTAATTTCCCATATTTCATTCGTTGAACAAGTTGGATTATTTAATTTTCTTTGATGTGTATAACTTTTAAAAAATTTATCTTTAAATATCACTGCAATCACGCTAGCATATTTATTTTTTTTACGAAGAGAAATTGCTACATTTTCACTAATTGCATGTAAAATAGGAAAGATTTCATCTGTCCTAGTCATATCTTTAGGAAGTGTTGTCGATTGACTAATTCCTTTTCTTTCTACTTGTTCTGAAACAACTTCTGAATCATCAATACCTTGTGCCCATTCAATCATTTTCGTGGCACTATTTTTAAAATAACGATATAAATAAGTTGCATCAGCATGAGCTAAATCAGAAATGGTATGAATTCCTAATTTATGAAGCTTTTGACTGGTTTGTTTTCCTACACCAAATAAATCATCAATTGGTAGTGGATACATTTTTTTTTGAATTTCGTGATTATATAATGTATGAATCTTATATGGTTTTGAAAAATCAGAAGCCATTTTCGCACATAATTTAGAATTAGCAATTCCTATATTTACGGTAAAGCCTAAAGTATCTAAAATTTCTTTTTGAATTTTTTTAGCAAATTCATATGGATTCCCATATAAATTTTGTACTTTTCCATAATCTAAATAACATTCATCAATGCTAGCAACTTCAATATCTGGTGAGTACTTACTAAGAAGTTGAAATAATGCTTTAGAATTTTTTTGATACCACTGATAATTAGGTGGATAAAAACGAATGGCAGGACATTTCATTCTAGCGCTATAAAGTGTTTCTCCTGTCACAACACCACATTTTTTTGCTTTCGGAGATTTTGCTAAAACAATTCCCCTTCTTGATTTTTCATCGCCACCAATTGCTGCATAAGATTCTCTAATATCATACTGATATCCTTGATTTAATAAATCAAGTGCTGTCCATGAAAGAAAAGCATTATTTACATCAATATGAAAAATAATACGCTTCATACCAATCACCAATTATAGTATAACACAAACAAATGTTTGTTGAAAGTATATTCACTGTTTTCTTTTTATTTCATATCTTATATTAGGTGATACTTATGCATAACGGAAATTTCTTTTGTGGACGTGGAAGATGGTGGATTTTTTGCTTTTGTGCTTTTACTCTTTTAATTTATCAAGTTTTTTTAACTTTCTTTTTAATTACTCGTTTTAATCTATTTATATTATTCTTATTTCTAGCTTTCTTCTTGTTCTCTATTTTTCGTATTATATGGTGAAATTAATTTTTCTGTTTTTATCATTTCATCTATCATATTACTAATCTTTTGACACATTGCATATTCACTATCATTCCATTCTATCTTGGAAGGAAGTGCTAATAAAATAAATAATAACAATCTTTCTTCTTCTAATAATGGGTATGATCTTTCATACCTTTTAAATAATTCATCAAATTCAAATTCTAAACAATGTTTTTTATAAAACTTATAAAAATCAAAAATAGGAATTCCAAATTTTGCTTTATCCCAACTTGTTAAATAAGCATTTTGATTACGGATAAAATGTGATAATTCTAAATGGTTGTGTAATACAACCATTCTTTGTTTTCTTTTATCTTTAATCATTTCATACCACTTTTCTAATGTTTCTTTCGAAAAGTTTAATGCTGAATAAACAAGAGTAATATTTCTTGCTAAAAGATATTCACTAGGACTCATAATAATATGACTTTCTATAATTGTCATCATATCATCATAATAAGTTTTTAAATAAAAGATATTATTACTAATATCTTCATATAATTCTTTATAATCACTAATATCTACTTCTTTATAATGTGTTGTTTTTTGATGTAATAAAGCCATAAGATCAATCAAATCTTCTGCTTTTTGTTCCTTGGGCATAGCGATATCCTGTTCTAATTTCGTCACTAATATACGATTTTCATAACGAATAATTTCTGGATAATATAAAAAGTTTCTACTACGTAAATAATTCCATATTTCTTCTTTATCATGTTCCATTTCTTTCATCGCATAACTCCCACGATCGGTATCAACGAAAGTTACTTTTCCTTTCATTTGATACCTAGTAGGATGAAGTTGATATTTTTCTAATATGTGTCTTACGTTACGCATTTTGCGATGGAATCATGATTTTATCTCCAATTTTTAATTCTGATAAATCATTATACATACTAAGAATTTCTCTTGTTGTATCATATTTTTCTATAATTGTTTCTAAAGAATCATTTTCTCTTACAATATAAACTTTATAAGTTGTATAAGTTTCTTTCGTATCCATTTGTTCTAATATTTCATCTATTTTATTATCAGTTTCTCTTTTTGGTTCTTCTATTTTTTCTTTTGCTTCCACATAATTCTCCTCTTCTTTTACCATTTTTAAAACTGGTTCTACTGCTTCTTCTGTTACTACTTCTTTATCAAATAAATTAGCAATTTCTCTTTCAATGTGTTCTAAATGTTCGTCACCTTGCTCTTCTATTTTTTCACGAACCATTGCTTCTATTTCTTCTTCCATATCTTGTTTTTTTGGTTCTTCTTTCTTTTCTGACTCTATTTTGCTAATTTTCTATCATCATGCTTTAAAACTATATTATTTACCTCTTCTTCCTTATATGAAAGACCATCAATTAAAACATCTATGTGAAGTATAACCCTATTATCCTCAATTTCATAATAAAAATCATGAATATCAACCACTGCTTTTTCTAAATTACAATTTGGAAATTCATTTTCAAATGGAAGTTCATAAGAAAATGATTCTACACAATGACTATTTTCTGATATTTTATATTCTCCACTTACAATAAATTCACCACTTATTTTATTTTTTTCAGGATGAATAGTATGTTCTAGTGAAATACTAGTAATCTCTTCTAAATTTGTCTTAAATGGAATCTCTTTATGAAATGGAATAATCTTTTTCATACTTTCCCACCTTTCACTCAAATATATGTATGAAAAATCATTTTATTCATAAAAAAAGATATGAATATTCATATCTTTAAATTTGTAAATCCATTTTCATTTGTTTCTGATTTGTCATTTGCACAATATGAAAAACTTCTTCATAATCTTTTACTGGATAAAACTTAATTTGTTTTCGAACTTCTACTGGAATTTCATCCAAATCCCTTAAATTATCTTTTGGAATAATAATTTTCGTAATTCCATTTCTTGCAGCACCCACTGCTTTTTCTTTTAATCCACCAATTGGTAGCACTTCACCTCTTAATGTAATTTCTCCTGTCATTGCTAATTTTTCACTAACTGGTTGATTTGTAAAAGAACTAATCAATGCTGTTGTTAATGTAATCCCAGCACTTGGTCCATCTTTTTTAATTGCTCCTTCTGGGACATGAATATGAATATCATTTTTTTCTAAAAGAACTGGATCAATTTCAAATAATGAAGCTCTAGATTTAATATAGGAAAGAGCAATTCTAGCACTTTCTTTCATTACATCACCTAAAGATCCAGTTAAAACTAAACTTCCATTTCCTTTAAAATAGGTAACTTCAATCGGAAGGGTATCCCCACCATAATTTGTATAAGCAAGTCCATTCACTACCCCTACTTGCCTTTTTTCTATTTTAGAAAATAAATATTTTTCACTTCCCAAATATTGATATATCATTTGATTATCTACAACATAAACATCTTCTACTGTTCTAGTCGTTACCATTTTAGTTACAATTTTTCGAACAATTGTTGAAAGTTGTCTTTCTAATTCACGAACTCCTGCTTCTTTTGTAAAACCACGAATAATTTTTAAAATCATCGCATCGCTAATTTTAATTTTGTTGCGATGAATACCATGTTTTTTACAAATATTTTTTAGTAAATATTTCTTAGCAATATCTACTTTTTCGTATTCCGTATATCCGGATAATTCTACAATTTCTAAACGATCTTTTAATGCTTCTGGAATTTGTTCCATATAATTAGCAGTTAAAATAAACATAACATGTGATAAGTCATATTCTTCTTCTAAATAATTATCGACAAACGTTTTATTTTGTTCTGGGTCTAATACTTCTAATAAACTGCTGGCAGGATCTCCTCTATAATTACTATTTAATTTATCAATTTCATCAATTAAAAATAAAGGATTACAGCTTTTCGCTTTCTTCATAGAAGTAATAATTCTTCCTGGACTAGCACCAACATAAGTTCTTCTATGACCAATGATTTCAGCCTCATCACTAACCCCACCTACAGAAATTTTTACAAAATTTTTGTGAATGGCTTTTGCAATAGATATGGCAAGAGTGGTTTTTCCTACTCCAGGAGGACCCACTAAACAAATAATTGGTCCATTTAAAGACTTTGTCATTTGATTTACTGCCAAATATTCAATGATTCTATTTTTTACTTTATCTAATCCAGCATGTGATGCATCTAATCTTTTTCTTACCTCTATTAAATCCGTTTCATCTTCTGTATAAGTTTCAAAAGGAAGTGATAAAAACCATTCAATATAAGTTTTTATAACACCTAACTCTGGACTCATTGGAGGTAATTGTTCATACTTTTTCATTTCTAAACGTAATTTTTCTTTTATTGATTCATTTGCTTTTAAATTTTCTATTTGTTCTTTTATTTTCTCATTTTCTTCTTCTAACTTTCCATCTTCTCCAAGTTCATGTTTTAAAGCTTTTATTTTCTCTTTTAAAATAAACTCTTTTTGAGTATGATCAATTTCTTTTTTTACTTTGTTATCGATTTCTTTTTCTAATTCATATGCTTGTTCTCCACTATAAATATCTTCTAATATCATTTGCGTACGAAGTTTGGGATTACATTCATATAAATAAGATTGTAAACGATCAAAAGTAAGAGGTAAATGAGCTGCAATTAAATCAGTTACAACACTTAAATCATGACTGGTTCTAATTTTTTCTACAACACTATTAGATACATATGGAATCAATTCTAAATAATGATCTAATTCTCTATTTAATTTTGCTGTTAAAATCGTTGTTTCCGCATCTTCTACTGGTGTTTCTATGTGGTGTTCAATGATAGCTTCAATCTCACTTGCTTGCTTCATATGAAGATATTCTTGAATACGAGCTCTTTCTTCCCCTTTCATAACAACTCTAATTTTTCCATTTGGTAATTCTACTTTATTCATGATACGAGCTATAACCCCTATTTTTGGTAATTCCTCAATAGATGGAGCTTCTTCAAATCGGTCATAACCACTTACTACTAAAACTTGATTATCATGAAATAACTCTGCTACATCAATAATATTTTTTGTATCTGTCTGTTCAAATTCAAATCGTACTTCTTGATTAGGAAGTAATATAAGCCCTCTTAATAAGATTACTGGCAAGCTTGATTTCATATAATTACCACCACCAAATTGTTATTTATTATATTATAAATCAAAAAAAATGTATAGTAATTTTTTACTCTTTTTTTAAAAATGTGTCAAATACTATCATAAAAAAATACTCAACAAAATTGTTGAGTATTTCTTATCCATGAACTACTTTTCCATTCGTTGATGTTGCGACCATCTTGTCAACTAGTGCACTATTTGTTCCATCATCATATACCGTTATTTTACCATTCTGAGCTGCATTTTGACCAAACATATTCGTATATGCTGTAATCGTTGAACCTTTTACTGTAAAACTTGTTGTTAAATTTGTACATCCGGCAAACATTGATGAAGTATTTGTAACTCCATTTAAATCTAACTTACTTAAATCCAATGTTTTCAATGATTGAGCTTGACTAAATAAGAAACTCAAATTTGTCGCATTACTTGTATCAAGTCTTTGGAAATCAATCGTTGTTAATCCCATTCTTCCGTAGAACATATTTGAGAAATTAGTTACATTTACTGTATTTAAGAAACCTAATGTATTAATTATTTTTAAATTACTATCTCCCATTCCTCCAAATAACCAAGAACTATTTGGATTTGCTACTACTGGTTCTTGATCAACTCTATATACAAAATATGTAGTATTTCTCAACCAACCTAATACAGTTCCATCATTATCTCTTGATAAATCAACTGTTACATCACTTGCCATTGGTCCCATATCAGTAAAATTAACAAACTCCACATTACTTGGTAACCAACCAGTTTGATTTAAATTTAATAATGTAATTCCATCTTTTAACACGCCACCGTGAGAAAGTGGTTGTGAATTATAACTTTCATTATTATATTCATTAAGAATTTGTTCTACTAAATCATAACCTGCTTTTGTACCATCATCATATATAATCATTGAATTTATTATATTACCTTCATCATCTCCCATTGGTGAAAAGAAATTAGTATAATTGTTTACTTTACCACTTAATTTAATATCAAAATCTACATAATATGCACTTTTCAACATATATGAAATATCAATCGCACTTGTTAAATCTAAAATATCTTTATGAATTGTTGTCAATGCTTTACAATCTACAAACATATACATAGCATTTTTTACTTTTGATGTATCCCAGCCTGATATATTTAAATCCTTTAATTTTTCATCAGAATAAAACATTCCATTCATATCAGTTACATTCGATGTATCCCATCCTGATAAATTTAGATTAACCATATCATAATTCATACCAAACATAGTATTCATATTTGTTACTTTTGATGTATTCAAATATGACAAATCCAGTGAAGTTAAAGTAACTCCAGAAATCATTGCTTCCATATTGGTTACATTCGATGTATCAAAGCTTGATAGATCCAAACTTGTTAAACCAACTGTATCCGCAAACATATAACCCATATTCGTTACTTTTGATGTATCAAAATAATTATTAAATTTTAAAGATTTTATATTAATATTTTGATAATCTTCCGATGAAAACAAATATGAACTATCTGGATTTCCATATATTTTCTTTTTACTTCCGATATATGAATTATTACCAATTGTCCATAATTGAATACTTCCATTTTGTGCTTCTGATACATCTATATAATCTGTTCCAGCTGGTGCTAAATAATTAACAAATTCAATATTTTCCAAACTTCCTAATTGTAATCCTACTTTTAGCATATTAGATGCTGGTGAAAGAGCAGTATAAGTATCTGCTTTATTACCCGGTATATTAGCTGGTAAATAGCCTATTCCTGTTGTTTCTGAATACCATTTTCCATCTGCTCCTGGTATATTACTACTACTTTGTTGTGGTAACTGTGATAATACTTTTGTTCCTACTTTTGCTCCTACTTTAATTCTTGATAATACTTCATTTGTATCAAACATCATGTCTGTTGTCGTAACCTTCGATGTATCAAAGTTAGAAATATCTAGACTTGTCAATTGATAATCCATAAAAAACATAGAACTCATATTGGTTACTTTGGATGTATTCCATGTTGATATATCTAAATTGAGTAAACTATCCATTCCAGAAAACATATTCTCCATACTATTTACATTAGATGTATTAAAATGTAATAGATTCAAACTGGTTAAACTTCTTGCACCACTAAACATATAGCTCATATCGGTTACTTTCGACGTATCCCAGTTTGATAGATTTAAACTGGTTAAACTTGAAGCACCAAAAAACATAGAATCCATATTTGTTACTTTCGATATATCCCATTCAGATAAGTCTAAATTACTTAAAACTATACCATCAAACATATGACTCATATTTGTTACTTGCGATGTATCAAAATAATCATTAAAATTAATTGTTTCTAAATTATTATCATTTGGTGAATTAAACATCCAAGAACTATTAGGATTTCCGTATATTTTCTTTTTACTTCCGATATATGAGTTTCCACTTGTATCTGTCCATAATTGAATACTATTATTTTGTGCTTCTGATACATCTATATAATCAATTCCTTCAGGAGCAAGAGACTTAACAAATGTTACATTTTTCAATTGGCCTAAATATAAATTAGTAGTTAAAAAATTAGGTGGTGCAATAGCAGTATAAGTATCTGCTTTATTTCCTGGTATATCTGCTGGTAAATATCCTGTCCCTGTTGTTTCTGAATACCAATAGCCATCTGCTCCTGGTATATTTGTACTACTTTGTTGTGGTAACTTGGATAGTACATTCGTTCCTACTTTATCTCCTACTTTAATTTGTTGAAGTTTATTAGTTCCATTAAACATATTATTAGTATTTGTAACTTGAGATGTATCCCATCCTGATAAATCTAAACTGGCTAATCGGTTCATTCCAGAAAACATAGAACTCATATTTGTTACTTGCGATGTATTCCAGTTTGATAAATCTCCTATATTAGTTAAACTTGAAGCACCAGAAAACATATAACTCATATTGGTTACTTGCGATGTATCCCAGTTTGATAAATCTCCTATATTAGTTAAACTTGAAGCATCAGAAAACATATAACTCATATTGGTTACTTGCGATGTATCCCAGTTTGATAAATCTCCTATATTAGTTAAACTTGAAGCATCAGAAAACATATAACTCATATTGGTTACTTGCGATGTATCCCAGTTTGATAAATC
>ENA-ORNF01002923-ORNF01002923.1-human-gut-metagenome-genome-assembly--contig:-NODE-2923-length-11957-cov-4.723324_pt1 | contig 11957 bp, 11 predicted proteins | sample MGYA00242110_ERZ509012 | MGnify/ENA primary metagenome ERZ509012 (study PRJEB26280, sample SAMEA2338714) | human gut metagenome | biome: human gut; feature: human-associated habitat; material: faeces... | reverse complement strand
CCTATATTCCAAAGATTGCCATAAATACACCGGCAGCTACTGCTGTACCGATAACTCCGGCAACGTTTGGTCCCATTGCATGCATAAGTAAAAAGTTCGTTGGATCCTCTTCTGCTCCAACCTTCTGAGATACACGAGCAGCCATAGGTACTGCGGATACACCGGCAGAACCAATCAATGGATTAATCTTACCTTTTGTAACCCAGCATAATACTTTACCGAAGAGTACACCTGCTGCTGTACCAAATACGAAAGCTACAAGTCCGAGAACAACAATCTTGATTGTTGTGATATTTAAGAATGCCTCTGCACTTGTGGTAGCTCCTACGGAAGTACCCAGTAAGATAACAACGATATACATTAATGCATTGGATGCTGTATCTGTTAACTGACGTACTACTCCGGACTCACGGAACAGGTTACCTAACATCAGCATACCAACTAATGGTGCTGTGGTAGGAAGAATTAAACATACAATTGTCGTAACGATAACAGGGAATAAGATTCTTTCTAATTTAGAAACAGGTCTTAAGTTCTCCATTTTAATCGCACGTTCTTTTTTCGTTGTAAATAATTTCATAACAGGTGGCTGAATGATCGGCACTAATGCCATATAGGAATATGCTGCCACCGCAATTGGTCCTAACAGACCAGTCTGTCCAAGCTTACCTGCAAGGAAAATGGAAGTCGGGCCGTCTGCACCACCAATAATGGATACTGCGGCTGCGGACTTATCATTGAATCCCATCAGGATTGCAAGGAAGTAAGCTGAGAAAATACCGAACTGTGCTGCTGCTCCAAGCAGGAAACTGATTGGATTCGCGATCAACGGTCCAAAGTCTGTCATTGCTCCAACTCCAAGGAAAATCAGAGACGGTAATATTGACCACTCATCTAAGATATAAAAATAGTGTAACAAACCACCTACACCGTTACTTGCCTCTTCCGGGCTGATAATGATATCCGGATAGATATTTACCAGCAGCATACCAAATGCAATCGGAACTAACAGTAATGGCTCATATTCTTTCTTGATTGCCAGAAACAGGAATAAAAATGCTACGGCAATCATGACAAAGTTGCCCCATGTCAGATTCAAAAATGCTGTCTGGTGCAGGAGGTTTGACATTGTTTCTCCTACGTAACTCATAATTAATCCTCCTGGCTTTCTTAATTCATGGTTGCAAGTAATGCACCTGCTTCAATATGGTCTCCAACTGCAACTTCAATGCTTGCAACAGTTCCATCCTGTGGTGCAACAACCGGAGTCTCCATTTTCATTACCTCTAATACTAAGATGGTATCGCCTCTCTTAACGGCTGTACCAGGATTTGCTTCCAGCTTGAATACTTTTCCTGCTGCACCTGCTTCAATCTTAATGCTTCCTGCACCTGCTGCCGGAGCTGCTTTTGGAGCTGCTTTCGGTGCTGCTGCTGGAGCTGCTTTTCTTGGAGCTGCTGCCGGTGCTGCTGCTCCTGTTTCTTCTACAGTAACATCATAAACATTTCCATTTACGGTAATTGTATAGCTTTTCATCTTAATTTCCTCCTAAATTTGCGATTAATATCTTCTCTTGATGGAACGCACTACAAAATCATCTGTAGATGTTCCTGTGGATGCTGCGATTGCTGCAGCAATAACGGCAATCAGCTCTGTATTGTCCTGCTGTGCTGCCGGAACATCCTGTACAGTCTCTTTTACGGCAGTTTCTGTCTGTCCCGCTTTCTTCTTGCTCTCAAGATATGGGAAGATCTTGAAGCAGGAAATAACTAAGCTGATTAAAATCAATACTGCAAATACAGTTCCCATTCCCATGAGTGTATTCATACCGGCTTTGCTCATCTTTTCACCAAGTGAGTAAACCTTATCAATTGTTACATCTTCCACTTCCATAGAATAGTAAGTGTATACATAAGTCAAAATTACTTCACGTTTTTCAAACTCAATGGTCTGTTCACATGTCAGTGTCTTTCCTGATTTTGTAATTTTGAAATCACCGAGTTCTACATAAGAACCAACACCGGAAGTAGCATCCTCCCATCTGGTAACGATGTTCTTTGTCATTTCGTCATCACTGGCTTCGTACACAGTCTTCTGCTCATCAGTCATATTTACCAATGTAGCAACGGTATTCTGTGTCACCTGTTTTAACTGGTCATATGTATAGCCATTGTAATCGACAGACTTAGGATCCGTTTTTCCGCATGCTGTAAGTCCGAGTATCATCAGACACACACTTACCATCAGCAATATTTTCTTCTTCATAAACTTCACCTTTCTATTTCGCTCCGTGTTTTTTCATCGGCCCTTCTACTTTTTTTGTAAATAACATCTCAAATCCTGCGATTAAGTATTTTCTTGTATCTGCAGGGTTGATGATCAGATCAATATATCCTCTTCTTGCAGCATTTTCCACATTTGACTGTAATGCTTCATATTCTTTTGCCTTTTCGTCCAAGACATCTGCGGAAGCATCTGCATACATGATCTTAGCTGCCGATTTGGCATCCATCATGCCGACTTTTGCATCCGGCCATGCATAGACTAAATCTGCACCAAGAGATTTAGAGTTCATCATTACATAAGAGCTTCCGAAAGCATCACCTGTAATGAAGTTAATCTTTGCAGTTGTTGCATTTGCAAATGCGTAAGTCATGCGTGCAAGTGCCTTTGGAAGGCGTTTTTCAGAACATGATGTTGCTTTGAATCCTGTTGTATTTGTCATGGAAAGTACAGGAATATCAAATGCATCACAGTACTGGATAAAGTCTGCTGCTTTTTCACATCCCTGTGCTGTTAATGCTGCTTCAAATTCTTCTGTCTTGCTTCCGTTTTCATCATGCATTACAGTGGCATTTGCTACTGCTCCGACGGTAATACCGTTTAATTTGATGAAGCCTGTTACCATTTCTTTTGCATAACCCTTCTTTGTCTCTACAAAGTTGTGGTCATCTGCAAGTTCAGAAAGGAAGTATCTCGGATCACCTTTCATGGATTCCATGCTCTCACATGCACGGTTTAAGTCATCCGTACACTCGTCCACACGTCCGCTTTCCTCATTGCAGCCCGGAAGAATAGTTACTAATTCGCGGATTTCAGCAAGAATCTCATCTTCTGTTCCGGCTGCATCTACAACACCTGTGTTTGCTGCCTGGAAATCAGCTTTTGCTGTATCGCATTTAGATACGTTGTTGTCTGCAATGGCATCCGGAGAGTTTACAAAAAGTCTTCCTTTTTCTGTCTCCATGTAAGTAAAATCACATAATGCGGATGCTACGGCAAGTCCACCTCCACAGCTACCGAATACGGCACTAATCTGTGGTACAACACCGGAAGCTGCTGTCTGTTTTGCATAAATCTGACCAATTCCTTCCAATGCATCTACGGATTCCTGTAAACGGACACCCGCACAGTCTAAAAGACCAATGACCGGTGCACCCATCTTCATTGCCATGTCATAAACAGAAGCAATTTTCTTTGCGTGCATTTCACCGATTGTTCCACCTAACACGGAAGCATCCTGGCTGTATACAAATACCAGGTTTTCATCAATTAATCCGTGACCGATGATTACTCCGTCAGAAGGAGTCTTATCTGCAGTCAGATTAAAATCTGTGCTTCGTGCAGTTACGAGAGAACCAAGCTCTACAAAACTGTTCTCATCCAGTAACTTGGCAATTCGTTGCATTGCTAAGCTATTCTTTGTGCTACTCATTTATTAGCCCTCCATCTATGTATTGAAAATTTTTAAAAAATTTCGCTATGCTAATTGTATTACTTTTAATACAATATTTCAATAGTAATTTGTTAAATTTTTCACTAATTTAAATAGACATTTTTCCTAATCTGACTAATTTTAAAACAGAAACTTTTCTAAGACGCACTGCAGATACCACCGTGGCGTTCTTGCGGATACATTTTCCATCGCAACGATCGGATAAGATACTGCTTTTTCCTCTCCGATATAGTACTCTGCTTTTCCGATCACCGTTCCTTTTTTGACCGGTGCCTGCAATACTTTCTTTGTCGTGCATTTTACGGTCACTTTTTCTTCCTTGTCTTTTAAAACCCGAAGATCCTTTCCTTTTACCCGAACCGGCATCAGAATCTCTTTGTCAGGATCATAGGAGTTGTCAGCGGCGTTTATGACAGGGACCGTCTCTAATTCCTGTTTGGCTTTGACTTTTACCTTTTCATAATGCTCTAAACCGTATTCCATGAGCTTTCTGGTATCTGCCCATTTATAGCTTTTGTTATTCGGCCAGCCGCAGGCAAGCAGTGATACCACAAATGTCCGCTCCCCTCTTTTTAAGGCTCCGACGTAGCAATAGCCTGCATCCGCGGTAAATCCGGTCTTTCCGGACAGTGCGCCATCCATCATCTGTAAAAAAGCATTGTGATTATTACAGGTAAAATTCCGGCTTCTCTCTACATTCTGAAAACTGTACTGCTTTGTCTGTGTGATCTTTAAAAACGTATCGTTTTTGATGCAGTAGCTCATGATCGTAGCCAGGTCTTTTGCCGTTGTTCCATGGGAACCCGTTTCATCTTTTGCGTCTAATCCGTTTGGCGTAATAAAATGTGTATGTTCACATCCTATTTCTTTTGCCTTTTCGTTCATCATCTCTGCAAATTTTTCCACACTCCCGCCAACATGCTCGGCGATCGCAACTGCGGAATCGTTATGTGATTCTAACATCAGTGAATAGAGCAGGTCTTTTAATAAGAAGGTATCTTTGGTTGTCATTCCAAGATGGACTTTTGGCATAGACGCGGCATGCTGACTGACGGTTACCGTCTCGTCTAACCTGCCGCTTTCAATTGCCAGAATGCATGTCATGATCTTTGTGGTGCTGGCATTTGCTAAAAACTTTTCTTCTTCTTTTCCGTAGAGGACTCTGCCGCTGTCTGCGTCCATTAAGACGGCAGACTTGGCATAGAGTCCAAGGCTATCCTGATGTTCTTTTGCAAAAATCTCTAACACCACACTTGTTAAGATCAGACTGATGCATAGAACGATGATCATCGTTTGCTTGAATGGATTTTTTTTCACTTAACTCATTCTTTCCGTACCGTTTCCATTTACTATATGCCAAGAGAATGGTCGGTATGTAACAACTCGTGTGATTTATGAGACAGTGGTTTTTCTAAAAAGCTGCGATACAATTCCTGTACTGCCGGGTTCTCATGGGAAAAACGGATCTCGTTTTCTGCATCCAGTTCATAGAGGACATCTCCACGCTCTTTTGCCAATTCTAAATTGTCATGGATCAGCTGGCCACCGCCGCCGGCACATCCGCCCGGACATGCCATGACTTCTACAAAGTCATATTCTGCCTCGCCTTTTTTGATCCTCTCGATCAAACGTCTGGTATTGCCAAGACCACTGACTACGGCAGCTCTTACTTTTGTGCCTGCGATCTCTACCTCGGCTTCCCGGACTCCATCCTGTCCACGGACAACTTTAAATGCATCCGGTGCAGGATTTTCTCCTGTTAAGAAGTAGTAGGCACTCCGAAGTGCCGCCTCCATAACACCGCCGGTCGCACCAAAGATAACAGCAGCTCCGCTTCCGCATCCCAATGGTTCATCAAACTCCTCTTCTTTTAAATGCTCTAACTGAATATGCTCTGCACGGATCAGACGTCCTACCTCTCTCGTGGTGATAACAGAATCCACGTCCGGTCCGGTTCCCGTCACATCCATACACGCCATCTTACTTTCGTATTTTTTCGCTGTACATGGCATGATCGACAGACAGTAGATTTCTTCCGGCTCCACACCTAACTGCTGTGCATAGTAGGTTTTTGCAATTGCTCCAAACATCTGCTGCGGGGATTTTGCAGTGGAAAGATTCGGCAGTAACTCCGGATATTCATATTTTACAAAGCGTACCCAGCCCGGACAGCAGGACGTAAACATCGGGAATTTGTATTTGTCTTTATTTTTCAGTCTTTCGATGAACTCATTTGCTTCTTCCATGATCGTTAAATCCGCAGTAAAGTTCGTATCAAACACATAGTCGATCCCGGTTCTTCGAAGGGCTGCTACTAACCGTTTGACCGTTGCATCTTCGCGTTTTAAGCCAAACCGTTCGCCCCAGGCTGCACGGACTGCCGGTGCAATCTGTGCCACAACAACTTTTTTCTTATCCGCAATGGCATAAACCAGTTCATTTAGATCATCGCGTTCTCTTAAAGCTCCAACCGGACAGTGCGTGATACACTGGCCACATAAGGCACAGTTCACATCTTCAATGGACATGCCCTCTCGCAATCCTACGTTTGTTCGTTTTCCGGTATTGATAATATCCCAGACTTTCATTCCCTGAATCTTATCGCAGACCTGTACACAGCGCATACATTTGATACATTTTTTAGCATCGCGGATCAGCGGAAAATCCATGTTCCATTCCTGTTCCTCATACTCCTCTTTAAAAGGTACCTCTAAAATATCTAAATCATTTGCAAGTTTTTGCAAAGAACAGTTGCCGCTTCTGACACAGGTGGCACAACGATAGTCATGCTGGGATAAAATCAGTCCGACATTGGTTCGCCTTGCATTCATGACACGTTTGCTGTTTGTATAGATTTCCATCCCCTCTGCCACTAGGGTATTACACGCAGCTACTAAGGCATCTTTTCCTTTAATTTCTACAATACAGACACGGCAGGCACCGATTTCATTCAAATCCTTCAAAAAACAAAGGGTCGGTATCTTGATTCCTACGGATGCTGCTGCATCTAAAATAGTTGTTCCCTTTTCTACATTTACTTCCTGATTATCAATCCATAATTTTACCATATGCTCTCTCTGCCTCCTCTGAATACACCACATCCAAATTTATCACAACGTAAACATCTTGCCGATTCCTGTCTTGCTTCCTCCAGACTCATCGAGTATTCCACTCCCTCAAAGTCTTTTTTACGTTCACATGCCTCTCGGTCTGTCAGATGAATTCGTCCACTCTGCAATTTGTCGCTGAGATTCGGCTGCGGAATCTCCACATCTGTTGACATTTCATGATGGAAGCCAAGATATTCATCAATATTTGCTGCCGCTGCCTTACCTGCCGCAATGGCACGAATGACCGTGGATGGTCCTGAAACACAGTCTCCACCGGAAAAGATTCCTTCCTCTCCCGGCACTGCCCCAAATTCATCTGCCACAATGCGATGACGCTTCACCGGTACGTTGGATTCTTCAAAATGTGCAGAATCGATTTCCTGTCCGATTGCAACTAAAATGACATCACAGCCTAACCGTTCTTCCGGTTTTTTTGCTCTGTTTGGACTTGGTCTTCCGGCACTGTCATACAGACCACTGATTTGCGGTTGTGTCCAGAGTGCAGCAACATTCCCTTTCTCATCTGCTTCTACGCGATTCGGTGCCTGTAATGTCAAAAGCTCAATTCCTTCTGCGATGGCTCCTTCGATTTCTGCTTCTAACGCTGTCATATCTTTTTGCCGTCTGCGATATACAATGCTGACTTTTTCTGCATGGCAGCGCATTGCGGTTCTGGCACAGTCCATCGCCACATTTCCTCCGCCGACTACAACAACTCTTTTTCCTCTGAAATCAGGATACTTTCCATAGCCGATATCTCTCAGCATATCTACTGCTGAAATGACACCCTTACTGTCCGCACCTTCTACCTCAAATTTTTTATCGGTATGAGCACCGATTGCGATGTAAACTGCATCATACTCCTGTTTTAATTCATCATAAGTGATATCCTTACCAATTTCGATATTGCATCGTAAATCCACACCGGTAGATAAAATTGCATCGATATCTTCCTGTAAACGTTCTCTTGGAAAACGATAACTCGGTATTCCGTAACGAAGCATTCCTCCCGGCTGCTCTTTTTCCTCAAATACCACCGTCTGATGTCCCATAAGCTGTAAGAAATAGGCAGCAGTCAGTCCGCTTGGACCTGCACCGATAATGGCAATTTTCTTTCCTGTAGCCTCGGCACATTTTGGTACCTCGACCTGATCTGCCCTTGCATGGTCTACTGCAAAACGTTTCAGTCCCCGGATATTGACCGAGCTGTCGATCATATTTCTGCGGCATCTTGCTTCACATGGATGCTCACAGATCAATGCACATGCGGTCGGGAATGGATTATCCTTGCGGATGAGTTTTACTGCATCCTGATACCTTCCCATTCCTACCAGTGCTACATAACCCGGAATATCTACCTTCGCCGGGCAGAGCGTGATACATGGTATCGGCTGTTCAAACGATGCCGTACACCGTTTATTATGGATATGTGACAGGTAATCCTCTTTGAACCCCTCTAAGCCGACTAATACCATCCTTGCAGATTCAAAACCTATGGCACAGTCTGCGGTCACCTGAATATTCCTTGCTGTTTCCTTAATGAGATGTAAAGTCTCTAATGTTGCTCTGTTGTTCAACACATCTTCTAAAAGATTTTCTAACTGTCCAAGCCCTACACGGCATGGTACACATTTTCCACAAGTCTGTGCATGACAGACTTTTAAGAAAGAAAGCTGCATATCCACCGGACATACCCCCGGAGGACTTGCGACAATGCGCTGCTCAAATTCCCGCATCAGACGTTCTGTTGTTGTGTCTTCACGCTTTGGTGCTCCTGCTGTTAATCTTCTCTCCATGTGTTACCTCCCTTTAATTTGTGAATTTTTTATCAAAAAAGGACAGACACGTTTGTGTCTGTCCTTTAGATATCCATTTTCATCTGCATTTCTTCTTCTGCTTCCCGCTTGAAGTTCTCTAACTGATCCTGATTCAGAATCGGCAGCTCCTCAATGGAAGAAACTCCAAATGTTCTTAAAAACTCTTCTGTTGTTCCGAATAAGAGCGGCCGCCCCGGTGCATCTAAACGCCCCAGCTCGCAAACCAGATTGTAATCTACCAATCGGCTGACTGCATGGGAACAGGAGACTCCTCTGATTTTTTCAATCTCTGCTCTTGTAATCGGTTGCTTATATGCGATAATTGAAAGCGTCTCTAACAATACGTCTGTCAGTGCGTAATGCTTTGGCTGCTTTGCTACTTTTATCAGGTAGTCATACATCTGAGGTTTGGTACACATCTGATAAGCTCCATCCAGCTCCGTGATTGTAATACCGCGATCCTCTGCCTCGTAGTTCTTTTGCATTTGTTCTAAGATATCCTTTACTTCTTTTTTATCCAGTTCTAAGACCTCCGCGAGCTTAGATAACTCTACGGAATCCCCCATTGTAAAGAGGATCGACTCTATCACTGCTTCATAATTCATATGTCTCACTCCAGACTCTTAGGCTGCCATTTTCGATTCAATGAGGATGTCATCAAAAATATGTTCCTGTGAAATCGAAATCTTACCCAATTTCATCAATTCTAAGATAGCAAGAAAATTTACGATAATCTCCATTTTCCCGCTCTTGGATTCTAACAGATTCTTAAAGCTGAAAGAGCGATGTGTCCTTGCATACTCTTCTAACGTACGCATCGTCTCTTCTAAGGAAACCTGTTCTTTTTCAATCCTTCCGAACTTAGAACGTACCGGATCAATGCGATCCTGTTTTTTCTGCATAATGGATTTAAAAATATCATTGAGCTGTGCTAAGGTGGTATCAGCGACTAACTCTTCTAAATCCACCGGTTCTTCATATGCCGCAACCTCCGGCGGTACGGTCGGAACCTTAAACATGACCTTTTGTGCATCCACCTGCCGGTCTTTTAATTCATAGGAGATACATTTATACATCTTATATTCCAAAAGCTGCTGTACCAGTTCTGCTCTTGGATCTTCCTGTTCTTCTTCCTCCTGCGGTGGTGCCGGAAGAAGCATTTTAGACTTGATATCTAACAGTGTGGCAGCCATCACTAAGAACTCGCTGACCACGTTCAGATCATGCCGCTTCATTTCCCGTATGTAGTCCATATACTGCTTTGTAATCTCTACAATCGGAATATCATAGATATTAACTTTGTTCTTATCCAGCAGGTGTAAAAGTAAATCCAAAGGTCCTTCAAACACCTGTAGTTTCACGGTCATATCCATAAAAATGTACTGCTCCTATTTTTTGTGAATTAATAATATTGTACATCATATAGAGGTAAATTTCAAGAGTTGAACCTACATTTTGTTGATCCGTATCATCAGCACCTCTGCTCTGTCAAAAACACGGATATGGAAGGTATGTGTTCCCAAGCCCTTGCTCACATAGACTTTTCTGTCCCCAAAATCGAACTCTCCGGCATCATATTTCGGAAACAGTTCAAACTGCGGGGAAATCACACTTCCGATTCCCGGAATCCGCACCAGACCACCATGGGTATGTCCGCAGACACTTACATCCGCCCCCCATTCTGCATATTCCTTTGCAAACATCGGATTGTGTGCCATCAGAATCTGTACAGAGTCCTGCTTTGCATCCCCTAATACATCCCTGATAAAATGCTCCGGCAGTGGTTCATAACTGCCCTTTCCATAACATTCCAACGGAATTTCCAGTCCGCTGATACAAAACTTCCCGCCATGCAGTATGACTTCTTCCGAAGCATTGTTTAAAATATGCACACCCAGCTTCCGCACCCGGTTTTCATACTCTAAAAATTCCTCTGTCTGCATGACTGGTACTTTAGAAACACGGCTTTCATGATTTCCGTTAGAAAAATAAACCGGTGCAATCTCTGTTAATTTTTCAAATGTCTGATATGCCGTCTCATAAGTTTCCGGATAACGGCTGACAATCATATCACCGGGAACTAAAATGATGTCCGGCTTCTGTTCTTTTATTTTTTGTATTAAAATGTCATTGTCCCTGCCATAGACATGGGCATGCAGATCCGCTACCACTGCAAAATTAACGCTCTGTGTAATCTTATCCGTCTGATACTCATAGGACGTGATCCGAAACTTCTTTAATTCAAAATGCTGCCACAGGATAAAACATCCTATCAGCAAAATAATCATTCCAATGATCTTCATATACTTCTCCTTTGCTCTGATATCCTATCACATTTTGCATAAAAATCCCAGCATCAGTCATATTTTTTTCTCTTTTCTATTAATATTAAACTAAAGCAGATAATGTTTCAGGAATCACTATGAAAAAAATAATACTTTCCCTATTTCTTGCCCTGCAGCTTGCATGTACCCCACTGCTGTCACTGACTGCACAGTCCGCCCCGATTACATATGAAGCAGGTATTTCCCAAAATGCGGCCAAAAAAGCTGATGATAATAAAAAAACAGGAGATACCCTGACTCTATCCGCTCCGAGTGTCCTTTTGATGGAGGCTAAGAGCGGAACGATCATCTATGAAAAGGATGCCAACAAGCAGATGCCTCCTGCCAGCATCACGAAGATCATGACCCTGCTTTTGATCTTTGACGCTTTAGATGCCGGAAAAATCTCTTTAGAAGATACGGTAACGGTATCGGAACACGCGGCAAGCATGGGTGGTTCACAGGTGTTCTTAGAACCCGGAGAAACCCAGAATGTGGACACCATGATCAAATGTATCAGCATCGCAAGTGCCAATGACGCATGCGTTGCCATGGCGGAATTTATCTGCGGCAGTGAAGCCGCTTTCGTAGAAAAAATGAATGAGCGTGCCAAAGGACTTGGCATGAACGACACTACATTTGTAAATTGTTGTGGTCTTGACGTTGACGGACATATGACAAGCGCCTATGATGTTGCCCTGATGTCCCGCGAGCTGACCACGAAATACCCACAGATCCATAATTATTCTACCATCTGGATGGATACGATCACGCACGTCACAAGACGCGGTTCGGAGGAATTTGGTCTGACAAACACCAACAAGCTGATCCGACAATATCAGTATGCAACCGGGCTTAAGACCGGCTCGACGAGCCTTGCAAAGTACTGTGTCTCCGCCACCGCAGTAAAGGACGGCATGGAACTGATTGCAGTCGTCATGGCCGCCCCGGATTTTAAGATCCGGTTTGC
>ENA-ORNF01002919-ORNF01002919.1-human-gut-metagenome-genome-assembly--contig:-NODE-2919-length-11965-cov-7.392611_pt1 | contig 11965 bp, 11 predicted proteins | sample MGYA00242110_ERZ509012 | MGnify/ENA primary metagenome ERZ509012 (study PRJEB26280, sample SAMEA2338714) | human gut metagenome | biome: human gut; feature: human-associated habitat; material: faeces... | reverse complement strand
CCGGTGATGCTCTCGACGTCCTTCATCGCCTTCTCAACGATGGCGGGCGTGGCGAGGTAATTCTTGTTGGCGGCTTCGCGGCCCTGGAAGTAGATGTCCGGGTTCTGCGCCGTGCCGCCCTGATGCGGATGCTCCGGATTGAGCGCGCGCGCGCGGAACGCCTTGACCGCCTCCATGTCCACGAGCGGCCGCATGTCCTCATAATCGATCATCTCAATCTTCTGCACCTCATGCGAAGTGCGGAAGCCGTCAAAGAAGTGCACAAACGGCACCGACGCCTTGAGCGTGGACAGATGCGCCACCAGCGCCAGATCCATGACCTCCTGCACCGAGGCGGAAGACAGCATCGCAAAACCGGTCTGCCGGCAGCTCATCACGTCGCTGTGGTCGCCGAAGATGGACAGCGCATGCGCGGCCAGAGCGCGGGCGCTCACATGGAACACGCACGGCAGCAGCTCGCCGGCAATCTTATACATGTTCGGGATCATGAGCAGCAGCCCCTGCGACGCGGTAAACGTCGTGGTCAGCGCGCCGCCCTTGAGCGAACCATGTACCGCGCCAGCGGCGCCGCCTTCGCTCTGCATCTCCGCGATACGCACCTGCTGCCCGAACAGGTTGATCCTGCCGTTGGCCGCCCAGTCGTCCGCCACCTCCGCCATCGGGGACGACGGCGTAATCGGGTAGATCGCCGCCACGTCGGAAAATGCGTATGCGACGTGAGAGGCGGCGGTATTGCCGTCAATGGTCATGGTCTTTGCCATCTGTTTCATTCCTCCTGTTTTTCATCGGCACATGTTTCGTTGCTCGGACCGCAAATCCGGCTGCGGCCCGATTTTTCCCTTTTACCATATAGTATTATAGTCCCCGCGCAAATCCGTGTCAATCGAGCGTGCAGGAAAAACCTGCAAAACCCGGCGATTTTTTTGCGCGCCCGCCGCTTTTTTGCAGGAAAAGCTGCACAACCCCCCGCCCGGTCGAACCGCTGCCCCGTCCCTATCAGTCCTGTCGCCGCCTACGGCGGCGCGAACTATAAAAAAATAAGCAGTCAGGGCAGGCAGTTGACATTGCAAAAAGCAACTCCAGGCTAATACTTTGACGTATGGGCTTGGATTTGAATAAATAGCAGCTGCCACAACGTGATCATTTGCAAATTACCATTCTTGAATTCTTTATGGTTGCTCGGCGCTGTGCACAAACGTGGGTTTCCCTGCATAATGCAGCTTACCATGATCATTTTTCAATCAGTTTTATTCAAACTACTTATTTCTCAACCATGTGTTGAAATCTGTCGTTTTAATTTCCATAAGGCTAAGATAAGCAAGCGGCAACCAAAATATTTTCTTGCACAACGGGGTCTGGCATCAAGCAGGTCCATATTAAGTGCGACCGGAGCCAATATCAATTGATATACTGCGGTGGATGGTTGCCCAGCGCAACTGCCTTTCTATTTGAGGTCAACTTCAATCAATAAATGGTTACTCTCTTAATATCAAGCCTCGACTACGTTGTGTCCGCATGCTTTTTGCTGAATCGTTGCGCCCAAGCATTTATCAATGCTAATATCGTTATCGACCAAAATCCGTTCGGAGTTAATTCCCCGAACTATCCACAGCGTATCTGTTACATTCGAACCGTCGCCCGGCAAAAAAATATCTGGTTTTACAGATTTTAGTTGCAAAACTAAAAATTCATCTCCCTCGACTTATCTCATCTTTTCAGCATCATGCTACCCTCCACGCATACATCAACCATGGACCTTCTCTTGACACCATCTCCTTTTTATCGTTTTTTACCTAGTCTATTAACTTTATTACTATATGGCCAAACGGCTTGCAAAATTGCACAGATCAAAGCCTTGCCCCGCGGGATGATAGATTTCATTTCTTCAGACCTGGCTTCCGACTGGAAATAAATGTTATTGTTGCTGAACCAATGATCATGGCCATACCCACAATTGTCAAGGTGGAAACGGCCTCTTGCAGGAACAACGCGCCCATCACCATGCTAACGATCGGCTCCAATACACCGATCACCGATACCTTTTGCGCATGAACATATTGAAATGCTATTTTGGTCAACACACCGCACCCACACGAAATTGCAGCAGCAATCGCTGCATAGATCCATCCCCGTAGGTTTGGAACGCAGGGCAACTTGCCCAAACATAGACCAAACAAGACCGAAAAAACTGCAGCGCACCCCAGCTCATACATGTTGTACACGGTCGAGGGCAGATGTTCGAGGCCGCTTTTGTCAAGGGTTAAGAGATAAGCACCAAATGCAATCGCAGAAAGCAGGGCCATCACGACTCCTTCCCAGGCCACCTCTCTGCCTCCAACATTTAAAACAAAACATATCGTCCCCGCCAGCACAAACAAAAGGCTTCCGGTTTCTCCGCGTGTTGGGAATTTATGTAGCAACAGCAGGTTTAACAGGGCCACAAACAGCGGGTACGTGTGGTGAATAGCCGTAGCGAGCCCCGTTGTCACCCAGTTATAGGAGCCAAATAAAAGTGTTCCGGTCAATCCTCTTAAAAAACCGAGGCTGACCACCTTGCGCCAATCTTGTGCGCCCAGAGATAACGGCTTTTTCAGCAATACGGCAACCATTAGCAATTGAATGGCGGCTATACCCCCCTTAAAAAGCATGACATGCGAGTAGTGTATTCCAGTTTCCGTTATCGAAGAAACGACCAGCGGCGAAATACCATACAGCGTGCTGGATGCCGTCATCAACAAAAGGCCAAAGATTTGTCCCCGCTGTGCTTTCATTGAATTGCTCCAAAGGTATTGCTTAGGTCCGCACTTTAAGGAAGCATCAAACCATGCCCGCCTAAAGCCGCTTCCCGCAGACAAAATCACCAAAGATTTCCTTGTTCGTTAAACGGCCATGGCTCAGGCATCCCTATGACATCCATTTGAGGATGCTTTCGAACTTGGTCAATCATATTTTCTGAAACAAGAATTTCCGAAACATGCAGCGTGTCCGAAATGCGGATGATGCGAATTTCCTCGGCGGAAACGCCCCCGGTAATTTTGATAGCACACTGTATGGCCTCTTGATCAGATGGCAAATACATCGGGGTGGACAAACCGGAACAGCTCGACAGCGCATTTGCATAGGTTTCTTCTATCCTGCATTTTTGCATAAACCTAGCCGTCGTAACGTTTGCCGCTTCAGCTCCGATGAAATTACCGTGTGTAGCTTCGGTTAAATCCAAAACAACCAGTCTTTTACAAGAGAAATTGGGTTTCCCGGTATAAAAGCGGCTGAATCTTCCCGTAATATTGGGATCCATTCCATCCCCGTTGATATCTTTGCCCATTCTATCAACAACCAGAACATCTGCTTCCTGCAGCAGCAGAGAGGCCATTTTAGATTTTGCCTCCAACAGAAGCTCGGGTTCCCGCTCGGGGATTTCTTCTGGCAACAGCGTAACAATTCGATATGTTTTATCGTATGCATTTTCAATAAGGCCTACGCCAAAAAGCACCTTTGCCTTATCAAGGATAACACGGCCGACGCTCTCGATAGATTTTGTCATATTGGGCCAGCCTTTTTGATGAATGGTCTGTGCTCCTCGTTGCTTGCCAAGCCCAATTGACAGCATCTTCATAAGCCCGCTTTCATATGACCCATACAAAACAGTATGCGCCTTGATTCTATTGCATACGATAATGCCATCTGCTTCGCCTGCTAATCGATCGATGTGTACAGGGCATCCATCGTGCGTCACACCAATCTCTACGGTTTCCATGGAAGCAAGAATACGACAACCGCAATAGTCCTCCGTTACCCCCAGTAATTCGCACATTCGCCGTTGCCCCTCAGCCGTTGCGCCGGCATGACTTCCCATTGCCGGAACGATAAAGGGTTCCGCACCCGCGTTCCGGCAAAATCGTACGATCTCTCGAATCACCAATGGATAGTTGGCGATACCTCGGCTCCCACAAGTTATTGCAATGGACATGCCAGGGTGTATCCTGGAGGCGATCCGCTCTGCGCACAGCTGCCCATGCAATTCAGTTTCAATATCGGCGACTTCCGTAGGGTCAAATCTTTGCCGCACCCGAACCATCAGCGGTAGAGGAATTTGTTGTAAAATCTCTGACACCATACCCATATGAACCACCTCTTATCATCTAGTTCTCAAAAATCTCCCGCGCCGTGGTTGCGTTTCCAGCTTTTTAACGCTGCTAAACCTCTTTTCCAAACGTCCTTGCAGGAAAGTTAGAAGCGTATTGAGCATCAAATAGATCAAAGCAACTTCAATATAAATTAACATGGGTTCATAGATAAGGGCGACGATCTGTTGTCCCCGATGGAAGAGTTCGGGCACTGTCAATACGCCTGTCATGGATGTATCCTTGGATAGACCAATAAAGGAATTGCTTAACGATGGCACGGCAATCGTTGCCGCCTGCGGAAGGATAATGTTAGAATACATTTGCCACTTATTCATGCCCAGCGCTTTTGCTGCTTCCCATTGTCCTTTGGGAATTGCTAAAATGGCCGCGCGAATTGTTTCAGAATTATAAGCGCCCTGAGCGATGGAAAGTCCGACAACCGATGAAGTGAATGGACTCAGAATTAATCCAAAAGATGGCAATCCATAAAAAATAATAAAAAGCTGTACTAAAAGGGGAGTCCCGCGGATAATCCAAGAATAAAACTTGGCAATCCCGACAAGAGGTTTGCAATTGGATAAACGCATCAGCGCCACAATAAAACCAATGATCAAACCAAAGAAAAACGACAAAATGGTAAGTGGAATGGTATGCAACAAGGCAGCTTTCAACAATACGCCAAAGTTGCTTATAAAATAGTGAAACAGCTCGGCAATCCGATCAATAGACATCATTTCACTTCCTTTTTGAAAACTCCAGCCGCCAAATAGTCCATTTGGCGGCTGATACCCTAATACTTCATTGCCGCTATGAAAACGGACATCCTACTTGCTTTCGGCATACAACGGCATGCCCTGGGCGACTTCCTCTCCGGCCCATTTTACGATTATGTCATAGAAGGTGCCGTCCGCCACCAGCTTGTCAATAATCTCAGAAAGTCTTTCGCACAAGGAATCCTTTCCTTTCAGCATACGAGCCGCTTTGTAACTCGTGGTTTCGTTCTCCCAATAATCAACCTGTTTGACCTTTGCCGCCATATCGGGGTTTTGTGCCAGGTATACCCCTAACGCAATGCTGTCCTCAATTTGGCAGTCGGCTCGCCCCTGTGTGAGCAGGAGCATCGCTTCGGAAAGCGTTGCCTTAGTAAGCTCTGCGCCATACTGCGTTGCAACCTCTGCGTTCGACCCTCCAAGAGCATTTGCACAAAGCTTCCCTGCAATGTCCTCCATACTGTTGATATCCGTATTATCTATGGATACGGACAAAGCCTTCCTTTCATATAAAAAGGGAGACGTAAAGATATATTTTGAGGATTCCGGATCTATGGACGATTGAAATAATACATCAACACGCCCAGAATCCAGCGCGGCTACCAAAGAATCAAAGGAACTGGATGTAAACCATTCCGGCTCTACCCCAAGCTCTGCACAAATTGCTTTGTATATGTCGACATCTAGGCCAACCATATTCTCTGTGCCTTCTTCCATGTAGCAATAAGGTTGCCAAGAGGACTCGATTGCTATCACCAGCTTGCCCGCGTCCAACACCTTTTGAAGCGATCCATCACCAGTAGCCTCATCCGTCTGGTTTTGCGGTGTGCAAGCAAAGCAACCCAACAGCACAACAAGGGACATCGCCACCGCTAACAATTTCACCACTCGTTTTTTCATAGATCTTCCCTCCTGTTCATTTAGTTTGGTTTTCGATGTTGGAAAAATCTAAAGAATTTTCCTCAAAAAATCCTTCGTACGTGCGCTCGTTGGATTCTTGAACAATTCCTCTGGCGAGTTCTGCTCGCAAATAACCCCCTCGTCCATAAACATTACCCGTGTGCTGACCTCTCGAACAAAACTCATTTCATGGGACACAATGACTATTGTCATTCCTTCTTCTGCCAGCTGCTTAATGACATCTAACACTTCGCCGACCATTTCTGGATCGAGCGCTGCGGTCGGCTCGTCAAACAGCATGATTTTAGGGTTCATGGCAAGCGCGCGCAAAATGGCGATCCTCTGCTGTTGTCCTCCGGAAAGATTCCCCGGATACTCCTTTGCCTTGTCTGTCAGACGGAGGCGTTCCAGCAGCTTCATCCCGATTTCTTCCGCCTCCAGCCTTGGTAGCTTTTTTACTTTTACGAGTGCAAGCGTAATGTTATCTATTATGTTCAAATGAGGAAACAAATTGAAAGACTGAAATACCATGCCCATCTGCTCCCGCATTTCATGTGCTTTTGCTGTCTTTGCCGTAATATCTATGCCATTAAAGAGAATCTGTCCCTGTTCCGGCTCCTCTATGAGGTTCAAGCAACGCAGAAATGTGCTTTTCCCGGACCCACTAGGACCAATGATGGCGACTACTTCGCCCTTTGAAACCTGCGTGTCAATACCTTTAAGCACATGCAGGTTCCCAAAGCTCTTATGCAGCCCTTTCACCTGAAGAATTTCCTCTGCCATGTCAAGCCCCTCCTGTCACAGGATCAGAATTCCCTTAAATACTTTTTCGACGCACACCTCAAATACTATTAACTCTTGCTACATTCCGAAGCGTATCCCGCCATTGTTGTGGCGTAAGTCTGGAAGAGACCGAATCCGGATCGGTATACCATTCCAGCCAGAAATAGCGACAGCGGTCGCCTGGCATGCAAATGCAGGCATGGTCTTCGCCGGCAACAATATAAGTAAAATCACCAAATCGCTGCTTAAACTGTTGTTCCCCGATTGTCGCTTGAATATCCGATCCTTTCAAAATGCAGTTCCATTGATCCACTGCAGGATGTCCATATTCTGCTGTGCCTTCAATCTCGTCACTGACATCCGTATCACAAAATCCCATAAAAATGCGGCCACAACGACCTGGCTGAATCAACATACGGCTATGTGTCAACCCCCCTTTGCAATCCTGCGCATAGGCCGGACACTCGCTGAAATTCATAAAGTACGGATAAATCATGCGAAAAGACTCCATGGCAACATAATCTACATCAGAAAAATCAACAATAAACCGTATAAAAGTCAAATCCGTCGCCGCATGAATGGAAACGCCCTCTTTATCAAAATTCGGCATATAAACGGATTCTTCTTTGATTGCATATACGCAGGAAGGGGATAATACAGCTCCGATACCATCAATAAAAGCAAACACCTGATATTTGTTGGCGTACAGCGTCGGTCTAAATGTGCTGCCAGCTTTTAAAACACACTTAAATGGGTGTACTGCGGGATGAGAGCCCACAAATAGTTCTGTTTGCGCAAAGCCGTCGTGAAAATCATAGGGAATCGTGTCGCTTTCAATAAAATACATGTTTTACCTCACAAAAAAGTTTTAATTAATTGAGTATGTGCTTTTCTCTTTCCGTTCATCTAATATATTAATTTTTTTAAGTGCCAGATGTTTATATATATGATAAATGATTATTTCGTCTGTTTCCATTTCCATTATTGCCTTAAGCATTTCCAATATTGCCGTTTTTAACGCGAACAGGAATTACAAGCAATAAAAAAGTAATTTGTAGTTGATTTTTCCCATAAAAGTGATATATTAATTATGATGGAACGGAGGAAGTACGGATGCCGATTAATAAATTAGAAATACCTGCTCGTCTTGCCAAGGAAAGCAACAGTGATTTTGCTTTTCGTGTTTTACGAGATAATATTATGCAACTCAATCTTGAGCCGGGTGAAATCCTCAATGACTACCAGCTAGCAGAAGCATTGCAAATCAGTCGCACCCCGGTTCGAGAGGCATTCATGTGCTTACGATTGCAGCGTTTGGTAGAGTCCTATCCGCAAAGTCATTCCTATGTTACCAAAATCAATTTAAACTTTGTGGATGAGGGGATATTCTTACGCCATTCTATTGAATACCGCATGATAAAGGAAGCGATAAAAGTAGCAACTTCTACGGACATCGCTCGCCTGCAAACCAATTTGGCGCAGCAAAAACATGCGCTCGACGCCGGCGACCCTCGGCTGTTTATTCTACTTGATCGTGAATTTCACCACAGCTTTTTCCTCATCGCAGAAAAACCTTTATGTTGGGAAAACCTTCAACAGATTACAACGCATCACGGGCGTATACAGCCACTTGTCATTAGCAGCGGCGATGACAATGTTGAAATGCTGCTGCCCTATCAGGAACACTGCATGATTTTTGAATGGCTGGTTAACGGGGATCTGCCCTCAGAATTTGACCAATTCCTTTTTAAGCATATCGGTTACCGGCGATTGCTCCCCTTGCTTCTCAACAAACATGGCGAGTATTTTGAAAAAAATTGATATATCAATTAAGATCCGGAGGAATCAATTTATTCGTTGTACTTTTATTGTTTTGTACAACTATATAGCAATAAATTGAATATAATGGTGCTATCTTTTCCAAAATTTTCTCTTGAGCTTGACAAAGTGCAAAACCTAAGCCATAATTATCTTATGCGGAGCAAAATTAATATACTAATTAGGCTTCCTGACTGCAAATGTATAATTTGTTCCCAGCAGCAGACAACACCACCAGCCAACCGCAAGAAGGATATCACTTATGCAAAAGCAGGTCATCTGCATTGGACGACATGATGCCAGATCCCAATATCTTTTGTTTGATTGCAACGGGCTTTTTGAGTGTATTCTTTGGTTAAGCGATTCAGGCAAAATCCAAACTGCCAAACACTCCTTGCCTTTGGTAAACGGAGATATTCTGCTTCTTCACCATCGTCCTTGTCCACTACAAATTTCCCCACAGGATGGGTTGCTGCTAATTGGCAATCCCGAATTTCCTTTTTTCAGTTTTTCACAGTCCCTATCCCGCCCATGCTTTTTCCATGTAGAATCCGCCGCTCTACAGAAATACAATGCTCTGATTGCAGAGTGGCGAAAATGCTATTTAAATAGTACGCCGCCTGATGGCATTCTCTCAAGCGCCTTTTTCTCGCAGTTATATGCTTATCTATATGCCGATTGTCATGCCCCCATAACCTCCCACAACACTCGTTCGCATGCCTCATTGTCCATTAACCGTATTGTCGGTTATGTCGAAGCAAATCTAAATGCGCCGCTTACACTAAATTCTATTTCGCAATACTTTTCTTATGATAAGCATTATGTTTGCCGACAGTTTAAAAAGGGAACCGGAAAAACCCTGACATCTTATATACATGAACAGCGTATTGCGCGGGCATGTATGCTTTTACAAAACGGCGTGTCTCCAGTAAAAGCTGCGGAAGCCGTTGGTTATAACAATTACAGCCATTTTTACAAAACCTTTAAACGAATTATCGGCTGTGCGCCCGCCCATTTTAACCGAGTTCGTTCTGTGTGATAAGGAGGGAAACATTTTGCTGCAAGCAATAGCCTCACAGATTATTTTCGACAGTAGCAATTTGGGCAATTTGCCTCTGTCACAAGTTTTTGAATTGGCATATACCGCAGGATGTTCTGGAATTGCCCTTGCAACAAACGCCCCGCATATTTTTATCGATGCCAACGGTTGGGAAAGCCCTGATTTGCCAATCTCTCTCTCCCGCTTTTATCATCTGCCCATCTCCATGGTTTTTGCAAAGCCTTACCGCTATTCCTTTTTTGCCGATAAGGGTACATTGCACTGGCAAGCTTCCCGCTCCTATTATTTTCACACTTTGGCAGCTGCCGCAGCTATTAACACTACCTTTGTCGGCTTTCACCTCGGCGCTCCTGCTCTTGACCAACCAAAAGATGCCCAGTTGCAGCTTGCTCAAGTGCGATTGCAGCAGTTATGCGCTCATGCAGCCGAGCTTTCGTTGCAGATGGTAGTTTGCCTCGATGTTGATCACTTGCTAACGCTATACACCTTAAATATGCTATCAGAATTGAAGGAAGCTTTGCCCGGCCAGCCCTTTCTGTTGTTTCGCTGGGAGCAACTGCAACAGATGCGGCCCTCCTTGCTAAAAAAAATATACCGATTCGTCGGAAATCGACTGGTCCTCAGCATTTCGGATGCGACACTCGATATGATAAACCCTGCTGCCATGAAATCAACTGGACAGCATCAAAAACCTCTCCCGCTTCTCTTTTTCCCTGCATCGGGTTGCTGAGATTTGCCGAATCAGAACACAAACGTCGTTTTTCTGGAGAAAATTGGTATGAAAGATCTGCAATCACAGATTTGTGGCATGAACATGCACTATGCGCGTTATTCCTTAAAAACTTTTCTTGAAGCGCAGAACGAGCTTGGTATTCGGCAGATCGAATTCTGGATTGGTGCGCCGCACCTATACTTGGATTCCCGGGTTTTTGAAGAAATCACACCGATAAAATTTCTGCTTCAACAATATGGTATTTCCGTCCCTGTTGTTACTACCAGTAGTAGCGCTTGGCAATATCAATATGCAATGGGAACGCATCGTTCGGAGTGTTACTCTTATTTTGCGCAAGGTATTCGCGCTGCAAAAGCGTTAGGGGCGTCCATCATGACTGTCAATTCCGGCTGGGGGTGTGGGGACGCTGATTCTGAAGCATTTTCTCGCTCTGCAGAAATGCTACATGCTCTTGCTCGTTTCGCTGAACAAAATGACATCAGGCTTGCCATGGAGTCTCTTACGCCATTTGAAACTCAGATTGCCTATGATCTCGCTTCAACAAAGCGCCTTTGGGATCAAGTCAATCATCCTGCGTTAGAAATAATGGTAGATACTGTCGCCATGGCGAAGGGTGGGGACACACTCGAAGACTGGTTCTCAACCTTCGGCGAACATATTATCCACATGCACTTCATTGATTGGATGGACGTAGAAGATACGGCTCGGCATCTGGCCTGGGGTGACGGCAATGCATCCCCCGAACAGCTGTTTTCCATCTGTCAAAAATATCAATATTCTGGGGCCTTTAGTCAGGAAATCAGTGCTGGAGGGCTATATAGCCATGATCCTATCGCTGTCGATCGCAGGAACTATTCGCGTCTTCGGGCCGCAGCTTCCCTGGCAGAAGGGCAATAGCAGGTTTCTTTAACCTTTCATTTGAATGTCACAAACCATCCCTGTGAAACAATTGGACTTCGAGTCGGCGAGCGCTGGGCGAGGACAGCGAGCGCCGGGCGAAAAGGGAGCTGTCGGGGGAAAAGGGGCGGCCTTTCGGGCTAAAGGAAAAGGTGCTGTCGGATCGGGCATAAAAATCCCGGATGGGGCTACCGTGCGCGGCACAAATCTGCTATACTGTGTGCGGCCGGCGGCCCGGTTGCGCGTTTGCACGCAAAGGGCCGCCCGTCAACGGGCGGCCCGCGCCACGGGCGGCCCCGAAAAGCCGATTGGAGAAAGGCGATGACCCGCACGCCGAAACAACTGTTTTCAGCCATCCTGCGCCGGGCGCGCGCCGAAGCGGTATTGAGCATCGCTTTCGTCGCGGCGCTGCTCTCCGCGTTGTTCGTGCCGCCGGATGCGGCGTATCTTACCTATATTGATTTGCGCGTACTGTGCCTGCTGTTCTCGTTGATGGCGGTCGTGCAGGGATTTGTGCGGTGCGGCCTGTTCGACCTGCTCGCACAGCGCCTGCTCGCCGGGGAACGCACGCTCCGGGCGCTGTGCCTGCTGCTGGTGCTGTTGCCGTTCTTCGTGTCCATGCTGGTGACAAACGACGTGGCGCTCATCGCGCTCGTGCCGTTCGCCTTCTTCCTGCTGCGCCAGGCGGAGGCGGAGGCGCTGGCCGTGCGCGTGTGCGCGTTGCAGACCGTGGCGGCCAACCTTGGCAGCATGGCCACGCCCATCGGCAATCCGCAAAACCTCTATCTGTATGCGCGCTATTCGCTCGGGCCCGGGCAGTTCTTCGGTACGGTGCTGCCGCTCGCCCTCCTGAGCCTCGTCGCGCTTGCGGCGGCGG
>ENA-ORNF01002917-ORNF01002917.1-human-gut-metagenome-genome-assembly--contig:-NODE-2917-length-11969-cov-2.569750_pt1 | contig 11969 bp, 5 predicted proteins | sample MGYA00242110_ERZ509012 | MGnify/ENA primary metagenome ERZ509012 (study PRJEB26280, sample SAMEA2338714) | human gut metagenome | biome: human gut; feature: human-associated habitat; material: faeces... | reverse complement strand
GTAGCAAAACTTCTAGTCGGGGGTTGTAATGGAATGCTGACCGACTGTTTGACTACGTACGTAGTACATACTTGCATAAGTATAAATATATGCTATAATATGTATATAAAGTAACGATGTAATGTTTTCGACAGGAAACAACAATTTGCAATGAAAAAATTTAATATTTTACAATGTAAGAGCGCTGCTTATTTTAGCGGTGCGGGCGTTGTTGCATTACATTGCTGCTTTTGTAGACTATTACAATAAAGCAGGACGTAGCAGTGGCAATATCATTCAGCGGATTAGCATCCGGATTAGATACTTCTTCTTGGGTTGAATCGCTTGTAGCATTGAAGCAGGCGAAAATTGATACGCTGGAAGAACAAAAAGAAACAGTACTCTTATCACGCGAAACATTGAATAATATAAAATCATTTTTCAATTCTTTCCGCTCTGTAATAGAGAAGGTAACAGATGCGAAGTATGGTGTAGCGTCGATGGATATTTTTGCTCAGAAAATTGCGACATCATCTGATTTAAATATCCTGACAGCGAGTGCAGCAACAGAAGCTGAGGAGGCTGAATATAATATTCTTGTGGATAATCTTGCGACCAGCACAGAGGCGGTAAGCGGTCTTAAGGTTTTGAATACAATTATTGAAACCTCAACCGCAGTCGGCAATACCAAACTTGTTGATTTGGGAATTAAAGTTGGTGAAATTGGTATTGATAATAACGGTATATATAATATTATCCAGATTGAAAAGAACGACACGATAGAGAGTTTTATTGCGAAACTTCATAACATCGGAGTTGATGCCACCTATAATTCAAAGACCGGAATATTTGGCATAAACCTTGATGACGGCAGTATTGATGATACTTTAACCATACATGATGACGGAAGCGTGGGAACAGGCATTCTTGATATATTTAATCTTCATGAAAAAGGCGGTTATGAAAGTACTTATTTGCAAACTTCGACATCTGAGACAATTGTAAATGCCGCAACAAGTTCGACAAAACTTTCAGAGCTAGGAAGTATTAAGGCCGGTAATATTCAGGTAAAGGCAAATGGTACAAGTTATAATCTTTCAATCGATGGCAATACAACCCTCGGGGGGCTTGTAAGCAGTCTTAATTCACTTGGAGTTGATGCAAAACTTGCAAGTAATGGTGTATTAACAATAAATGATGCAGAAATTGTTGACAGCGGAAATACCGGCATAATTACTGCTCTTGGCCTTGAAACTGATATTAATTCTAAAACCCAGACAGCATCGGGGTTAAAGACGGTTGTTGTGACGACGACTGATGCTGCAGCAACAGGTACAACAAAACTCTCAGAGCTTGGCAGTATTAAGGCCGGCAATATTCAAGTTAAGGCAAACGGCGCACTTTATACTATTGCAATATCAGGTTCAACTACATTACAGGGCTTGATAGATGCATTGAGTGCAAAAGGCGTTGATGCTTCCTTATCATCTGACGGGGTATTTACTGTAAAGAACGCAGAGATTATAGATAGCGGAAACACTGGTTTGATATCAGCTTTAGGGCTTCAGGTTGACGTAAATTCAAAAACACAAAGTTCAATTGATTTGCGTACTGTTGTTACAACGACAACACAGGCAGCTGCAACAGGTGCAACAAAATTATCACAGCTTGGTTCAATTACAAACGGCAATATGCTGGTTAAGGCGAATAATACGACTTATACAATTGCGATTAACACCTCTACAACATTACAGGGATTAATAGATGCTCTAAAGGCAAAAGGTATAAGTGCTGAACTTTCCGGTGATGGGACTTTAACAATCAATGATGCCGAGATTATTGATAATAATACAGGAATCATAAACGCTCTTGGTCTGGAAAAAGAAGTAAGCTCTAAAACACAGACAGCAAATAATCTGAGTTATAAGAGTGTTATTACAACATCTTCAGAGGCGACTTCTTCAACGAAACTTGGTGATTTAAGTGTGTGGTCTAAAATTAGTACAAGTCCGGTTCTTACAGCTAAAAATACATCCGGCGGAACTACTTCAATCACTCTTACATCTACAATGACTATTGGCGATGTTGTAACAAAATTAAACTCGGCCGGCTTGAGTGCAGCGTTCAGTTCGAGCGGAGTTCTTGCTGTAACAGGCGGTGAAGTAAGCGGAAATGCTGCAGAAGCTCTTGGTATAAAGAGCGGCTCTGAGAATACGAGCGGAGTCTGGGCAAATGGAAATACTTTGTTCACACAGGGTGTAAATTATGCGGTTGCATCAAATACTCTCGGTGAATTAGGCATTAGTACAACAAAGCCTTCAAGCGGGTATGCTCTTGCTGTATATAATTCTTCAAATGCTCTAGTGAAAGAAATCAGTGTAAGTTCATCAACAAGAATTGATGATATTTTTTCAGCATTAAGCCAATATGGTATAACAGGTACAATAGATGAAGGCAAAATAACTCTTAAATCGAGCAACGGAAACTATGTCAAGGGCAGTGTTGCAGATGCTATGGGAATTTCAACCATAACATCCGTTATTGTCAGCAGTACAAATGCGTCCTCAACTTCTTCCATTAAGTATACAGTAACTCAGGTTGTGAGCGGAACTACGACTTTTGCACAGGCAGGATTGAATGCTGCAGGTAAAGTTTTGGAAATTAAAATAAAAGAGAATGGAGTAACTCAGGCCTACATAACCATTGCTTCCAATTCAACCACATTTGACAGTATGTTTTCATCACTTTCCAAGTATGGTTTTTCAGCAGCTATTAATGATGGTGTGATAACTTTATCATCAAGCCAGTATATAGTTGGCGGGAGTATGGCAGAGCTTTTGGGTATAGAAACTTATGCGACATCGGATGCTTATACTGTTGGAGAAGCAGTTACATCTACGGCGCAGCTTACTTATACAGCAACAATAGTTGCTGATTCAAGCTCATTAATAAAAGATTATATTTCTTTAGATTCAAACAGTGCAAATAATAGAATACGTATTTATAAAAATAATGACTTAGAGTATGTTGATTTTACGGTAACATCATCAACAACTTTTGGCCAGCTTATGTCTGCAATGGAAGCGCAAGGTATATCTGTATCAATGAGTAATGGTGTTTTGTCGTTCAATACTCCGCAGTATGGTGCCCATGCAGAAGATATTCCGGCATCAGGCGGAATTTTATCTAAACTTGGAATTGGTAAAAAGGATATAGGTGATATTACTGTACCTTTGAGCCAGACATCAACTATGCCAATTACGTATACAACGTATAAGAATTATACTTTGGATAGTAACAGTACAACGACTCTTGGTGAGCTTGTGACAGCGATGGCCGCTGGCACAAACTATACACTCATTTTAAATACTAGAAATAGTCGATATGTAAATGGCAGATATGAGGACTATGAGATCTCCATGTACACTATGACAGTTACTGCTACAACAACCTGGAGTGAGTTCTATAATGCTTTGAGGTATTCTTATAATACGTGGGTATATTGGAATAGCAACAATAATACAATGTATTTGGGCTCTAATAGATACTCTATGACCGGAACTTTTTCAGACCTTGTCGGATGGACAACTACAATCAGGGCTAATGAAACAATTACAGCAAAAGACTATACCGGCGGTGAGGTGCAGGCATATGTTACAAACAGCTGGTCTATGACATCTTCGGATAAAGTTTATTATACAATTATTACAAATGGAAGTGCATCTGCTACAACAATTACAGCAAATACAACTTTTGTTCAGCTAGGCTTGCATGATGGCGGAAGTAGTTACCAAACCTATAATATGTATATTAGTGGCAAATCTAAATCTTTTACAATCAGGTCTAATACTACAGTAGGAGATTTTATGGAATTCATAAAAACTAATGGCGGACCTGATGTGACATTAAAAGATGGAAAACTTTCGTTCAGCTCTAATGGAGAGAAGTATCTGAGCTCTATAAATTCGAAACTTAGGGATAGATTTAATTTACCTGAATATGGCAGCTTTACTTATGGCATAACTTCAATCAGGCAAAATACTACAATGAATGATATTTTAGGTATAAGTTCTGGCGTTTATTATTTAGACTTTGAGTACTATACTCCTTATACATGGAGTGGGGGTACAGGGTATAACTCTGGTTATCAGACTTTTTCATTAAACAGTAGTACAACCATGGCTGAAGTACTTGATTTCTTGAACAATACAGTTGGAGTGAGTGCTACGCTGGTTAATGGCAAGCTTTCAATTAAAAAAGGAAGCGGCGGAAATATCTTAAAAGATATACGAGTATCTTCAACTTCTGGTTCTTATGGAAATCCGTCACTGGCAGAAGATTTCAAAAAAGCTCTGAAAATCGAGGTCGGAAAGGGATACACGTATACAGCTTCAGGGGGCAATGATTTATATACCACAACAACTTCCAAAACTCTGGGTACAGCATCGGCAGAAAACCTCGTAATAACTGCTGAAACTAAATTAACAGCTCTTGGATTTGATTATAATAGAGGATATGAGATTTTGTCATATAGAAAAATGAATAGCGCAACCAGCTTTTCTAATTCTACACTTTTCTTTACTGTAAACTCAAGCTCAACTGTTGGTGATTTGCTGACAGCTATTAACAGTAATAGCAATTTTAATGCTACATTAAAAAACGGTAAACTTACTATTACCGGAAAAAAGATTGATAACAACAATATGACTTATATAACCAGATATAATTCAATATTTCAGGATATATTTAAATTGGAAGATGCCGGTAACAATGTTTCTTATAAAATGGGCGATGTTTACCAGAATACAAATTCTAAAACTAATACAAGAGTTGGCGATAAAAAAGCCGAAAATGATTCTAAAACACTACGGCAGCTAGGTTTGACTGCAAATGCAACAATTTCTATGAACAATACTGATGGAAATGTTACCTGGAAAATTATTACTCCTGACATGACACTTGGACAATTTATAAAAATTCTTACAGATTATGGTGTTAGTGCCAGATATGATACTAGTTCAGGTAAGCTTAATATCGGTTCATTAAATGATACTGAATGGGTTGAAACCATATCTGATAATCTAAAATCAACTCTAAAAATTAAAGGTGTCGGTACCGGTTACACATATCAGGTTATTGGAAACGCTGCATATGAAAATACTTCATCAAGAACTATTAAAACAGTTACAACACATACGGCAACAGCGACTACAACATTAGAACAGATTGATGGCTTCCAGAACGGTAACGGCAATATTCTTGTGCACAAAGCTGATGGCAGTACTGAAACTTTATACGTAGATTCAACTTCTACACTGCAAGACTTCTTTAATCAAATAGCAGCTTACGGGCTCAAGGGAAGCATAAATTCTGCAGGTGTTGTTACAATTACCGGTGACGGAAATACCTTTATTTCAACAGCTTCAGGTGGTTCAAATCTTGTATCGCTGTTAAAACTATCTCTTAATAAAACTTCTACTACAGGTACCGTAAATACAACAACAGGCTCAATAAGCTCTACTGCTCAAGTTATAGCAACTGCTGAAACACAGCTCGGCAACCTTGCGTATGCAAACGGTACAAAACTGACTTTTGATTCAAGCGGGTTTGCTTCATTAGTAATGCAGACAAAAACCAGAGAAGGTTTGTTGAAAAACTTTACTGTAAACTTCTCGAAGACTTCCACGCTGGGCTCAGTACTGGATGCCTTCAAAGCTCAGGGCTTGAACGCTTCTATAGACGCAACAGGCAGATTTTCAGTAAGTACTGATTCTCTTTCTGATTTTAACATCTCAGGTGCTCTCGGTACATATCTAATGGGAGCTTCTTATAATAAATCTTATGAAACAAAAGGCGGTACAACGCTTTCAGCTTCTTCGGTTAGCACAGTAACAGCAGCCGCGACAAGGGAAACTAAACTTGCAGACCTTGGAGTTACTACAGGCGAATACAATATCTATAATAACGGGGTAAAATTCACTGCACAGATTTCTTCTGATGAAACACTCGGCTCATTTATTGATACGCTAAGTTCGTTCGGTATTCAGGCCGGATTAATCAATAACGGCTCGACCTCAAAGCTTATTATTACTGGCAGCGGCAATTCGTATATAGCAAAATCAAACAGTGTTTCAAATTCTTCTAATGTTGTGGAAAAACTCTTCGGAAGCAATACAACGGCAGATAGTTATAAATATACAGGTAAAGAAATCTTAACATCAACTTCTACATCAACGCAGGCCGCAGATTCAACTGCTCTCCTGTCAGCTTACGGGGTAACAGCTGGTGAATATTATATTTATACAAACGGTAACAGGCATACTCTGCAAATTTCTTCTGATGAAACAATAGGTTCATTAATGGAAACCCTGAGCAGCTATGGTATAAAAGCTGAACTTGTTAAGAATGGAAACAGCTCTAAAATTGTACTTACAGGCAGCGGTGATGCTTATATAGCTCAATCAAGCAATACTTCTAATGCTTCAAATATAGTAAATAAACTGTTTGGCGGAAGCTCGGCCATTGTTAATGAATCAAGCTATACAGGCTCTCAGCGGGTTACCACAAAGGTTACTGCAACTGTAGCCGCTTCTGAATCGACATCGCTGGCAAGTCTTGGTGTAACTGCCGGTGAATACTATATTTACAATAACGGAGTTAAATACACGGCCCTTATATCTTCTGATGAAACAATTGGGTCATTTATGAATACTCTTAAATCTTTCGGTATCCAAACCGGACTTATTAATAACGGAAGCTCGGCAAGTCTTGTGCTGATTGGAAATGGCAACTCTTATGTCGCAAAATCAAACAGCGTTTCTAATGCTTCTAATGTCGTTGAAAAATTATTTGGAACAGCCGGTCCTGATTCAAGCTTCTCATATACCGGCTCCGAGCTTCTTTATAAAACCGTTACACATACCGCTACGGCAACAGAAGATACTCTGCTCAGTGTATTTGACACCCCGTGGGGGGATACAACTCTTAAATCCGCAGGAAATCTGGCACTTCAGGTAGACGGCAAAAATATTGCTATACAGATTACTGATACGGAAACTTTCGGATCATTAATAGACAAGCTTGAAGCTGTCGGAGTGCAGGCATCATTTGTCGGGGGTAAACTCTATATCAGCGAAATGAACGGTGTTTCTATTCTAGCTAATGGAACGACATCTTCAATAATTAATCCGAATGCAAATATCCATCTGGCTTATAAAAGTTCTATGGATGGATTTATGGAAAGTACCAGTGCAATTGTCCAGAAAACAACAATTGTTGAGGAAAAAACTCTGTCTGCTGCTAATTATGCAGGGCTGGATACTCAGCTAAAGACGCTTAATATTACAGGCGGAACATTCTCAATTTTCAGAAACGGAGAAAAAGCTACTATAAATGTAAATTCTGATAATACCTTCGACGATTTACGCTCGCAAATAGCTTCAAGATTCTCTGATGTTGATTTGAAATTTGAAGAAGGAAAACTTGTTATATACTCAAAAGATGATGATGTCGAGCTTCAGGCAGGAACTACTACAGATACCTCAAATCTTCTCGCAGTGACTGGATTGGCTGAAGATGAAGAAGGCCGTTCAGTAAGTGCACGTGCGCTCTACTGTGTTAACGAAAGTTCTGTTCTGACTCAAACCGGACTTTTCCGTAAAGGTGATGTTAAGGAAGGTACTTTCTATGTAGGGGATCAGATGATTACGATTACCAATAAATCCACGCTGTCTGATATTATTTCGCAGATAAATTCTTCTGATACCGCAAATGCAACTGCTTATTGGGACAGCATTAACGGAAGGCTGGTTATCAAATCTCGCTCAACAGGTCAGGCGTTTATTAATATTGAAGCAGGTACAAGCAACTTCACTGATATTATGGGATACACAGAAACAGAATGGTATGCTGACGGATCTGTGAAAAAAGCACGTATGGTTACTGACTCGCAAAATCTTGGTGAAAATTCGAAAGTATCAATTAACGGAACTACATATACCTCGACTTCTAATATTCTTACAAGTGATATAACACGTATTAAAGGTCTTACTATTAATTTAAACGGGGTAACAAGCGGTTCCGCTGTCAAACTTACGGTTGAAAAAGACAAAGAAACCGTTGCAAACTCGCTTTCTGATATTGTGGATTCATATAACGAACTTATGAAAAATGTTGATGAGGCAGTTGCAAAAGACGGAAGCCTGAAAAACCAGACAACATTAAAAATGCTCAGAAATCAGATTAGAAGTGCAATGATGAGTTCTATAGGAAATGCATCTGTATTTAAAAATCTTGATGCGATTGGTATTTCTGTTACTTCTGCAAGTGCAAATAATGTTTCTACTTCAAATGAAAGTATTATCAATCTTACTTTTGATAAGGACAAGTTCCTTGATGCATATGAAGCTGACAGTGATGCTGTTAAAGAACTGCTGATTGGTACCGGAATAAAAGGTAGTTCTACTGCGACAGACGGTGTGTTTACAAAGGTTGAAAGTATTGTGGAAAACTCATTGCAGTCTGTAATAGGCTATTTCTCTATTGCCGATGCCGCTTATGCCCGTGAAATTAATAAAATTGAGAATAAAATTGTAAGCGGAAATGAAGCTATTGAAAAGTATAGGGCAAGGCTTAATAAAAAGTTTAACTCTATGGATATGCTGATTTCTAATATGCAGAACCAATACAGCTCGTTTCTATCTTAATGCCTTGCGCAAACCTCTTTTTTAAGTTACAATCAAATTTGAATAAGGAGAGGTCTATGTCAGACGATAATGTCATTAAACTCGGGGGTAAATCCAGGGGTAAATCCGATGGAAACAATAAGAACGAAGAAGTCTGCTGTAGTTTCTGTGGAAGGTCTAATGAGGAAGTTCTGAAAATGGTGAAAGGACCGGGGGTGAATATTTGCTCCGAGTGTGTAATGATTGCGGTACAGTACCTGATTTTGCAGGATAGAATGTTGTCTTCCGATGCACAAAAAATTCTCGATGCTTTCTGGCATAAAAATTAAAGATGAGGTTTTATGAATAAAATTCAAATAAAAGCAGAAATTCTTGCTACTTTGACAGCGTTGATGACGTCAACGCAGCCGCAAGCTTCTTTGATTACTGACTTAAAAAATATTGATGATAAAAAAACTGTTCTCGAAGTGTTAATCAGGGAGCTGGTTAATGCGAACGAGCAAAAAGCGGTAATGATTTGCTGGCTTTTGATGGAGCTTATTGATAAAGATACGCTGAATGATGAACTTTGGAATGTTATTAAAGCTCCTGAATATAACGACCATGTTAAGATGATAGCTTTTAACATGCTTAAAGACCTTGGTAATAAAATTGATTATGAAGTAATCAGCGGATATTTTGAACAGTTTAATGAACTTATTAACAGGGAAACAAAGCAGCTTCTTGAAACGGCTATTATGAATCCGGAAGCACAGATTGATTTTATGGATTTTCTGAACGCAATCAGTGACAGCGATAAAATTATTCTTATAAAATCTCTGGAAGAAGATTATGCCTATGATGCCCTTGCAAATATCCTTATTCCTGTATTTTTATACTATATTGATACAGAAGTCGGGTATACAGCTCTGGAAATTCTCGGCCGTTCTAAATCACAGCTTGCTTATCATGCGCTTGAAAATGCAAAAAAATATGCAAAAGAAGATTTGCTCTCAAGGATTAATAAGGCTCTATCTGAACTTAAAATGGCTGGTGTAAGGGTTGATAATACAGAAGAATTTTACAGAAATATTCTGCAGGAATCAAAGCCGTATAAAATTTATACTTCTTTCCCTGACGGGCATGGCAACATGGCGATTATTTTCTCAAGAATACGAGCAAATAAAACACTGCAATTTCTTGCAATTGTTATAAACCCTAGATATGGAATTCTTGATTCTTTCGGCTTTAATTCAATGACAGAACAAGATTTTTATAAAATTGTTGATAAGTTTTATAATTATCAAGAAAAATATGAGATTAATGCAGGTGTAGCAAAGTATCTGCTTGAGCAGGCTGAAGAAAATTCACACTTGAACAACGACCCTGTGCCGTATGAATATATCTGCTGGCAGAGTATTCTTCTCGATATAGAGGCGGAAAAGCCGGCTTTTTATCTGGAAAAGAAAGAGTTAAACCAGAAAGATATTGATAAACTTTGTCTTAGTGATTATGTGCAAAACTGGTTCTTTGACGAAATTACTTCAGAAGAATTTAAAACTTTTATCGAAAAATTGTCATCAGAATTTAAAGCAAATAATTTTAATGTTGATTTGGATAAGTTTGTCGCAGATAACTTCGACAGTATTTATAGCGCGCAGGAACTCGCTTATAAGCTTATTATGTTTAATATGGCAGCCTACTTAAGAATGCTCAAGGGTGATAAAGAACTCGCAGAAATATTTTATTCGCTGGGCTCTAATTACAGTTTCCTGACAAACATTATTAGAAAAAGTATTTACGAGTATTATGTCGGCAAGCGCTATATTCTGAAAAATCAAAGAAAAGCTTCAAATATATTTGAAAAACGTACTAAGGCTAATACCGATGATTTTAAGCTGTTGCAGCTTGATATGATAATCTCCAGCATTGAAGCAAGGTGGGTAGATAATGCATAAAATAATGGCGCTTGATGTCGGAACAAAAAGAATTGGCGTTGCTTTGAGTGATTACTTGCAGGTAATTGCAAATCCATGTACCTGTATTCAGAGAGAACCCGAGCAGAAAGCTATAGAAGAGATTACTAAAATAGCAAAAGAAAACAGGGTTGAGAAAATAGTTGTAGGTGTTCCGTACAATATGGACGGTACTTTAGGCTTTCAAGGAGAAAATTGTATAGAATTTTCACAAAAATTAATTGGTTTTGATATAATATTGGAAGACGAAAGATTAACTTCTGAAGAAGCAGAAGAAAGGTTAAAAAGCCGCAAGGTCGATTTTAGAAAAAATAAAGGACTTGTCGATATCGAAAGTGCCTGTATAATATTAGAACAGTATTTAGGGAAATGATTATGAGCGAAGAAAATCAGGAAATGGAACAACAATTCGTAGAAATCTACGGTGAAGACGGACAAATTGTAAAATGCGAAATCTATGATGTTATAGATTTTGAAGACAAGACTTACGCACTGCTTCTTCCTGTAACTGAGGATGAAGAAGACGATGATTCCGAAGTTATTGTTATGGAGTATATTGAAGAAGGCGAAGACGGCTATTTCCAAAACATTGAAGACGAAGAAGAATTCAAAAAAGTTTGCGCTTTTATTGAATCATTAGATGATGAAGAGGATGAATAGTTTTGTTTGAACGTTTTACGGAAAAAGCTGTTAATGCAGTTTATGAAGCGCAAAATCTGGCAAGAGAAACCTGCTGTGATGAAGTTATGCCGGAACATCTCCTGCTAGCACTTGTCAAAGAGGCAAAAGGGGTATCGTTAAAGTTATTTAGAATGTACAATGTCACTTTTGAGGCAATGTCAGATGAGGTTGGAAAATGCCTTAAAAAAGCATCGCGTATTCCTGAAAATATACCTTTCAGCCATGCAGTGAAAGATATCTTGAAACATACACTTGATCTTGCTGCAAAATCCGGTAATTCAAATATTTTATTTGAACACCTGTTTTTGACTGTTATTACGGAGAAAAATCATAATATTCAGGAAATATTGAGGAAGTTTGATTTTGATATCTATAATTCAAAGGATATTTTAACAAAACTTGTTCAAAAAAAGATTAAAAGGCTTGAGCATCCTGAAGCAGAAGAAGATGAAGACAAAGGAAGTTCTTTTGAAGCTGTATATGAAGGTGAGGCGCTTTCCGATGTTTTTGACAGAGCTGTGTCAAAACTCTCTGCAGCTGGTTACGAAATTCTTGGTACAGAGCAGATAATGGCATCTATTCTTGAATCTTCAAATTCAGAGCTTGTGGAAACCATTAAGAAGTACGGTCTGGATTTTGAAACTTTTGAAAACAAACTTGCCGAGCAGAG
>ENA-ORNF01002909-ORNF01002909.1-human-gut-metagenome-genome-assembly--contig:-NODE-2909-length-12002-cov-17.057085_pt1 | contig 12002 bp, 10 predicted proteins | sample MGYA00242110_ERZ509012 | MGnify/ENA primary metagenome ERZ509012 (study PRJEB26280, sample SAMEA2338714) | human gut metagenome | biome: human gut; feature: human-associated habitat; material: faeces... | reverse complement strand
ATGCACAAGCATTCTCTTCCAGTCGGTTGTCGATATTCAAGTAGCTGAACTCTCGACCTACTTTTGAGCCGGAGAAAGAAAAGCCGTTATGTTCAAACTTGACACCTTGTATTTCCCGTGTAGTCCGGCTGACTTTGAATTTCATATCAATCTCCCGGTCGGCAAGCGCATCTTTCAAATTATCCCAACTATGAGCTGTGGGCAGTTCTTCTTTCAATGCCTTGTATATCTCGTGCTTTGCCTTATCGTATGGGCGCAAGCGTTCCTCTTTGATATGGTCTTTACCATTGGCAAAGTGCAAGCGATATTTGGCGGTCAACATTTTGCAAACTTTCTCATTCCTGCGAAAATCATTCTTGTCGCTAATCGTCTTGCCATCATTGTCCACTCGGTTGAAAACGATATGGCAATGCGGATGCTCACGGTCGATATGCCGGGCAATGATGTATTGCGTATTTTCGATGCCCATCAGTTTCATATAGTCGTGGGCGATTTGCAACATCAACGCATCATCAGACTTCAAGCATTCGCCATCTTCAGGAGAGAAGTTGAGCGAGGTGTGTCCGACAATATTCTTTACCTTGTCGTTGAGCAACGCCTGTAATTCAAATTGCTCCGCCATCTGTTCGGGTGAGCCATTCACTCCGACAGCTTCCAGCAATTTGGATTTCTCCTCTTTGAGGACATAGCGGACACAGCCACTGAACGATGTCCCTTTGGTCTGCTTACCTATCATCTTTCAGTTGCTTTATGAGTTGGTTAATACGCTGCGCCATCTCCTCGCATCTTTCGGCAACAGCAAAGAATCCGTAGGTGTTTGCCTGCTTCGCCAATTGGTTAAGATTGGTGCTTTCACCTATCAACTGACGGATGATGTGGATATGCTCTTTCGTGATTCGTTCACGTACTGTTCCGCTCTCAATGAGCGAACGGATGACTGCGCTTTGGGTCTGCTTGCTCCGTCTGCAAAGCGCACCGAGCCATGCGAATTGGTCGTATGACAGACGGAGAGTTATCGTATATTTCTTTTCCATTTGGAATTGCTTTTAGTGAATAATTTGTGACCATCGGGAGCTGCCTCCTCAGACTTTTTGAGGAGCAAGTGGTCGGGAAATGTAATACACCGACATTAACTTGCTACAGTAAAAAAGTCTCGATTCCTCTTCCGGTATTCAAAGTCTGAATCCTCGTTTCTTAGGCTGTGAAACTTTCGGCAGCGGAGTGTCTTTTTGTATGCTGATGAGCTTCAGATCGAATATATCTATCAGTGTTTTCAAGACTGGATTTCTCTTTATCATCTGTTGCAGGATAGCTTCGTCGGGCTTCACTTTGAGCAGATAATCGGCTATGTCGTACCCCTCTTTTCGCTCGTTTTCGGTGGCATTGGTTTCCATATAATCGAACATTCGTACCTCAATCCCGTAGCTTTTCATCAGACCGATTTTGCTCTGCCAATAGTCGGTCGCCCCCAAATCGGGGAATAACACAACGCTTCTTCCTACCAGAACGGATAGGCTGTTGGCATTGAAGCAACCGTTCTTTCCACCTGATGCTATCCATAGAAACTGCGGCAGATAGTAGGAAGCAATGAGTGCCGTTTTCTCGCTTTCGACCAGTGCGACAGGACGGCTTTTGTCTTCAGGAAGCAGATGCTCACCGAAGAAGCATTGCTTCAAATTGTAATCACCTTTGTGTAATACGGAGTGCACCCACGTAACATGATTGTATGGTTCTTTTATCCGCTTACCTGTTTCGGAATTGTAAAGCATTATCTTACCTGTACGGATTTTATTCTGATTGTCCGTTTGCCAGAATACGGTTGCACCGTCCCAATACTTGGAAGTACCAACCTTGTATCTTTTCATGAGTTCCAATGTCTCCGTCTCTCCGAACTGAGCCGATAGAAATTGAAACAACTTGTTTGCAGAATAGCCACGCAATGATTGGTTGACTATATCCAAATCAATGTAGGAAGTAGCTATTGGTTGTGCTTCCTTAATAGGGGCATAGTTCCTGAAACTATTCTCCTTCTCCGCAAACTTTTCTTTCTCAGACGGGTTCTGCTCAAAGTAATCACGAGGCGTGAAGTGATAACCGCATTTCTGCTCATGGTCACAACGCCCCACGTACTCAGGGAACTGGATTTGCTTCTCCGTATCAATGTACTTGGAAAAACATCTTTGGTGGTGGCAGTTCGGGCAAGTGTGTCGAGTGCTGACACCTTTGTAGGGTTCTAATATGAATCTATGTGTACTCATTGTATGTTTCTTTTTGGGTGTGTCACTTTTGTCGTTATTGTCGTTTTCGCTGGAAAAGTGTCAAAACCGACAAAAATGTCACGGGTTAATCTTTGAATATTCTCCATGCTTCTCTTTGCGGAACAATGTCCCGATGTTGTCATTGAGAAAGCGTTGAAATGTGCGCTCCTTCATTCCATTTTGCTCGGCTATCTGTATAGCTTGGGCAGTTGTAAAGGATGGAGGAAGTAGATTGACTATCGCCTGTTGTTGGCTGTTGAGCATGTTCTCATTGAGTATATTTTGAACGCTCAATGCGGATTCCTTGAAATACTCCGTCAGTTTAATGGCTCGTTCTACCGTCAACAGGTCGATATATGTTTTACCACACTCTCCGCAGGTCCATCGCGCTAATTGGATAATCAGGCAGAAACGGATGATGTATATCTCCAGCTTGCAATAGATACTCACAATGGTGTCATTTGTCTCTTGGTCGCACAATTCTGAGAAGTGGTGCTGCCATTCGTAAAGCCGTCTCTTGGCATCCTCCGTGAAAAGAAGAATCTGCGGTTCTATCTCTCCAAACTCATTGAGGGCATACTCTTGTTGTATCAGTTTGTCAATAATGGCATTCCATTCTTGTTCGATGTTCTCCGGTAGTTCCTTGTCATTCCAACGAGCCTTCTGTTGCAGATTGGGCATCACAAACAGAATGCGGTCGATGAATCCGTTACTGGAACGTTCACCTTTAGCCAACTCACTGAGAATCTTCTTTTGAATAGTACCAATAACTGAGATATACGGTCGCTTGATGAAGATGGAACTCTTGGCATTTTTGCGGTCGGATATAGTGGTCTTGGCACTGAACACCGACAGCCAGAACTGTTCTTCCGAACCGTTGTTATAACGGTTGAAGTTCTTGAACCAAGCGGATAACTCGTCAGCCCACAAGCATAAACCACGTTTGTTTTGCGCATGGATAAGGCTCAAACCTTCAGGCGTTACATCCGAAATTAAGAAGCGTTTACGAACTGGCTCCTGAGGAAATTGTTCTTCACCGCTTTCCGCTCGTTCTTTGCGGCTCATACTCATCAGTTCATCATACTTGGCAAGAGCCTTTTCAAAGACTTGATTCTGCTGATAGTCGTAATCAAGAAACGGTTTCATCGCAAAGCTGAGCGGATGACTTTTGTTTGCTCCCGGTCTTCCTATCAATGCCATATACAGGATAGGGCTTTCTATCCAGCCTTGCTTGATTTGGGCAAGATGCGTGTTACCGATGCCAACTGCAATCGCTGCAAAAATTGCAGAGGCAATGTAGTCAGTCGGGTAGTTATGGCATTCGTGAACCTCACTGATGATGCGTTGGATTTTTGTCGGGAATATGCTGACAGGAAAATCAGTGCCAGCCAATCGCATACTTAAATCAACCGCTTCGTCAATGATGGATGCCGGATTAATAGAGGATGTATCCATAGTTCTACTCATTAAAACTTCATGGATGATTTGGACTTATGACGGACACCGCCTTGCATATTTGCCAGCATCTCCTCGTAAGTCTGTTCTGCACTCTTTCTACGCCCGTTCTCAATCCAAGAAAGAAGTTCGTCTTCATAGAAATAGAGTTTCTTACCTTTCTTATAGGCAGGAAGCAGTCCTTTGCGTACCAATGTATAAATGGTAGGCTTGGCTTTTCGGATGATACGGCAAGCATCCTCTATTTCTACCAACACATGTTTGTCAGATGGCTGTGGCTGGAGTTCCGCTACCATCTTTTTCAACTCGATGACCTGTTCGGTCAGATAACCTACCGCTTCGGGCAGCTTATCAAATGTTACTGTTTCTTTTTGCATACGCCAATCGTTTTTAATTGTTCGACGGCAAAGGAAACAGGTGTTTCAATGGTGGAATCATTCACCAAAATATAACTGATGAATAACTTTTTGATGGTAATAAGTGATGATTACGAGTAATTTAAGTACCTTTGTGTCATGAAATACCAGTGGTTATTGAAGCTATAAAACAAATTTGTCGTTTATGATACCGCAATTTGAAGAAATACGGATACAGGCATTGAAAGAATTAAGTGCCGGGATAGTTATGAGAGCTAAAGATTTACGCATTCCTTTGGCTAAGCATTTTGGATTGACCGATGAGGAAATGAATGCTTGGTATCCTTCTGGTAATGGCGAAATATTCTTAGACCGTATTTCGTGGGCTTTATCGTATCTTTTTATTGCAGGTCTTGTAGAAAAGCCCCAAAGAGGTGATTATAAAATCAGCGAAAAGGGACTGTCTATGCTTTCTTCATGCACGGAGAAACAAATAAATGAGTTCATCAAAGTAACAGTGAATGCGAAAACTCCGAAGAAAAGTTCTAAAAATAAGGATGCTAACAACACTTCTTCCCATTTGGGAAATGATGATGAACGTACACCGGAAGAAGAATTAGCTGATTCTTATGATAGGATAAAGCAGAATGTGCAATCTCAAATTCTGACAACTATATTAAGTAAAAAGCCACAAGAATTTGAACGGTTAGTTGTGAAATTACTTCAAGCAATGGGGTATGGTGGCGAGGTCAAAAACTCAGGTGTTGTAACGAAACTATCTAATGATGGTGGTATAGATGGTATCATTAAAGAAGATATTTTAGGATTTAATCATATATCCATACAGGCAAAGCGATATGCTTTAGATAATAATGTTCAGCGTCATGAGGTTCAGAGCTTTGTAGGAGCTGTTGCAGGAACACCATCCAAGAAAGGTGTATTCATCACCACCTCTGATTATTCTAAAGGTGCGATGGAATATGTGGAAAGCCTTAACGGTTCACCAACTATTATCCTGATAAATGGTCAGCAATTAACAGAATATATTTATGACTATGGCTTGGGATTGCAAACAGAGAAAGTCCTTAAAGTCATGAAAATGGATATGGACTACTGGGATGCAATGGACAATGCCTAATGGTATTGCGTTATGCAATTTTTCTATCTAATTTAATCTTGCATTCTGATTCTGTATGCGACATTTTACGTTCAATAGTAGATATTTCCGAATCACGGAGGGTATGGGTAAATACCCTCTTTATAAAAGTGGCGGTCTGTAAGCGTGGCTTACTGAATGCCTTGCCGATATTCCATCCAAAGTGCATGATGTCAATGGTCTTTAACTGAGAATCGACCTTTATTGGTTCAACTTTAGGCAGAGTATCTAACAAGTAATATTCTGCCACATATCCACACAAGCGATTAAGTGCCGTTTCATCAAGATAGGAAACCAAAGTTTGTTTTGTGTATGCGATAACCTTATTGAGTTTTTCTTGTGAGGCACGTTCTTTCTCTGCCATAGCGTTTGCACGAAGAGTCTCGTATTCTGATGGCTGGTCGGATTCTTCGATAGATGTGTTGTTGGTAGAAGGCGTGGTTTCCTCCTTTGGAAGTTCTGCCACATCTTCGTTGGGTTCGTAATATGATAGAGTAGAAACTTCTTCTGTTATGTCAGATGTAGTTTCGATTTCAATTTCGGGTTCAGGTTCAGAAATGATAGGTTTTGAATTTATAGAACTTCCGGCAAGTTCCGAGTTTGCTGCTGGAGCTTCTACGACTACAGCCTTGTTGCGATAGCATTCAAATCTCATAAAGCACTTCTCTATTGTAGGTGAAAGGAGTTGTCTGAATACCATTTGCAGATTGAGATAGATAGCTCCCATGATAATGGAGCTTACCACTAAAATGAGGTAGCTGCTGAACTCATCCCAACCATAGTGTAGCACGGTCTGGCGGGCTAAAACACCAATGATTGCGATTGTACCAAAAACAATCAGATGCAATGTTATATGTTCTATCTTTTTCTGCTCCATAGTGGTATGTATTAATCGTTTGTGTGCAAATATATAGGATTAATTTTTGAAAAAATCCATAGTTTTGCCTGTTAATGGGCTTTTGACGATATATTTCATCACTTTTCACCACGTTACACTCTTAATAATAAGCGCATTGCAAATTTCTTGTTTTTGGATGAAAATAGTTGGGTAAATAGGCTTGTGTATCTTAAAAACAAAAATTATCTGCATCATTTAATGTAAACAATGCAGATAATCAATAGGGTATAGAGATATTGCTTATTAGCAATACAATGTATGGTTTGTATCCTTGTTGAAATATAACAAGAGGTTGTAATCTTGTTTACGAGCGACTTTGTTTATTAGCTATTTCCTAAATGCTGCGGAATGCCCGGTGTCTATCTGATAGGATAGGGCTATAACCATATCGAGATTATACACATCGGCATTGTTCCCATTCTCCAATTTGATGTACTTACAAACTTCGTGGCTCCTCAAAACATTAGCTTTCAGGATTCTCTTAATTGCTGCATGGATAGTCCAAGCAGTTGTATAAAACAAGTCTGCAAGCTCCCAAGCGGTCATCCATATTTCACCATCGGAAATATGGATGCTTTGTTCGTTGTTTGTTATGATTCCTCGTTTCATAGTTATATCTATTTGAGTGATATTTTATTGGCTGTTTCTCGTTTCTTGGAATTGACCAAATCGGCATAAATCTGAGTTGTGGACACATTCTTATGCGTTAGCATCTTTGATACCGTGTAAATATCTGTACCTAAGGATATTTGTATGACGGCGTAGCTGTGCCTGAAGCAATGGAAGCTTATCGGTTTCGTTATTCCTGCTTTTTTGAGCCAGCTTTTCAGCGGATAATTAATCATGCTCCGTTTCAAATCCTTGAATACTTTGCCTGTTCCGGGTGTTCCGCATAGTTCGTAGGCTTCGTAACTGATGGGGAGTGTCGCTTCCGTTTGTGTTTTCTGTGTCCTGATGCGCAAGCAATAACCTTGGTCGGGAGCGATAGTGAAATCTTCCCATTGCAGATTGAGAATGTCACTGATACGTAAGCCTGTCAGACAAGCGAATAGAGAAGCAGCTTTCAGAACAGGAATGTCGCAAGGTGTGGCAGCGAGTTGCTTCACTTCGTCCAGCGTCAGATACTCTTTCTTCACATCTTGTGGCTCTATTTTATCAAGATAGTCATTGATGTTTTCTCGAAACCATTTGTCTCGATAGGCAATCTTTAACAATCCTCTGAATGTAGAGTAGTAGCCGGATGCCGAATTGAGGGAAATGTGGCGGTTGCTGTGTTTGAGTTGCTTGGCGTTCAGCAAGTACTCACGGAACTTCTTGCATAAATCCACATTCACATCGCCAAAGGTACATTGTCCCTTGACGAAGTTGTAGAAATGCTGATAGACAAACTGCCATTTCTGGTCTTTATTCCGGCACATTTTCTTGAAGTAGGCGAGGAAGTCGGCTTTCTGTTTGGTCTTATCCAAGAAGCCAAACTCTTCATTGATGAGCGATTGTACCCGGATGCAGCGGATAGCCTCTGCCTTGTTCAACATATCGTTGTTGAACTCACGCTCCATCTCGTTCTTTGGGTGGGCGTAGATGTAAATGCCGAGATACTCCCGACGGCTCATAATCATTGTTTCGGGATGGCGAATTGCCGGATAATAATCGAGGTAAAGGGAAATTTTTTCGTTACGGATGGCTCTTTGGCGAACCGTAACTTTGGTACATGTGTGCGTCATACGATTGTTATTTAAATGTTTATACTTGTTTTATGATTGCAAAGAAAATTGGTGATATGATGGTGACTACCGTCACCGCTTAATAACTTACTCTATTTTGGGACCACCCAAAAGTCTGTCAAGCTCCGGTCGGGAGATCTTGACGTATTTACCGACCTTCACTCTGGGGATATTGTGGTATTTGGCGTAATGATAGAGTTGATCTCGTGTGAGATTGAACTTTGCCATTGCTTCTGCTACCGTATAATATTGTGGCTCGTCGGGTTGTGCTACGCCTTTAGCTATGTCGAAATGCTTTTTGGAGTAGCTAATCATGATGCCCTCTTTCTTTTTGGGTATAGCATTCTTCGAGGCAAGTGTGTAGATGGATGCCAACGTCATATCAAACTTCTCCTGAATTTCCTGTACGGTGTACCACTCGGTGATCTCCGGATTAGCAGCTTTCTTCGAGAAATAATTGTCGATATGCTTTTTGCTCCAATAGGTTTTGCCTCGATTGAAGGTTCGTGGAATATTGTGTTTCTTAGCTACAACAAATATCCACGAATCAACTACATTATATTTCTCTTTGACTTCGGCGGTGGTGTAGAACTCGGTGATAGGGACTTTCTCTTTGGGCAACCTTTTATTATAAGCAGTCGTGTTCTCGAAAAGAGTATCAATGTCCTTCCTTCTGATAAGTGTCTTTCCTTTAAACTGAACAGCTTTTATAGTCTCGTCCGCCAAATAACGATAGATGGTCGCTCTACTAATCCCTAAAAGTTTAGTGGCCTCAATGGGATTAAAGAACTCTCTGTGCTCTAAATCCTTTGTTGCCTCATTCTGTTCTTTAAGAGATAACTCTTTTTGATAGGAGATAATACGCTCTTGTCTTACCCTCTCTTTGTAGGCTAAGCTGGCACACCTGTGTGAGCAATAGGATGTGCTCATTTTGTGGGCTGTGAAAACCTGTTCACACCACTTACATTTCTTCTTGATGTCAATGTTACTACTCATTTTTTCGCTTGTTATTTCGCCAAAACTGTCTCATGGCGTCTCACCACGTCTCATGATGTCTCAATTCTCTACTACCTATCCAGTGAGAAATAGGTTGCAAACCTCCGAGACCCAAATACGGTACAAAAATGAGCTGAAAAACAAGTATTAACGATAACTATCACTAATACGAGCAAAAAGAAAGGCGCTCAAAATGAACGCCTTATTAATCAATAGTAATCTATGCTAATCGTTGGTAATCACCAATTACTTGCCGATGCAGAAATGTTCGAAAATATTCCCAAGTACCATATCGTTCGTAACTTCCCCTGCAATATCGCTTAGATGGAAAATGCATTCGCGGATATCTTGTGAAACAAAATCTCCGGATAGATTTTCTGCTAATCCTTGTTGGACCCGGTGGATGGCTTCCAAGGCATGGGTCAAAGCCTCGTAGTGGCGTATATTCGTGACAATGACATCGTTTTGGGTAACCGTGGGCAGGTTAGCGGCAGAGATTAGCATTTGCTGAAGCTTGTCGAGGTTGGTACGTCCTTTGGCAGAGATGGAGATGCATTGCACATTAGTAGCGGCCACGGTGAAACTGGAGTTGGGGATGGTTGAGGCATCTTGCACCAGATCGGTCTTGTTGAATACGAGAATGAGCCGTTTCCCTTCGCAACGGGGAAGTATTTGGGCAGTTAGTTGTGGTATCCGTGAGACGGCATTCGTGGCATCAACTATCCAGAGCACGATTTCCGCCTGCTCCAATTTCTGGAAGGTTCGCTCAATTCCTAGGTTCTCGATGGTGTCGTTCGTTTCGCGTATGCCTGCCGTATCAATAAATCGGAAAGTTATCCCACCAAGATTGACTGTGTCTTCTATCACATCGCGGGTTGTCCCGTGTATGTCGCTTACAATGGCTCGTTCCTCGTTTAGTAGTGCATTCAACAGGGTGGATTTACCAGCGTTCGTTTCGCCGATGATGGCTACGGGCACACCGTTCTTGATGGCATTGCCTACACTGAAGGATTGTACTAAACGGGAAATTACCTGCTCTATGCCGTCTGCTAGGAGACATAGCTCGGAGCGGTCGGCAAATTCCAGTTCTTCGTGGTCGCTGAAGTCCAGCTCCAGTTCTATGAGTGATGTGAAGTGCAGCAATTGGTCGCGTAGTGAGGCCAGCTCTTTACTGAACCCACCGCGCATCTGGCTCATGGCGAGGCGGTGAGTGGCGGCAGAGGTGGAGGCGATGAGGTCGGCCACGGCTTCGGCCTGGCTTAGGTCCATTTTGCCGCCCAAGAAGGCCCGTTGCGTGTACTCACCGGGAGCGGCCAGGCGGCAACCATTACCGATGAGCAGTTGCAACACCTTCTGAAGAATATAGCTCGAACCGTGGCACATGATTTCCGTGCTATCCTCGCCCGTGTACGAGTGGGGGGCACGGAATAAGCTTACAAGTACTTCGTCTATGATGTTTTCTTCTTCATGGATATGACCGAAGGTCAGTGTGTATGGCTTGGCATCCTTCAGCTTCTTCCCCTTCCGGGCAGGGGTAAATATGCGGGATGTTATCTCTATGGCATCCGGTCCGGAGACACGGATGCATCCTATGGCTCCCCCTTGGGCGGTGGCTATGGCACAAATGGTATCTTGGTTCATTTTATCCGGCTTATTTTTATTCAGCAAAGATAATGGTTTCTTTACAAAAAAGAGAGATGGTGATTCAACTTATGGGCTTTTATCGTAACTTTGTGCAAATCGATAATGGATAGATGCTTATAAAGCCTAATCCGCCTCTGTGCCCATTGTGGGTATAGCAGGCATTGCTACACTATACAGACCAGCAACGGGCACGTCAGGCAGGATGTGATGAAGTCATTACTAAACCCTACTCCTAGGATTGGCTGAAGGAAAGGGAGGAGCATTTCTTGAAGGATACTTAGATACGGTCGAGTACTGTTTTGATAAGAGTATCTATCGTATTCTTGTATCCCGTGTTAGCTTCTTTTATCAGGCGGTTGGCAATGACCATGCATACCGTCATGGCCTTGTGTCCCATCAGACGGGCCAATCCGGCTAATGCGGAACTCTCCATTTCGAAATTGGTGATTTGAAGCCCGTTGTAAGAAAAGCTTTCAATCTTCTCATTCTGACGGGGATCCGCCAAAGGAATGCGAAGCTGACGGCCTTGCGGGCCGAAGAATCCACCGCAGGCTACGGTGATACCCCGTACCATATCGTCGGCAGCTATGCGTTCTATCAGTTCCGGATGGGCATCGATGACGTAAGGGGCAGGGGCGCACAGGTTTCCGCTCCATCCCAAATGATTAAGCAACGTGCGTTCCAACGGTAGGTCGCATACAGCATTGCGCCCTTCATAGAAGTTCAGCAAACCGTCGAAACCGACTGATTTTACGGAACAAATGAATGTGCCGACAGGCGCATAAGGCTGAAGCCCGCCGCATGTACCGATGCGCACCAGTTCCAAGCTGCGGAGCTTTTCTTTCTCCCTGCGGCTGTTGAAGTCGATGTTGGCCAAGGCATCCAGTTCGTTCATGACAATGTCGATGTTGTCGCAACCGATACCGGTAGACACTACTGTAATCCGCTTTCCCTTATATGTTCCCGTAATCGTTCGGAACTCGCGGCTGGAGATGTCACACTCCTGAGTGTCGAAATGGGATGCCACGGTGGGGACACGCCCCGGGTCGCCCACGAGGATGACTTTATCTGCCAGTTGTTCCGGTTTTACGTGGAGATGGAAAAGGCTTCCGTCCTCGTTGATGATAAGTTCTGATGGTGCAAAATACTTGTTCATAAGCGTTATGATTTAAAAGATAAACATGATTATTTATTGCGGGATTGTATCTCCAGATTGCGGATGGTTTTGGCTTCCGCATGCAATGCGGCTTCGGCCTTCTGACATTGTGCTTCAAGCTGAAGGATTTGTTGGCTCAGCGTTTGACGTTGCGCGTCGTTGCCGGTGGCATACCGGTCGCGCAGGTTTTGCAGTTGCTGTCGACTTTTGTCCAGTTGCGTACGGCTCTTCTGCCATGCGGCCATTTTGTTACGTGCTTCCGGAGATTTGAAATCGTTCAACAAGGTGTAAGTGTTGCGGTTGTCTATGACAAACTCGAAGTCCTTCTGCTTCTTGACCACCTTGGGCGCGCTCAGTGC
>ENA-ORNF01002908-ORNF01002908.1-human-gut-metagenome-genome-assembly--contig:-NODE-2908-length-12006-cov-3.511840_pt1 | contig 12006 bp, 14 predicted proteins | sample MGYA00242110_ERZ509012 | MGnify/ENA primary metagenome ERZ509012 (study PRJEB26280, sample SAMEA2338714) | human gut metagenome | biome: human gut; feature: human-associated habitat; material: faeces... | reverse complement strand
TGAAAATATTAAAAAGAAAGAAGGAAATTTGAATGAGAACATTACCATACGTTGATGAAAACGGTACTAAAGTTGATTTAAACTCAAGATTATTAAGTGACAATATAATATTATTACAAGGTGAAATAAATGCTGACCTTAGTGAATTAGTTATAGCAGAAATGCTATATCTATCATCAAAAGATCCTAAAAAGCCAATAGAAATTTATGCAAATTCACCAGGTGGTTCAATTTCAGATGGAATGGCAATAGTAGATACAGGTTGTATGATTAGTAATCCAGTAAATGTAACTTGTGTTGGAGTATGTGCTAGTATGGGTGCCTTTATTTTAGCGGCAGCAAATGCAATGGGAGGAACAAGATATGCAACACCAAATTCAACCATCCTTATACATCAGCCACTCTCAGGGATAAATGTTTCACAGGCTACGGATTTCGACATCCATGCCAGGAGTCTAGCCAGAACTACTCTTAGAATGCTAGCTCTTAAGGCAAAGTATACTGGTCATACTCTTGAGGAAATTATTAAAGCTTCTGAAAGAGATAATTATATGACTGCTGAAGAAGCTTTAGAATTTGGATTAATTGATAAGATTTTATATCCAGAAGGAGAAGAACCAATTCATTTACCAAAAATCCCAAGTTACAATATTACTTCTGAAAATGGTTTGGCTAATTTAGAAAAAGACGGATATCTTGATGAATATGTAAAACGCTTAGGAATTAAGATAAGATAAAGTTAAAATTGAAATTAAAGCAAGGTTTGAGAGGATGCCTTAAAAATCCTCTCTAATAAAAATATAAGAGAGGTATTTAAATGGATAAGAGAGTTTGTGCATTTTGTGGAAATGATGAAACTAGAGTAAAAAAATTAATCAAAGGAAAAGACGATACTTATATTTGTGATGAATGTGTAAGTCTTTGCGGAGAAATACTTGAAGAAGTTTTTGAAGACGAAAAAGATAAATCTAATCCTAATCCAGAAAAACTTACTATGGCAAATCTTCCCAAACCAAAAAAAATTAAAGAATTTTTAGATGAATATGTAATTAGTCAAGATGATGCTAAAAAGACTCTTTCAGTTGCAATATACAATCATTATAAGAGAATTTTAAATAATGATAAAAAAAATGCAAAAGTTAATATAGAAAAAAGTAATATATTAATGGCTGGGCCAACCGGTTGTGGTAAAACATATATAATCCAAACAATTGCTAGGATGTTAAATGTTCCGCTTGCGATAAGTGATGCTTCATCTTTAACTTGCTCAGGATATGTTGGAAACGATGTTTGTAGTGTTGTTAGAGATTTATATGTGGCTGCTGGTGAAGATATTGAAAAAATGAAGCATGGCATAATCTATATTGATGAAATTGATAAAGTTGGTCGTAAAGGGGAAAACGTTTCAATTACAAGAGATGTTGGTGGAGAGTCAGTGCAGCAAGAATTATTAAAAATAATCGAAGGAAGTCCAGTTTCATTCCCTAAAGATGGAGGAAGAAAAAATCCTAATGGTCCAAATATTACCGTAGATACAACTGATATACTTTTCATAGTTGGAGGATCATTCGAAGGACTTGAAAAGATTATTGCAAAAAGAAGGGCAGCAAGTTCAATGGGATTTAGAAGTTCTATAATTAATGGTAAAATGGCTGATGAAGATAATTTCAATATTTTCGAACATGTTACTCCAGAAGATTTTGTAAAATTTGGAATGTTACCAGAATTTTGCGGAAGAGTCCCGGTTATATGTAAATTATCTAAGTTAACTAGAGATGAAATTAGAAGAATAATTACTGAACCTAAAAATTCTCTTGCAGATCAATACAAGACTTATTTTGAAATGGATGATATAGAATTAGATATCTCAGATGAAGCTTACAATGAAATAGCAGATAATGCTATAAAGAAAAATGTAGGTGCTCGTGGAATTAGAACAATGCTTGAGACAATTCTTAGAGATGCGATGTTTGAACTTCCAGGTTCTGACATTGATAAGTTCCAAGTTACCAAAGAATTAGTAGAAGAAAAACTTCTTCTAAATGGAGATATAGACACTGAATCTATGAATTAGTTTAATTCCTATTTTTGAATTATGGAAATAATAGTAAGGCCGATAAGTTAATTCTTATCGGTTTTTTAAAGTAGTAAGGGGAGATTTAAGTTTGAAGAGGCTAATACGTAAAACTGCTAATGTAAGTAACAATCAGATATCAAAAGCAAAAGACTTATGTAAAGCTATGAAAAACGCGTTAGAAAAAAATGACCGTGATAAACTCTTGGAATTAAAAGACGAAATCTGTCTATATCATCCAGACACTCTATATTCGGGTAAAATTTATAGAGCAATCTTTTTGGATAAAAAAAACTTTAAAGAAAACTTAACTAAGAAAGAATTGGAAGAAGCAGTAAGAAAGCAAATATACATCAATAATGATGTAGTTTCATTTTCTAAAACATTAAATGGAGCAAAATCAGGTGCATTAGATTGGAATGGAAAAAAGAAAGATGCATATTTAGTTATAGTATCTGAAGACGGACAAGGTTTAGATTTAAATGAGGTTGCAAAAACTTGTAAAGAAATGTTCGATAAAGTAAAAGAAAACATTAATAAAGATAAAAACATTAAACAAACAAAAAGAACTGATTTTAGAAAAAAATTGACAGACGTTTCAAAAGAAATGAAAGAGTATTTTACCGGGAAGTATGACGAAGTGGATGAAGTAATAGATCAATTAAGAAAAGACTATAAGATTGAGAAAATTATAGAGGTATAGGATGTAGTAGCAGGGTTAAATGTAGCTCAATTTTGAATCAGAACCCCTTACACCTAATGTTTAGGCAATACTTCAAGATAGCTTTTAATTTTTTAAAAATTGTTTACTTTTTTGTAGAAATAGTATATATTAACTATATACTATTTTTTTAGTTTAAAAAAGCAAAGGAGGTAGATAGTTTGAGAGTAAATTGGCTACCGCAAGGCGTAGCGTATTCAACAAAAGATGTCTTAAACTTTCTCATGAAAGAAAGAAATTTTACTAAAGAACAAATGCTAGATTTTTTAAAACATGTACCAAATTATAATAATCCATTTTTATTTACAAATATGAAAGCAATAGTAGATAAAATCAAAAAAGCAATTAAAGAAAATAAAGTAATTTATATTTTTGGTGATTATGATTCAGATGGAGTTGACGCAACTTATATACTCTATATGGCATTATCTTATTTAAACGCAAATGTGTATTATAAATTGCCTCATAGATTAAAAGATGGTTATGGATTAAAAGTAAAATCAATAGAAGAACTTAAAGAAAAAGGAGCTCAATTAATAATTACTGTAGATAATGGAATTGCAGCAATAAAAGCAGTCGAAAAAGCAAATGAACTAGGGATAGATATTATTGTAACTGATCACCATCAGCCACAAGAGAAATTACCAAATTGTTTATTTTTAGATGCCCATGTAGAAGGCCAAGGTTATCCTTTTAAAGATCTATGTGGTGCTGGTGTAGCTTTTAAATTAGCTACAGCGTTAATAGATGATTTTGAACATTCAGAAATTTATAATGATCTATTGGTAGCGGCATCAATTGGAACTATAGCAGATGTAATGCCAATTTATGGAGAGAATAGAAGAATTGTTATAGATGGATTAAAATTAATTAATAATGGAGATAATATTGGTATTCAGAAGTTACTAGAAGGGCTTGAGATCAATGGAAAAGAAATAGATGGAGATACTATTGGCTTTAAAATAGGGCCTTGTATCAATGCTTCTGGTAGGTTAGACACACCATTACATTCTTTAAACTTATTATTAGCTGACGATTCTTATTCAGCTTCGGTTTATTCAAAGAAAATAATAGATATGAATGAAAAAAGAAAAGCACTTCAAAAAGAAATAGCAGATTCTATAAATGTAAATAATGAAAATAAAGTAATTATAGCAACTATAGAAGAAAAAGTGGCTGGTATTGCTGGAATATTAGCAAATACAATTTCAGAAAAGTATATGAAACCGTGTTTTATTTTACATGATAGCGGAGACATATTAGGGGGTTCAGCAAGAACTTATGGAAAATTTCCAGTAATTGAATGCTTAAATAATTCGAGAGACTTAATTATAAGTGGTGGAGGACACCAAGCAGCTTGTGGATTAAGTCTTTATAAAGATAACTTAGAAGAATTTCAAAAAAAATGTAATGAAACTTTTGAAAAATGGCTAAGAGAAAATCCGGATGGTTTAATTCAAGATTTATTTGCTACTTGTGAGATAGAAGATTTAGGAATTATAAGTCTTAAATTAATAGAAAACATAAACAAATTAAAACCATTTGGTGAAGGAAATCCAGAACCAGTTTTTATTAGTAGAGGATTAGATGTAGAACAAGTAAGAGTAGTAGGAAAAAATAAAAATGTTTTACAATTTAGTGCAATTAAAAATGATGTTAAAATTAAATGCGTTGGTTTTGAGAGTTTTAAAAATAAATTTGAGGAACTAGGAAAACCTAAAAAAATAGATTTAATGTATAAAATAGGTATGAATGAATGGCCAAAAGGAACAAAGAACGTTCAATTAATGGCTATCGATGTAAAGAGAGGATGATCTTAATGTATAAAGAATTAGTTGGAAAATATATTATAGTAGTGTATAGACTAGAAAATAGTATTGTAAATTTAAGAACTGAAGGATTACTTTTAGCTAATAACAATGAAGAGCTTATAATCAAAAGTACTGGTGAAATCTTAAAAAACAGTACAATCGTGATTAGAGAAAAAGATGTGGTTAGTATAGAAAAAAGAATTTAAAAATTCAAAATCCTTGTTCAATTTTTTAAAAAATTAGTATATAATTAAACTATAAAAGTTGTTCAAAAAGAGGAGTTGAAAATTTGAAAAACGATGATATTGTAAGATTAAGTGAAAAAGAATTTGAAGATGTAATTAATTCTTTAGGAACTGGTCCAATAGCTGGTTTAAGCGAAATGGAAGCAATAGTAAATCAATTATTGAGTTCATTACCAAAGATTAATAGAGATAAGCTTAGAGAAGAATTAGAAAACATGACTGTAGATGTGTTACCTACTCCAACTACTTCAAGCATTACAGAAGGATTAGCAAAATCTCAAGGCTATAGAGATAGATGTAGTGAAATTTTACTTTATGCAACAAGAGAAGCAAAATTAAGAAGAAGATGCTATGATATGCTTTATAGTTGTATTTGCGTTACTTCAAATGCTAAAAATAATGATGCTAGAATGGGAAATTTTGCAATGAGATATCCAAGCTTAATTTTAAAAACAGAAGCTGCTGAAATGTTTGTTAAAGAAGTGGAACATGTTTTTAATAATTTAAAGGCAGTCACAGATGTTTTGTCTAGACAAGTATCTGTACTTCAATTACAATTACAACTTGGCGAAATAAAAAGTAAAAATCAAAACTACAATAATAATTCAGAAGCTGAAGAAGTTAATAATACAAAGATGAGAAACTTTAAAACTGGTACTACTAGCTGGGACGACATTAATTAAGAAAATTTAAATTTTGTTTAATTTTTTAAGAAAAAAGTATATAATTACTTTATAAGAAGAGAACAAATTGAAAAACAAAAGATTTTAAAAAACTTTTAAAAAGTTGTTTAAAAATTTAGAAGATTAGTATATAATAAGATTATAAAAATTGTTTAAAAAAAGGAGAAAAGAAAATTATGGCAGAATTAAGTTGGGAAAAATTAAATGTTGGTGGAAATTCAGACATCAAGTATCTTAAGTTAGAGTCAGGTGTAAATACAATGAGATTGGTAAGTTTACCTTATGCAGTTGAAATACATTGGGAAGAAACTAATGAGGGAACAAGAAAGAGAGTAGTTTGTAGCGGAGCCAATTGTCCAATTTGTGCAGCAGGACATGCACCACAAAAGAAAATTCAAATATTAGCTATTGATAGAAAAGATGGAGAAGTTAAGATTTTAGAGCAAGGTAATTCAGTATTTAGACAAATTAAGGGATATGCAATGGATGAAGATTACGGTCCAGTAGACAAGTATGATATTAAAATCAGAAGAGAAGGATCTGGAAAGGAAACTAGATATACAGTTTTAGCTTCGCCAAAGAAAACATCTTTAACTCCAGAAGAACAAGATAAGGTAGATAATTTTAAGCCTTTATCCGAAATTAATAAGCCAAAGACTTTAGAAGAACTTAAGGAAATGGGATTAGCAGTTTTAAGTAGTATAAATGATACAGATGATGGTTGGGGCGATGATGGATTTGGAGATTCAGATTTTAATGATAATAGTTTTAATGCTTCACCAGCTGAAACTATAAATGATTCACATGACGAATGGGACGATTGGGATAATGCTTAATAGATAGTAACTATTAAGATTAAATATTTTTAAATAAAATTAAATGGAGGAGTTGAGGATGTAACTTAACTCCTTTTTGCTTGTGAACATCTTAATTTATAAAATTCCTATTTCCTTAATGAAAAACTTTACTTTCTTTTGGAATAGGTGATGTGCTATGTGTAGACGCGTATTCAAAATTAAAAAACTAAATAATGGCAATTATGTAGATAAATTAACTAACGAAGAGTTAGAAATTGAGTATTTGTTTAATGAAGTGAAAAAGACTTCAAACAATGGAATGGTTGATTTAAATGAAATTATTTCATTCGATAACAATAGTGATTTAGAAGCTCTTATAGAAGACTTTAATGTTTTGAGAGTTGCTAATGCACTTGAAAGTTTATGTTAAGAAGAAAGAGGGTTTTTTAAAAGTATGGACGAATTAATTAGTAAAATGAATGAAATTGTAAAAGCAATGAATGATACATTTGTAATAGACCCAGTAATAGTGGAAGAAGATGACGAACAAATTGTATCAGGATTAAAAATTAAAGAACTTAAGAATGACGGAAAAGAATTTATTGAATTATTGTTTGAATTAATTTCAACAGTGATTGAAAATTCAAGTGATTATGAGCTAGCTTATCAAGAAGATGGAGGACTAGTCGTAGTTAAAAAAGAAAAAGAGGTCGAATTCTTCAAAGATAAGTAAACAATAAAGCATAAGGAGGTAATTTCTTATGGCTAATAAAATCATGGGCTCTGTAAAATGCAGAGCTTCACAAATGAAAGATTACTTATTAAAGTATAATAGTAATCCTAAGATAAATTGCTCTGTAGATGAATTAGTAAGATATTACTTAGAAGAAGGCAGAATCGAAGGAGTAAGAGGAGATATTGCTTTTGCTCAAGCATTGATAGAAACTGGATATTTTAAATTTGGTGGAATTGTTTTACCTAATCAAAATAATTATTGCGGTTTAGGTGCATTGAATAATAATGGTGTTGGAGGAGCTGCTACTTTTGAAAGTCCTAGAATAGGAGTAAGAGCACAAATTCAACATTTAAAAGCATATGCAACATCAAGTTGTATTAAAATGCAATGTGTGGATCCAAGATATAGATTAGTTACTAAAGGAATAGCATCTAATGTAGAAGATTTGGGTGGTAAGTGGGCAGTTCCTGGTTACGATCCAAAGAAATATAGTACTTTTCAACAAGCTTTTGCGAGTAATGCTACTTATGGGCAAAAAATAATGAATGTAGTTGACAAAATAATGCAAATGCCAGTAAGCTTACCAGTTAAAAATACAGAGGTACAAGAAGAATTTATGGATGATCAAATTAATAATGAATTTATTCAAAATGAAAATCAAATACCTCAACAAGGAAAACAATTAGATACTAGTACAAGTGGAATCATCGCTGCATTTCTAGATTTATTAGTAACTCTTGTATCTGCTTGGCAAAGTGTTGATGATGAACCAAATATCACTCCTAGTAAAAAGAAAAGATCAAAAAAAGCTAAAAAGAACCCTAAAAAATAAGGGGTTCTTTTTTCTTATAAGAAAAATGTAACATTGTTTTAAAATTGCTATTTACAAAACTAAGAAAAAAGTATATAATTAAACTATGAAAAGGAGGTAGAAATAAATGGACAGAATTGATTTAGATGAAAAATTTAAAGATAAATTGTTAATTGGATTTGCTCAAAGGTTCTTATCAGAAGGAAAATACATTCAAAGCGTTTTCAATACTGCTATATTTAAAGATGAAAAAGGTAGAAAGCAATCACTAGAAGTAATTAAACAGTATGAAAGTGTTAAAAATTTCTATATAGAAATAGTTAAAAATGATCCAAATACATGTATGTATTTGTTGAAGCATAATATCAACTATTTTAATCGAGAAGATAAGGAAGAATTATTAAAGGGACTTTGTAAAGATAAGAAAATGCTTTTAGAATCAATGTCAACAATTGACTTTACTTTCAGTATGCAACGATTAATTTTCGATAACTATAAAGAAGATGCAGAAATAATGAATGAACTTTGTAAATATGCATTCAATTATTATAGAGTCAAAGATATAGATGCATATGCTACAAAACTTGGTCTTAGAATGGAAGACAAGAAAATTTTAAGGCAACACGCGATAATCTTTAAATTTGAAGAAGGAGGAATTTAATATGTTTGATTTAAACGGAAAATATACAACAGCTAGAATCTTTACTGACAACATTGAAAATGAGGCGATTTCTCAAATCTATGAACTTTGTAATCAAGAATTTATAAAAGATTGCAAAGTAAGAATTATGCCAGACGTCCATGCTGGCAAAGGTTGTACAATAGGTACAACAATGGAAATTAAAGATAAGGTAGTACCAAACTTGGTTGGTGTGGACATTTCATGTGGAATGCTTTGTATTAGATTAAAAGAAAAAGAGATTGATTTTAAAAAATTAGATAATATTATAAGAAAATATATTCCAAGTGGTATGAATGTTAGAGATAAAGCAATAGATAGTAGTAAAATTAGAAAAATTGGATTGCAAAAACTAAAATGTATCAATAATATTAACATAGATAGAGCTGAAAAATCTTTAGGTAGTCTTGGTGGAGGAAATCATTTTATCGAAATAAATGTTGATGAAGAAAAAAATCTATACTTAGTAATCCATTCTGGCAGTCGCTACTTAGGAAAACAAGTAGCTGAGTACTATCAAAAAATGGCTATAAATGATTTAACTAATAACACTAAAGAAAAGATTACTTTAATACAAAAATTAAAAAATGAAGGTAGAGAAAAAGAAATTGAATGTGCTTTAAAGATTTTTGATAAACCTAAAATACCATCTTATTTGGCTTATTTAGAAGGAATTCATTTAAAGAATTACTTATATGATGTTGGAATCATTCAAGAGTATGCTAATATAAACAGAAAAACAATGGCAAATGAAATAATCACTAGAATGGGATTAAGTATAGAAGAAGAGTTTACTACTTGTCATAATTATATAGATTTAGATCATATGATATTAAGAAAGGGCGCAATTTCAGCTCACAAGGGTGAAAAATTGATAATTCCAATCAACATGCGAGATGGTTCAATCATAGGTATAGGTAAAGGAAATCCAGATTGGAACTATTCAGCTCCTCATGGCGCAGGTAGAATTATGAGTAGAAGTAAAGCTAAAGAATTAGTTTCTTTAGAAGAGTTTAAAAAATCTATGAATGGTGTTTGGACTACTTCAGTTTGTCAAAGTACTATTGATGAAAGTCCAATGGTATACAAGCCAATTGAAGAGATAGTAGAAAACATAAAAGACACAGTCATTATTGAAAAGATAATCAAACCAGTCTATAATTTTAAAGCAAATTAATTTTATGTTTACTTTTTCTACGAATTAGTTTATAATAAAATTATAAAAAAAGAAAGGTAAGTGATAGTTTGGAAAAAATAGTTAAACCTGAGTATGAGTACGATTGTTATTGTTCTTTGCATACTCATAGTTATTACTCATTATAAGATCCATCGATGGTGAGTCTAAACTCCGTTAATTGCTGGAAAGTTTAATTTTTATAGATACCAAAGTGTTATAATTCTATAAATAAATAACCAGCAGCTAAGCTTTAATAGAAATATTAAAGAAAAGTTCAGAGACTAGAAGTGAGGCTAAGGATTTTTAATCTATGTCAATAAAATCTTCCAAGAAAGCGGGGCACTGTTAGTTTTATACTAACCAAAGATATAGTCCATTAAAGGTTAGATGGATTGTCTTCAGTAGAAGATATAGTAAATAAATCAGTAAACGTGTTTAATAATGATAAAAAGATTAGATCAAAAGCAGCATGTATATCCGATCATGGGGTAATGTTTTCTTTATACGAACTTTTTGATTTAGCAAAGAAAAGCGATCAAAAAGCAATAGCAGCTTTTGAAGCTTATACTACTGGAGATTTATATAAAAGAAAACAAGATGAAGGAGAAAATGCAAGAGAACATTTATTGTTAATTGCAAAGAACAAAGAGGGATATAAAAAATTAAGTTATCTTTGTTCTGTTGGAGCAACTGATGGTTTTTATTATAAACCAAGAATAGATGACAAATTAATAGAAAAAGTTGGAGGTCAAGGTATAATTGCTACTTCTGCATGTTTAGGTGGAAAAATTCCACATTTAATAGCAGCAGGTAAAATGCAAGAAGCAATGGAAGCAGCTAAATATTATAAGCAATTATTTGAGCAATTTTATCTTGAAATTCAACCAACTAAAGAAGAAGCACAATGTAAATTAAACCAAGCATTATTAAGAATAGGAGAGAAATTAGATATACCTTTAGTTTGTACAAGTGATAGTCATTACACTTGTAAAGAAGATGCTCCAATTCATGATATGTTGTTAGCTTAAATTTAATTTTATACTTCAAAAGATTAATGAATATAAAATTAATAAGGCGTCTTAGTTAGAAATAATTAAGAGTATAACTCAGTAAATGCTGGAAACTTCTAAAGCTGGCTAAACTAAAAAGTAATCTGAAAAGATAGACTTAAAAGTTGCGAAAGCAGAAAAAATTAGTCAGATGGTATATGGTGATAGTAAGCCTAAGTACTTTAATAATGAATAATCAGCAGCTATTTATCTAAGTCTTAAATGATATGATAAAAGTTCAACGACTATTACCTGAGAACCTGTAAAATGGTTAAGATATAGTCTATTCCGAATAAATACTTAGAAATAAGCGGTATAAAAGTTACAAACAAAAAAATCTTACAATGATCCAAAGAGATGGAGATTTGTCGGTGATACTTATTATATAATGAATTCTGATGATATGAGAAAAGCTTTTACTTATGGAAAACATAATGAGTTTCCAAAAGATGTTTTAGAAGAAGCAATGAGAAATACAGTAAAAATTGCTGATTCTTGTGATTTTCAATTAGAAACAGGAAAAGCTTATTTACCAAAAATTAATATTGATTTAAGTGCAGAAAAAGAATTTATGGAATATAATGAAAAACATTCAGATAAACCAATTAATGAAAATTATATGAAATATCTTTGTATTAAAGGATTAAAAGAAAAAGGTTTAACTGGTAAAGAATATAAAGATCGTATCAATATGGAAATAAAAACAATATCTCAAATGGGATTCGTTGATTACTTCTTAATATATCAAGATATAATGAAGTACTGTCATGACAACAATATACCCGTCGGCCCTGGAAGAGGATGTTTTAGTCCAGATAACGTTGTAAAATTAATTGGAGATAAGAAGAAATTAATTAAAGATGTAACAAAGGGAGATAAAGTTAAGGGCCATACAGAAGAAGAAAAAGAAGTTTTGACAACTTTTGAATATGATTGTAATGAAGAAATGACAGAATTGTTAACTGATAATGGCAAAAGAATAAATTGTACTAATGACCACAAAATTTATGCGATTAAAAAAGAAGATTGGGAAAAAGGTATTAGAATTCCAAATTGGTATGCTGCAGATGAATTAGATGAAGGAGATCTGATCGCGGAACTTGATGATTAAAAAAAAAGAGAACTTTTTTAGTTCTCTTTTAAATTTGCTGTTTACTTTTTTACAAATTTAGTATATAATTAAATTATAAGAAGAAAAGAAGAGGAAGACTTACTTTCCTCTT
>ENA-ORNF01002907-ORNF01002907.1-human-gut-metagenome-genome-assembly--contig:-NODE-2907-length-12007-cov-6.776606_pt1 | contig 12007 bp, 17 predicted proteins | sample MGYA00242110_ERZ509012 | MGnify/ENA primary metagenome ERZ509012 (study PRJEB26280, sample SAMEA2338714) | human gut metagenome | biome: human gut; feature: human-associated habitat; material: faeces... | reverse complement strand
TCTCGGCATCGCAATTATTTCCACATCCAAGGGCGTCATGACCGACAAGGCTGCTCGCGCAAACCATGTCGGCGGCGAAGTCCTGGCATTCGTATGGTAAGGAGGGTATTGAACAATGTCTAGAATTGGCAGAATGCCCGTTACCATCCCCGCAGGCGTCGAGGTCTCCATCGCGGAGCCGAACGTCGTTACCGTGAAAGGCCCCAAGGGCACACTGACACAGACGATGCGCCCGGAGATGATCATCAAGGTCGAAGGCAATGTGATCCATGTCGGCCGCCCGTCCGAAGACAAGCTGCACAAGAGCCTGCACGGCCTGACCCGCAGCCTGATCCACGACATGGTCGTCGGCGTGACCGATGGCTTCAAGAAAGAGCTCGAGATCAACGGCGTTGGCTACAAGGCCAGCAAGGAAGGCAACAAGCTCGTCATGAACCTCGGCTACTCTCACCTTGTCACCATGGAAGAGATCGAAGGCATCACGATCGATGTCCCGGCTCCCAACAAGGTCGTCATCAACGGCATCGACAAGCAGAAGGTCGGCCAGTTTGCAGCGAACGTCAGAGGCAAGAGACCTCCCGAGCCTTACAAGGGCAAGGGCATCAAGTACGCCACTGAGACCATTCGCCACAAAGAGGGCAAGGCCGGCGGTAAGAAGTAATTAGGAGGTGTGCCATTATGGTGAAAACATTTGATAAGAACGCTCAGCGTATGAAGCGTCATACCCGCGTTCGCGGTAAGATCTCCGGCACGCCCGAACGGCCCCGCCTGAACGTCTACCGCAGCAACGCAAACATCTACGCACAGATCATTGACGACGTCAACGGCGTTACGCTCGCTGCCGCCGCTTCCAATGAGAAGGATTTCGAAGGCGCCGCAGGCAACAAGGAAGCTGCCCGCAAGGTCGGCAAGCTGGTCGCAGAGCGCGCCAAGGCAAAGGGCATCGACACTGTCGTGTTCGATCGTGGCGGTTATATCTACCATGGTCGTGTGGCAGAGCTTGCCGAAGGCGCCCGCGAAGGCGGCTTGGAATTCTAATCGGAGGAGGATGAACAATGGCTTACAATAGAGATCGCGCACCCAAGGAAGACAATGGCCCGGAAATGATCGAAAAGGTCGTTTACCTGAACCGCGTTTCCAAGACCGTCAAGGGCGGCCGTGTCATGAAGTTCTCCGCTCTGGTTGTTGTCGGCGACGGCAAGGGCACCGTTGGCTACGGCCTCGGCAAAGCCGCTGAAGTTTCCGAAGCAATCCTGAAGGGCATTGCTGACGCGAAGAAGAACATGGTCAAGATCACGCTCGAAGGCACCACGATTCCGCACGACATCATCGGCGAATTCGGTGCTGGCCGCGTCATGCTGAAGCCGGCTCCCGAAGGCACCGGCATCATCGCCGGCGGCGCTGTCCGTGCTGTCATGGAAGCAGTCGGCATTTCCAACATTCGTGCAAAGTGCCTGCGCTCGAACAACCCGCAGAACGTTGTCAAGGCAACGATGCAGGGTCTGACCTCTCTGCGCGACGCAGCGGAAGTTGCGCGCATCAGAGGCAAGAACGTGGAAGACATCGTCGGTTAAGGAGGGCTCAAAATGGCGAATCTTAGAATTAAGCTTGTCAAGAGCCTCAACGGCCGTCTTGAAAAGCACATCGCGACCGCGCATTCCCTCGGTCTGCGCAAGATCGGTCAGGAAACTGTTCAGCCTGACAACACCCAGACTCGCGGCAAGATCGCAAAGATCGGCTATCTGCTGCAGGTCACGGAAGAACAATAAGGAGGACAAGTAGATGAATTTACATGAACTTGCTCCGGTTATGGGTTCTACCCATGTGAATAAGCGCAAGGGCCGTGGTACCGGCACTGGCAACGGCAAGACCGCAGGCCGCGGACACAAGGGCCAGAAGGCCCGTTCGGGCGGCAAGCTCCGCATCGGCTTCGAAGGCGGCCAGATGCCTCTGGCACGCCGCATCCCGAAGCGCGGCTTCAACAACATTTTTGCAAAGCCCTATGAGATCATCAACCTCAGCGCGCTCAACGTGTTCGAGGACGGTGAGACCGTCAACGCCGAGGCTCTGCTTGCCAAGGGTATCCTGAACAAGTGCGAGTACGGCTACAAGGTCCTTGGCAACGGCAAGGTCACGAAGAAGGTCAACGTGGAGGCTTCTGCTTTCTCCGCTTCTGCCAAGGAGGCTATCGAGGCAGCTGGCGGAAAGGCAGAGGTGAAGTAAAATGATCCAAACCATTCGCAAAGCATGGGGCATCCCTGAGCTGCGGAAAAAGATCGTTTTTACTCTCCTGATCCTGCTGATTTTCCGTCTCGGCAACGCCATCATGGTGCCCTATATCAACCGGGACGCTCTGGCCCTGCAGATGCAGGTCTGGGGCACCGGCCTGCTGGGCCTTTACAACGTGATGAGCGGCGGCGCTTTTGCCACCGCCACCGTGTTTGCCTTGAGCATCCAGCCTTATATCAACAGTTCTATTATCATCCAGCTGCTGACTGTGGCCATCCCCGCTCTGGAGCGGCTGGCCCGTGACGGCGGCGAGGAAGGTAAGAAGAAGATCCAGTCCATCACCCGCTACGCTACCGTGGCGATCGCCATTCTCCAGGCCGTTGGCTATTACTTCATGATGAAGAATTACAACCTCCTGGAGCAGGACGGCATCTGGGTGGCACTGGTCATCATCGTGACTCTGATCGCAGGTTCCTCCTTCGTGATGTGGATGGGCGAGCAGGTCACGGAATTCGGTATCGGCAACGGTATCTCCATCATCCTGTTCGCGGGTATCCTGTCCCGCGTGCCCAGCATGGTGTCCGGCATGAGCATTTCCCTGAAGTCCGGGGCTATGCAGTGGTGGCACGCACTGTTGGTGGTCATCGGCATCCTGGCTCTGATCGTACTGATCACCTGGGTCAACGGCGCCGAGCGCCGCATCCCCGTGCAGTACGCCAAGCGCCAGGTGGGCCGTAAGATGTACGGCGGTCAGGCATCTACCCTTCCCATGAAGGTAAATATGTCCGGCGTGCTGCCTATCATCTTTGCCCAGTCCATCGCCATGATCATCCCCACGGTAGCGGCGTTCCTGCCCAAACCGGAGGAGGGTACTTTTGCGTATACTTTGGTGAACGCTGTGGACAGCAAGAGTGTACTGTATATGATCGTCTACTTCCTGATGATCATCGCTTTCAGTTACTTTTATGCTACCATCCAGTTCAACCCCGTTGAGATATCCAACAACCTGAAGAAGAACGGCGGCTTTATCCCCGGCTTCCGCCCGGGCAAGCCCACCGCGGACTTCATCAAGAAGGTGCTCAACAAGATCACCCTGTTCGGCGCGATCTACCTGGGCATTATCGCAATAGTTCCTATTCTTATCAGCCACTTCAGCACCTCCGCTTCCCTCAGCGGCATCTCCCTTGGCGGCACCTCGATAATCATCGTTGTCGGTGTTGCGCTTGAGACCGTCCGCGCACTTGAGGCACAGATGCTGATGCGTAACTACAAGGGCTTCCTTAGCTAAAAGAAGGTGCAGTGATATGAAGCTTATACTTTTAGGAGCTCCCGGCGCCGGTAAAGGCACTCAGGCCGAGATACTCAGCCGTATGCTCTCTATCCCCACCATTTCCACCGGCAACATTCTCCGTGCGGCCATGAAAAACGGCACGCCCGTTGGCTTGCAGGCTAAGGCGTATGTGGAAAGCGGCAAGCTCGTTCCCGACGATGTCATCATCGGCATCGTCAACGAGCGCCTCGCCGAGCCAGACTGCAAAAACGGCTATATCCTCGACGGTATGCCGAGAACCATCCCCCAGGCCGAAGCGCTCGAGCAGGCCGGTATCGATATCGACTGTGCGCTGTCTATCGAGATAGCGGACGAGACGATAATCGACCGCATGTCCGGACGCAGGACCTGCAAGGATTGCAGCCAGACCTTCCACATAGTGTCCAATCCTCCCAAAGTGGAAGGCAAGTGCGACTTCTGCGGCGGCGAGCTGACCATCCGCAAGGATGACGCTCCAGAGACCGTCAAGGCCCGCCTTGCCACATATCATAAGGAGACCGAGCCCCTCAAGGCTTTCTATGCAAGCCGCGGCAAGCTCAAGAGCGTTGACAATCAGCCGACCATCGAGGCTACGACTGAGGTTATCAAGGCAGCCTTAGGAATCTGAGCTATGTCGAGAGATCCAATCATAATCAAAACACCTCACGAGATCGAGATCATGCGCAAGGCGGGAGCAATCACCGCCGGCGCACGGTCTGTCGCACGGGCCGCGATAGCCGACGGTTTGACCACAAGGCAGGTAAACCGCGAGGTAAACGACTTTATCATAAAGTCGCGCGCCATCCCGACCTTCAAGGGCTACGGCGGCTTCCCGGCGAGCACCTGCATCTCCATTAACGAAGAGGTCATCCACGGTATCCCCGGAAAGCGCGTCATTCACAACGGCGATATAGTCTCCATTGATGTCGGCGCGACTTTCGGCGGCTTTGTGGGCGACTGCGCGGGCACCTACCCCTGCGGTGAGGTCTCGGAGCAGGCGAAAAAACTCATTGAGGTCACACGTCAGTGCTTTTATGAGGGGCTGAAGTTCGCAAGAGAGGGGTATCGCATCGACGATATCGGCTCGGCGATACAGGAATATGCCGAATCACACGGCTTCGGCGTTGTGCGCGACTATGTCGGACACGGCGTCGGCCGCAATATGCATGAGGCTCCCGAGGTCCCGAACTACAGCATAAAAGGCAAAAGGGCGAACCCCCGGCTCGTTGCCGGCATGACGATTGCCATCGAACCGATGATAACGGCCGGCGGCTACGGCGTTCATGTTCTGGATAACGACTGGACGGTCGTGACCAATGACGGAAGTCTTGCCGCGCATTATGAGAATACGATACTCATAACCGACGGCGAGGCAGAAATACTCACTATGGCAGAGAACATTGACTGACGATTTGTCAAACCGACCAGGAGGAAAATTATTTTGGCTAAAGACGACGTAATCGAACTCGAGGGCACGGTGGTCGAGTCCCTGCCCAACACCATGTTTATGGTCGATATCGGCCAGGGTCACACGATCCTTGCCCATATCTCCGGTAAGCTCAGAATGAACTTTATCAGGATCCTCCCCGGCGATAAGGTCACGGTGCAGATGTCTCCGTACGATCTGACCCGCGGACGTATCACCTGGAGAAGTAAGTAGGAGGTAAAACAAATGAAAGTAAGACCTTCCGTGAAGCCTATGTGCGAAAAGTGCAAGATCATAAAGCGCAAGGGCAAAGTCATGGTAATTTGCGAAAACCCCAAGCATAAGCAGAGACAGGGCTGATAATTAACCCAGCTCGTCCGACAAAAGTAAGATCCCGCATGGACCGCAAGGCTCCCTCCGGCGGGAATAAGCCAGGCGGATCCGCACAAATGCGGAATAATAATCGAAAGGAATGATCGATCAATATGGCACGTATAGCCGGCGTTGACCTGCCCAAGGACAAGAGAATTGAGATAGGACTCACTTATGTCTACGGTATCGGCAGAACCAGCGCAAACAAAATACTGGCAATGACCGGTATAAATCCCGACACCCGCGTAAAAGACCTCACCGAAGAGGAAGAAGCAAAGCTGCGTGAGTGCATTGACCACCACTACATCGTTGAAGGCGACCTGCGCCGCAGTGTGGCGCTCGACATCAAGCGCCTGACCGAGATCGGCTGCTATCGCGGCCTGCGTCATCGCCGCGGTCTGCCCGTTCGCGGACAGCGCAGCAAGACCAACGCCCGTACCCGCAAGGGTCCGAAACGCACCATCGCAAATAAGAAGAAGTAAGGAGGGATATGAATTATGGCAGCAAACGCAAAGAAAAAAGTCAGAACACGCCGCAGAGAGCGTAAGAACATTGAAAAGGGCCAGGTTCATATCAGCTCTTCCTTCAATAACACCATGGTCACCATCACCGACACCCAGGGCAACGCGATCTCCTGGGCATCTGCCGGCGGCATGGGCTTCCGTGGCAGCAGAAAGTCTACCCCCTTCGCAGCTCAGACCGCAGCGGAAACTGCCGCAAAGGCAGCTATGGAGCATGGTCTGAAGACCGTCGAAGTATTCGTCAAGGGCCCCGGCTCGGGCAGAGAGGCGGCTATCCGCGCTCTGCAGACGGCAGGTCTTGAAGTAACGATGATCAAGGACGTTACCCCCATTCCTCACAATGGCTGCCGTCCTCCGAAGCGTCGTCGTGTCTAATTGAAGGAGGGAAAGACAAATGGCAAGATATACTGAAGCAGTCTGCCGCCTGTGCCGCAGAGAAGGTCAGAAGCTCTTCCTTAAGGGCGACCGCTGCTACACAAAGTGCGCGCTTGAGAACAGATCCTATGCACCCGGCCAGCACGGCCAGGGCCGCAGCAAGAGCTCCGAGTACGGTATGCAGCTTCGCGAGAAGCAGAAGGCAAAGAGATACTACGGCGTTCTTGAGAGTCAGTTCCGCAGCTACTATGAGATGGCAGAGCGCCGTCCCGGCAAGACCGGCGAAAACCTCCTGAGCATCCTCGAGTGCCGCCTGGACAACGTCGTGTACCGCCTCGGCTTTGCAATGAGCCGCGCCGAAGCACGTCAGATGGTCAGCCACGGCCACTTCACCGTAAACGGCCGCAAGGTCAACATCCCCAGCTATCAGGTAAAGCCCGGCATGGTCATTACTCTGAAAGAGAGCAGCCGCGGTCTTGATAAGATCAAGGCCAATGTTGAGGCAAACAGCTCCCGTCCCGCACCCAAGTGGCTTGAGTACGACGCAAACAACATGATCGCAAAGGTCGTCGCAGTGCCCGCACGCGATGACATCGACCTCCCTATCGAGGAGCGCCTCATCGTCGAGTTGTACTCCAAGTAATACAGATACCCTCAATTGGTAAGCTGACAAAACTCAGGGCGCAAATCATGCGCCGAACTTAATAAGGAGGGTTATATTTAATATGATCGAAATAGAAAAGCCGCGTATAGAGTGCATTGAAACTCCGACAGACAGCTCCTATGGCAAGTACATTATCGAGCCGCTGGAGCGCGGCTACGGCACGACACTTGGTAACTCTCTGCGCAGGGTCTTATTGTCCTCACTCCCCGGTACCGCCGCCACCTCGATCAAAATCGCAGGCGTGCAGCATGAGTTTTCGACCATCCCCGGTGTTAAGGAAGATGTGACAGAGATCGTTCTTAACGTTAAGAGCATCATCGCCCGTCTCCACTCCGCCGAGCCCAAGACCGTCTACATTGAGGCCGTCGGCGAAGGCATTGTCACCGCCGGCGACATCAAGGCAGACGCCGAGGTCGAGATCCTCAATCCGGAGCAGCCCATAGCCACCCTTGGACCTGACGGTGCGCTCTCCATGGAGCTTACCTTCGATCACGGCAGGGGCTATGTATCTGCGGACAAGAATAAAACGGCCCAAACCGCAATCGGGACCATCCCCGTTGATTCTATCTACACACCCGTCCTGAAGGTCAACTACTCGATCGAGAATACCCGCGTGGGCAATCAGACCGACTTTGACAAGCTGACCATCGAGGTGTGGACGGACAAGACTATCACCGCACGTGATGCGGTGTCTCTCGGTGCAAAGATTCTCTGCGACCACTTCACACTGTTCACCGACCTGTCCGACGCAGTCGGCAACCGCCCGACCGTCGTCGAAAAGACCGAGACGCAGCGTGATAAGGTCCTCGAAATGACCATCGAGGAGCTCGACCTGTCCGTAAGAAGCTTCAACTGCCTCAAACGAGCAAACATCAACACTGTTGAGGATCTCATCTCCAAGACTCAGGACGAGATGATAAAGGTCCGTAACCTTGGCCGCAAGTCCCTCGAGGAGGTCGAGCACAAGCTCGCCATGATGGGACTGTCTCTCGCGGACGAGGACAACAACTAACTCTAATAAGGAGGAAACACCGAAATGCCCGGAACTAGAAAGCTCGGCAAGACGACCGATCAGCGCATGGCAATGCTCCGTCAGCAGGTAACCGATCTGCTCGATAAGGGCCGCATGGAGACCACTGTCACCCGCGCAAAGGAGATCGCTCCCATGACCGAGAAAATGATAAGCCTCGGCAAGAAAAAGGATTTGGCCGCATACCGTCAGGCACTGGCCTTCATCACCCGTGAGGACGTTGCAAAGAAGACCTTTGACGAGCTGAGCGTCAAGTACGCCGACCGCAACGGCGGCTACACCCGCATCACCCGCATCGGACCCCGCCGCGGCGACGCAGCCGAGATGGCAGTCATCGAGCTGGTCTGATCAGCATATAAACAAAGTAAAAGCACCCCGTTTTTCGGGGTGCTTTCAGCGTTAGAGGATTAATTATGCATGACGATCTGACGAAACAGGATATTGCAAAAATGCAGGCGGAGCTTGACCACCGCAGGCTGGAGCTCATGCCGGAGCTTCTGGAGGAGGTCAAGCGCACCCGCGCCTTCGGCGATCTGAGCGAAAACTTCGAGTATAAGGAGGCAAAGCGCGCGAAAAACCGCAACGCAAGCCGCATCCGTTATCTCGAAAGCATGATAAAGTCGGCGCATATAATCGACTCCGACTCCGCCGACGACGAGGTCGGGCTGTACGACAAGGTCGAGATATATATTCCGGAGGATGACGAGACGAATGTTATTCAGGTTGTGACTACCATCCGCACAGATCCATTAAAGGGGCTTATAAGCCGCGAATCGCCCTTCGGAAAGGCAGTGCTCGGCAAAAAGGCCGGCGATCATATCATGGTGTACGTTAATGACAGCTACAGCTATGAGGCGGTAATAAAAAGCATCACGAAGGCCGAGGACGACGGCTCGGCGCCGATACTGCAATATTGAAAAAAAGCACCCCGACGGGTGCTTTTTTTCAATCAAAGCTTCTCCGGATACAACACCTGCGCTATGGCCTCGACAGCGGGCACGACGCGCATACCGGGCATAGCGTCCTCGAGCGAAAGGCGCACGAAGCGCTCGTTTTTCACGCAGTCGAGCTGCGAAAGCTGCGGGTCTGCCTTCAAGGCGGCAACCTTGTCATCGTAGCTCGAGCCCTCATAGTCATGGATGACGATGCACCACGGGTCGGCAACGACAACGGCCGATGCCTCGACCGCGTCCCATGCCTTGCTTATCTCGCCGAACGCGTTTGCGCCCCCCGCGGCGGTGATGCACGCGGCTTCTATGTTTGACGTTCCGGCGGTGTAGAGCTTATCACCTATGAAGCTGTCGAGCACGAAAACGCTTTTGGGCGCCGTTATCTCTCCGAGCTTATCGCTTACGGCCTCAAGTCGTGTGCACTGCTCGCTTACGAGCTCCTCAATGTTATCGACAAGGAACACCTTGCCGAGGTCGCGCAGCTCCTGCCACACCGCCTCGATCGTCTCAGCTTCGCTGACGTACACCGTAATGCCCGCCTTTTCAAGCTGAGCTACCGTCAGCTCGTCGTTAAATATCCACGAGCTTGCATACAGAAAGTCACAGCCGCTGTCTATTATCTGCTGCGCCGTGGGATAGCCGACGCTGAGCGTGGGAATGGCGTCGACCGCGTCGGCGTATTCGGGCAAGGCACCCAGCGAGTGGTTTTCCATACACTTGCCGATGACCTTATCCTCAAGACCGAGCGCGCAGAATACCTCCGTGCAGTTGGGACCAGCCGTCACGACCTTCTGCGGAAGCACGGTGACGGTGCTGTGCTTGCCGTGATTCTGGAAGCTTACTGGCGCGTAGCTGCTCTCAGGTGTCGGCTCTGCCGTGGGCTGAGCGCTCGGTGCGGGCTCGTCACCCTTGCAGGCGCACAGCGAAAATGCCATAACAAGGCACAGTATAAATGCAATTATCCTCTTCATGCCTTTCTCCTTCTTCGAGAAATGAATGTTCTCGGATTATACCACTATACAATTGGCAATTCAACGGGTTTTTGTTAATAAAAAAGGCATTGAGGATGGGAATAAAGTGTGGTAATATGTATATTTGTCGAAATGTACCTTACGGAGGCATTGATATATGGATGAAAACACTGTTTTAGACGAAATACCGGCTGAGGAAACGCCTCGGACGGAGAAAAAAAGCCGAAAAGGCAGACATTCCAAACCTAAGAGGAACAAAAAGAAAAACGGCGGCAAAAAGGGGCTTACCATAGCGCTGTGCATAATCCTTGCGCTCACTGCGATAGCTGCGGTGTTCGTGTTTGTCGTTTACGGCGGACGGCACATGTACCTCAGGGTCGAGCTCGGCGGAGGAGCGCCGGAGGCCTCGGCATTTATGAAAAACGGCGCGGAGGCGAGCTATGTCGGCGATGTGAACGTCAGTGAAACTAAAGAGGGCACATACATATTAAAGGTCAAAAGCGGCGGCAAGGTGCGCCCGGAGCTTCTCATTGTGCGCGATACAAAGGCTCCTGCGACCGACACCACGGAGATAAGCATAACCATTGACGACAAAGCTCTCGACGCAAAGGAAGCGCTCGGCGACGTCAGGGACGCGTCGGAGTTTACGGCAAAGTGGGTAAACGAGCCGAGCTACGGCGAGGCGGGGACCTACGATTGCAGCATAAAGCTCGAGGACGTCTGCGGCAACAGCCGCACGGCAAAGCTCACCGTCAAGGTGCTCGGCCTTGTGGACGTTCTGGAGCACGAGGCCGGGCGGCCCAGACCGCAGCTCAAGGACTTCATGGTCGTTGAGCGCGATGACGCAAAGTTTGTCACGGATCTTGACGAGATAGCATGGGACAAGCTCGGCGACTATGAGGTCAAGGTCGGGTTTGACGGCAAGACCTATACCTCGACCCTGCGCATCGTTGACACCACAGCGCCCGCGCCCGATATGATCCCCGTGGCCGTGCTCAAGGGCGGCAAGATAGAGGCCAAGGATATTCCACTGAGCGACGGCGACGCGAGCGAGGTAAGCTATGAGTTTACCTCCGAGCCGATACTCTCCAAGGTCGGAACCGTGTCCTGCGGCATAAAGGCGACAGACGCTGTCGGAAACAGCAGCGATATAAGAGCCAAGATCATCGTCTGCGACGCGATAGCGGAGCTTGAGGCCTCGATGGATATGGTCACGGAAAGAGACGTTCTCGCCGCTCTGGGTGAGGACTACGCCGGATATAAGCTCGAAAGCGCGGCGTTTGAGCGCACGGCTCTCGGCGCGCACGCCATGGTCTTTTCCAAGGGCAGCGACAGGATAACAGTCGGCGTCGTCATAAAGGATACCGTAGCTCCAACGGCTGAGGGTATCGACTGCCAATGCAGCACGGGCTACTACTGCGAGCCGATAAAATTTGTTGACAAGCTGTCCGATATGTCCAGAGTTACGGCAAGGTTCGTAAACGAGCCCGACTGGACCGCAGAGGGCGAGCAGCCTGTGCAGATAGTCCTCACCGACCGCTTCGGAAACGAGACGACGGTCGACGCAAAGGCGGTCATATCGCCCGACAAGACCGCACCCGCTATCTATGCCGCGCAGGACAGATACTGCTACGTCGGAGAGGCCGTTTCCTACTTCAAGGAGGTCTTTGCCGAGGATAACGCCGACCCCGAGCCGACGCTGGATGTCGATAAGTCAAAGGTCGATGCCAAGACCGCCGGAACCTATGATGTTACCTATACGGCGACCGACCATGAGGGCAATACCTCGTCCGTCACGGTGAAATTCACATTCATCGAAAAGAAGATAAGCGATGAAAAGCTCGACGAGGCCGTCGATAAGGTGCTCAAGGAGATACTCATAGACGACATGACCGTTCCCGAGCAGGCAGCCGCGATCTACGACTACTGCTACGGCCATATCATTTACACCGGCACGTCCGACAAGACCGACTGGAAGAGCGAGGCCTACCGCGGCCTGACCGAGGGCGTGGGCGACTGCTTTACATTCTACTCGGCAGGCTATGCGCTTTTGCAGAAGATCGACTGCCAGGTGCTCAGCGTCGAGCGCATGGGCGGCAAAACAGAGCACTTCTGGTGCCTTGTGAACCTCGGCACGGGCTGGTATCACTTCGATACCTG
>ENA-ORNF01002906-ORNF01002906.1-human-gut-metagenome-genome-assembly--contig:-NODE-2906-length-12008-cov-2.796620_pt1 | contig 12008 bp, 10 predicted proteins | sample MGYA00242110_ERZ509012 | MGnify/ENA primary metagenome ERZ509012 (study PRJEB26280, sample SAMEA2338714) | human gut metagenome | biome: human gut; feature: human-associated habitat; material: faeces... | reverse complement strand
GAAGGCGATACGACGAACGACGGGGTCTTCTCGTTGTGGAACGGACAACACGCCTGATAATTGACACCCTTTCGTTTGAGCGTCACGTATTCGCCGATAATATCCACGATATTCGCAGCGGCGTAAATCCTATCTATTGTTTCCCGGTCGATCATCTTTGCAAAGGTACGAATAATTCAATTATTACGGATTACATCAAGTACTTATTCGCCTCTTCGAGGCGATACTCAGGAGAACATTCGAATAGATAGTTCAGTAAATTCAGATGCCCCGCTCCGAAAATAACGAGGATCCTGTCGGACGGCCCCGTTTCGATCCGTTGAATATTCCGGAATATCCGCAAATTCCGGTTAAACCACCTTCCCGTTTCAAAATCTACACCGATATAATCGTTCGAGAAGAATTCATATTTGAAATGACCGATCAAGTAATTACCCAGACTACGCCGAATATGCTCCGGGTCGTTCAGCTCGATAAGTTCGGCAATAATTCCCTGCTCCTTGAAAACAGCTTCGGGCACAAACCTTTTAATAGAATCCGGATGGTCGTAAAAACTGGTTTCGAAACGGATATACTCCTTACTGTTTTCATCGCGTAATAACTCATCGATTTCGTCATAGTGCTTTCCCCATTCATCTACGCAGTAAATCCGGTCTATCCCCAGCCGTTTTGCCAGCCGGAATCCGATCTGCTCGTCTTCTCCTCGCTGCAAATCATAACAGTCCGCCAAATATCGACGGAACAGAGAGTCCGTCTCGAACTGCATTTTAACCGGCCGTTCGATAACGATAATCGTTGGGGCAAACTTCTCCAACAAACCGACCAATGTTTCGATCTCATTCTGGTAAACCGGGTTCAGGACATCTATTTGCTCGCTTTCGGCATACTGCACCTGATCCAGATTGGGAAAATCGAAATGAAAGGTACCTAAAGTGAGTACCGGAACAGGCTCTTGTGCAGCGGCAAAACAAGCCGACAAAACACAAACGATCAAAATAATTATTTTTTTCATGTCGTATATTTTTTCCGCCGCAGGAAAGATTGTTCGCAAAACTGAATTTATACAAAAATACATGTTTTACATAAAACATATTCTATTACACTCCTGAAAAAACAGAGGCAAAATATATTCTGTTTTTGAATAACGATACACAGGTTCAGAAGAATTGGTTAGAACCATTAGTTACACTGATGGAAAATGATATTTCGATAGGAATGACAGGTTCAAAACTCGTCTATGCAGATGGCAGAATGCTTCAGGAAGCAGGAGGAATTGTTTGGCAGAACGGAATAGCGTGGAATTATGGTAATAGGCAAAATGCGTCTGCACCAGAGTTTAATTATGTAAAGGATGTAGATTATATATCAGGAGCTTCATTAATGATTCGAACACAGCTATGGAAAGAAATTGGTGGATTTGATGAGAGATTTGCACCTGCATACTGTGAAGATTCGGATCTTGCCTTTGAAGTGCGAAAACATGGTTATCGTGTAGTGTACCAGCCATTATCAGTTGTTATACATTATGAAGGAGTGTCGAATGGTACAGATGTCACTTCAGGATTAAAAAAATATCAGATGGAAAATCTTGAAAAATTAAAAGAAAAGTGGAAAGATGAGCTGCAACAACAATATCCATTAGAAACCCATCTGTTCCGCGCAAGAGAGAGAAGCAAAGAGAAAAAGATAGTTTTATTTATAGATCATTATGTGCCACATTTTGATGAAGATGCAGGTTCTAAGACTATTTATCAGTATTTGCAAATGTTTGTAAGAAAGGGATATGTTGTAAAGTTTATAGGCGATAATTTTTATCAACATGAGCCATATACGACCGTCTTACAGCAGATGGGAATAGAGGTTTTATATGGTGCCTATTATGCGAAACACATTTTTGAATGGCTGGCTAAAAATAAGTTTGAAATTAATTATGTTTTTTTAAACAGACCACATATCTCGATTAAGTATATTGATTTTTTCAGGGAGAAGACGGCAATAAAGACCATATATTATGGGCATGATCTGCATTTCCTGCGGAATCAAAGAGAATATGAACTAACAGGGGATGAACAAAAGAAAAAAGAAGCAGAAGAATGGAAACAAAAAGAATTATATTTGATGAGAAAAGCAGATATTTCATATTATCCATCTTATATAGAAGAAGAAGAGATACATAAAATTGATTCTAAAATATCAGTAAGGGCAATTACGGCATATGTGTACGATGAATTTAAAACTGATCTGCAGACGGATTTTTCACAGAGAAATGGATTATTATTTGTTGGTGGGTTTCGTCATACACCAAATGTAGATGCTGTCATATGGTTTGCAAGGGAAGTATTCCCCATTATAAGACAACAGTTGGATGTACCATTTTATATTGTTGGTTCTCATGCAACAAAAGAAATATTGGACTTGGATGGAAAAGATGGGGTTATTGTAAAAGGGTATGTATCTGATCAGGAATTATCTGAATTATATGAAAAATGCAGAATTGATGTTGTGCCGTTGCGATATGGTGCCGGAGTCAAGGGAAAAGTTGTGGAGGCATTATATAATGGAATACCTATCGTTACAACATCGGTTGGAGCGGAGGGAATTAAAGCTGCAGATAAAGCCATGCTGATATATGATGATGCACAAAATTTTGCAGATGAAACAGTAAGATTATATAACAATATAGAAAAGCTTCAGATGTTACAGGCAGAAACACAAAAATTAATTAGAAACAACTTTAGCACAGAAGCGGTTTGGAATATAATAAAAGATGACTTTTAGGAGGAAGAAAGAGGATGATTATTACACAGACACCATTTCGAATGTCTTTTTTTGGTGGAGGAACAGATTTCCCAGGTTTTTATAATGAACATGGTGGGGCCGTTATTTCAACGAGTTTTGACAAGTATTGTTATGTAAATGTAAGACATTTGCCACGGTTTTTTGATTATTCTACGGAATTATCTTATGCAAAGACGGAACGTGTGACGAGCGTGGATAATATAGAACATCCGGCAATTCGCGAAGCTATGAAATATTTGGATATGCACGAAATAAGACTTACTTATGAGGCGGATCTTCCTGCGAGAAGTGGATTAGGAACTAGTAGTTCATTTGCAGTAGGAATGTTAAATGCTTTTTATGCGCTAAAAGGCAAATATGCAGACAAAAGAAAATTAGCAGATGATGCCATATATCTGGAACGTGTTCTGTGCAATGAGTCCGGTGGAGTTCAGGATCAGATTGCAGCATCTTTTGGAGGTTTTAACAGAGTTAATTTTTCAGCAGAGGGATATACAGTAGACCCAATTATTATTTCTCCAGATAGAAAAAAATTGCTGAATGAAAATTTAATGTTATTTTTTACAGGGTTTTCCCGCTTTTCTTCTGAAATCCAGGTGTCAACAGAAGGAGCAATGAAAGATAAAACAGCCCAGCTGTTAGAAATGTATTCACTGGTAGATGATGCAGAAAAGATTTTAGAATCAAAGTGTGACTTAGTAGAATTTGGAAAATTATTGGATCATACATGGAAACTAAAAAGGGGAATCACAAACAAAATTTCTACGGATTCGATTGATGGATTATATCAAAAAGCAATACAGGCAGGTGCTACAGGCGGTAAATTACTGGGAGCCGGTGGAGGTGGTTTTTTACTGTTTTATGTTGAACCGGACAAGCAAAAGGATGTACGAAAGGCATTGGAAAATTTATTGTATGTTCCGTTTGAATTCGAAAATGCGGGTACAAGGGTAATACATTACACACCAGAAGATTATATTCCGGTGGAAAAATAATAAGAGAAAAGGAAAGAAAACTATGCGTGTTGTAATTATGGCGGGTGGCAAGGGAACACGTATTGCTTCTGTTGCGAGCGATATACCCAAACCGATGATACCAGTGTGTGGAAAACCGATATTAGAGCATGAAATCATGTGTTTAAAAAAACAAAATCTGACTGAAATTACTTTGGTAGTGGGACATCTGGGACATATCATTACAGAGCATTTTGCTGATGGAAGTAAATTTGGGGTTCATATAGATTACATTGTAGAACAAAGCCCCCTTGGTACAGCAGGTGCATTGATTTTCCTGAAAGATAAGATAAAAGAAGACTTTTTACTTTTGAATGGGGATATTGTGTTTGATGTGGATTTTGAACGGTTTTTAAAATATCATAGAAAGCACCATGGAATAGCAACGATATTAACACATCCCAATAATCACCCCTATGACAGTGGGATTATTATGGCAGACAAAGATGGTGTTGTTGAAAGATGGCTGCATAAAGAAGATGAAAGAACATATTACAAAAACAGAGTAAATGCCGGGATACATATTTTATCGCCAAAAGTATTTGATTTGTTTCATGATGTAAAAAAGATGGATCTGGATCGTGATATATTAAAAGCATTAATTCCGGAAGGAAAATTAATCGCATATGATTCCCCAGAATATGTAAAAGATATGGGAACACCAGAACGCTATCAAATGGTAATAGCGGATATTGAAAGCGGCCTTGTCAGTGCAAAGAATTTGTCACAGAAGCAGAAAGCAGTTTTTTTAGACAGAGATGGCACGATTAATGTATACAAAGGGTTTATACGAAATATTGATGAGATAGAATTAATAGATGGTGTGGCAGATGCAATCAGAAGCATCAATCGAAGTGGATATCTTGCAATAGTAGTTACAAATCAACCTGTAATTGCCAGAGGAGAATGTACGTTCGAGGAAGTGGAGCAGATGAACCAAAAAATAGAAACACTTCTGGGAGAGCAGGGAGCATATTTAGATGATATTTTTTACTGTCCACATCATACTGATAAAGGATTTCCGGGAGAACGTGTGGAGTTGAAATTTGAATGCGACTGCAGGAAACCCAAGCCGGGAATGCTTATTGAAGCGGCTGAAAAATATAATATAGATTTAAAACAATCATACATGATAGGGGATAGTATGAATGATGTTGAAGCGGGGAGAAGAGCAGGCTGTGTAAGTATTTTATTAGGAAAAGCTAACGATACACTGTGTAAGGAAACTCTAAAAGAGGCAGTAAATTATATATTGAAGCAGGAGAAATAAATTTATGGAAGATAAGATTATGGCACATCTGGATGAACTGGTTAGCAGATATCCTGGTTTAGAACGTGAAAAAGAAAAGATTATGGATGCTTATGAGATATTGGAACAAAGCTATACACAAGGAGGAAAGCTTTTAGTTGCCGGTAATGGTGGAAGTGCTGCAGATGCGGAGCATATTGTAGGAGAGCTGATGAAGGGCTTTGTAAAGCCAAGAAAAGTTGATGAGACTTTAGTACAGAAACTTATGCTGGCAGACCGGAAAATGGGTGAGGAACTGGCTCAAAAATTACAGGGAGCATTGCCGGCGATTGCATTAGTGGGACATGCTGCACTATCAACAGCATATTTAAACGATGTAGATCCGATGTTGGGATTCGCACAGCAGCTGAATGGATATGGAAAAACGGAAGATGTTTTTCTGGGTATATCGACATCAGGAAATTCTAAAAATATATTATATGCGTGTGCAGTTGCAAAAGCGAAAGGAATGAAAGTAATAGGCTTGACAGGTCGAGATGGTGGAAAACTGGTAGATTTAGCAGATGTTGCAATCATTGTTCCGGAAGAGGAAACGTTCAAGATACAGGAACTGCACTTACCGGTATATCATACATTGTGTCTGATGCTTGAGGAAAGATTTTTTTAGAGTGAGGATATGAAAGTGGAAAAGCTACAGGAAAAAGAATTGATGGAAAATCAACTTTGGTTGGTTATGATTGACCGTTTTTTGAAAGAAAAATATAACGAGATTGAATATCTCGCAATCCAACCGCAACATGATCCTAGGATTGTAGAAATTAATAAAGAAGATTTAGAGTGGCTGATGACAGAACATGAGCGGGCAGAGCAGTTGGATGAAATGAAAATGGAATATACTAAATTATGTCAAAGCCATGATAAACTGTATCAACAGTATGTAGAAGTACTTACTTCAAATACCTGGAAGTTTGGAAGCCATATAGGAAAAGTAGTGCATGTATTATTAACTCCGTTTCGATGGTTGAGGAGGGAAAAATAATTATGAGAAAAATAAGAATATTGGATATCAGCTCGTATATGATAGTTCCTCCTACGTCTGGTGGTGCACAGCGGATAGTTCGACCATTGACTAAAATGAAAGATGAAGATAGCGTAGAGATTGATCTGCTCTATACAGCTTATGGAGAGAATTCTAAGAAATCCCAGGAATATTTAGAAAAATACCCTTGTATTAACAGGGCGGTCCCGATTATCCCTATGATTGATTTGTCGGATGAAAGAGCTATGCCGGAAGGGTTTTGCAGTGAAGTATGGCGGACTATGGGAATGGAAATAAAAGATATGGCAGTTCGCATGGTTCAAAAGAAGTTTTATGATGTGATTCAGATTGAACATTCCATGATGGCATGGATAGTTCCATATTTAAAAAAGGAAAGCCCTGAATCTAAGTTTGTATTAGATTTACATAATGCTGAATATCGTGTTTTTGAAAAATGGCTTCCATATGCAAAAACGGAAGACTACAAAAATATAAAAAAACAGTATGAAAGCTTATATGCGTGGGAAATGGTGTGTTGGAAGTGGTTTGATGCAGCATTTACTGTCTCACCGATTGAAACAGAATTATTTCAGAAAGCTACAGGCTGTAGAATGATTTATGAGGTTCCAACAGGTGGAGGAATTGACGTTGATGAGTATGAACCAAAAGATAAAAATAGAATGAAACCATATGATTTACTATATATGGGAACGATGGAATGGTATCCCAATGCACAGGGGCTATTATGGTTTATTCAGAATGTACTTCCGCATGTGGTAGAGAAAAGACCGGAAACAAAGTTACATATTGTTGGCTATGGAAAACCAGATGGTGAATTAGTAGAACTTGCAAATAACCATCCAAATGTTATTTTCTGGGGGCAACAGGCAGATGACAAATGGTTTTTTCACGGAGCAAAAGTGTTTATAGTTCCATTGTTTATTGGAGCGGGTGCACGAGTAAAGATACCAACAGCATGGGCATCTCGCGTGCCAGTTGCGTCAACGGTATTTGGACCAGAAGGAATTGATGCACGAAATGGGGAAAATATCTGTATGACAGATAATCCAATGGAATATGCAGAGAATATCCTACGACTGCTTAGTGATGAGGAATATCATAAGAAAATTACAGATAACGCATTTGATATGTTAAAAGAAAATTATTCAAGCAATGTATGTGTGGAAAAATTAGTAAAGGCATATCATGAAATTGCGGAGATCAATAAAGAAAATGTCTGAAAAATGTGAACTGCCAATATGGAAAGAGAGAACTTATGATGGGAAATAAGTATAAAGAAGAGATTGCTCGCTTGGAGAGCGAACTGAGTACTTCACGTAAAGAGTTATCTGATTTAAGGGCGGAGAAAGAGCTTATTGAAGAACAACGGAATGGTCTGGTACATGAGCGTGATGAACTGAAAGAATGGTGTGAGCGGGGAGAAAAAAAGAGACGATATATTGAGGAGCAGAGAAATGCGTTGGCTCATGAGATAAAAGAACTGTGTGAGCAAGGTGTGAATAGTAAAGAGAACTATGATGAAAATTTAGAAAGAGAAAATAAGGAATTATATAATGACTATGTTCGCGTAACAGAAGCATACAACAGAATGGCATATAATGCTTCAACATTAGACAGGTTACATGAAGATGTTGTTTTGCGCAGATGGAATAATGATACTCACCTACAAGAGTTTACATGTACGATGCCATTTGAGTTTTTGGATATCTTTTCGGAGGGAGACGCATATTGTTGTTGTTGTGATTTTGTAAAAGCAGGTTATTCATTGGGAAATATATATGAAAAAACTTTTGAGGAATTGTGGAATTGCGAAAATATACAAAAATTGAGATATTGCGTGAGCATGGGAGATTTTGAATATTGTAACAGCATTTGCTCAACATTGCACTCAAAGCCAGAAGATGAAATCAATATGGTGGGATTGCCACCATTACAATATCGTAGAGATTATAATTATGATTATAAAAATTATACTGAGTGCAAACTGGAACGCGGCCCCAAATATATAAAGTTAGAATGTGATAAAACCTGTAATCTTTCATGCCCATCTTGCAGAAGCTCTGTAAAAGGATTAAATGAGGAAGAATCAGAACGAGTTTATAATATGCTGATAGAAAAAGTATATCCTAATTTAAAGGATTGTGAATATTTGATTGGAAATAATGCAGGGGAGCTACTTGCAAGTAAAGCATTGATTAAATTTTATAAGTTACTATCTCACGATAAATTCCCTAAAATGCAGTTGATGATTTACTCAAATGGTATGTTACTTGATAAAGAACACTTAGACCAGCTATCTAATTTAAAAGGAATGCCAATTATTTTTTCTGTATCGGTAGATGCAGCGGAAAAAGAAACCTACGAAAAACTAAGACGAGGTGGAAAATGGGAAAAGTTGGATCAGAATCTTTTATATATTAAATCATTAATGCAGAAAGATGAGAATATACAGCTAAGATTAAATTTTTGCGTACAAAAAGATAATTATAGGCAAATACCTGAATTTATGAAGCTTGCAAAAAGATGGGGGGCAAGTATTGTAGCATTACAATTAATGACAGATTGGGGAACAATGCCTGTTGAAGAGTATATAGAAAAAAATGTGATACATGAGAGCAACCCTCATAGACAAGAGGCATTAAAAATTGTAAAAGATGTAGTGGATAAATCAGAGATTACGGTTGTTACGAATATTTTATAACATGGAGGAAAGCGTGCATGAAATATTATGTAATTGCACCGGATAGTAGTGGGAGTAAAGGCGACGAAGCGTTAATGAGAGGTGTTTTGAATGTTTTATCTGGTGCAGATATTACAGTTCTGACTACGCCTAATACATATTATACATGGAAAACAGAACTGCTGGATCGTTGCATTGAATTTGAAGAAAAAAATGTACCTTTTGATTGTATTTCAGAAGGAATCGATGGGGCAGGAACGCTCGTTGTTGTTGGAGCAGATGTTTTAGATGGAACATGTGGTGTGATACCGGCTATGAGCCGGTTATGTGCCATGAATAAAATGAGAAAAATGGGTGGCAGAGTATATGCAACATGTTCTTTTCGAAGTGACGTCGAACAGGAGATTATTGATAAAATAAAAGAGATTGGGGAAAATGTAAACTGGTTTTTCCGTGAGGAAACATCAGTAGAGAATTTTGAACATCTGACAGGATTAAAGGGAGGATTTTTTCCTGATTTCGCATATTATTGCGAAAAAACACAGACGGCATATACAGATCATATAAGAGATGTTTTGAAACACAAAAAAGAACAGGGATATGATATTGTAGGGCTTAATTTTTCACAACAGTCTTGCAATAGCTTTTTTGATGTTCGGAATGAGGAAAGCAGACGGTCTTACATTACGGATACATTGGAATATATAGAAGCCTGCATAGAAAAACCGTTTTTTGTTTTGATATCTCATGATATACGAAATTATGACGAACACTGGTCGGACACAAGGTTTCAGGAATTGGCAGAAACAATGATAGCGAAAGATCAGATGATGGTTTTAAAAGATAAGACAACATATCCAGAGGAATTGGTATTGCTTGGCGAACTGGATTATGTGATAAGTGGAAGAATGCACTTGGCGGTGGCTGCATTACGAAGTGGTGTGGTTCCTATTATCTATACAGGTTCTGGTAAAAACGGAATGTTTTCTATGGCAGAGAAGTGCAGGGGAATGTTACAAAGTCGTTTGCATATGCCGGAATTGGTTGCATCTGATTGCGAACAATTGAAAGAGGCAGTCAGAATTGTTCGACAAAATCAATGTAGATTGAAAGAAATGCTGGAAGAACAAAATCAGCAGAACTTTGAACGTGAAAAAGAATTGTGCACACAGTTGCGTAAAAAATTAGGGCTGCAAGAAGATGGGACTGGTGCGTCAGCAACGACTGATGAGAAAATTATTGCGTTGCGTGATATGGTTCGTGACGTATTTGAACGGCATGAAAAAAAAGAACAGGATCTGCAAAAACAATTAAATGACAAGCAGAAAGTTATAGAAGAACTGCAAAAACAGTTAGATGAACAACAGAGTCATACGGAGACTTTGCAGCAAGATTTTGAAATTGTAAAGAAGCAACAGAGATGAAGAACATGATGAGACGATAATAAGGCAGATAAATGCTTTAGGTGAATGGGTCGAAAGCTATGAGGCTACATTTGCACGATTAAACAGAAGCCTTCGGGAGATAGAATTGAAATATCAGGATCTGATGAAGCAGAATCAAAAGCTACAGAAACAGGTGATCTCTCAGAAACAGGAGATGGATGGAGTGAAAGGGCTGTTGGGTATAAGAATTTTTCAGAAATTAAGTAATATGAAACACCATAAATGCAATAGCTGATTGTTATAAATAGGAAAGGAAAAGCGTAATATGAGTTTTAGTTCTATTACATTTATATGGATTTTTTTGCCTGTGTTAATAGCTGGTTATTTTATTGTATCTATTTTGCCGTGCAAAACATATGTGGTGAAAAATACATTTTTACTTGTGATGAGCTTTATTTTTTATTTATGGGGAGATATTAGGGCATTCCCTTTATTTTGTATATTAATTTTGTGCTGTTGGGGGGGCTCAATTCTGCTTGATAATATACAAAATAATGCTCTGAAGAAAATAATATTTATTATATTAATTTTGCTCAATTTTGGGTCTTTGGGATATTTTAAATATTTGAATTTTATTGTGAAAAATGTTAATATGATTTTTGAGTTGAATATACAGCAGCGTGAGGCATATTTTCCATTGGGAATTTCTTTTATAGTTTTTCAGGCTGTTGCGTATATTGTTGATGTGTATAGAGGTCAAATAAAGCCAGAAAAAAATCTGATAAATTTTTCCTTATACATGGTGCTTTTTGTACAACTTATTTCAGGACCTATTGTTCGTTATAATGATCTAAAAAACAACCTGATTGAGCGGGAAATTACGCAGAGTGATACGTTAATAGGAATAAAAAGATTTATTAGAGGATTGGCAAAAAAAGTTGTTATTGCAGATTGTTTAGGATATTCTGTAGATACTATTTTAAATTTAGATCAATCGCAGATTGGCTCTGCTTTAGCGTGGTTTGTTTGGATTGGATATTCTATGCAGATTTATTATGATTTTTCAGGATATACAGATATGGCAATTGGTGTGGGACAGGCACTGGGGTTCCGGATACCGGAAAACTTTAATTTGCCGTATTTATCAAAATCCGTACAGGAATTTTGGAGAAGGTGGCATATTACATTGTCATCATGGTTTAAAGATTATTTATATATTCCTCTTGGGGGAAATAGAAAAGGAAAAGTTAGAACATACATTAACTTAGCAATTGTATTTGCGGCAACAGGGTTATGGCATGGAGCAAGTTGGAATTTTGTTTTTTGGGGATTGTGGCACGGCATGTTTATGTTAATTGAGCGTGCAGGTTTCGGAAAATGTTTAAAGAAAAATCCGATTAAAATAGTAAATATTGCCTATACAATTGGAGTTACATTTACAGGTTGGATGTTTTTTAGAATTTCTTCAGTAAGTAGTGCTTTTCATTTAATAAAATTAATGTTAATTCCAACGCCAAAGTCAGCCACGGTTGCAATATATTATTTTATAAATCCATATATAATGATGATACTGATTATGGCAGTACTTTTTTGTGGACCGCTTCAAGCTGTAGCTGATAAAATGCAGTTTGATCACAATAAGACTTTATGGAAGATAATTACATTTGCTAGTTATGTAATAGTATTATTTTATTCACTGAGCCAGATCGTATCGTCGACATATAGTGCATTTATTTACCAACAGTTTTAGGAGAATGAATTCATGAGGAAGAATGCATTTTTTGTTGCAAGCACTGTATTTATAATTTTATTATTGGCAGGG
>ENA-ORNF01002904-ORNF01002904.1-human-gut-metagenome-genome-assembly--contig:-NODE-2904-length-12010-cov-4.162359_pt1 | contig 12010 bp, 12 predicted proteins | sample MGYA00242110_ERZ509012 | MGnify/ENA primary metagenome ERZ509012 (study PRJEB26280, sample SAMEA2338714) | human gut metagenome | biome: human gut; feature: human-associated habitat; material: faeces... | reverse complement strand
CCGGTCGTGCGTGCCTCCTCCACCCTGCTGCTGTCGGCGCTCCGCCTGCCGGACGGGACGCGGGCTCCGCTGGAGTTGAGCCTCACGGGCGGTTTGCAGGTCGGTCCGGCAGTCGGGGCCGATGCGCTGATCCCGTTCCGGGGAGTCGGCCGCCGGAGCGATGATGCGGAGGGGTACGAACTCTTTGGGGGTTATGCCCTGTCGGCCGGCGGGACGACCTTCCTGCGGCGTTTTGACCCTGTGGAGGGAAGCCTCGGCGAGACCCTTGCCGAACTTCCCGGGACGGCGCTCTCGCTAACGGAGCTGGCCGCGGCCGACGGCATGCCGGCGACGGTCTGGCTGCTGTGCGGAGACGGCGACAGGCGGACGATCCACGGCTTCGATCCGCTCGGCGGCGACGTGTACACCTTCGCCGCACCCGAGGGGTGCTCGGCACTGGTCGGGGTGCAATAGCCTTTCGGCAGCCCTTCCATTGCGGAAAATCATCCTGTTTGTTGCGGAAAATCATCCTGCGGGCCCGGGAAAAATCCCCGGGCCCGTACCGTTTTGCGCGAATTTTCCCTATTTTTGTTTCCAAATCGCAAGAACATGTCTGAAACCGCATCCCGTCTGGCCCGTGTGCGGGCCGAACTGCCCGAGGGGGTGACGCTCGTCGCCGTCTCGAAGACCCATCCTGCGGAGCTCATCCGCGAAGCCTACGATGCCGGGCAGCGCCTCTTCGGCGAGAGCCGCCCGCAGGAGCTGCGCGAGAAGTACGAACTTCTGCCCAAGGATATCGAGTGGCACATGATCGGCCACCTGCAGACCAACAAGATCAAGTACATTGCGCCGTTCGTGCGGATGATCCAGTCGGTGGACAGCGCGCGTCTGGCCGAAGCAATCCAGAAGGAGGCGGCCAAGTGCGGCCGCGTGATCGATATCCTGCTCGAGATCCATGTGGCGCAGGAGGAGACCAAGACGGGCTGGGACATCGCCGAACTGCTTCCCTGTGTGGAGTCGGGCCTCTTCTCGACGCTGCCGAACCTGCGTGTGCGCGGGGTGATGGGCATCGCCACCAACACCGACGACGAGGCGGTGATCCGCTGCGATTTCAATGAGCTCCGCCGCTGCTTCGATCTCCTGCGTTCGGCGTTCGGTACGGACTTCGATACCCTCTCGATGGGCATGTCGCATGATTTCCGTCTGGCCGTCGCCTGCGGTTCTACGATGGTGCGTGTCGGTTCGTCGATCTTCGGCGAGCGCGACTATTCGAAATGAGCGCCCGTTCCGCAATGCCGGCTTGCGGGGCGATTCCCGAAAACAGAAAAACAAGACATGAAAGATATGAAGGTAGGTTTTATCGGATTCGGTAACATGGCGCAGGCCCTTGCCCGGGGCTTCGTGCGCACCGGGGCGCTGTCGCCCGACCGGATCGGGGCCTGTGCGCGCGATGCCGCCAAGCTGCGCCGCAATACGGAACCCCATGGATTCCGGGCATTCGACTGCGCGGAGGAGGTGGCGGCATTCGCCGATGTGGTCATCGTGGCCGTCAAGCCCCATCAGGTCGAACCGGTCGTTGTAATAGGCGAGCGACCTTCCGTCGCCGCGGGTGTCACCTTCGACGATTACGAACGGATGCTCCTGCCCGGAACGGCCCACCTGAGCACGGTCCCCAACACCCCGGTGGCTGTCGGCGAGGGGATCATCGTCTGCGAGCGGCGCGACTCGCTTTCCGAGGCGCAGCGTGCGGCGGTCGAGGAACTGCTGTCGCATGTCGGCATGCTTTTCCGGGTCGATACCCCGCTGCTGGGCGTTGCCGGCACGGTGTGCGGATGCGGTCCGGCCTTCGTCGCGATGTTCATCGAGGCGCTGGGCGATGCGGCTGTCAAGCACGGCATTCCGCGTGCGGATGCCTACCGCATGGCGAGCCGGATGCTTGCGGGCACGGCGCGTCTGCAGCTCGAGACCGACCGCCACCCCGGGGCGATGAAGGATGATGTCTGCTCGCCGGGCGGCACGACGATCGTCGGTGTGGCCGAACTCGAGCGGCGGGGATTCCGCGCAGCGGTGATCGACGCCGTGGATGCCATCGAGGGCAAACGGTAACCGCCGCCGCCCTCTTTCGCCGCAATGCCAAACAGGCGCCTTCCCCCGCTCGGGGAAGGCGCCTGTTCTTCTTGTCTTCGGTCCGGAACCGCTACCGCACGCGCAGCGTGCGCCCGATGCGCAGCACGGTGGTCGGTTTGATGCCGTTCAGGGCGCAGATCTTCTTTACGGTCGTGCCGTACTTCACGGCCAGGTGTCCCAGCGTGTCGCCCGAGCGGATCTTGTGGTAGCGCATGGCGGCGCGCTCGGCAGCCTCCTGCTTGTCCTGCCTCTCGTTGGCCTCCTCGTCGTCGAAGTCCTGCCCGGCGTTGGAGTAGATGCTCAGGAACGAGCGCTTGAGCAGGAAGACCTCGCGGTTGAGGATGCCGCGCTTGAAGTCGATCAGCCGCTCGGGGTCGAACGATTGCCCGTAGTAGCGGGTCTCGAAGTGCAGGTGGGGTCCGGTGGAACGCCCGGTGGAGCCGCCCAGGCCGATGATGTCGCCCGCCTCGACCCACTGGTTGGGCTCGACGAGCCGCTCGGAGAGGTGGCCGTAGTAGGTCTCCAGCCCGTTGTCGTGGCGGATGATGATCAGGTTGCCGTAGCCACGCACCGACTGCGAGATGCGCACGCGGCCGCTGAAGGTGGCGTAGACCGTGTCGCGCATCTTGAGCGGCAGATCGACCCCCTGGTGGCGGCGTCCCCGGCGCACGCCGAACTTGCCGCGCGGATTGACCGCACCCTTGTAGGGATAGTGGAATCCCGACGTGGAGTCTACGAGGGTGACGACCACCGACTCGGGAATGTCGGCCTTCGTCACGCTGCTGTACGGGAAGAGCGATTTCGTATCCCAGTACTTCTCGAAGATCGTGCTGTCCTTGGCCACTTCGCGGTTGCGGACGTATTTCCAGGAGTTGTCGCCGAAGAGCACGACGTAGAGGGCGTCGTTGCCCGATGAGAGTGTGTCGATGACCGTGAGGTCGTCGGTCTCGAAGGTCGAGTGGATCTCCTTGCGCTCCATGCGGCGGCGCATGTCGGCCACCGAGTCGGCGGCGATCTCCTCGGGCGTGCGAGTGTCGATCTCGGGTGCGGACGTCTCGTCCGTATACTCCTCTTCCTCCTCGGGGCATGCCGAGAGGCATTGCAGCGAGTCGATGAGGGCGGCCTGAAGGGCCGTGACGGCGCGCAGCGAGTCGGCGGCGCGTTCGGCGGCCTCGAGACGGGCCGCACGGGTCTTCCGGGGATTGCGGGGGGTATGGGCCGCGGCGCTGCAGGCAAGCGAGGCGGCGGCCAGGATCAACAGGTATTTTTTCATGCGTTCGGGATTTTCCGTGTTATTTGTTTTTCAGCAGGGCCTCGGCGGCTTCGAGGGCCTGGTAGAACTCTGGGCCGAAGCGGCGGATGATCGGCTCCCGAAGCGCCTTGTACACCGGGATCCCGAGCTGTTTTCCGCATTGGCGTGCCGGTTCGCAGACCGACCAGCGGTGGTAGTTCAGCCCGATGGTCCCGTTCGAGAAGCGCATCAGGCGGATCGGATAGAGGTGGCACGAGATCGGTTTGCGGAAGGGGGTCCTGCCCTCCTGCCACGCCTTTTCGATGGCGCAGAGCGTCACTCCGTTCTCCGTGTAGGCATAGGCGCATTCGGCGTCATTGACCAGCGGGGTCGTCAGGTCGCCCTCCTCGTCCACGACCGTGAACCCCTGCCGCTCGACCGCCTCGATCCCCTCGGGGGTCATGCAGGAGCGGTAGTTGGGGTATTCGCGTTCGAGGATCTTGACCTCGTCCTCTTCGAGCGGTGCACCGGCGTTGCCCTCCACGCAGCAGATGCCCTTGCACTGCGCCAGGTCGCAGGCGAAGCATTCGCGCAGCAGGTCGGCGCTCACGATTTTGTCGTCGATCTCGATCATTTGCGGCAGGTGTCGGCGATGATGATGTCGAACAGCTCCCCGACGGTCATGCCCATGGCGCGCACCTGCTTGGGGACGATGCTCCCGGCGCTCATGCCCGGGATCGAGTTGAGCTCGATGAAATAGGGCTTGCCTTCGGGCGTGACGATGAAGTCCACGCGCACGACGCCCGAGCAGCGGCACGTGCGGTAGGCCTCGAGGGTCATGCGGTTGAGCTCGGCCTTCACCTCGGGCGAGATCCGCGCGGGGGTGATCTCCTCGGAGCAGCCGGCCGTGTACTTGGCCTCGTAGTCGAAGAAGTCCTTTTTGGGGACGATCTCCGTAATGGGGAAGAGGTATTCGCGGCCGCCGGCGACCATCACGCCGCAGCCCATCTCGCGGCCCGTGATGCACTCCTCGACGAGGATTTCGTCGCCTTGTGCGAAGGCCGTGGCGATGGCGGCCGGGAGCTCCTCGGGGGTGTGCACCTTCGTCACGCCGAACGACGATCCGTTGGCGTTGGGCTTCACGAAGAGCGGCATGCCCAGCTTTCCGACGATTGCGGCGGTGTCGATCTCCTCGCCTCGGCGCAGGAAGAGTTCGCGGGCGAGGTTGATGCCGCGCCCGGCCAGCGTGCGCTTGGTGGTGATCTTGTCGAAGGTGATGACCGACGAGGTCATCGAGCACGACGAGTAGGGAATCTCCATCATGTCGAGGTAGCCCTGCAGCCTGCCGTCCTCGCCCGGCGTTCCGTGGATGATGATCAGCGCATAGTCGAATGCCTTGCGCTCACCGTCGATCGTCACCGAGAAATCGTTCTTGTCCACCTGCCACTGCCGTCCGTCGGGGGTCGTGCAGTGCCAGTCGCGGTGGTGCAGGTCGATGACCGTGATGTCGTATTTCGTGTGGTCGAGCGCCGCTTCGATCTGCGCGGCGCTCTGGAGAGCGATCTCCCGCTCGGGGGAGTCGCCGCCCGCCAGGAGGGCGATTTTGAGTTTTTCCATCGTTCGTGTGGTTGTGTTGTTGCCGGCTTGCGCCGGCGGTCTGACCCGTGTGCGCCCGGGACTCCGTGCGGCGGACCTTTGCGGTGCGCGGCCCGTGTGCCGTCAGGGGTTGTAAATGTCTTTGTAGCGGAAGTCGAGGATCTCCTGCACCATACCCGTATACTGCCGGGCCTCGGCGTTCCCGGGGTCGATCGCCAGCACGCGGTTGAAGTCGTTGAGTGCCGGCCCCCAGGCGTTGAGGCGGTAGTGCAGGCGTCCGCGCTCGAGGTAGAGTGCCGGGTTTTCGGGCTCTGCGGCGATCGCTGCAGAGAGGACCTCGATCCGTGAGGTGGGGCTCCACAGCCCCTTGCGGCGGATGTAGTCCGCCACGGCGGGCTCCAGCATGGCGCTCACGTCCTCGTCCAGCCCGATGCGGTTGCGGACCTCCGTTGCGGCGAACTCCTGCAGCGGGGCGTCCTCGAGCAGCGTCGTGCGGTCGGCAAAGCGCGAGGTATCGGCCCCGCGCCGCGGGTAGACGTAGACCGGGTATTCGAGGATCCGCTCGTACTCCTTCCATCCGTCGAGGCGGGCGATCTGATCGCCGCCCATGAGGATCGAGAAGCGCATCTGCGTTCCGTGGTTCTCCTCCAGGTAGCGCAGCGTGTCGATCGTATAGGAGGGTTTCGGCAGCAGGAACTCCACCACCGAGGGCTTGATCCGCTCGGGGTATTTCGAGGCGGCGCAGGCGATCTCGGCCATCTCGAAACGATCCAGTTCGGGAGCCAGCTCCCCGGCCTCCTTGTAGGGGCTTTGGGGCGATACGACGAGTACGACCTCGTCGCACAGCTGCCGGTCGATGACGTGTTCGGCCAGTGCGATGTGGCCCTTGTGCACGGGGTTGAACGACCCGAAATAGAGCATCACGCGCTTCATGGTCACCTGTTGATAAAGGCGTCGAGGATGGCGCACGTCTCTTCGACGGCGTCGTCGAGGCGGTCATTGACGACCGTGTGGTCGAACTCCGGGGCCTTCGTCAGCTCGAACTCGGCCTTTGCCACGCGGCGGTCGATCGCCTCGGGTGAGTCCGTGCCGCGCCCCTCGAGGCGGCGCCGCAGCTCCTCGACCGAGGGGGGCATGATGAAGACCGAGCAGGCGTCCTGACCGAAGATGTGCTTGAGGTTGATGCCGCCCAGCACGTCCACGTCGAATACGATCACGTGGCCCTTCTGCCAGATGCGCTCCACCTCGCTGCGCAGCGTGCCGTAGCAGGTGCCCTTGTAGACCTCCTCCCACTCCACGAAGCGGCCCTCGGCCACGGCCGCGGTAAAGGCCTCCTGCGAGAGGAAATAGTAGTCCACGCCGTCGCGCTCCGCCCCGCGGGGTGCACGGCTGGTGGCCGAAATCGAGAACTCGAGCTGCGGATAGCGCTCCAGCAGCCGGTGGACGATCGTTGTCTTGCCCGATCCGCTCGGGGCCGAAAATATGATGACCTTTCCCATCAGAGTATGTTGAGTACCTGTTCCTTGATCTTTTCCAGCTCGTCCTTCATCTTCACGACGAGGATCTGCATGTTCGATTCGTTGGCCTTCGAGCCGAGGGTGTTGATCTCGCGGCCCATCTCCTGGGCGATGAATCCCAGCTTGCGGCCCGCGGCCTCCTCGCCGCCGGCCACCTCGCGGAAGTAGTGGCAGTGGTTGGTCAGGCGCACCTTCTCCTCGGTGATGTCGAGTTTCTCGAGGTAGAAGATCATCTCCTGCTCGAGGCGGTTGCGGTCCACCTCGACCGGGAGTTTCGAGAGGTTGTCCAGAATCCGTGCGCGGATCGTCTCGGTGCGGGCCTTCTCGAAGGGCTCGACCTCCCCCTTGTAGTGTTCGATCAGATCGACGCGGCGCAGCAGGTCGGCGATGAGGATCTCACCCTCCTGCCTGCGGAATTCGTCGAGGCGGTTGCAGGCCTCCTCAACGGCCGCGAGCAGAGCGGCATGCTCCTCTTCCGGGACGTTTTCGGCCTCGGTCGATACCACGTCGGGCAGCCGCAGGATCGCGTGTGTTGCTGCGGCGTCCCACTCCCGGGTGTCGGTTTCGAGCCCTGCGGCCCGGGCCGTCTGGCGCAGTTCGGCGGCATAGGCGGCGAAGGCCTCCTTATTTATATGGGCCGAGGTCTCGACGGCCTGCGATTCGACCGCAACGAAGAGATCGACCTTACCGCGCAGGAGCGTGCGGGCTACGATGTTGCGGATTTCGTATTCCGACTGGCGGTAGATGGCCGGGAGGCGCATGCCGAGATCGAGCTGCTTGGAGTTCAGCGAGCGGATCTCCACCGTGATTTTGCGATTCGGGAGCGTGGCTTCGCTCTTGCCGAAGCCTGTCATCGATTTTACCATGGCTGGACGTTAAATTTTGGCAAAAATAATAAAAACTATTCAAAAAGGGAGCTCTTGGTTGCAGGTTGTAAAATTTATTTGGCCAGGAGTTGCAGAAATCAATTTTTTTTTGTTTATATTTGTGTTAGTAAACTAACAGTGCGCAAGCGACACTCAAAAATCCATACGATTATGAAAAAGCACAATTTCAATGCTGGACCTTCGATCCTGGCCGACGAGGTGATCGAAAAGGCCGCCAAGGCAGTTCTTGACTTCAACGGATCGGGGCTTTCGGTCCTCTCGATCTCCCACCGCACGAAGGATTTCGATGCCGTGATGGAGGAGGCCGACCGTCTTTTCCGCGAGTTGCTCTCGATCCCCGACAACTACAAGATCTTCTACATCGGCGGCGGTGCGAGCACCTTCTTCTATGAGGTGGCTGCCAACTTCCTCGGCAAGAAGGCCGGCTATGTGAATACGGGCGTATGGTCGAAGAAGGCCATCAAGGAGGCCAAGCGTTACGGCGAAGTGGAGGTTCTGGCTACGTCCGAGGACCGCAACTTCACCTATATCCCGAAGGGTTTCGCCATTCCCGAGGATCTGGACTACCTGCACATCACCTCGAACAATACGATCTACGGTACCGAATACCACGAGGATATCGACTCGCCGGTGCCCCTGATCGCCGACATGTCGTCCGACATCCTGTCGCGTCCGGTCGATGTTTCGAAATACGCCATGATCTACGGCGGTGCGCAGAAGAACCTGGCTCCGGCCGGTGTCGCCTTCGCCATCATCCGCGAGGACATGCTCGACCGCATCGTGCGCGACCTGCCGACGATGGTTTCGTTCCGCACCCATGTCGAGAACAACTCGATGTTCAACACGCCTCCCGTATTCCCGATCTACGTGCTCAAGGAGACGCTCTGCTGGCTCAAGTCAATCGGCGGCGTGGAGGAGATCTACCGCCGCAACCGCGAGAAGGCCGCCCTGCTCTACGAGGAGATCGACCGCAACCCGCTGTTCCGCGGTACGGTCGACAAGCAGGATCGCTCGCTGATGAACATCTGCTTCGTGATGGCCGACGGCTACGAGGAGCTGGCTCCCGAGTTCATGGAGTTCACCAAGGAGCGCGGTATCGTGGGCATCAAGGGTCATCGTCTGGTGGGCGGTTTCCGCGCATCGTGCTACAATGCCCTGCCCGTCGAGAGCGTCCGCGTTCTGGTGGAGTGCATGCAGGAGTTTGCCGCCAAGCATGCCAAATGATCCCGTAACGGACGGAATATGGCATTGGTATCGCATGTCCCGACCGGCTACGACGCCCTGACCGGCGAGGTGAAGGCCTGGGACTACACGCAAATGTTGAACACAGAAATCCTCAAACCCATGAAAGTATTGGTAGCGACCGAGAAACCCTTTGCTAAGAAGGCGGTCGATGGAATTCGCGAAATCGTCGAGGGTGCGGGCCATCAGCTCGCCCTGCTCGAGAAATATACGGACAAGGCCCAGCTGCTCGAAGCCGTGGCCGACGCCGATGCGCTGATCGTGCGCAGCGACAAGGTGACGGCCGAAGTCATCGATGCCGCCAAGGTGCTCAAGATCGTCGTGCGTGCCGGTGCGGGCTACGACAACGTGGACCTCGCGGCTGCTACGGCCCGCGGCATTGTGGTGATGAACACCCCGGGGCAGAACTCCAACGCCGTGGCCGAGCTGGCTCTGGCCATGATGATCTTCATGTCGCGCAACCGCTTCACCCCGGGCACCGGTTCGGAGCTCCTGGGCAAGACGCTCGGCATCCACGCCTACGGCCATGTGGGCCGGCTCGTGGGCTGCAAGGGCAAGGCGCTGGGCATGGAGGTCGTGGTCTACGACCCCTTCATCACCGATCCGGCGGTCTTCGAGGCCGACGGCGTGCGGAAGGTCGATTCGGTCGAGGAGCTCTACAAGTGCTCCGACTTCCTCTCGCTGCACATCCCCGCCACGGCGGAGACCAAGGGCTCGATCGGTTACGACCTTGTGATGTCGATGCCCAAGGGCGCCACGCTGGTCAATACCGCCCGCAAGGAGGTGATCGACGAGGAGGGGCTGATGCGTGCGCTCACCGAGCGTGAGGACCTGAAGTACATCACCGACATCGCCGCCGGCATCCAGCCCGAGTTCGACGAGAAGTTCGGCAAGCGCGTCTTCGCCACCCCGAAGAAGATGGGTGCCGAGACGGCCGAGGCCAACATCAACGCCGGCCTGGCCGCCGCACGCCAGGTGATCGACTACCTGACGACGGGCAATACCCGTTTCCAGGTGAACAAGTAATCCCGAAAACAGGAATCTGAGCCGTCGGAGGGCGGGTACGGAGTGCCGCGCCCGCCCTCTGCGGCATCCACAACAAGCGAAAAAGAGAGTTATGGTAAGAATCAAACCTTTCCGCGGAATCCGGCCCCCGAAGGAGTATGCTTCGGAGGTGGCTTCGCGCCCCTACGACGTGCTGAACTCGGCCGAGGCCAAGGCCGAAGCGACGGAGCGTTCGCTGCTGCACATCATCAAACCCGAGATCGACTTCGATCCGATCGCCGACGAGCATGCCCCCGAGGTCTACGACAAGGCGGTGGAGAACTTCCGCCTGTGGCGCGAACGGGGCTGGCTCGTGCAGGATCCCGAGGAGTACTACTACATCTATGCCCAGACGATGGACGGCCGCACGCAGTACGGTCTGACGATGTGCTGCCACTTCGAGGACTACCTCTCGGGCGCCATCAAGAAACACGAGCTGACGCGCACCGAGAAGGAGGAGGACCGCATGATCCACGTGCGCAACCAGCAGGCCAACATCGAGCCGGTCTTCTTCGCCTATCCGGACAATGCCGAGATCGACGCCATCGTCGAGCGCGTTGTGACGGCTTCGGCCCCCGAGTACGACTTCACGGCTCCCGACGGCTTCGGCCACAAACTGTGGGTGATCCGCGACCGTGCGACGAATGACCGCATCACGGAGATCTTCCGCGGCATCCCGGCCCTCTACGTGGCCGACGGACACCACCGTACGGCCGCCGCTGCGCGCGTGGGTGCCGAGTGCAAGGCGAAGAACCCCCACCATACGGGCGAGGAGGAGTACTGCTACTTCCTGGCCGTGACGTTCCCCGCCAGTCAGCTCCGCATCATTGACTACAACCGCGTGGTCAAGGACCTCAACGGGCTCACCTCCGAGGAGTTCCTCCGCCACCTCGGCGAGGACTTCGTCGTCGAGCAGAAGGGCGCCGACGAGTACCGCCCGCAGGCGCTGCACAACTTCTCGATGTACCTCGACGGCAAGTGGTACAGCCTTACGGCCAAGCCGGGGACCTACGACGATGCAGACCCGATCGGCGTGCTCGACGTCACGGTTCTCTCGAACCGGGTGCTCGACCGCATCCTGGGCATCGCCGACCTGCGCACCTCGAAGCGTATCGACTTCGTGGGCGGCATCCGCGGCCTGGGCGAGTTGAAGCGCCGTGTGGACAGCGGTGAGATGAAGGTGGCCTTCGCGCTCTACCCCGTTTCGATGAAGCAGCTGATCGACATCGCCGACACGGGCAACATCATGCCGCCGAAGACGACGTGGTTCGAGCCCAAACTCCGTTCGGGTGTGGTGATCCACTCGTTTGCCGAGTAATCCGCCGGTTTTTTTCCGCCGGAACTTGCTGATGTCGGGGAATCCTGTCCTTCGGGACGGGGCTCCCCGACTTTTTAATTCGTCGATTTTTTCGAAAGTTTTGTTGTAAACAATCGGCCGTTTGTCGAATTTTTCTTATATTTGTAAGCACTTAATCAAACAATACAACGACGTTATGGCTAAAATCAAAGGAACAATCGTCGTCGACCGCGAGCGATGCAAGGGTTGCGGGGTCTGCGTGGCCTCGTGTCCGTGTCAGGTGCTCGAGCTATCGGCGGAGGTGAACGGCAAAGGCTATCCCGTAGCCCGGATGGCGAATCCCGATGCCTGCACGGGCTGCGCTTCGTGTGCGGTGATCTGCCCCGACAGCGTAATTACGGTTTATCGTCAAAAATTCGAATAGGTTATGGCAGAGAAGGAGATAAAACTGATGAAAGGCAACGAGGTGATCGCCCATGCGGCGATTCGCTACGGTTGCGACGGTTATTTCGGCTACCCCATCACCCCGCAGTCCGAAGTGATGGAGACGCTCATGGAACTCAAGCCGTGGGAGACCACCGGCATGGTGGTGCTGCAGGCCGAGTCGGAGATCTCTTCGATCAACATGGTCTACGGCGGCGCCTCGACCGGCAAACGGGTGATGACCTCGTCGTCGAGCCCCGGCGTCAGCCTGATGTCCGAGGGACTGAGCTATCTGGCCGGTGCGGAACTTCCGTGCCTGGTGGTCAATTGCCAGCGCGGCGGCCCGGGTCTGGGAACGATCCAGCCTTCGCAGGGCGACTATTTCCAGGCCTGCAAGGGCGGCGGCCACGGTGACTTCCACCTGATCGTCTTCGCCCCGAACTCCGTGCAGGAGATGCATGACCACGTGGCCGAGGCCTTCGACCTGGCCTTCAAGTACCGCAATCCGGCGATGATCCTCGCCGACGGCGCCATCGGTCAGATGATGGAGAAGGTGGTGCTCGCCCCGCAGCGCCCGCGCAAGACCGAGGAAGAACTGCGTGCCGAATGCGGTTCGTGGGCCGCACAGGGCAAACCCGTAGCCCGCGGACGCAACATCGTCACCTCG